>Ga0307515_10000131_pt1 | contig 178919 bp, 157 predicted proteins | sample 17_EM_MG_FD_194513 | JGI IMG/M metagenome (GOLD analysis project Ga0307515, IMG submission 194513) | Populus trichocarpa ectomycorrhiza microbial communities from riparian zone in the Pacific Northwest, United States - 17_EM | ecosystem: Host-associated > Plants > Roots > Unclassified... | reverse complement strand
GGCCCCCCCAGGGGCCGACCGCCGAAGCTAAGCGCCGCGGGCCTGCCCGGGCCGGCTTTGCCGCCTCGGCCTGCGCACGCAAGCAGGCGCCGGCGAACGGCCGCAATGGGCCGAAAGCAGCCGTTCGAACATGCGTGCGCTTCATTTCAGCGCTCCAGCGCGCCGCCGGCCAGCCAGCGGGCGCCGCGGCGGTACAGCTCTTCGACGACCGGGCCCTTGAGCATCGGCATGTCGAGCTTGACCTGGTAGCCGATGCGCGTCTGGATGTAGGCCAGGTGGCGGTAGCCTTCCGGGAACGCGGCCAGCGCGTCGGTGTCGAACTTCAGCACCGCCGCGGGGTCCAGCGGGTCGATGCGGTCCTTCTCGTAGATCGGCTGCCGGTGCAGCAGCTTCCATTCGCCGTCGTGCCTGACGACGAAGTCGTAGAAGCGGCCGGTGCAGACCACGTCGCACAGCACGCCTTCGACCGGGCCGCGCTGCGAGATCGTCATCTTGGTCTGCACGATGGCACGGTCGCCGGCCAATTCGATGGCCGAGCCGCCGAGGAAGTGCAGGATGCTGACGCCCTTGGCCCAGCCTTCCTGCGTGACGCGGATGAACTCGGCGAACGGGCCCTGGAACCAGGTCGCCATCATCACGCCGTCAGGGTGCCAGACGGTGGCGAAACGTTCCCAGTCGCCGGCGTCCCGCCAGACGGCCCAGCGCTCGATCAGGCGGCGGATCAGCAGTTCGTCTTGCAGTCCGGCGTCCATCGATTAGGCCCCTTCTTCAGTGGCTGGCTGCAACGCCGAGCCAGGCATCCAGCGGCGCCGGGTCGGCCAGCAGCGCGGCGCTCTCCGCGCGATAGGCGATACCGCCGCGGTCGAGCACGACGGCGTCGTCGGTGACGCCGAGCACCATGTGCGGGTGCTGCTCGACGACGATGGACGACAGGCCTTCTTCGCGCGAAACGCGGCGGATCGCTCGCAGCAGCTCTTCGACGATGATAGGCGCCAGGCCTTCGAGCGGCTCGTCCAGCAGCAGCAGCTTGGGGTTCAGCACCAGCGCGCGGCCGAAAGCCAGCATCTGCTGCTCGCCGCCCGACAGCTGCGTGCCGAGGTTCTTCTTGCGCTCGGCCAGGCGCGGGAACAGCTCGTAGACGCGCGCCTCGGTCCACGGCCCCGGCCGCGCGACGGCGGTCAGGTTCTCGGCCACCGTCAGCGATTTGAAGATGTTGCGCTCCTGCGGCACCCAGCCGATGCCAGCGGCCGCTCGCTGGTGCACCGGCAGGCCGTGGATGTCGCGGCCGTTCAGGCGGATGCTGCCGGCGTGGCGGCGCGTCACGCCGACCAGCGTGTCGATCAGCGTCGTCTTGCCGGTGCCATTGCGGCCCAGCAAGGCCAGCGAGCGGCCCTGGGCCATCGTGAAGCTGACGTCGGTCAGCACCACGGCTTCGCCGTAGCCGCAGCTCAGGCCTTGCACTTCGAGCAGCGCGTCAGCCATGCTTGACCTCCGTCTGCCCAAGGTACACCGCGCGCACCTGCGGATCGGCCGCGATCGCCACCGGGTCGCCTTCGGTCAACACGGTGCCGTTGACGAGCACAGTGATGCGCGTCGCGAAGCTGAACACCAGGTCCATGTCGTGTTCGATCAGCACCACCGACACGTCGTCGGGCAGCGCCGCCACGGTGGCCAGGATGTCGGCGCGCTCACCGGCCGGCACGCCGGCCGCGGGCTCGTCGAGCAGCAGCACGCTGGGCTTCTGCGCCACCGCCAGCGCGATCTCGAGCAGCCGGCGCTTGCCGTAAGGCAGCTCCTTCGTCGGCCGGTCGGCGTGGTCTTGCAGGCGGAACTGCACGAGCAGGCTCTCGCACTCGGCGGCGATCGCCGCGTCGGCGCCCACCGGCTGCCACCAGCGCCGCGCCGCGTCGACGCGGCTGGCCACCGCCAGCGCCAGGCTTTGCAGCGGCGTCAGCGTGCCGAAGAGCTGGTTGATCTGGAAGGTGCGCACGAGGCCGAGGCCGACACGCTTGTGCGGCGTCAGCTTCGTGATGTCGCGGCCCTGCAGCTCGACGCGGCCCGAGGTCGGCGGCATGACGCCGGTGAGCTGGTTGATCAGCGTCGTCTTGCCGGCGCCGTTCGGCCCGATCAGCGCGTGGCGCGCGCCGCGGCGGATGTCCAGCGAGACGTCGTTCGTCGCCGTGATGCCGCCGAAGCGCTTCACCAGCGAATGGGTACGCAGCACGACGTCGTTCATGGGCGCTTCCTGAACCAGGTCCACGGGCGGAACAGCTTCTCGCGGCCGACGAGCATCAGCACGACGAGGATCAGGCCGATCCAGAAGGTCCAGTACTGCGTGGTCACGGCCGAGATCAGGTCGTGCAGCACCTTGAACGCGACTGCGCCGACCAGGCCGCCCCACAGCCAGCCGCCGCCGCCGATGATCAGCGCCGTCATCACGTCGGCGCTGCGGTGGAAGTCGAAGACATCGAGCGACGCGAAGCCGGTGGTCTGCGCCAGCAGCGCGCCGGCGGCGCCGGCCAGCGCCGCGGCCAGCGTGTAGACGGCGGCCAGGCGGCCATTGACGCTCATGCCGATGGCCGACACGCGCAGCCGGTTGTCGCGCAGCGCCTGCAGCGACATGCCGAGCGGCGAATACACGATGCGACGCAGCAGCAGGAAGGCGACGAACAGCACGGCCAGCGAATAGAACGACGCGACGCGCGCGCCGAGGTCAAATTCGAACTGCCCCAGCAGCGGCCCCATCACGACGCCTTGCAGGCCGTCGGCGCCGCCGGTGATGTTGTCGAACTTGTTGGCCAGCTCGTACAGCACCAGCGCAACGCCCATCGTGACCATCAACCGCGTCAGATCGGTGCCACGCACGATCATCGGGCTGGTCAGTACGCCCAGCACGGCGCCGAGCACGGTGCCCACCACCAGGCCAACCAGTGGGTCCGGCATCACGTGCTTGGCGAACAGCGCAGCGCCATAGGCGCCGATGCCGAAGAAGGCCGCATGGCCGAGCGAGACGATGCCGGCATAGCCGAGGATCAAGTCCAGCGACAGCGCGAACAGCGCCAGGATCGCGACCTCGTTGATCAGCGCCGCGTGCTGGCCGAAGACGAAGGGCGTGGCCCACAGCGCCAGCCACAGCACCAGCTCCCAGGCGCGCCATTTCGACGGCGCGAGCAGTCTCTCGGCGGCTTTCATTTCTTGCCTTCGCGCGTGAACAGGCCCTGCGGGCGCCACAGCAGGATCGCGATCATCAGCACGTAGACGATGAAGCTGCCGAGCTTGGGCACGTAGTACTTGCCGAACACGTCGGCAATGCCGAGCACGAGCGCCGCGAGCAGCGGCCCGGTGATCGAACTCGTGCCGCCGACGGCGCAGACGATCAGGAAATAGACCATGAACTTGAACGGGAAGCTCGGGTCCAGGCCGAGGATGTCGACGCCCAAAGCGCCGCCGAGCCCGGCCAGCCCGGAGCCGAACGCGAAGGTCAGCAGGAATACGCGGTCGACCGGGATGCCCAGGCCGGCGGCGACACGCGGGTCGTCGACCGCGGCGCGCAACCGGCTGCCGAAACGCGTGCCCGACAGGATGGCCTGCAGCCCCAGCGCCAGCGCCACGCAGACGGCGACGATGAACAACCGGTACGCGCCCATGCCGAGCGTCAGCGCGCCCGTGCCGATTTCGAAGCGCCCGCGCAGCCACTCGGGCGTCTGCACGTTGACCTGCTGCGAGCCCATGAAGTAGTCGACCGCGGCCACGGCCATGAAGGTCAGCCCGATCGAGAACAGCACCTGGTCCAGGTGCGGCCGGCTGTACATCGGCCGGTACAGCGTGCGTTCGAGCAGCGCGCCGGCGGCGGCCGTCACGACAAAGGCGGCCGGCAGGCAGGCCACGAAAGGCCAGCCGGCGCGCTGCATCAGCAGCACCAGCACGTAGCCGCCGGCCATCGCGAAGGCGCCATGCGCGAGGTTGATGAAGTTCATCAACCCCATCGTCACGGCCAGCCCGAGCGACAGCACGAACAGCAGCATGCCGTAGGCGATGCCGTCGAACAGCAGGGTCAACATGGCCGGCTTACTTCAGCTTGCCCGGATCCTTCATCTCCTTGACGGCGTCGAACTCGATGTTCCAGAGCTGGCCGTCCTTCTTCTCGACCTTGCGGATGTACATGTCGTGCACGATGTCGCGCGTCTGCGCATCGATGTAGACCTTGCCGCGCGGGCTCTCGAAGATCTGGCCCTTCATGCCGGCCAGCAGCGCGTCGCCGCCGGCGCCCTTGCTCGCCTCCAGGCCCTTGTAGATGACGCGCATGCCGTCGTAGCCGCCGACGGCCATGAAGTTCGGGCGGAACTTGTTCGCGGCCTGGAAGTCGGCGACGAACTTCTTGTTCGTGGCGCTCGGGTGCGCGGCCGAGTAGTGGTGCGAGTTGACGACGCCCAAGGCGACGTCGCCCATGTCGTTGAGCTGGTCGTCATCGGTGACGTCGCCGGTGGCGATGAGCCGGATGCCGGCCTTGTCCAGCCCGCGCTCGGCGAACTGCTTCATGAACGCCGCGCCCTGCCCCGACGGCAGGAAGACGAACAGCGCGTCGGGCTTGGCGTCGCGCACCTTCTGCAGCACCGGCGCGAAGTCCGGCGCGCGCAGCGGCGTGCGCAACTTTTCGAGCACCTGGCCGCCGTTGAGCAGCACGCGGTCGGCGAAGTACTTCTCAGCGTCGAAGCCGGGGCCGTAGTCGGCCACCAGCGTCACCGTCTTCTTGATGCCGTTCTTGTTGGCCCACTCGGCGATGCTGACCGCCGCCTGCGGCAGCGTGAAGCTGGTGCGCACGATGTACGGCGAAGCCTCGGTGATGGCCGAGGTGGCCGCAGCCATCACGACCAGCGGCGTCTTGCTCTGCGTGGCGATCGGCGCCGTGGCCATCGCCGACGGCGTGATACCGAAGCCGGCCAGCGCCACGACCTTGTCGTTGACCACCAGTTCCTGCGCCAGCCGCCGGGTCTGGTCGGGCAGGCTCTGGTCGTCCTTCAGGATGATCTCGACCTTCTTGCCGGCAACCTTGCTGCCGTTCTGCGCCACCCACAGCTTGATCGCGGCGTCGATCTGGCGCCCGGTGGATGCCTGCTGGCCCGTCATCGGCAGGATCACGCCGATCTTCACGGTGTCGCTCTGAGCCTGCGCCAGACCGGCGCCGAAGGCGAGCCCGGCGAGCGTGGCAATTTGTTGTCTGCGGGTGATCATTCGATGTCTCCTGGGGTAACCGGCGGCTGCGATTGTCGGCGCGCGCCGACCTCCGCAGCCGAACGAAGCGAGGTCTAGCTGTTATGCCGCGCCGGCATGCATCGTATCCGGTCGCCAGGCCGAATCGAGCACGATGCCGCCGCCGCAGACGCGCGAGACACAGGCGCACAGGCGCTGGTTCTCGCGCTTCTCCGCGGCGCTGAAGAAGACGTCGCGGTGGTCGATCTCGCCTTGCAGCTCGACGATGTCCATCGCGCACAAGCCGCACTCGCCGCGCTGGCAGTCCGACAGCGCCTGGACGCCGTTCTCGGCCAGCATCTCCAGCAGCGAACGGTCGGCCGGCACTTCGAAGCGCAGGTCGTGGCGCGGCAGGCTCACCCAGAACGGCTCGGCCGGGCGGCTGCCGCTGGAGCCGAAGGTTTCGAAGCGCAGGTTCGACGGCGCGCGGCCGGCGCGGGCCCAGGCGTCCTGCGTGGCCTGCAGCAGCGGCACCGGGCCGCAGATCAGCAACTGCGCGCGCGCCGGCAGCGCGGCGATCTCGGCGTCGAGGTTCAGCCGCTCGCCTTGCGCGTCTGAAAAACACTGCAGCCGCTCGCCGAGCGCGCTGCGCAGCGTGTCGGCAAACACCAGTTCGGCCGCGTCGCGCGCCGCGTAGCACATGCGCAGCGAGGCGCCGCGCGTGGCCAGCGTCAAGGCCATGCCGAGGATCGGCGTGATGCCGATGCCGCCGGCCACCAACAGCGTGTGCGGCGCCGAGACGGGCAGCTCGAAGTGGTTGTCGGGCCCGGCGATGGCGATGCGGTCGCCGACCGACAGCCCCCACATGAAGCGCGAGCCACCGCGGCCGGGCTCGGCGCGCTTGACGGCGATGCGGTAGCAGCCGCTGTCGCGACTGTGCTGCGGCAGGCCGACCAGCGAGTAGTGGCGCATGTCGCTGCGCTCGCCCAGCGCCACCTGCACGCGCAGGTGGCTGCCGACGGTCCAGGGCTGCACGCCGCCGGCCGGGCGCAGCTGCAGGCTGCGCACGGTGGGACTCAGGTCTTCGATGCCGTCCACCACGGCCTCGATCCAGCGATCGTCGCTCTTCATCGTGTCTCGTCCTTGTGTTTCTAGCGCCCGCGGCGGATCAGGTTCGCGCCGGGCAGGCGCTGCATGGCCTGGCGGCTGTCCAGCGCCTCGGCCAGGTTCTGGTGCGCAATGCGCGCGTGTTCGCGCATCAGGCTTTCAGCGCGCGCGCCTTCGCGGCGGTCGATGGCCTCGACCACGCAGCGGTGCTGCTCCTGCGCCACCACCAGCGTGTCGCGCGCCTGCGGCCCGGTGCTGCGCACGAGCACGAATCCGTTCGGCGACGCGAACGGCAGCGCCGCGGCGCGCTCGACCTGACGCCGCACGACCTCGCTGCCGGCCATCTCGGCCAGCAGCGCATGGAAGCGCGCGTTGTGTTCGACATAGCCGCCGAAGGCGCCTTCGTCGAGCGCCGGCGCGGCGAGCAGCGCGTCGATGTCGGCCAGGCACTCGCGCGCCTGGCCCATCAGCGAACGCGGCACGCCGCGCTCGGCGGCCAGCCGCGCGGCCAGGCCTTCCATCGTGCCGCGGACCTCGATCGCGTCGTGGATCTCGCTTTCGCTGAAGGCGCGCACCGCATAGCCGCCGCCGGGCAAGGCGTCGAGCAGGCCTTCGTCCTGCAGCTTCTGCAGCGCCGTGCGCACCGGCGTGCGCGACACGCCCAGGCGCTCCACCAGCGCCAGTTCGGGCACGCGCTCGCCGGGCGCCAGTTCACCGCCGACGATCAGCTCGCGCAGGCGCAACTGCGCCTTGACGGTTTGCGACGCGTCGGCGGCTTCGGCCACGGGCAGTGCCACCACTCAAGCCACGCGCAGCGGGATGACGCGGCGCTCGCGCGCCACCAGGCCGTCGATCAGCCGCCGTGCCCACATCGCGCCGGCGTCGATGTTCAGGTTGTAGAAGCGATAGCCCGGGTGTTCGGTGATCGCCTTCTGCTGCGCTTCGAGCACATGCTCGTCTTCGCGGAAGATGCTGGCCACGCCTTCGCGCAGATCGTGTGTCAGGCGCTGCTCGTGCAGGCTGTAGTTGCGCGCGAAAGCCCAGAAGTAGTGGCAGCTGGTCTCGGTCTCGGGCGTGATGGTGTTCAGCACGTAGCCGTTGACGCCCTGGCTGCGGTCGCCGCCCGGCGCGCCGGTGCCGGCCGCGGCCACGCCGACGTCGATGGTCACCGTGCACGGCGCCTCGAAGCGGATGATCTGCCAGCGGTCGACCTTGCCTTCGTAGCCGCGTGCGTGGCTGATCTGCCCGGCCCAGAACGGCGGCGCATCGATGCCCTCCATCCAGCGCGTGACGGTGGCGGTGCGGTCGCCGTGGGTGGCGACGAAGGGCGCCTCGGCAACCTCGCGGTTGCCGATCGACGAGCCGTGCACGAAGGTCTCGTGCGTCAGGTCCATCAGGTTGTCGACGACCAGCCGGTAGTCGCACTGCACCGGGATCATCTTGCCGTCGCCGGCCCATTCGGCGTCGTCGTTCCAGTGCAGGTCGGGGATCAGCGCCGGGTCGGCCAGATCCGGATCGCCGGGCCAGACCCAGACGAAGCGGTGCTTCTCGGCCACCGGGAAGGCGCGCACGCAGGCGCTGGGGTTGATCGTCTCCTGCGACGGCATGTGCGTACAGCGGCCATCGGCGTTGTATACCAAACCGTGGTAACCGCAGACCACCTCGTCGCCATCGAGCCGGCCCAGCGACAGCGGCAGCAAGCGGTGCCAGCAGGCGTCTTCCAGCGCGGCGGCGCGCCCGTCCTGCAGACGGTAGAAGACCATGGCCACGCCGCAGATCCGGCGCGGCAGCAAGGCCCGCTTGAGTTCCACATCGTACGCCGCGGCGTACCAGGCGTTCATCGGAAAGGCGTCGGACGACATCGTTCTATCCCGTCGTTGTATACAGACGGAATACTAACAATGAGTCCAGAGCCGCAAATCCGGGTTTTCCCGGATGAGGCTTCAGACGCCGGGTTTGGCCTGCTTCTGGATGTGCCAGTCGAGCAGCTTGCGCATGTTGCCCAGCGACACGTAGTGCGCGTGCACCATCGCCAGCACGCCGCTGCGGTGCAGATCCACCACCGTGGCCTCGTCCAGGTCGTTCAGCTTCTTGTCGTCGACCGTCAGGAAGCCGTCGACCGACAGCTTGCTGCCATCGGGCAACGTGGCGTCGAAGCGCATTTCGCGCAGCAGATCCAGCTCGCGCAGGCGGCGGCCCATCACGCGCGTCTGCTGCGTCTGCCCTTCCAGCAGTTCGAGGTGCTCCTTCATGCTTTGCAGGAAGGGCGACTGCTCGCCTTCGGTGGTGAACAGGCGCTCGCCTTCGGTGCCCGACAGCCCGGACCAGGCGGCGTCGAAGCAGATCGCGAAGCGCTCGGCGTCGAGCCGGCCGACGCAGAACGGGTAGGCGCGCAGCACCGCCGGCATGTACATCGCGCGCCAGCCGGTGCCGTCGACGAACAGGTTGTCGTTCTGCGTCAGCCCGAACACGGCGATCGGCGCGATCGCCGGCTTGCCGTCGTCGTCGGCACCGGCCTGCACGAAGACGATCGGGTACTCGCGCGCCACGTCGCCGAATTCGACCGCGGCGACGAAGATCGCGTTCAGCTTCGATGCCACGCTCCAGTCGGACACCGGCATGCGCATGCGCATGAAACGGTGGTCGTTGCGGTCGGCCGCAACCGGCTGGCGATGCAGCAGTGCATTGATCATGAATGTTCTCCGGGGTTCTCGGTGCGCACCACGAGCACCTTGTCGACACGTTTGCCGTCGAGGTCGACGACTTCGAAGCGCCAGCCCTGCCAGTCCACCGAATCGGCGGTCTTGGGCAGGCGGCCGAGCAGCAGCATCACCATGCCGGCCAGCGTGTTGTAGCGGCCGCGCTCTTCGTCGGGCAAGTCCTTCAGCTCGAGCCGGTCCTTCAGCTCGGGCACCGGGATCAGGCCGTCCATCAGCCAGCTGCCGTCGTCGCGCTGCACGGCCCATGAATCTTCGTCGCTCGGCGCGCCGAACTCGCCGGTGATGGCTTCGAGCACGTCGCGCTCGGAGATCACGCCCTGCACGGCGCCGTATTCGTCGACGACGAACACCAGGTCGGCGCGGCTGACGCGGAAGTGCTCGAGCAGCTCCATGCCCGACAGCGTCTCGGGCACGAACACCGGCGATTGCAGCAGGTGCTGCAGGTCCAGCGCCTCGCCGCGCGCCAGCGGCTGCAGCAGGCTGTGCGCGCCGAGCACGCCGATGACGTCGTCGAGGCTGCCGCGGCACACCGGGTAGCGCGTGTGGCCGTTCTCGGCGATCAGCGCCAGCACCTCGGGCGTCGGCGCGTCGGCGTCGATCCAGACGATTTCGGCGCGCGGGATCATCATCGAGCCGATCTGGCGGTCGTCGAGGCGGAATACGTTGCGCACCATCTGGTGCTCCTGCGCTTCGATGACGCCGGCGTCCAGCCCTTCTTCGAGGCTGGCGGCGATTTCCTCTTCCGTGACCGAACGCGCCGGCCCGCCGCGTATGCCCATCAGCCGCAGCACGGCGTTGGTGCTCGCCGACAGCAGCAGCACCAGCGGCCGCGCCGCGGCGGACAGAAAGTTCATCGGCGTGGCCACCAGCCGGGCCACCGTCTCGGGGTAGATCTGGCCCAGCCGCTTGGGCACCAGCTCGCCGAAGATGATGGTCAGCACGGTGATGATCATCACCACCAGTGCCGTGGCGCCGATCTTGGCCGGATGCTCGGCCACGCGGAAGGCCTCGACCAGCCACTGCGCCAGCGGCTCCGAAAACGCGTTTTCGCCGACGATGCCGTTGAGCACGCCGATCGACGTGATGCCGATCTGCACCGTCGACAGAAAGCGGGTCGGGTTCTCGTGCAGGTCCATCGCAGCCTGCGCGCCGGGTTCGCCGCTTTCCACCATGACCTGCAGCCGCGCCTTGCGGCTGGCGGTGAGCGCCATCTCCGACATCGCGAACAAGCCGTTGAGAAGAATCAGGAAGACGAGGAGCGTGACGTCCATGCGCGCCGCCGCGGGCGCGACGACAGACCTTGAGAAGCCGCGCAGCGTAGCAGAATCGCCGCATGATCTACCTCGTGGGCGATGTGCAGGGCTGCGACGACGCGCTGGCCCGGCTGCTGGATGAATGCAACTTCTCGCCGTCGCGCGACCGCGTCGTCGTGCTCGGCGACCTGGTCAACCGCGGCCCGCAGTCGCTGGGCGTGCTGCGCCGGCTGCGCGGCTTCGGCGATGCCGCGACCTGCCTGCTCGGCAACCACGACCTGCACCTGCTGGCCGTGGCGCAGGGCGTGCGGCCGCTGCACCGCGGCGACACCGTGGCCGAGATCCTCGACGCGCCGGACCGCGAAGACTGGCTGGCCTGGCTGCGCTGCCGGCCGCTGGCCTGCCTGGAAAGCGGCTGGCTCTGCGTGCACGCCGGCATCGTGCCGCAATGGGACGCGGCGACGACGCTGGCGCTGGCGGCCGAGGTCGAAGCGCTGCTGCGCGGCCCCGACCTGACGCGCTTCCTGCCGCGCATGTATGGCAACGAGCCCGACCGCTGGGATCCGGCACTGGCCGGCGACGAGCGCGCGCGCTTCATCATCAACACGCTCACGCGCATCCGCTTCTGCACGCTGGACGGCCAGCTCGACCTCAAGACCAAGGACGGCACCGACGCCACGCCCTTCGGCTACCACCCGTGGTACGCCGTGCCCGGGCGGCGCAGCGAAGGCCAGCCGATCGCCTTCGGCCACTGGAGCACGCTGGGCCTGGTGGTGCAGCCGGACCTGCTGGCGCTGGACACCGGCTGCGTCTGGGGCGGCGCGCTGACCGCCGTGCGCGTCGACGGCGGGCGCCGCGACGTGCTGCAGGTGGCCTGCACGGCGTCGCTGGCGCCGGGCGACTGACGACTAACCCAGCCGCTTCAGCAAGGCCTGCGCGGCCGCCGGCGCACGCTCTTTTGCGCCGCTGATGAAGAACACGAACACGTCGCGCGGCGCGGCGGCCTGCGGCGCTTCGACGCGCGGCACGCCGTCGGGCTCGGCGCCTGCCGCCCAGGCCTGCGCGCAGGCCGCGATGGCGTCGAGCGCGGCGTCGGTGTAGCCGACGGCCAGTTCGGCCGCCGAGCGCATCGTGCGCACGTAGACGAAGCTGCCGGTGATGTCGGCCAGCGACGCGTAGTCGTCGGAATCGGTGAACACCGTGGCCGCGCCGTAGCGACGCGCCAGCGCCAGGTAGGCCGGCGTCTTGAAACTCTCATGTCGCACGTCCAGCACATGGCGCAGCGCGACGCCGTCCACGCTGCCCGGCAGCAGCGCGAGAAAGGCTTCGAAGTCGGCGGCATCGAAGCGCTTGGTCGCCGCGAACTGCCAGACGATGGGGCCGAGCTTGGGCCCGAGCGCCGACAGGCCGCTGTCGACGAAGCGCGCGATCGAGTCGCCGGCCTCGGCCAGCACGCGGCGGTTGGTGGCAAAGCGCGAGGCCTTCAGCGAGAAGACGAAGCCGTCGGGCGTCTCGTCGCGCCAGCGCGCGAAGCTCTCGCGCTTTTGCGTGCTGTAGTAGGTGCCGTTGATCTCGATCGCCGTCAGCTGCCGGCTGGCGTAGTGCAGCTCCTGGCTCTGCGGCAGCCCGGCCGGGTAGAAGTTGTCGCGCCACGGCTCGTAGGTCCAGCCGCCGACACCGACGCGGATGCGCCGATCCGTCTCCATCGGGCTTGCTCCTTTGCAAAACCGGCACAATCATCGCCGCAGCAAGCCGCGGAGGCATGGCAGAGTGGTCGATTGCACCTGACTTGAAATCAGGCATGCCCGCAAGGGCATCGTGGGTTCGAATCCTACTGCCTCCGCCAGGGCCCGTCCGATCAAGGGATGGCGTCGCGTTGTGCGTAGCGCGCCGGCAGCGGCCGTGCTGCGTCGACGGCCAGCGGCCCGACGATATGCAGCTCGACCGGCCGCTCGGCGAGCAGGCCTGTTGGCAACGCATGCCGCATCACGCGCACGGCAAGCCGGCCGTCTGCGGCCACCGCCACGTCGACGGCCTTGCCGCGCAAGCCCTGCACCGGGCGCGGCATCGCGACGGACCCGGGCGCCCATTGCCAGACGCGGCCATCCGACTGCCGTGCGTACAAGCGGCCGTCGTGGAATGCCAGCTGCACGATGTCGCGCAGCAGCGGCACGCGCAGCTGTTGCTGCCGCGGGCTCGCGCCGGGCTGGCCTTCGAACCACACGGAGCCGTCGCCCAGCAGGGTTGCGGCCTGGCCGGCCGCGTCGATGCGCTGCACCGCCAGCGGCAGGCCGCACGCGCAGGCCGCATGCGCTGCAAGCAGCACGCCCGCCTGGACAAGAGCCTGGAGGGCCACGGTGGCGTGTTTCATGCCGATGCTCCGGTGGGGTCGATCAGGGCGCGCGGCGCGGGGGCGCCGTTGTCGGAAGCGCTTCAGGCTTCCCGTCCCTTGTCCGGACGCAGTGCCGCCGGAGAACCGGACATCGGACCGCTAAGACACGCCGCGAATCTGCCGCACCAGCACGCCACCGAGCAGCGTGGCCGCGGCGGCGAACGCATACAGCCCGGCATAGCCGCCACCGTGTGCGACCAGCACGGCGGCAACCGCCGGCGCCAGCACCTGCGGCGCGGCGTTCGCGATGTTGATCACGCCCAGATCCTTGCCGCGGTCGATGGCCGCGGGCAGCACCTGCGTGATCAAGGCCTGGTCCACCGCCACGTAGAGGCCGTAGCCCAGGCCCATCAGCCCGGCCGCCGAAAGCGCCACCCCCCAGGTCGGCCAGAACGCCAGCAGCAGGCTCGCCGCGGCCATCACGATGCCGGACACCATAACGTGGCCCTTGCGGCGGCCGGAACGGTCCGACAGCACGCCGCCTGCGAATGCGGCGATCAGCACGCCGGCGGTGTAGACCAGCACCAGCAGCAGCAGCCCGTCCTCGGCCGTCTGGCCGGGAAACAAGCGCTCGTAGCGGATCTTGTCGCGCAGGAAGTACAGCAGGTACAGCGTCGCCAGCGCGTTGCCGAGGTTGATCAGGAAGCGCGTCATCCAGGCCCAGCCGAAGTCCGGATGTCGGCGCGGGCTGATCCAGAACCCGGCCAGGAAGGCGCGCCACTGCCAGGGCGGCCGCTCTTCGCGGCGCAGCCGCCGGTTGCGCGTCGTCAGCACGAAAGGCAGCGCGCACAGCAGCAGCACGGCGGCGACAGCCGCGTAGCCCTGCGCGACACCGGCCACGGCCGCGGTGACGAGCAAGGTGCCGACGACCACCCCCAGCGGCTGCGTCACGCCGAACCAGGCGCTGCAGACGGCGCGCTGCGCCACCGGCACCTGGTCCGGCACTTCGGCGGTCAGCGCCGCGAGCATCGCGTTCAGCGCCGCCTGCACCACGCACCACCACAAGGCCACGCCGACGAGCGTGGTCTGCCGCCCCAGCACGATGAGCGCGAGGGCACCGACCACGGCGCCGCCCAGGTGCCACGGATGGCGGCGGCCGAAGCGCGATGTGGTGCGGTCGGACAAGGCGCCGAACAGCGGGTTGGCGAACAGCGACACCAGCGCGCCGATGCCGGTGACCCAGCCCAGCGCCGCCACCTTGTCAGCCGCGGCGATGGCCTCCGTCTGCTGCGCCAGCAACACCTGGATCGGCGCGAACAGCGCCATCCACAGACCCAGGTTGGACAGCGCCAGCAGCGCCATGAAGCGTTTGCCGACGGGCGTGCGCGGCTCGGCGAGTGCCGTGTCGGCACCACCGCTCATCGCTGCGCCGCGATGAAGTCGCGATACCAGCGGTACGAGGCCTTCGGCGTGCGCCGCTGGCTGGCGTAGTCGACATGCACCAGGCCGAAGCGCGGCCGGTAGCCTTCGGCCCACTCGAAGTTGTCGAGCAAGGACCAGACGAAGTAGCCGCGCACGTCGACGCCGCCGTCCATGGCCTTGCGCAGCGCCAGCAGGTGCTGGTTCAGGTAGTCGACGCGGCGGGTGTCGTCGACGCCGGCCACATCCGGCATCGCAGCGCCGTTCTCGGTGATGACGATCGGCGGCAGCTTGTCGCCATAGCGTTCGCGCAGGCCCAGCAGCAGCTCGGTCAGGCCGTCCGGAATCACCGGCCAGCCCATCTCCGTGCGCTCGTACTGCGCCGGCGCTTCGGCTTCCATCAGCGGCACCGGTGCACCCGGCGGCGTGGCCTGCACGTAGTTCGGGTTGTAGTAGTTGATGCCGAAGAAATCCAGCGGCTGCGCGATCGTCGCCAAATCACCCGAGCGGACCGCCGAGCGGTCGATGCCCAGCGCTTCCAGCTCGTCCGGATAGCGCCCCAGCAGCAGCGGCTCGACATGCTGACGACCGTGCAGCACGTGCAACAGCGCCGCCGCGCCCTGGTCTTCGGCGCTGTCGCTGGCCGGCCGCGCCGGCGCCATGCTTTGCGCGATGCCGATCTGCGCGCCGCCGGGCAGGCTGGCCCGCAGCGCCTGCACCGCCAGGCCGTGCGACAGCAGCAGGTGGTGCACGACGGCGAACGAATCCAGCCCCAGCGCCAGCCCCGGCGCGTGCGTGCCGATCGCGTGGCCGAGCACCGCGTGCTCGAAGGTCTCGTTGTGCGTGATCCAGCGCGGCACGCGGTCGCCGAGATGCTCGGCCATGAGCTGCGCGAACTCGGCGAAGCGCGCGGCGGTGTCGCGCTCACGCCAGCCGCCGGCGTCTTGCAGCGCCTGCGGCAAGTCCCAGTGGTACAGCGTCGGCACGGGGCTGATGCCGCGCGCCAGCAAGGCGTCGACCAGGCGCGAATAGAAGTCCAGGCCTTTCTGATTCGGTACGCCGCGGCCGGTGGGCTGGACGCGCGGCCAGCCGATCGAGAAGCGATAGGCGCCGACGCCCAGCTCGGCCAGCAGCGCCACGTCTTCGCCGAGGCGGTGGTAGTGATCGCAGGCGACCTCGGCCGTTTCGCCGCGGGCGATGCGCCCGGGCTCGCGGCAGAAGTGGTCCCAGATCGACGGCCCGCGGCCGTCTTCGTGCAGCGCGCCTTCGATCTGGTAGGCCGACGTCGAGACGCCCCAGAGGAAGTCTTGCGGGAATCGCGGCGCGGCCATCGTCGTCATCGACTCACAGGCTGGCGCGCAACTCCAAGCCCACGGTCCGCGGCGGGCTGATCGTCGCGTACGGCGAGCCCAGCCCGGCCGCGACGTAGTTGATGCCGGTCACGTAGCGCTGGTCGGCGAGGTTGTTGACCACCAGCGCCAGGCCCCAGCGACCGGAACTGCCGAAGCTGCCGGCCGCGCTGTCCCAGCCCAGGCGCGCGTCGATGCGCGTTCTGGCGCCGCCGACCTGGAAGTTCGGCGTCTGCAGGCAGGTGCCTTGCGCCACCGAATCGTCGTTGCAGCGCGTCGCGCCGATGTAGGCGCCTTGCAGCGTCGCGACTGCCGTGCCGCCGGCCAGCGCCCAGCTGAAGTCACCGCCGAGCGTGGCCGTCCAGCGCGGCGTGCCGACGGGCTGGCCGCTGAGGTCGGTGCCGTCGTTGGCGATGTGGCGCTTGTAGACCTGGTTGATGTACTCGCCCGCCGTGTACAGACGCAGTTGCGGCGTGAGCTGCCAGCGCAGGTCGAGGTCCAGGCCGGTGGCCTTCTGGTCGCTGATCGTCACCTGGTAGGCCGGCACGCCGGTCTGGTTGGCCGACGGCACCAGGGTCAGCGACTGCAGGTTGTTGAACTTGTACTGGAACAGCGCCGCGCTGTAGACCAGGCCGGCCGAGCGCAGCTGGCCCTTCATGCCGAGTTCGACGCTGGTCACCGTTTCCGGCGCGTAGTCGCCGTTGACCGCCAGCGCATTGAAGCCGCCGGCCTGGTAGCCGCGCGTCACCGAGCCGTAGACCATGGTGTCGGCGCCGAAGCGGTGGTCCAGCACCAGCCGCGGGCTGACGTTGCTCCACGCCTTCTGCACCACCAGCGGCGCGCTCGAAGCACCCTGGCCGTTGATCAGCTGGTTCTGCGACACCAGCGCCGCCAGCATGTCGGCGTCGTCTTGCGACAAGGCACCGGCGCCCACGAGCGTGGGGAAGAAGTCGGCCGCGTTCAGCGCCGCGAGCTGTGCATCCAGGCCGCCGGCGCTGCGCAGCGGGCTGTACCAGCTGAAGCGCTTCTCGTCGCGTGTGAAGCGGATGCCGGTGGTCAGGTTCGTCGCCGGCGTCAGGTGCCAGATCGCGTCGCCGTACAACGCAAAGGCCTTGTAGGTGCCGGCGTTGACCATGTTCTCCTGCCAGGGCTGGCCGAGCACGTCGATGCCGGGCACGCCCACCGCTTGCGCCAGGCCGTTGATGGTGGCAAAGGGCGCGACGCCGGCGACGTTGCCGAACAAGGTGTCCAGCGAGTTGGTGACGGTACCGATCTCGCTGGTCTGCTTCGCCTTTTCGTGGAACAGGCTGACACCGGCCAGCCAGTCGACGGTGCTGCCCTGCGCCGCCAGCTTGAATTCCTGCTGCCAGGTCGTGTTGGACTCGACGTTGCCGGTGGCCAGGTAGGTGGCGATCTGGTTCGTGCCGTCGTTGTCGGTGCGGTTGATCGAACCGAAGTGCCGCCAGGCGGTCGTCGACGTGAAGTCGGCCCACGGCAGGCTGTGTTCGATGCGCAGCGTCATCCCGTCGAAGCGGCGCGACTCCTGGTTGCCGGCGGCGTCGTTCAGCAGCGGCGCCTTGCGCGGGTCGAGGTAGGTCGATGGGTCGGCGCCGTAGCTCGGCGTGGCCAGCAGGCCGATGGACGGCAACGCGCGCTGGTCCAGTTCTTCGTGCTCCCACGACAGCACGGCGCGCGTGGCGTTGGAGGCGCTCCAGCCCAGCGCCGCGCGGGTGCCCCAGGCGTGCTCGGTACGCTCGCGCTGGCCGGTCGCGGCGTCCTGCTGCCAGCCGTTGCTGAACTGGCCCGTGGCGCTGACGCGCAGCGCCAGGTCCTGGCCCAGCGGCTGGTTGACCAGTGCCTCGACGTGCCGCGTGCCGTAGTTGCCCAGGCGCAGCAGGCCGCTGGCGGCGAAGACGCCGTTCGGGTCGTTCGTGACCACCGAGATCGCGCCGCCCGCGCTGTTGCGCCCGAACAGCGTGCCCTGCGGCCCTTTCAGCACCTCGATGCGCTTGACGTCGTTGAAGTTCAGCAAGGCGCCGCCGGTCTTGCCGGTGTAGACGCCGTCCACATACACGCCCACCGGCGCGTCGGTGCCGATGCCGAAGTCGCCGGTGCCGATGCCGCGCAGCGTGAACAGCGGCTGCGTCGGCTGGTCGGCCACGACCTGCAGCCCCGGGATGTAGCCATTCATCTGGCCCAGGTTCGCGGCACCGAGCTTGCGGATCTGCTCGCCGCTGACGATCTGCAGCGCGATCGGCACGCTCTGCAATTCCTGGGTGCGGCCGTTGCCGGTGACGGTGATCTGCTCCGGCGCTGCACTATCGGCCGTCGCGGCCTGCTGCGCCCACGCGCCGGTGGCGTGCGCACCCAGGGCCGCCAGGGCAGCCAGCGAAAGGCAGGATCGAAGCGGTTTCTTGCTCATGGTGGCGTCCCTTGCTGGGTGGGTGGTTCAAGACGGCTCGGCAGCGGCGCGAAGGCCCTGCGTGCAAACGGCATGGAGACGACGGCGCAGGCCGCGAGCGCAAGGCCCAGGCCCAGGCCGCCGAGCCCTGCCAGCAGCGTGCCGGCCGCTGCCGTGGCGAACGCAACGCTGGCGAAGCTGATGACGACGCTGCGCGCGACCAGCGAACCGTCGGCGTCCAGCGACGACAGGCGCGCCGTCAGGAACGGCGTCAGCGCATAAAAGGCCAGCGTGATCAGCAGCTGCGAGACGAAGTAGCCGGCCCAGCCCTGGGCGGCACAGAACCAGACCACCGAAGCCGCCATCGCGAGCTGTGCGCCGGCGATGATGGGCCGCCGCAGTTCATGGCTGCGCCGATGCGACGCCGCCAGGCAGCCGGCCAGGCCCAGCACCGACGCCAGCGACAGCAGCAGCCCGCTCCTGCTCGGCGTTATGCCGGCCCGCTGCCCGACGACCGCGGCCACCGCCCATTGCGCCGACAGCACGCCGTAGACCAGGACCATCGCGGCCCAGATCGGCAGCAGCACGCCCCAGGGCAGACGCTGGCCGCGCGGCGCCGACGCCGACGCCGAGCCGCTCGGCGCCGCGTAGGCCCCGGCGCCGGCCGTCGGCCCTGCGATCAACGCGAACGAGGCGGCGAAGGCCGGGAACAGCCACGCGTCAGCCCAGCGCTCGGGCAGGAAGGCGGCGCCAACCAGCAGCGCGCCGTCGAAGATGCCGGCGCCGAGGATGACGATGCCCCAGGCGCGCTCAGCCGCCGCGCGCCGCGACAGACTGGCCGCGACCACCGCGAACAGCATGCCTTCGAACAAGCCGGCCACGCCGCGAGACACGCCGACCCAGCCGACGCCGGGCAGCCACGCGCCGGCGGCCTGCGCGGCCACCGTGCCGATGGCGCCCAGCCACGCGAACGCGCGCGGCGCCCGCGCCACCCGGTGCGGCAGCACGGCGCAGGCGATGGCGACGCCGACGATTTCCAGCCCCGCCATCCCGGTGGCGGTGTCTTCGCCGACGCCGAAGCGGCGCATCAGCACCGCAACGATCAGCGGCATCAGGATCGTGCCGTTGGTAGCCACCGCATAGGCACAAGCCAGCCGCAGGAGGGCGGCGGCTTTCAGTTCGGGACGGATGCCTGCGGCTGCTTGCGGGGTCATGGAACCGCTTGAACGTGAGCGTTGATCACAATATAATGTGAGCAACGATCATGTGTCAATCCACAAACACCGCCATTCCAGCCCCGCGCCACCGCGGCGAACCGGCGCGATGAGCACGGCCTACGTGCGGCGCCGGCCGCAGCAGGAACGCAGCAAGACGCGCGTCGAGGCGATCCTGGAAGTCGCGCTCGAACTGGTCGTCGAACAGGGTTCCGAGGCGCTGGCCATGCGCGAAGTGGCGCGCCGAGCCGGCGTTCAGATCAGCTCGGTCTACCAGTACTTCCCGTCCAAGGCCGCGATCATTCGCGAGCTGGCCAAGCGCAACCTCGACCGCGTGCGAGCGCTGCTGCAGGACGAAGTGAACCGGCTGTTCGCCGGCGGCCGGCCGACGCCGGCGCAGGCCGTCAACCGCGTCGTCGACGCCTACTACGCCCACTACCGCGACCAGCCGCAGGCGGTGGCCGTCTGGGCCGGCGCGCAAGGCGACCATGGGCTGCGTGAGCTCGATGTCGAAGACAGCCGCCGCACGGCGGAATTCCTGGTCCAGCCGCTGATGCAGATCCTGTCGCTGACCGATGCGCCGGCGGTGTTCGCACTGGCGCTGCTGCTGACCGACATCACCGGGTCCGCGGCCCGGCTGGCGCTGTCGGTGGAGCCGCCGCTGCGCGACCAGCTCATCGCCAACCTGAAGACCATGCTGATCGCCACGCTCGAAGCGCACCGGTCGGCGGGGCCGCAGCGGTGAACGAACACGACTACGAACACTTCCGGCGCGCGCTGGCCGGCGCCCGGCTGCCGGCCGCCTTCGTCGACCTCGACGATCTCGGCCGCAACATCGAAGGCCTGCGCCAGCGTGCCGGCGGGCTGCCGATCCGGCTGGTGACGAAGTCGATCCGCTGCGTCGCCGTGCTGCGCCGGCTGCTCGCCGCCGGGCCGTTCTTTCGCGGCCTGCTGTGCTATTCGCCGGCCGAGGCCGCCTGGCTGGCGGCCGCGGGCTTCGACGACCTGGTCGTCGCCTACCCGTCGGTCGAACCCGGTGAGCTGCACGCCGTGGCCGGCCAGTTGCGCCTGGGGCGCAGCATCACCTTGATGGTCGACCACGCAGCGCAGGTCGAACGCATCGCCGCCGTGGCCAAGGCCGAAGGCGTGCTGATGCCGGTGGCCATCGACCTCGACCTGTCTTCGGACTTCCCCGGCCTGCGCTTCGGCGTCTACCGCTCGCCGGTGGATGGCGTCGCCGCGGCACTGGCGCTGGCCGCATGCATCGCACGGCAACCGGCCTTGCGGCTGGACGGCCTGATGGGCTACGAAGGCCAGATCGCCGGCCTGATGGACGACGTGCCCGGCCAGGGCCTGAAGAGCGCCGTCGTGCGCTGGCTGAAGCGGCGCTCGATTGCCGAGGTCAATGCCCGCCGCCGCGACACGGTCGCGGCCTTGAAGGCCGCCGGGCACACGCTGCGCTTCGTCAACGGCGGCGGCAGCGGCAGCTTCGAGAGCACACGCCAGGACAGCAGCGTGACCGAACTCGCCGCCGGCTCGGGGCTGTACCTGCCGACCCTGTTCGATCACTACCGCGCCTTCCGCGCGCGGCCGGCGGCCGGCTTCGCATTGCCGGTGACGCGCCTGCCCAAGCCCGGCATCGTCACCTGCGCCGGCGGCGGCTATCCGGCTTCCGGCCCGGCCGGCCGCGACCGGCTGCCGCAGCCCTGGCTGCCGGCCGGCTGCAGCCTGATCCCGAATGAAGGCGCCGGCGAAGTGCAGACGCCGGTGCGCCACCCGGCGACGGTGGCTCTCAAGATCGGCGACCCGCTGCTGTTCCGCCACGCCAAGGCGGGCGAGCTGTGCGAGCGCTTCAACGAACTGCTGCTCATCGAAGGCGGGCGCGTGGTCGACATCGTCAAGACCTACCGCGGCGACGGCCAGTGCTTTTTCTGAACCACGCAACGGCAGACGGGGAACGGCGATGTGGAAGAACTGGTCGGGCTATGTCAGCTGCCCCGAGACCCCGGTGCTCAGCCCCGGCAGCGCTGCCGAGCTGGCGCAGGCGCTGCGCGACGCGGCACAAGGCGGCAAGACCGTGCGCATGGTCGGCGCCGGACATTCATTCAGCCCGCTGGTCGCCTGCGATGACGTGATCCTGTCGCTGGACCGGCTGCAAGGTCTCATCGACATCGACGCCGAAACCCGCGTCGCCCGCGTCCATGCCGGCACCCGGCTGTGGGCGCTGGGCGCGGCGCTGGCCGAGCGCGGCCTGGCGATGGAGAACCTCGGCGACATCAACGTGCAGTCGATCGCCGGCGCCACCAGCACCGGCACGCACGGCACCGGCATTGGCTTCGGCAACCTCGCGACGCAGATCGCCGGGCTCAAGTTCGTGCTGGCCGACGGCAGCGAGGTCAGCGCGTCGGCAGCCGAGAACCCGCAGCTCTTCGAAGGCGGGCGCGTCGGCCTCGGCAGCCTCGGCGTGCTGAGCGAGATCAGCCTGCGCCTGGTGCCGTCGTTCCGGCTGCGGCTCGAACGCGGCAAGATGGATCTCGAAGACTGCCTGGCACAGGCCGATGCGCTGGTCGCGCGCAACCGGTCGTTCGAGTTCTACTGGCTGCCGCACACCGACTCGGTTCTGACCAAGGCCTGGAACGTCACCGACGAACCGGTCGACAAGAGGGGCTGGCAGCGCTACGTCTCCGACGTGCTGCTGGAGAACACCGCCTTCGGCCTCTTGTGCAAGCTCGGCAAGGCGGTGCCGGCGCTGTGCCCGCCGATCAGCCGCTTCTGCGCGGCGCTGCTGTCGAGCAGCACGCAGATCGACGCCAGCCACTCGATGCTGTCGACGGTGCGCCAGGTGCGCTTCAACGAGATGGAATGGTCGCTGCCGGCCGCACGCGGCGCCGACGCGCTGCGCGAGATCCGCGCGCTGATCGCACGGCGCGAATTCCCGCTGATGTTCCCGCTGGAATACCGCTGGGTGCGCGGCGACGACATCTGGCTGAGCCCGAACTACGGCCGCGACAGCGTGCACATCTCCGTGCACCAATACTGCGGCATGCCTTTCGAACGCTACTTCGACGCCGTGCAAGCCATCTGCCTGAACCACGGCGGACGACCGCATTGGGGCAAGGTGCACACGCTGGCCGGCCGCGAGCTGGCCCGGCTGTACCCGCGCTGGGACGACTTCCTGGCCTTGCGCGAGCGCTACGACCCCGCCGGGCGCTTCCTCAGCCCGCATCTGCGCACGCTGTTCGGGATCTGAGCGCCGGGGCACCGCTCCGCTGAACCCCCTCTCGCCAACGCCGCCTTCAAGGCGCGCCGCCGCATGCACCAACGACGGGCTGCGGACACGGCCGAGCGCAGGCCCGCATCTTGCTATCGACTGCCTAACGTTGACTGTCGACAGTTTGTACAGTAACTTCGCGCCCCGTTTGAACAGGAACCGAGCTCCCATGCCATTGCAAGCGACGAGTGCTGCCGAACGCCAGGTGCGCGAAGACCTGGCCGCCGCCTACCGGCTGGTCGCCCACTACGGCATGGACGACAGCATCTACACGCACATCTCGGCGCGTGTGCCGGGCCGCGAAGACCAGTTCCTGATCAACCCCTTCGGCATGCTGTTCCGCGACATCACGGCGTCGTCGCTGGTGAAGATCGATCTCGAAGGGCGCATCCTCGACGACTCGCCCTTCGACGTGAACCCGGCCGGCTTCACGATCCACAGCGCCGTGCATTCGGCGCGCCACGACGCGGCCTGCGTGCTGCACACGCACACCGTCGCCGGCGTGGCCGTCGCGTCGACGGCCGGCGGGCTGCAGCCCTGCAACCAGTGGGCGCTGCAGTTCCACGAACGCGTCGTCTATCACGACTTCGAAGGCATCGCGCTCGACCACGCCGAGCGCGAGCGCCTCGTCACCGACCTGGGCCCGACGGCGCGTGCGCTGATCCTGCGCAACCACGGCCTGCTGACGCTGGGCCGCACGGTGTCCGAAGCCTTCATCCTGATGCTGAACCTGGAGCGCGCGTGCCGCGTGCAGATGGCGATCCAGGCCAGCGGCCAGCCGGTGTACCCGGTGCCGGCCGCCGTCTGCGAACTCACCGCTCGGCAGTACGAAAGCGGCGACACCACGCGCCAGGCCGGCCAGCCCGACCCGAATGCACGCGAATGGCGCGCCTTGCTGCAGCGCATCGAACCCGCCCCCGCCACGTCGTACCGCGACTGAGTCAACCTTCGAGCCCACAGGAGCCCACCGTCATGAAACGTCGCAACCTCATCCAAATGGGTGCTTCCGCCGCGGGCTTCACGCTGGCGGGCGTGCCGCTGCACCTGCTGGCCGCGGGCAAGAAGGGCGGCGTCATCAACGCCGTCGTGCAGCCCGAGCCGCCGGGGCTGATGGTGGGCATCACGCAGAACGGGCCGACGCAGCTGATCGCCGGCAACATCTACGAAGGCCTGCTGCGCTACGACGAGAAGATCAACCCGCTGCCGGCGCTGGCCACGTCGTGGACGTCGAACAAGGAAGGCACGCTCTTCACCTTCAAGCTCAAGCCGGGCGTGCTGTGGCACGACGGCAAGCCCTTCACGTCGGCCGACGTGGTGTTCTCGGCCGACGTGTTCCTGCGCAAGACGCATGCACGGCTGCGCGCCAACCTGGCCGCGGTCGAAAGCATTCGCGCCGTCGATGCGCTGACGGTGGAGTTCAAGCTCAAGTACCCGTTCGGCCCCTTCCTCGGCATCTTCGAAGTCGGCAGCATGCCGATGCTGCCCAAGCACATCTACGACGGCACCGACTTCGCCACCAACCCGGCCAACGCCACGCCGATCGGCACCGGCCCGTTCAAGTTCAAGGAATGGGTCAAGGGCTCGTACATCCAGCTCGTGGCCAACGACAAGTACCACGTCAAGGACGTGCCGCTGGTCGAAAGCATCTACTTCCACGTGATCCCCGACGCGGCTTCGCGCGCAGCGGCGTTCGAGTCCGGCAAGGTCGACGTCGTGCCCGGCGGCGCGGTCGAATACTTCGACGTGCTTCGCCTGTCCAAGCTGCCCGGTGCCGCTGTCACGACCAAGGGCTGGGAGTTCTTCGCGCCGCATTCGTGGTTGTGGATCAACAACCGCAAGGCGCCGATGGACAACGTCAAGTTCCGCCAGGCGCTGATGTACGCGATCGACCGCGAAGCGATCTGCAAGGTCGCCTGGCAGGGCTTCGCCAAACCGGCGACCGGCCCCTTCAACAGCAACATCAAGTTCTACAGCCCCGACGTCGCCAAGTACGCACGCAACGTCGACACCGCGAAGAAGCTGCTGGCCGAAGCCGGCTACAAGGGCGAGACGCTGCGTCTGCTGCCGCTGCCCTACGGCGAAACCTGGACCCGCACCGCCGAGATCCTGCGCCAGAACCTGGCCCAGGCCGGCGTGAAGATCGAGATGGTGGCCACCGACGTGGCGGGCTGGAACCAGAAGCTCAACGAGTGGGACTACGACCTCGCCTTCACCTACGTCTACCAGTACGGCGACCCGGCACTGGGCGTGGCCCGCAACTACACCACCGCCAACATCGCCAAGGGCTCGCCGTTCAACAACGTCGAAGGCTATTCGAACCCGAAGGTCGACGCCCTCTTCGAAGAAGGCGCGAAGGAACCCGACGCCGAGAAGCGCAAGGCGATCTACCTGCAGGCGCAAAAGCTGCTGGTCGACGAGGTGCCGGTGGCCTGGCTGTACGAGATCAACTTCCCGACGCTGTACCGCACCAAGCTCAACAACATCGTCAGCTCCGGCATCGGCTTGAACGACAGCCTGGGCACCGCGTCGATCGCCTGACATGAAGCGCCTGTTGCCGGCGCCGGCTCGCGACCCGTTGAAGTCATTCACCGCAGAGGTGCAGAGGGCGCGGAGTTTGCGCAGAGAACTTCAAGGTCTTCCTCTGCGTTTCCTCTGCGCTCTCCGAACCTCTGCGGTGAAGGCTGTTCCGACATGAAACGCACGCAGTTCATGCTGACCCGCGTGCTGCAGGGTCTGGTGGCGATCGTGCTGATCGCCATCGTCAACTTCATGCTGGTTCGCGCCGCACCGGGCGACCCCGTCTCGGTGCTCGCCGGCGAGGCCGGCGCGTCGGATGCGCAGTTCGTGGCGCAGTTGCGCACGCAATTCGGGCTGGACCAGCCGATCACCACGCAGCTCGGCACCTACCTCGGCAAGGTGCTGCAGCTGGATCTGGGCTTTTCGTACCGCCAGCAGCAGCCGGTACTGACGCTGATCCTGGACCGGCTGCCGGCGACGCTGCTGCTGACCGGCAGCGCGTTCGCGTTGTCGCTGTTGTTCGGCGTCACGCTCGGGGCGCTGTCGGCACGCCGGGCCGGCAGCTGGGTGGACAGCGCCATCACCGTGTTCGCGCTGGTGTTCTACGCCACGCCGCTGTATTGGCTGGCGTTGATGGCGGTGCTGGTGTTCACCGTGCAGCTCGACTGGCTGCCGGGCTTCGGCTTCAGCACCGTCGGCGCCGGCTTGACCGGCCTGGCGCGGGCCTGGGACATCGCCCAGCACCTGGTGATGCCGGCGCTGACGCTGGCGCTGTTCTACATGGCCGTCTATGCGCGCATGACGCGCGCCGCGATGATCGACGTGGCGCAGATGGACTTCGTCAAGACCGCGCGCGCCAAAGGCGTCAAACCCGGCCGCATCCTGCGCGCGCATGTGCTGCGCAACGCGCTGCTGCCGGTGGTCACGCTGGCCGGCATCCAGGCCGGCGGCATGATCGGCGGCGCCGTGCTGACCGAGACCGTGTTCGCCTGGCCCGGCATCGGCCGCCTGATGTTCGACGCGCTGCTGCAGCGCGACTACAGCCTGCTGCTCGGCGCCTTTCTGGTGACGGCGGCGATGGCCGTGCTGTTCAACCTGCTCACCGACCTGGTCTACACGCTGGTCGACCCGCGGATCGAACTCGCATGAAACCACGGCTCGGATCCTTTGAAGTCATTCACCGCAGAGACGCGGAGGACGCAGAGTCAGCGCAGAGGAAATCAGCGTGTTCCTCTGCGAACCTCTGCGTCACTCAGCACCTCCGCGGTGAAGGCTGTTCGGGCTGCTTCGGGCCGCAGGCGGCCCCGGTGGAGAAACGGACATGACGAGCCCCTTCTGGCGCCGCTTCGGCCGCAACAAGGGCGCGGTCGCCGGCATGGCCGTGCTGCTGGTGGTGGTGGTCGTCGCGCTGCTCGGCCCGTGGCTCGCCACGAACGACCCGTGGGGCATGGTGCAGCAGCCCTTCCTGCGCCCGTGGGCCGAACCGGGTTTTGCATTGGGCACCGACACGCTCGGCCGCGACATCCTGTCCGGCCTGATCTACGGCGCCCGCATCTCGCTGCTGATCGGCGCGGTGTCGACCGTGGTCGCGCTGCTGATCGGCGTGACGCTCGGCGCCGTCGCCGGCTACTTCGGCGGCTGGGTCGACGCCGGGCTGATGCGCTTCACCGAGATCTTCCAGGCCGTGCCGAGCTTCGCGCTGGCCATCGTGCTGGTGGCGATCTTCCAGCCGTCGGTGGGCTCCATCGTCGCGGCGATCGCCATCGTCTCGTGGCCGCCGGTGGCGCGGCTCGTGCGCGGCGAATTCCTCACGCTGCGCCAGCGCGACTTCGTGCAGGCCGCGCTGCTGGCCGGCCAGTCCACGCCGCGCATCATCCTGACGCAGATCCTGCCGAACGCGATGTCGCCGATCATCGTGATGGCCTCGCTGATGGTGGCCACTGCGATCCTGCTGGAATCGAGCCTGAGCTTCCTGGGCCTGGGCGACCCGAACCAGATGAGCTGGGGCTACATGGTCGGCTCGGCCCGCACCGTCCTGCGCCAGGCCTGGTGGATGGCGCTGTTCCCGGGGCTGGCCATCGTGCTGACCGTGCTGGCACTGAACCTCGTCGGCGAAGGGCTCAGCGACGGCCTGAACACGCGCCTCGACGGGAGGAGCCGATGAAGCCCGTGCTCGACATCGCGGGCCTGAGCATCCGCCTGCCGCCCGGTGCAGACCGCGCGCTGGCCGTTGAAGGCGCGACGCTGTCGGTGCTGCCGGGCCAGACGCTGTGCGTCGTCGGCGAATCGGGTTCCGGCAAGTCGATGATCGCCAACGCCGTGATGGGCCTGCTGCCGCGGCCGCAGGTGGCGCCGGTGGCCGGCCGCATCGTGTTCGAAGGCGTCGACCTGCTGACGCTCGCCGAGCCGCAGATGCGCGAACTGCGCGGCCGCCGCATCGGCATGGTGTTCCAGGAGCCGATGACGGCGCTGAACCCGATCATGCGCATCGGCGAGCAGATCGGCGAAGTGTTCGACGCCCACAGCGCCGAGCTCGGCACGGTGCCGGCGGCCGAGAAACGCCGCCGCATCCTGGCCGCACTCGCCGACGTGGGCCTGCCCGACCCGGAGCTGCTGATCGACAGCTACCCGTTCCGCCTGTCCGGCGGCCAGCGCCAGCGCGTGATGATCGCCTGCGCGCTGGTGCTCGAACCCGTGCTGCTGATCGCCGACGAGCCGACCACCGCGCTCGACGTGACGACGCAGGCGCAGATCCTGAAGCTCGTGCGCGAGCTGCAGCAGCGCCGCGGCACGGCCGTGCTCTTCATCACGCACGACTTCGGCGTGGTGTCGGAAATCGCCGACCAGGTGGTCGTGATGCAGACCGGCCGTGTCGTCGAAGCCGGCCCGGCGCGCCAGGTGCTGGACGCGCCGCAGCATGCCTACACGCGCAAGCTGATCGCCGCCATTCCCAACGGCCAGGCGCAGCGCGCCGTGCCGGCAGACGATGCGCTGCGCGTGCTGCAGGTGCAGGACCTGTGCAAGACCTACCGCTCGGGCAACGGCTTGTTCAAGCGCGGCCGCACCGTGCAAGCGGCCAAGGACATCTGCTTCGACCTGAAGCGCGGCCAGACGCTGGGGCTGGTGGGCGAGTCGGGCTCCGGCAAGTCCAGCGTCGGCCGTTGCCTGGTCGGGCTGGCGCCGTTCGACAGCGGGCGCATCCTCTTCAAGGGCCGCAACCTGTCGCAAGGCGCCGCGTTCCGGCGCGCCGCGGCGGGCAAGATCCAGATGGTGTTCCAGGACCCGTATGCGTCGCTGAACCCGCGCCACCGCATCGGCGCGGCGATTGCCGGCGGCCCCATCGCGCAAGGCGTGGCACAGGCCGAGGCGATGGCGCGTGCGATCGAGCTGCTGGCGCTGGTCGGCCTCGGTGCCGACGCGGCACAGCGCTATCCGCACGAGTTTTCCGGCGGCCAGCGCCAGCGCATCGGCATCGCCCGCGCCCTGGCGATGCAGCCCGAGCTGCTGGTGGCGGACGAGCCGGTGTCGGCGCTCGACGTGTCGGTGCAGGCCCAGGTTCTCGATCTCTTCAGGGACGTGCGCGAACGCTTCCATCTCGCGATGGTCTTCATCACGCACGACCTGCGCGTGGCCGGCCAGATGTGCGACCACATCGCCGTCATGCAGCGCGGCGAGGTCGTCGAATACGGTGAGACGCACAAGGTGCTGAGCGACCCGCGCCACGCCTACACGCGCAATCTGATCGACGCCGTGCCGCGGCTGGCCGCGCCCGCCGAAACACCGATGCAGATGTCGACGCAGGTGCCGGCGTGACGGCGCCGCGCCTGCCCTGCGTCGCGCTGTTGAGCACGACGCTGGACATGCGCTACGTCGCCGATGCCTTCAACGAAGCCTGCCCCGGCATCGAGCTGCGCATGGGTGCCGACCTCGGCCCGCTGGCCGACATCGACGCCGCCGTGTGCTGGTTCCCGCCGCACGGCCTGCTGGCGCAGATGCCGCGGCTGAAGCTGGTGCAATCGCTGGCCGCCGGCGTCGACCATCTGCTGGCCGACCGCGAGCTGCCGCGCGACGTGCCCTTGTGCCGCATCGTCGACACGACCATGGCCGCCGGCATGAAGGCCTATGTCAGCTGGGCGGTGGTGCAGCGGCACCGCGGCATGCAGGGCTACGTCGCCAGCGCGGCCGTGTCGGCGTGGCAGGAGCAGCCGATCACACCGCCGCAGGCGCATCGCGTCGGCATCGCCGGCCTCGGCACGCTGGGCCTGGCCTGCGCGCAGGCGCTGGCCACCATCGGCTACCGCGTGCGCGGCTGGAGCCGCAGCGCCAAGCACGATCTGCCCGACGGCGTGACCGGCTTCCACGGCGACGCGCAGCTGGACGAATTCCTGTCCGGCTGCGACACGCTGGTGTGCCTGCTGCCGCTGACGCCGCAGACGCACGGCTTCCTGAACGCCGAGCGTTTTGCCCAGCTGCCGCGCGGCGCGCACCTGATCAACGTCGGCCGCGGCGACCATCTGGTCGAAGCCGACCTGCTGCCGGCCCTGGCCAGCGGCCAGCTGTCGGGCGCCACGCTCGACGCCTTCTCGCAGGAGCCGCTGCCGCCGGATCATCCGTTCTGGGGCGACCCGCGCATACTCGTCACACCGCACATCGCCACCCGCACCGACCGGCTGGTGATCGCACAGCAGACGCTGGCCAACCTGGCCGCCGTACAACAAGGGCAGCGCCCGATGAACCAGGTCGATCGGGACCGGGGCTACTGAAGCATGAACACCGCAACGCCGTCTGCCGGCCCGTCTGCCGGCCCGTCTGACAGCGCCGACTTCGAATCGGTCGAGGCACCCGACCTGGTCGGGCTGGTCGAGGCACAGCTCACGCGTGCCATCGTCGAAGGGCGCCTCGCCCCCGGCGCACGCGTCTTCGAAGCCGACATCGCGCGCCGCATGGGCGTCAGCCGCGCGCCGGTGCGCGAGGCCGCGCGCCGGCTCGAACGCCAAGGCGTGCTGGTCGCGCGGCCGCGCCACGGCTTCGCGGTACGCACGATCACGGTCCGCGAGATCGACGACTTGTTCGAAGTGCGCATCAGCCTCGAGCTGACCTCGGTCGCGCTGACCTGCCGCAAGGCCGACGACGCGGGATTGGCACGCTTGAAGGCCTTGCTGGACCAGATGATCCGCGAGGCGCCGACGCTGCCGCAGCACGCCCGCATCGCGATGGACCTGGCCTTCCACACCTTGATCTGCGAGCTGTCGGGCAACGCGCAGCTGCACCGCATCTTCTCGAACACGCAGACCGAGATGCGCATGATCATCGCGCTGATCGACGCGCTGTACGACGACCCGGCCACCATCGCCAGCACGCACAACCCGATCGTCGAAGCGCTGCTGCGCCGCGACGACGCCGCCGCGTGCGCCGCCATGCGCCTGCACCTGGAAGACGCCTGGCAGCACGTGCGCGCGCTCTTCGTCGAACAGCATGGCGCGGCGCCGCCGCCGGCCGTTTCGAAGCGCGCCCGGCGCACCCAGGAAACCACGCCATGAAGATCGTCTACAGCGACGCACACCAGCACCACGACCCGCAGCTCTTCATGGTGCGCGGCCGGCTGAAGCGCAGCAACGAACAACCCGAGCGCGCCTACCGGCTGCTCGCCGCCGTCGAGCAGCAAGGCCACGAGATCGTCGCCGCGGCCGACTACGGCGCAGCGCCGCGCGCCGCCATCCACACGCCGGAATACCTGCGCTTCCTGCAGACCGCCTACGCGCGCTGGCAGCTGCTGGACGACCCGTCCGACGAGGTCATGCCCAACATCCACCCGTTCCCGGGCCAGCCCTGCACCTACCCCGACAGCGTGGTCGGCCAGGCCGGTTTCCACATGGGCGACAATGCCTGTTCGATCGGCGCCCACACCTGGGACGCGGCCGTCGCGTCGGCCCACCTCGCCACGCACGCCGCACAGCTGGTGCTGGACGGCGAGCACGCCGCGTACGCCCTGTGCCGGCCGCCCGGCCACCATGCCTACGCCGACCGCGCAAACGGCTTCTGCTACCTGAACAACGTGGCCATCGCGGCGCAGTACCTGCGCGGCCGGCACGCGCGCGTGGCCATCCTCGACATCGACGTCCACCACGGCAACGGCACGCAAGGCATCTTCTACCGCCGCGCCGACGTGCTGACGATCTCGCTGCACGGCGACCCGCGCAACTTCACGCCCTTCTTCACCGGCCACGCGCACGAACGCGGCGACGGTGAAGGCCTGGGCTACAACATCAACAAGCCGCTGGCGCTGGGCACCGATCTCGACGCCTACCTGCCGGCGCTGCGCGACGCCTGCACCAGCATCCGCGCCTACGCGCCGGGCGCGCTGGTGGTGGCGCTGGGCCTGGACGCGCACGAGCGCGACCCCTACAAAGGCATGCGGATCACGACCGAAGGCTTCGCGACGCTGCTGGCCGAAATCGCGCACCTCGGCCTGCCCACCGTGCTGGTGCAGGAAGGCGGCTACCTGTCCGACGATCTGGGCCCGAACCTGGCCAGTGCGCTGCGCGGCTTCACGAGCGCTGCATGACAACGACGGACACGCCGCTGGACGGCGATGCGCAGGTGCTGAGCCTGGACTCGCCCGAGCTCGACGCCGGCTGGGTGCGTGCGCTGGCGCAGGCCCGCTACGGCATCACGGGCGAGATGGTGGCCCTGAGCGGCGAGCGCGACCGCAACTACCGCCTGCAGTCCGACGCCGACGGCGCGCGCTTCATGCTGAAGATCTCGCACCCGGCCGAATTGGCGCTGGTGGCCGACTTCCAGACCCAGGCCTTGCGGCACATCGCAGCCGTCGACCCCGGCCTGCCGGTGCAGCGCATCGTGCCCGCGCTAGATGGCGCGCCTTCCTTCCTGTGCGACCCCGGCGACGGCCTGCCGCGCGTGGTGCGCCTGTTCAGCTACCTGCCGGGCACGCCGATGCCGGAGGCACCCCGTTCGATGGTGCAACGCCAGAACCTGGCCCGCATGCTGGCGCGGCTGGACCGGGCGCTGCAAGGTTTCAGCCATCCCGCCGGCGACCTGGCGCTGCCCTGGGACACCCAGCGCGCCGACAGCGTGCGCGGCCTGCTCGTGCACGTTGCCGACGCCGAGCGCCGCGCGCTCGCCGAGCGTGCGCTCGACCGTTTCGAGCGTTGCGTCAAGCCGCTGATTCCCACGCTGCGCAGCCAGGCCATCCACAACGACTTCAACATCTACAACCTGCTCGTCGACCCGGCCGACAGCGACCGCATCGCGGCCATCCTCGACTTCGGCGACATGGTGCACGCGCCGCGCATCAACGACCTGGCCGTGGCCGCGGCCTACCAGCTCGGCGCAGAAGGCGATGCTCTGGCCGACATCCTGCCCTTCGTCGCCGCCTACCACGAAGCCCTGCCGCTGGACGCGGCCGAGATCGAATTGCTGTTCACGCTGATCACGGCGCGCCTGGTGATGGTGGTCGCGATCAGCGGCTGGCGCGCGGCGCGCCATCCCGACAATGCCGCTTATCTGCTGCGCAACAACCCGCTGTCGTGGGCCCGCCTGGCCGCCTGCGAGCGCATCGGCAACGAGGCAGCGACCGATGCGCTACGGCACGCTTGCGGCATCGCCTGAAGGGGCCGACATGAAACACGTATTGCCAGCGCCGGCTTGCGGCCCTTGGAAGTCATTCACCGCAGAGGTGCGGAGGACACGGAGTTTGCGCAGAGAACTTCAAGGTCTTCCTCTGCGTTTCCTCTGCGCTCTCCGCACCTCTGCGGTGAAGGCTGTTCCGGCTGCTTCGGGGCACAAGCCGTCGCTCGAACACACCGGGCGTTTCAACTGACATGGCTTCGATCACGCCCGCGCTGCAGCAGCTGATGGACCGCCGGGCCAGGCTGCTCGGCCCGGCCTATCGCCTGTTCTACGACACGCCGCTGCACCCGGTGCGCGGTGAAGGCGTGTGGCTGTTCGATGCCGACGGGCGGCGCTATCTCGACGCCTACAACAACGTCGCTTCGGTCGGCCACTGCCACCCGCACGTGGTGGCAGCCATCGCGCGCCAGGCCGGCGTGCTGAACACGCACACGCGCTACCTGCACGAAGGCGTTCTCGACTACGCCGAGCGCCTGCTGGCGACGATGCCGGGCGAACTGGCGCATGCGATGTTCACCTGCACCGGCAGCGAGGCCAACGACCTGGCCATGCGCATTGCGCGCGCCCACACGCGGGCCACCGGCCTGATCGTCACGCGCTTCGCGTACCACGGCGTGACCGCATCGATCGCCGAAGCGTCGCCGTCGCTGGGCCGCTTCGTGCAGCTCGGCGCCACCGTGCGCACCGTGCCCGCGCCCGACAGCTACCGCATCGCCGCCGAAGCTCTGGGCCCGGCCCTGGCAGCCGACGTGCGCGACGCCATCGCCGACCTGAAACTGCAAGGCCTGCGGCCGGCCGCGCTGATGGTCGACACGGTGTTCTCCAGCGACGGCATCTTCACCGGCCCGCCCGGCTTCCTGGCCGAAGCGGTGGAAACGATCCGCGCCGCCGGCGGCGTGTTCATCGCCGACGAGGTACAGGCCGGCCTGGCGCGCAGCGGCGATGCGATGTGGGGCTTCCAGCGCCACGGCGTGGTGCCCGACATCGTGACGATGGGCAAGCCGCTCGGCGCCGGCCACCCGCTGGCCGGCCTGGCCGTGCGCGCGGACGTGCTGGCCACCTTCGGCCGCGAGTGCCGCTACTTCAACACCTTCGGCGGCAACCCGGTGGCGATGGCTGCCGGCAACGCCGTGCTCGACGTGATCGAAACAGAAGGCCTGCTGGCCAACGCCCAGCGCGTCGGCCGCCACCTGCGCACCGGCTTGAGCGAACTCGCGACACGCCATGCGTTGATCGGCGACGTGCGCGGCGCGGGCCTGTTCATCGGCGTCGAATTGGTCAGCGACCGCACCGCAAAGACCCCGGCCACCGCGCAGACCGCCCGCATCGTCAACGCGCTGCGCGAGCGCGGCGTGCTGCTCAGCAGCACCGGCGAACACGCCAACACGCTGAAGATCCGGCCGCCGCTGGTGTTCAGCGAAGCCAACGCCGACCTGCTGGTCGGCACGCTCGACGAGGTGCTGAAGGCGCTGTGAACGCGGCCTGGTGAAGCCCTACTTCAACTCGACCTCGACGAACACGAACTCGTATTCGTTGGCGTTGATGACGTTGTGCTCCACGCCGGTCAGTCGCGTGTACGAGGCACCCGCGGTGAGCGGGCTGCGAACCTCGCCCTGCGGCGTCTCGAGCAGCAGCGTGCCCGTGGTCATCGGCACGACGACGTAGTCCATGCCATGGCGGTGCCAGCCGGTTTCGGCGCCCGGCGCGAAACGCCACTCGGTGACCTTGACGCGGTCATTGTCGATCTGCACCGTGGGCGCGGCTTGGGGACGGGTGGTCACGATGGTGGGGCCTTTCGAGGTACGGGTTGGATGCTTCGAGCCGGGCACTCATCCGGCGGGCCATGGCGCCGCCTGGACGTTGTTGCGGCCCGCTCCTTTGGCCTGGTAGAGCATCTCGTCGGCCTGCCTGAGCAGCGCCTCGCTGCTCGTGGCGTCGCCTTGGTAGTAGGCCAGGCCGATGCTCGCGGTGACGTCGAACGACTGCTGCTCGATGACGAACGGCGGCACCATGGCCTGGATGATCTTGGCCGCCACGGTGGCCGCCACCTCGGGCCTGGGCAGGCCTTCCATGATCACGGTGAACTCGTCGCCGCCGAGGCGGGCGACGGCATCGCTGGAACGCAGCGTCTGCGACAGGCGGCCGGCAAAGGCGCGCAGCAGCGCGTCGCCGACGCTGTGGCCGAAGCGGTCGTTGATCTGCTTGAAGCGGTCGATGTCCAGGTACATCAGCGCCATCAGCGAGCCGGTCTCGCGGCTGCGGCCCATCGCCTCGGCCAGGCGCAGTTCGAACCCGGCCCGGTTGATGGCGCCCGTCAGCGGGTCCATGCGGGCCAGGTTCACGAGCCGCTTCTCTTCGAGCTTCTGCCGCGTGACGTCCGTCACCACCGCGTGAAAGCCCAGGACCGCGCCGCCGGCCATCGCGAACTGCGGGATGTAGTGGGCCTCGTAGCAGACATAGCTGTCGTTGCGCGTCATCTCGCTCTGGAAGGTGACGGCCTTGCCGCTCAGCGCGGCGCGGATGTGCGGCTGCACGGCGGCGTAGGCCGCGTCGCCCAGCAGCTCGCGCACCGTGTGGCCCTGGATCTGTTCACGCGACAGGCCGAAGCCGGCCTCGTAGGCCCGGTTGTTGAACCGGTAGCGCTCGTCGGCGTCGATGTAGGCCACGCGCATCGGCAGCGCGTCGGCCACCGTGCGCAGGCGGGCCTCGCTCTCCTGCAGCGCCAGCTCGGCTGCCTTGGCCGCCGAGATGTCGCGCATCAGCGCCGAGAAGTATTCGACCTTGCCTTGCTTGTCGCGGTGGGCGATGACGATGTGGCTGACCGGCATTTCGCGGTGCTGGGCATCCCAGGTCACCGACTCGCCGACCCAGACGCCGGTGGCCAGCGCCGCCGGCACGATCACCTTGCGAAGCCTTTCCACCGTCTGCGGCGGGTTCACGTCGGCCACCGTCAGCAGTTCGATCGGTGCGTCCAGCGCCAGCCCGACGCGCCGGCGCGCGGCCGGGTTCAGGTAGATGAGCCGGCCTTGGGTGTCGGCCTGGATGACGTAGTCGGTGGTCGCTTCGAGGATGGCGCCCAGCGCCCGCAGCGCGCGCTCGGCGCGCATGCGCTCGGTGATGTCCGACACGGTGCCGACATGGCCGACGACGCGTCCATCCACCAGCACGGCGCGGCTGCGCTGCGACACCAGCACCTGCGCACCATCGGCGCGCTGCAGGTGGCGGATCGCGTTCACCGGTTCACGCCCCTTGACCAGGTGCGCCCATTCGCTGCGGACCTCGTCCCGGATGTCGTCGCGCAGCAGCGTCAGCCAGCCTTCGGCTGCGTCCTGCCGCGCCAGCCCGTGGATCTGCAGGTACGCGTCGTTGACGTAAGTCATGCGGCCGGTGCTGTCGCAGCGGAACAGGCCCAGCGGCGACGCGTCGGTGACGGCCGCCAGCTCCAGGCGCTGGTCGCGCAGTTCGGTCATCAAGGCGTCGAATTCGCGCGCCAGATCGCCGCGCTCGTCGTTGGCCGAGACATCGAGCTTCACGGCGCTGTCGGGTGAACGGCGCAGGCTGCGGATCGCGTCGTTCAGCGCCTGCAACGGGCGCATGAGCCAGGCCGTCGTCAGCCAGACCAGCACCGCGCAGCCCACGCCCAGCCACAGCAATTGCAGCAGCAAGGCCTGCCGGGCGGCTTCCAGCGGGGCATAGGCGGCGCGTGCCGGAACGACCATGCGCAGCTCCCAGTCGGCGCTGGGAATGGCGGCGCTGGTCGTCATGTCGGCTTTGCTGTCGGCACCGGCCGGGCTGGCGGCGGCAGCGGCTGGCTCGAGCAGGAACTTCGCATCCGGATGCATGACGACCACCGGTGAGTCACCCCGCGTCACGATCACGTAGTAGCCGCCCCGGCCGACGCTGACCCGGCTGAGATTGCCGAGTACGTTGGGGCGATCCAGGTTCAGCACCGCGCTGAGCACGCCGACGACACGGGCGTCAGGCCCCTTGACCGGCACGGCCATCACGACGATGGGCTGGCGCCTCGTGCGGGCGAGCAAGGGCGCCGAAATCACGGGTTCGCCGCCGTCTCGCGCGCGCCGGAAGTAGTCGCGGTCGGCAACGTTCACCGGCTTGTCGATCGGCGGGTCGTTGACGATCATGATCCCGTCCAGCGGCACCAACGCAGCACCGTCGAACATCGGGCGCACGCCGCTGTCGGCGAAGAAGCGCTGCTGCGCGGCCGGGTCGGTGAAGGTCTGCGCGTCGAGCTGCCGCGCCGCACGTGCCAGGATGGCCAGGTGCATGCCGAGCTTGTAGTCGAGATCGGCCGCGGCGATCCGGGTCAACGCCTGCTGCTGTTCACGCATCAGCTTGACGTATTCGCCGGACAGCTGCTTGTACTGCCACCACTGCGTCGCGCCGACCAGCGTCAGCACGAGCGCCGTGGTCAACGCCGCCACCTTTGTTCTCAGCGCGAGCCGCATGGTCCCTTCGACGCCACTGGCCACTCCCTGGCCACGTCGGTCGATGATAGCCACGGCGCACGGGGTCGGCCGATTCACCGGCTCGCGGCCTATCATTTGGCCACCGCCACCCGTGATCGGCCCACCCCGTGAGCTCTTCGGAACCCCAGGCCAAGCGCTTCAACCAGCCGCTGGGCGGCAACGTGATGCCGCGCTTCGCCGGCATCGCCACGATGATGCGGCTGCCGTACCAGGAAACCAGCGCCGGGCTCGACGCCTGCTTCGTCGGCGTGCCCTTCGACCTGGGCACGTCGAACCGGTCCGGCGCGCGCTTCGGCCCGCGCCAGGTGCGCAGCGAATCGGTGCTGCTGCGGCCCTACAACATGGCCACGCGCGCCGCGCCGTTCGACTCCTTGCAGGTCGCCGACATCGGCGACGTGGCGACCAACGCCTACAACATCTTCGACTCGATCGACCGCATCGCGCAGGCCTACGATGGCATCGTCGCCAACGGCTGCCGGCCCGTCACCATCGGCGGCGACCACACGATCGCGCTGCCCATCCTGCGCGCGATGCACAAGCGCTACGGGCCGATCGGCGTGGTCCATGTCGACGCCCATGCCGATGTCAACGACACCATGGGCGGCGAGAAGATCGCCCACGGCACGCCGTTCCGCCGCGCCGTCGAAGAAGGCCTGCTCGACTGCAACCGCGTGGTCCAGATCGGCCTGCGCGGTACCGGCTACCACGCCGACGACTTCGACTGGTGCCGCGCGCAGGGCTTCCGCGTCGTGCAGGCCGAGGAGTGCTGGTACCGCAGCCTGGTGCCGCTGATGCAGGAAGTGGCCGAAAGAGTCGGCCGGGGCCCGGTCTACCTCAGCTTCGACATCGACGGGCTGGACCCATCGTTCGCACCCGGCACCGGCACGCCCGAGATCGGCGGCCTGAGCGTGCACCAGGGCCTGGAGATCATCCGCGGCCTGCGCGGCCTGAATCTCGTCGGCGCCGACCTGGTCGAGATCGCACCACCCTACGACCCGCAAGGCACCACCGCGCTGGTCGGCGCGAACCTGGCGTTCGAGATGCTGTGCGTGCTGCCGGAGGTGGTGTACCGGGATTGAGCGGCTTGGGCGGATCGGAAGCGCCGCGAATCCGTCATCGGGTCAGATGCCATGCGGCAGCGGATGCACAAGTCGGCCGCAACGGCGGATCGAGTCGCAGGCGCAGCTCGAGGCCCCACCGCATCCTTTTGCCCGTCTGGATCGTCTTGGCGTTAGGCTGGCCGTGCCGGCCGCAACGAAAGGACCGATCATGAAGCACATGGTGCGCTACAAGCTCACGGCCGGCCGGGCGGCCGAGAACGAGCGCTACATCGCGGCGGTGTTCGATGCGCTGCGCCAAAGCCAGCCCGCCGGGCTGCGCTACGCCGTCTTCCGGCTCGACGACGGCCTGAGCTTCGTCCACATCGTGTCGCACGATGAAGCGGACGGCCGCAACGTGCTGACCGAACTGCCGTCCTTCAAGGCCTTTGCCGCCGGCATCAAGGAACGCTGCGACGAGCAGCCGGCCCGGGCCGAACTGACGGAGATCGGATCCTATGGATTCACCGGCTGACGCGAACGATCTGCTCGGCGTGCTGGAGCACGGGCGTCGGCAGTTCCTGGCGCTGGTCGACCACGTCCGCCCCGACCTGCACCGCTATTGCACGCGCATGACCGGCTCGGTTACCGATGGCGAAGACGTCGTGCAGGAGACGCTGGCGCGGGCCTACTACGAGCTGTCCGAGCTGAAGGCCTTGCCGCCGCTGCGGCCGTGGCTGTTCCGCATCGCGCACAACCGGGCCATCGACCACCGCCGGCACGAGGCCTACCGCGTCAGCGAGCCGCTGGACGGCGCGATGCAGATCGCCGATGCAGCCGCGCGCGAACCCGACAACGTGCTGGCCCGCAACCAGGCCGTGCGCGCCGCGATCTCGTGCTTTCTCGAACTCGCGCCGGCGCAGCGCGGCTGCGTGATCCTGAAAGACGTGCTGGACCATTCGATCGACGAGATCGCCGTCGAGCTGAGCCTCAGCGCAATGGCCGTCAAGGCGGCCCTGCACCGCGGCCGGGCCGCATTGCAGCAGCTGAACGAGGCGGCGGCCGCGCCGCCGCCCGGCCGGCGCGACGTGTCGCCGGCGCTGCGGCGCTACGCCAGCCTGTTCAACGCGCACGATTGGGACGGCGTGCGCGCGCTGCTGGCCGACGACGTCAGGCTCGACCTGGTGTCGCGGCGCAAATCCGCCGGCCGCCGCGAGGTCGGCAGCTACGTCACGAACTACAGCCGCGCCGACGACTGGTACCTGCGGCCGGCCTGGCTCGACGGCCGCGAGGTGCTGGCCGTGCTGCCCGATGCGCAAGCCACCGCTGCGCGCTACTTCATCGAGCTGGCCTGGGCCGACGGCCGGGTGCTGACGATTCGCGACTACCGCTATGTCGGCTACATCGCGCAAGAAGCGGCGTTCGAGCTGGCGCAACAACCGGAGTCCCCATGAAGACCGAGCTGCTCTACCTGCTGCTGACCGCGATCCTGACCGGGGTTCTGTGGATCCCGGTCGTCATCGGCTACGTCTCGTCGCGCGGCGTGCTGACGACGGCCCACTACAAGACGGCGCCGACTTCGCCGCTGCCCGACTGGGTGAACCGCGCCAACCGCGCGCACCAGAATGCGGTCGAGAACATCGCGCCGTTCGCGGTGGTCGTGCTGGTCGCGCAAGCGACAGGGCTGTCCACGACGGCGACCGGGATCTGCGCCGCGGTCTACTTCTACGCCCGTCTGGCCCACGCCGTGATCCACATCAGCGGCTTCGGCCTGCTCAAGGCGCGCACCGCCCTGTTCACGGTGGCTTGGATCGCGTTCATCGTCTACGCGATGATCGTGCTGAAGCGGCTGATCTGAGGCGCTCGACCAGACCCTAGGGTGGCGCCGCCGCGCAGCCGCCGCCGTCCACCAGCGGCAGCAGCACCGGCACCAGCACCTTCAGCAGCTGCGCCGGCATCGCGCTGGTGAACTTGTAGTTCGCGGCGTAGGGCTCGTGCACGTAGGCCATCATGGTGCCGAAGTAGCGGTCGCCGATCAGGAAGACCAGCGTCGCTGAACGGTTCACCACGCGTGACGACAGCAGCTGGCCTCCGCGACCGTAGGTGTCGAAGCGGTGGTCACCGGTGCCCGTCTTGCCGCCGATTTCGACCACGCTGCCGTCGCGGCGGACCAGCGTGCCCTTCAGCCGTTTGGCCGTGCCGTCTTCCACCACGCCGATCAGGGCGCGCCGCACGACGTCGGCGATCTCGGGCTCGAGCACCTGTTCTGACTGCGTCGGCTGGTAGCTCAGCAGCGTCTCGTAAGGCGTGCCGCGGGCGAAGTGCAGCGAGCTCACGCGCGTGGCCGGCAGGCGCACGCCGCGGTTGACGATGATGCCCATCAGCTCGGCCAGCGCCGCCGGCCGGTCGCCCGATGCGCCCAGCGCGCTGGCATACGACGGCGTCAGCGACTCGAACGGATAGCCCAGGCGCCGCCAGGCCTTCTGGACCTCGGCGAAGGCGTCCACCTCGAGCAGGTTGCGGATGCGCGCGTCCTGCGCACCCTTGTGCCGCGTCTTGAACAGCCACTGGTAGACCTCCTGGCGCTGCGCCGTGCTGGCCGCCAGCGCTTCGCCAAGCGTGGCCTTGGGGTGCTCGCGCAGGTTGGCGGCCGCCCACAACTCCAGCGGGTGCACGCCGGCCAGGTAGCCGCGGTCGGCCAGCGACCACTTGCCCGGGCCGACCTTGTCGTGCAGCGCCTGCAGCGCCGCGCCGGTGAGGTCGGCATTCGGCAGGTGGCGCTCGATGAACACGCCGAGCTGGGCCGGCCCGGCGTCGGGTTCGAGCCCGTAGAACGCGGCGGCCAGGCGCGTCGGCGTCGGTCGCGCGCTGTGCACGAGCAGGTCCTCGGCCTCCTGTGCCGGCTTGCCTGCGTACTTGCGGTGGAAGCGCGCGACGAATTCGCGCCCTTCCTTGTCGGCGAAGCGCGCCAGGTATTGCTGGCGCCGCGGGTCCGACGGGTCGTCGATGAGCCCGGCGCTCTCGCCCTCGCCGCGCGCCATGACGTGGTGCACCACGTCGCGCATCAAGCGGATGAAGACCAGGTTCACCGAACGCGTCAGCGCTTCGCGCAAGGTCATCGTGCGGTGGTTGTCCTCGGGTTCGAAGTTGTCGAAGTGGTGCAGGCCGCCGCCGGTGAAGAAGCCTTCGCCGGGGTTGGCCGAGTAGTTGCGCTCCATCGCCGCGTTCAGCATCGCCGTCAGGCTCTTGTCGCCACCCTGCGCCAGGTGCTCGCGCGCCCAGCGGCCCAGCGGGTCGTTCTTGCTGATGCTCAGCGCGGCCAGCTGCTCGGCCGACAGGCCGCCCCAGCGCCGGTGCAGATCGGCCACCAGTTGCAGATAGGTGACCAGCGTGCGCAGCTTGGCGGTGGAGCCCAGGTCCAGCCGCGCGCCTTCGTTGATGTCGAAGGGCTGGTCGAAGCTGTCGATCTGCGCGCGCAGCCGGTTGCTGTGCTCGCCGCGCTCGAACAGCGTGAAGCTGAACATGATCTTGCTCGTGTCGTCGCCGTCATTGAGCAGCCGGAAGCCGTACAGCCCGGCTTCGCGCGCCGCCTGCGGGTCGGCCAGGCCGCGCAGCAGCGCGGTGGCGGCGCGCTGCACCTCGCCGTCCAGCGGGCTCTGCACCGTCAGGTCGAGATGCTCCAGGTCGTAGGCACGCGGCGTCGCCAGCAGCGACTGCAGCTTGCCGCGCACTGCGTTCGCCGCCTTGCGCTCGACGAACGAGCCGGCCGGCGGCATGCGGTACTGGGTCTGCAGCGCCACGGCCTGCGGCAGCGCGGCGTCGCGCAGGCTGGGCGTGATGACGCCGGCATCGGCCATCACGCGCAGGTAGCTGTCGGTCAGCTGGCGCAGCGTGGCCTCGCCTTCGGCCAGGTAGTAGGAAGGCCGGCGCTGCGCGATCATCAGCGACAGCGCCTGCTTGAAGGCCAACGCCTGCGGCTGGATCAGCGCCTGCTTGAAGGCCAGCGCGCGCTGCTTCGCCGGCAGCGGCCCTTCGGCCGGCGGCGTGGCGAGCAGCTGGTTCACTTCGGCGAAGTCGCGGCCGTACCAGGCCCACAGGCCGTCGCCGATGCCGTTGACCTCGCCGAAGCCGGCCTTGGCCGACAGCGGCACCGTGTTCAGGTAGTCGACGACGATCTGCTGGCGCCGCGGCAGCGTGTTCTCGCCATCGACATAGGCGCGCAGCGACGCCGACGCCATCTGGCGCAGCTTCTCCTTGCCCGAGTCGGTGCGGCCTTCGGGCGAATGGCGGTATTTCTCGATCTGCGTGGCCAGCGTGCTGCCGCCGGCCGCGCTGTGCGAATCGTCGAGCCGGCGCAGGGCCTGGTCGGCCACCGCCTTGCCGAAGCGGTCCCACTCGACGGCCGGGTTGCGCCGGGGGTAGCGCGCGTCGAGCAGTTCGCGGTTCTCGATGAAGAGCAAGGCGTCGACGAGCAGCGGTGGCACCCGGTCGAAGCGCTCGTAGGTGCGCTCCGGGTAGCGCGTCACGGCCAGCACCTGGCTGCGGCAGTCGAGCAACTCCAGCCCGGCCTGGACCTTCTCGCGGTAGGTGGCGAACAAGCCGTCGTCGGCGAACTCGATCATCTTCGGCGACATGCGTGCCTGGGCGACGACGGTGAAGCCCTGCCCCTCCAGGCGCTGCACGAGTTCAGGCAGGCGGTGATAGCCGAGCCGGGCGTCGAAAGGGCCGGCGCCGGGGAAGCGGATGGCCGTGCTCGGCCCGGGTTCGACCTGGTATTGCAGGTCGGCCGCCAGCTCGCTCAGCCAGCGGGCCTGCCAGCGCGACGTCTGCACTTCGTCGGCCACGACCCAGGCCAGGCCGGACAGGAACACGAGCAGCACGCCAATCCCCGCCCAAGCGCCAGCGCGCTTCCACCATGACCGATGCTTCTCGACCGACGGGGGCATCTCAACAATGAATCGAGGTCATCAACAGGGGCATTGTGCAGCGCAACACCTGTCACGAATCATAAGAAACAAAAGCCTTCACCGCAGAGGGGCTGAGGACGCGGAGTTTCCGCAGAGAACTTCAAGGTCTTCCTCTGCGTTTCCTCTGCGTCCTCAGCCCCTCTGCGGTGAAGGTATTGAAGGATGCTCTCAGGTCACCGGCGCCGGGTTGAACAGCACCAGCGCGTTGTGCAGCTTCCACTGTTCGGCCCAGGTCTTGCGGCGACCGCTGGCCACGTCGAGCATCAGGCGGAACAGCTCCCAGCCGACGTCTTCGATCGTCGCGGTGCCGTCGGCGATGGACCCGGCGTTGACGTCCATCAGGTCGTGCCAGCGCCGCGCCAGGTCGCTGCGCGTCGCGACCTTGATCACCGGCACCGCGGCCAGCCCGTACGGCGTGCCGCGGCCGGTGGTGAAGACGTGCAGGTTCATGCCGGCGGCCAGCTGCAAGGTGCCGCAGATGAAGTCGCTGGCCGGCGTGGCGGCATAGGTCAGCCCCTTGGCCTTCAGCTTCTCGCCCGGCGCCAGCACGCCGGAGATCGGCGCCGTGCCAGACTTGACGATCGAGCCCATCGCCTTCTCGACGATGTTCGACAAGCCGCCCTTCTTGTTGCCCGGCGTCGTGTTGGCGCTGCGGTCGACGCTGCCACGCTGCAGATAGGCGTCGTACCAGGCCATCTCCTGGATCATGCGCTCGGCAACCGCCGGCGTCGTGGCGCGCGACGTGAGCTGGTCGATGCCGTCGCGCACCTCGGTGGTCTCGGAAAACATCACGCTGGCGCCGGCGCGCACCAGCAAGTCAGTGCAGAAGCCAACCGCCGGGTTCGCGGTGACGCCTGAAAACGCGTCGCTGCCGCCGCACTGCACGCCGACCACCAGTTCGCTGGCCGGCAGCGTTTCACGCACGCGGGCGTTCAGGCGCTCCAGGTGCAGCTGCGCGGTGGCCACGATCGAATCGACCATCGACAGGAAGCCGACATGGCCTTCGTCCTGCAGGCAGACCACGTCCAGCGCCGACTCTTCGTTGGCGCCGACATCGGCAACGCTGCGCTCGTCGACGATGGCAAAGCTGCCCGGCGGCAGCAGCCGCTCGGGCTGCAGCTTTTCGCAGCCCAGGCTGACCACCATCACCTCGCCGCCGAAGTTCGGGTTCAGGCTGATGTTGCGCAGCGTGCGGATCGGGATCTCGGCGCCGGGCGCGTCGATCGCGACGCCGCAGCCGTAGGTGTGCTCCAGGCCGACCACGTCGTCGACGTTCGGGAAGCGCGGCAGCAGCTCGGCCTTGATGCGCTGCACCGCGAAGTCGACGACGCCGGCCACGCACTGCACCGTCGTCGTGATGGCCAGGATGTTGCGCGTGCCGACCGAGCCGTCGGCATTGCGGTAGCCGTCGAAGGTGTAGCCGTCCAGCGGCGGCAGCGGCTCGGGCTTGACGGTGGCGATCGGCAGGTCGTCGAGGCCGCGCGCGTCCGGCATTTTCAGCAGCCGCTCGTGCACCCAGCTGCCGGCCGGGATGTCTTTCAGCGCATAGCCGATCGGGATGCCGTAGCGCAGCACCGGCGCATCGGCCGCCAGGTCGACCAGCGCGACCTTGTGGCCTTGCGGCACGCGGTCGCACAGCATCAGCCCCGACGGCAGCACGCTGCCCGGCGGCAGGCCGCCGTCGTTGGCGACGATGGCGACGTTGTCGCGTTCGTGCATGCGGATGGTCAGCGGCGATGGTGGCGGTGACGGTGCGTTCATCGGCCGCATTCTGCCGCGCCCGGGGCATCGGGATTGACTTCCGCGCGCGCTTCGCAGACGCTGGCGGCAAAACCATCGCGCCGCTGGTCATACCGCTGACATGGCCCGCCCGCACGATGCGCCGCGACAACCACCCGAGGAGTGAATGCCCATGGATTCGACGAGCAACCGCCGTGGATTTCTGCGTGCCGTGGGCGGCGCAGCCGGCACCACGGCCGCGCTGTGCAGCTTCCCGCCGGTGATCCAGAAGGCGCTGGCCATTCCCGCGAATCGCCGCACCGGCACCATCGCCGACGTCGAGCACATCGTGATCCTGATGCAGGAGAACCGTTCGTTCGACCACTACTTCGGCACGCTCAACGGCGTGCGCGGCTTCGCCGACCGCTTCCCGATCCCGGTGCCCGACGCGCCCGGCATCGTCGCCAAGAACGTCTGGTACCAGCCGAACCAGAAAGCGAACGAGCTGCCGGCGGTGATCGCGCCGTTCCGGCTGAACACGGTGCAGCAGTTCCCGGTGATCCGCGTCGAAGGCACGCCGCATTCGTGGTCCGACGCGCAGCTGGCCTGGGACCACGGCCGCATGAGTGCCTGGCCGCGCATCAAGCAGAACCATTCGCTGGGCTACTACGCGCAGGCCGACCTGCCCTTCCAGTGGGCGCTGGCGAATGCCTTCACGGTGTGCGACGCCTACCACTGCGCTTCGCAGACCGGCACAAACACGAACCGCCTGTTCCAGTGGACCGGCACGAACGACCCGCTGGGCCTGGGCAACGGCCCGGCCACCTACAACGACTACGACAACTTCGACGCCGACCCCGGCCACAACGGCGGCTACTTCTGGACCACCTACCCCGAGCGGCTGCAGGCCGCCGGCGTCAGCTGGCAGGTCTACGAGAACATGGCCGACAACTTCACCGACAACCCGCTGGCCGGCTTCCAGAGCTTCCGCGCCGCGTGGTTCCAGACGCCGGGCTATTCCCAGGCGCTGCGCGACCGCGGCGTCAGCACGCGCGACCTCGACCTGCTGCGTGCCGACGTGCTGGCCGACCAGCTGCCGCAGGTGTCGTGGATCGTCGCCACCGCCGACGGCTCCGAGCATCCGGGCCCGTCGAGCCCGGCGCAGGGCGCCGACTACACGTCACGCGTACTGGAAGCGCTGACCGCCAACCCGGCCGTCTGGGCCAAGACCGTCCTGTTCATCAACTTCGACGAGAACGACGGCTTCTTCGACCATGTGCCGCCGCCCGCGGCGCCGTCGTACCAACGCTGGAACGCCGACCCGACGAAGGCCGTGCTGGCCGGCGCGTCGACGGTGGACACGAAGGGCGAATACCACGAGATCCTGGTGCCCTACAACGACAACGCGCTGGAGCGCGCGCTGCTGCACCGCCCCTACGGCCTGGGGCCGCGTGTGCCGATGTACGTGGTGTCACCGTGGAGCCGCGGCGGCTGGGTCGATTCGCAGGTCTTCGACCACACCTCGGTGCTGCGCTTCGTCGAACGGCGCTTCGGCATCACCGAAAGCAACATCACCGCCTGGCGCCGCGCCGTCTGCGGCGACATGACGAGCGCCTTCAACTTCGCCGACCCCAACGACACGGCCTTCTTCGCCGACCTGCCGGCCACGCTGGAACGCGCCAGCCAGGCGCGCGCGCTGCCCGATCACACCACGCCGGCCACGCCGGCGGTGACGACGCTGCCGGTGCAGAGCGAAGGCGTGCGGCCGTCGCGCGCGCTGCCGTACGAGCTGGCCGTCAGCAGCAGCATCGCGGCGCAGGCCACGCTGCAGTTCAACAACAGCGGTGGCCAGGGCGCCGTGTTCCACGTCTACGACCGGCGCAATCTCGGCGGCCTGCCACGGCGCTACACGGTCGAGCCCGGCAAGCAGCTGTCCGACAACTGGCCGCGCGGCGCCTACGACTTGTGGGTGCTGGGGCCGAACGGTTTTCATCGCCACTTCACCGGCCAGGCGCTATCGGCCTTGAGCCTCGGCCAGCCGAACCCGGACGTGCAGGTGGCGGCCGACGCCACCAGCGGCGAACTCGTCGTCAAGCTGCTGAACCGCGGCAACGAGGCCTGCAAGATGACGCTGGTGTCGAACAAGTACTTCAGCTACAGCCGCAGCGTGCAGGTCGTCGCTCGCGGCGAGACGGTGCTGCGCCTGTCGCTGGCGGCCAGCAACCGCTGGTACGACTTCAGCCTGAAGGTCGACAGCCTGCCCGGCTTCAGCCGCCGCTTCGCCGGCCGGCTGGAGACCGGCGCGCCGTCGGTCAGCGACCCGGCGATGTACGGCCCGGCGCTGGGCGACCAGCTGCACGTCTAGAACCCGCGTTTCGTAGGACTGCGACTACGGCGCGTGCCGGCGCCGTCTGCTGTCTCGGTGCAAGGCCTCCTCCCATAGTCGTCCCAAGGCGAGCCATCGTCTTCGCATGACGGCAAAAGGAGATGTCCATGAACCCGGTCTTGAGAAACGTGCTGGCGCTGTCCGCAGTCGCCATCGCAGCGCAGGCCTCCGCCCAGGTGACCTTCTACGAACGTTCCGACTTCGGCGGCCGTTCCTTCACCACCGAGAGGCGCGTCGGCAACTTCGACCGCTACGGCTTCAACGACCGTGCTTCGTCGGTGGTCGTGACGCACGACCGCTGGGAGGTCTGCGAAGACGCCGGCTTCCGCGGCCACTGCGTCGTGTTGCGCCCGGGTAGCTACCCGTCGCTGGCGGCCATGGGTCTGAACAACAGCGTGTCGTCGGTGCGCAGCGTCAGCGGGGATGCCCGCATCTCCGAAGACCGCTATGCGCCGCTGCCGCCGGTGGCGGCCTACGACGACTTCCACCGCCGCCACGGCGAACGGCTGTACCAGGCCAACGTGTTGCAGGTCCGGGCCGTCGTCGGCCCGCCCGAACAGCGCTGCTGGACCGAACAGCAGGCGGTGACGACGCAGCAACGCAACCCGAACGTGCCGGGCGCGATTGCCGGCGCGGTGATCGGCGGCATCCTCGGCCACCAGGTCGGCGGCGGCTTCGGCCGCGACGTGGCCACGGCCGGCGGCGTCGTCGCCGGGGCCGCCGTCGGCTCGCGCGCCGGCGACGGCCGCGAGGTGACCACGCTGCAGCCGGTGCAGCGCTGCACCACGATGCCGGCATCGTCGCGGCCCGATTACTGGGACGTGACCTACAACTTCCGCGGTCTGGAACACCGGGTGCAGATGACCGCGCCGCCCGGAGCGACCGTCACCGTCAACGGCAACGGTGAGCCCCGCTCCTGAAACCCCGCACCCACCGCAAACCCCGCCCCACCGTCCATCAAGGAGTCTCACATGAAGCACCCATTCGTCCTGTCCGCCGTTCTGGCCGCGCTGACGCTCGGCACCGGCTCGGCCTTTGCCGACGAAGCCAGCAGCACCAGCTGGAACGAAACCGGCCCGCTGACACGCGCCCAGGTGCGTGAAGCCTTGCGCACGGCGCGGGCCGCCGGCACGATGCTGCTGCCCGGCGAGATCGGCGACAACAGCGACGCGGTGCTGACCGCGCGCGAAAACTTCAATGCCGCTCAGGCAGAGGTGATGATCGCCGCGTACCAGCGCGAAGCTGAACGCGTCGCCGCACTCGAACAGGCCTCGCGCGACGAAGCCGAGCAGCAGGCGCTGGCCGCCGAGACGGGCGACTTCGCCGCCGTCATGGCCATGGACACGGCCGGCGCGCCAGGCGACGCCGACAGCGAAGGCACCGCCGCCGTCTTCCCGAGCGAATGATCGAGCGACCAGGAGCCGCCATGCCCACCGTATCCGAGATCATGTCCACCGACGTGCGCGTCGTCGAACCGAATGCGACGCTGCGCCGCGCCGCGCAGTTGATGCAAGACCTGGACGTCGGCGCGCTGCCGGTGTGTGACGGCCGGCAGCTGCTCGGCATGATCACCGACCGCGACATCACCGTGCGCGGCGTGGCGCGCGGCCTGGCCGCCGACACCGCCTGCGTCTTCGACGTCATGAGCCCCGACGCGCAGTGGTGCACCGAAGACCAGGACACCGAGGAGGTGATGCGCCTGATGGGCGACGCCCAGGTGCGCCGCATGCCGGTGATCAACCTCGACAAGGAGTTGGTGGGCATCGTCTCGATCGGCGACATGGCGCTGCGCCAGAGCGGCCACATCGACCGCACGGTGCGCGAGATCTCGGAACCCGGCGCCGACGCGAAGGCGCGGCGCTAGTGCAGTGTTCCACGCTATGCGGTACTTATGGGCCAGCGGATTTGCCTTCGTGGCAAGGCGCAAACCGCAGCGATACCCGTAGGTATCGCGAGGATTTGCAACGCCGCCACGGAGGCAAAGGCGCGGCTCCATAAGTGCTGCATAGCGTGGAACACTGCACTAGGTTCGGTTCTCGGCGTTCTCAGCGCGGCAGCGCGCGCTGCAGTTCGGCCTTGCTCATCTTCGAGCGGCCGGGGATGCGCCGTGCGCGCGCCTCTTCATACAGCTGGCGGTACGTGCGGCCGCCGGGGCCGCTGTGCGAGCGCAGGCCGCCGCGCCGGCTGGGCGAGATGTCTTCCAGCGAAGCGCGGCTCGGCTGCTCGGCCTCGCCGGCCTGCGCGCGGACCTTGTTCACCGTGCGCGCGGCGATCTCTTCGGCCTCGTCTTCCTTTCGGCCGTGTTCGAGCAAGCCTTGCTTGATGTGTTCGTACTGCCGTTCGCGCTTGGCGCTCCAGGTGTTCCTCGGCATGGTGGCTCCTTCAAGACGGAGCCGGCAGCACGCCGGCTCTTCGCTTGGTTGCCGGCGTGGCGCTGGAGTTCAGTGCCGTTGCAACAGACGCTTCCACGTCCGACACGGTGCTCGGAGAAGTCCTACGCCGGGGCCGCCGCGGCCGCTCTACGCTTGCGGCCATCGCAGTCCAACAACGCCGGAGGGCGCTCCATGTCGCCAGGCATCTTTTCTGCGCGCATCATCGCGCCGATCCACTTCACGGCCGCCGGCGGGCGGCCGCGGACCATCCCGCTCGGGCCCTGCCTCATCGAGGCTCGCGGCTCGCACGGTTTCATCGACATCGTCTGGGGTGCTGCCGGCGAGCAGTCGGCGGCACTGGCGCCTGAAGAGGTCGAGAGCGCCGAACTTTGTGGCAAGCTGGTGGTGCTGGACGACGGCTGAACAGCCCCAGCGCGAGCACCGCATGTCCACCCACTTCGACGCCATCGTCATCGGCAGCGGCCAGGCCGGCCCCTTCCTCGCCGCGCGGCTGGCCGCGGCCGGCCTGCAGACCGCACTGATCGAACGCGAACACCTCGGCGGCACCTGCGTCAACGACGGCTGCATCCCGACCAAGACGCTGGTTGCCAGCGCCCGCGCCGCCCACGTGGCGCGGCATGGCGCCGACTACGGCGTCGACATCGGCGGCCCGGTCAGCGTGGACATGAAGGCGGTGAAGGCGCGCAAGGACCGCGTCGTCGCGCAGTCGGTCGAAGGGCTCGGCAAGTGGCTCCGGGAGATGCCCAAGCTGACCTTGATCTGGGGCCACGCGCGCTTCGCCGGCCCGCATGCGGTGGAGGTGGCGAGCCGGGTGCTCGAAGCGCCGAAGATCTTCATCAACGTCGGCGGCCGCGCCACGCTGCCCGACTGGCCGGGCTTGCACAGCGTGCCGGTGCTGACGAACACGTCGATGATGGACATCGACAGCCTGCCGCGGCACCTGCTGGTGGTCGGTGGCAGCTACATCGGGCTGGAGTTCGCGCAGATGTACCGGCGCTTCGGTGCCGAGGTCACGGTGCTCGAATACGGCGACCGGCTCATTGCACGCGAAGACGCCGAGGTCTCGCACGAAGTGCAGACCCTCCTCGAAGGCGAGGACATCAAGTTCCACCTGTCGGTGCGCGATGCGGCGGTGAGCCCGCTCGATGGCGACGGCATCCGTGTCGCGTTCACGTCAGCCGGCGTGCCGCAGCAGGTGGAAGGCAGCCATCTGCTGGCCGCCGTCGGGCGCAAGCCGAACACCGACGACCTGGGGCTGGAGCGTGCCGGCATCCAGACCGACGCGCGCGGCTTCATCACCGTCGACGACCACCTGCAGACCAGCGTGCCCGGCGTCTGGGCGCTGGGCGACGCCAACGGCCGCGGCGCCTTCACGCACACGTCGTACAACGACCACGAGATCGTCGCCGCCAACCTGCTGGATGACGACCCGCGCAGCCTGGCCGGGCGCATTCCGGCCTATGCGCTGTTCATCGACCCGCCGCTCGGCCGCTGCGGCATGAGCGAAGCCGAGGTGCGCGCCAGCGGCCGCCCGGCGCTGGTGGCCACGCTGCCGATGGCGCGTGTCGGCCGCGCCCGCGAGCGCGGCGAGACGCAAGGCTTCATGAAGGTGCTGGTCGACGCCGAGACCGAACGGATCCTCGGCGCTTCGCTGCTCGGCATCGAAGCCGACGAGGTCGTGCACACGCTGCTGGACGCGATGGCCGGCGGGCTGTCGTACAAGGTGCTTCAACGCACCATGCACATCCACCCCACCGTCAGCGAACTGCTGCCGACGCTGCTGGCCGGCCTGGCGCCGCTGGGCGCCAAGCCGGCTTGAGGGGCTGAACCTTCAGGCCGCCGCGCGCGCCGACGGGTCCGCGCTCAGGATGCGCGTCAGCGCCGCGTCCAGACTCGCCACCGTGCGGTCGACATTGGCCAGCTTGTCCAGCCCGAACAGGCCGATGCGGAAGGTCTTGAAGTCGGCCGGCTCGTCGCACTGCAGCGGCACGCCGGCGGCGGCCTGGATGCCTTCGCCGAGGAAGGCCTTGCCGCTGTGCAGCGCGTCGTCGTCGGTGTAGCTGACGACGACACCGGGTGCCTGGAAGCCATCGGCGGCAACGCTGCGAACGCCCTTGGCGGCGAGCAGGCTGCGCACCTTGCGGCCGAGTTCGAGCTGCTGCGCGCGCAAGGTCTCGAAGCCGCGCGCACGCGTTTCGAGCATCACGTCGCGCGTGCGCTTCAGCGCGTCGGTGGGCAGCGTGGCATGGTAGGCGTGGCCGCCGCCTTCGTAGGCTTCCATGATCTGCAGCCACTTCTTCAGATCGGCGGCAAAGCTGGTGCTGGTGGTGCCGTCGATGGCGGCGCGCGCCCGCTCGCTGAGCATGACAAAGGCGCAGCACGGCGAGCCGCTCCAGCCCTTTTGCGGTGCGCTGACCAGCACGTCGACGCCGGTGGCCTGCATGTCGACCCAGACGGCGCCTGAAGCAATGCAATCGAGCACGAACAGGCCGCCGACCTCGTGCGCCGCGTCGGCCACGGCGCGCAGGTAGGCGTCGGGCAGCATCAGCCCGGCGGCGGTCTCGACATGAGGCGCAAACACCACCGCCGGCTTCTGCGCACGGATCGCCGCAACCACTTCTTCCAGCGGCGCCGGCGCGAACGCCGCCTGGCGCCCGGCCGCCACCGGCCGCGCCTTCAGCACGGTCTGCGCGGATGGGATGCGGCCCATGTCGAAGATCTGCGTCCAGCGGTAGCTGAACCAGCCGTTGCGGATGACGAGCGTGCTGCGCTCGGTGGCGAACTGGCGCGCCACGGCTTCCATGCCGAAGCTGCCGCTGCCCGGCACGACGATCGCCGAACGGGCGTGATAGACCTCTTTCAGGACGCTGGAGATGTCTCGCATCACGCCCTGGAACTGGCGCGACATGTGGTTCAGAGCACGATCGGTGAAGACGACCGAGTATTCGAGCAGGCCGTCGGGGTCGACGTCGGGCAGCAAGCCGGGCATGAAATTCCCCTTCTAGGGCTAGGAAGCAAGGCCGGGCAGCTTAGCACCGGCCGGCCGTCAGTTCACTGCGATGCCCGCCGCCCCCGTCGGCAGACCGGTCACGGTGCCCAGCGGCGCCAGGCTGCCGTCACTGCCGACCGTGAACGACGAAATCTGCAAGCCGCGCGATGCGAAGATGTGCAGCTGCTGGCCGTCGGGCGTGACCGCCAGGTCGGTGGCGCCGGTGTTGGCGCCGGTGATGCCCGCAGCGGCTTGCAGCAGCGTCAGCTTGCCGCCGACGCCGACGCTGAAGCTGCTGATGCTGCTGCTGCCGGCGTTGGCCGAATAGGCGTAGCGGCCATCCGGCGTGACCGCGATCCAGCAGGCCGCCGTCTGCGTGGTCGGCACGGCGCGGCTGACGAGCAGCGGCGCCGTCGGCGCGCGATTGTCGAAACGGTACGACGAGACCGTGCTGCCGTTGGTGGCGCCGGCCTGGGCCTCGGACACGATGAGCTGGTCGCGCCGCGTGAACGCGAAGCCGAATGGCGTGATGCCCGCCGACTGCGTGACGACGCGGCTGCCCAGCGTGCCGTCGGCGCGCACGGCGTAGCTGGTCAGCACGTTGGTGTTGCGTTCGCTGATGACGAGCACCTCGCCGTCGCTGCTGAAGCCGACCTGGGCCGGTGCCGTGCCGCCAGCCGCCGACAGTCCCCGGCTGCCGTCCACCAGCGGCGTGAGCACGCCGCGCACGTTGCGGAAGCCCGCGACGTTGCCGCTGCCGCCGGCATTCATCACGTACAGCAGGCCCTTGTTCTCTGCGACGCTGGTCGGCGTCAGGCCGCCGCTGTCGACGACCGAGACCAGCACCATGCCGGCGCCGCCGAAGGCAAAGGTCGAGACGGTGTTCGATGCCGCGTTGACGACGAACAGGTAGCGGCCGTCGCCGCTCAAGGTCACCGCACCCTGCGAGCCCAGGCCGGCGCCGGTGCCGGTGCCGTTGGTGGCCACGCGGGTCAGCAGCGTCGCAGCGCCGGTCTCGGACGCGTTGTAGACCAGCACTTCGTTGCCGGCCGGCGAGTTGGTGCTGGTGAAGATCTTGCCGTGGCGCAGGCTGTCGCCTTCGGCGAAGGCGGGCGCGCCCAGACTGGCGGCAGCCAGGGCAACGGACAGCAGGCGCAGCACGTCGCGGCGCAGAGGCAGGGGGTTCATCATCTCGACTCCAAGGGTTTGTTGAGGCGGCCGCCGGTCGGCAGCGCCTGATCTCGGTCGAGGAAGACGGGCCGGCATTACGCCGTTGCGGCAAGAAATAGTCGTAAGGAATCAGACCCCTCGCGCGACGCGGCGGCACCCTGCGACCCCCGTGAAGGCGCGCATTGCTTCTGCGGCCGGCGATCAAGCATGATCGGGTTTCGAGCTTGGTCCTGGCCCGGCTCGTGCTTATCGTCCACTGCTCGAGTCACGCACGGAGTCCCACCCATGACCACACGCAAAAAACACCGCGGCGCCCTGCTGCTGCTGACACTGCTCGCCAGCCTGCCGACCTTCGCAGGCAAGACGCTGGACACGATCAAGGAGCGTGGCCAGGTCATCGTCGGCGTCAACACCGGCCTGGCCGGCTTCTCGGCCGCCGACAGCCAGGGCAAGTGGACGGGGCTGGACTCCGATGTTGCCAAGGCCATCGCCGCGGCCGTGCTCGGCGACCCCGAAAAGGTGCGCTGGGTGCCGCTGACGGCGCAGCAGCGCTTCACCGCGCTGCAGTCGGGCGAGATCGACGTGCTGTCGCGCAACACCACCTTCACGCTGACCCGCGACGCCTCGCTGGGCCTGCACCAGACCGCCGTCACCTTCTACGACGGCCAGGGCTTCATGGTGCCGACCAAGAGCAAGATCACCAGCGCCAAGCAGCTGAAGAACGCCACCGTCTGCGTGCAAAGCGGCACCACGACGGAGAAGAACCTCACCGACTACTCGCGCGCCAACAACCTGAACCTGAAGCCGGTGGTGTTCGAGAAGCTCGAAGCCACCAACGCCGCCTACTTCGGCGGCCGCTGCCAGGCCTACACCACCGACGCGTCGGGCCTCGCGTCGATCCGCGCCAAGGAAGCCAAGGATCCGAAGGAACACGTCATCCTGCCCGAGCTCATCAGCAAGGAGCCGCTGGGCCCGCTGGTGCGGCGCGGCGACGACGAATGGTTCGCGATCGTCAAATGGGTCATCTACGGCCTGATCGAAGCCGAGGAATACGGCATCACGCAGGCCAACGTCGACAAGCTGAAGGCCGACAGCACCGACCCCGTCGTGCAGCGCCTGCTGGGCAAGAGCGAAGACACCGGCAAGCTGCTCGGGCTGGACAAAGAATGGCTGGTGCGCGCCGTCAAGGCGGTGGGCAACTACGGCGAGATCTTCGAACGCAACGTCGGACCGAAGACCGTGCTGAACCTGCCGCGCGGCAAGAACGCGCTGTGGACGCAGGGCGGCCTGCAGTACGCACCGCCGATCCGCTGACGCTGTGGCAGTCCCGGCCGAGCGCCGCCCGCCGCCCCGCCGGCGCGCCTGGACCTGGCGCAACCCCAACCTGCGCGGCTGGGTCTACCAGGCGTTGGCGCTGGTGGTGCTGGTGGCATTGCTCGGCTGGCTGGTGCGCAACACGCACGCCAACATGGCCGCGCGCGGCATCCAGAGCGGCTGGGACTTCCTCGTCCAGACCGCCGGCTTCGACATCGGCGAGCGGCCGATCAGCTTCGAGTCGGTCGACCCGTACTGGCGCGCCTTCCTCGTCGGCCTGCTGAACACGCTGCGCGTGGCCGTGGTCGGCATCGTGCTGAGCACGCTGATCGGCATCGCGCTCGGCGTGTCGCGCTTCTCGCGCAACGCACTGCTGCGCAGCCTGAGCTACGCGTATGTCGAGACCTTCCGCAACGTGCCGATCCTGGTGCAGTTGCTGCTGTGGTACGTGCTGCTGCTCGAAGGCCTGCCCGAAGCCACCGAACCGCTGACCGGCCCGGGCGGCCTGTTCCTCAGCAAGGCCGGCCTGGCCTTCCCGTGGTGGCGGCATGGCGCCGACGGCAACTGGCAATGGAGCCTGCCGGTGCCCGAAGGCTTCGCTTTCGAAGGCGGCCTGACCTTGTCGCCCGAATACCTGGCCGTGCTGTTCGGGCTGACCTTCTACACCGCGGCCTTCATCGCCGAGGTCGTGCGCGGCGGCATCGCGGCGGTGCCGCGCGGGCAGACCGAAGCGGCGCAAAGCATCGGCCTGTCGGGCGCACAGACGACGCGGCTGGTGATCCTGCCGCAGGCCTTGCGCGTCATCGTGCCGCCGCTGAGCAGCCAGTACCTGAACCTGACCAAGAACTCGTCGCTGGCAGTGGCCATCGGCTACCCCGACGTGGTGTCGATCGCCAACACCACGCTGAACCAGACCGGCCGCGCCGTCGAATGCATCGCCATCGTCATGCTCGTCTACCTGACGACATCGCTCGGCACGTCGGCGCTGATGAACGCGTGGAACCGCCGCGTGGCGATCAAGGAGCGATGAGGTGAAGCTTGGCATGAGGTCCCCGGCGTCTTGCGTGGATGGGATGGCTCCTATCGGCCCATTGAAGTCATTCACCGCAGAGGTGCGGAGGACGCGGAGTTTGCGCAGAGAAATTCAAGGTCTTCCTCTGCGTTCCCTCTGCGTTCTCCGCCCCTCTGCGGTGAAGGCTGTTCCGGCTGTTCCGGCTGCAACGGGCCGCAAGCCGCCCGTCGAGGCTCTGCCGCCCCCGCGTTGTTGCGGGGGCCGCTGACATGGCCGCCGTCTTCGAACCCATCGCCGCGAAAGCCGCACCGGTGCGCCGCATCGGCGCGTGGCGCTGGGCGCGGCGGCATCTGTTCGGCAACGCGGCAAGCACGGTCACGACGCTGGCGCTGCTGGCGCTGGCGGCGTGGCTCCTGCCGAGTGCCTTGTCATGGATGTTCACGCATGCCGTCTGGGCCGCCGACGAGCCGGCCTGCCAGGCGGCGCGCGGCAGCGGTGCCTGCTGGGGCGCGGTGACGGAGAAGCACCGGCTGATCGTGCTCGGCCGCTATCCGTATGAAGCGCAGTGGCGGCCGGTGCTGGCCACGCTGCTGCTGTTCGCGCTGCTCATTGCCAGCTGCATCCGCGCGCTGTGGCACTGGTGGCTGCTGCCGGCCTGGGCGCTGGGGTTGGTCGGTTTCTTCGTGCTGATGGCCGGCGGCGTGTTCGGCCTGGCGCCGGTGCGCACCGACCAGTGGGGCGGGCTGCCGCTGACGGTGATGCTGGCGACGTTCTCGATCGCGCTGGCCTTCCCGATCGCCATCGCGGTTGCCCTGGGCCGGCGCTCCAAGCTGCCGGCGATCAGCAGCCTGTGCGTCATCTATGTCGAACTGATCCGCGGCGTGCCGCTGATCAGCGTGCTGTTCATGGCCAGCTTCATGTTCCCGCTGCTGATGCCGCCCGGCACCACGCCCGACGTGCTGCTGCGCGTGCTGGCCGGCATCACGCTGTTCGCCGCGGCGTACATGGCCGAGATCGTGCGGGCCGGCTTGCAGTCGGTGCCGCGCGGCCAGATCGAGGCCGCCGCCGCGGTCGGCCTGAGCCCGTGGCAGACGCAGCGGCTGGTGGTGCTGCCGCAGGCGCTGGCAGCGGTGGTGCCGTCGCTGATGAACAACTTCATCAGCATCTTCAAGGACACGTCGCTGATCACCATCGTCAGCCTGTACGAGCTGACCGGCTCGCTCGGCCTGGCGCTGAACGGCGACCCGCTGTGGCGGCCGTACAAGCTCGAAGGTTATCTGTTCATCAGCGCCATCTACTTCGCGATCTGCTTTGCGATGTCGCGCTACAGCCTGTGGGTCGAGGCGCAGCTCGCGCGCGGAAAGAACCGATAACTCATGGACAACGACATCGCGATCCGCTTCGACAAACTGAACAAGTGGTACGGCGGCAAGTTCCATGTGCTGCGCGACATCGACCTGGCCGTGAAGCGCGGCGAACGCATCGTCATCTGCGGTCCGTCGGGCTCGGGCAAGAGCACGCTGATCCGCTGCGTCAATGGCCTGGAGCCCTACCAGGAAGGCCGGCTCACGGTGGATGGCGTGGCCATCGGCGTCGAAGGCGAGGAAGACGACCGGGCGATGCGCCAGGTGCGCCACGGCGTGGGCATGGTGTTCCAGCAGTTCAACCTGTTCCCGCACCTCACGGTGCTGCAGAACCTGACGCTGGCGCCCACGCACGTCGGCCGCGAGCCGAAGCGCCAGGCCGAAGAACGCGCGCTGGCGCAGCTGGAACGCGTGCAGATCGCCGACCAGGCGCAGAAGTACCCGCTGCAGCTGTCAGGCGGCCAGCAGCAGCGCGTGGCCATCGCGCGCGCCCTGTGCCTGCAGCCGAAGATCATGCTGTTCGACGAGCCGACTTCGGCGCTGGACCCGGAGATGATCCGCGAGGTGCTCGACGTGATGGTCGACCTGGCCGGCCAGGGCATCACGATGGTCTGCGTGACGCACGAGATGGGCTTCGCCCGTTCGGTGGCCGACCGCGTGATCTTCATGGACCAGGGCCAGATCGTCGAAGAGAACACGCCCGACGCGTTCTTCAACGCACCGAAGAGCGAGCGCACGAAGGCCTTCCTGGAGAAGATCCTGGCGCATTGACGGGTGCGGCTCAGGCCGGCCGGCGCCAGGCCGCGCCCGGGTGCCGCGCCGGCAGGCGCGGCCCTTCGCCGAACAGCTTCTCGCGCAGCGTGCCATCGGCATACGCGGTCTTGTAGGCGCCGCGCTGCTGCAGTTCGGGCACGATCCGGTCGACGACATCTTCGAAGCACTCCGGCGTGACGGTGCGCGCCAGGTTGAAGCCGTCGATGCCGGTGTCGCGCCGCCAGGCCAGCAGCTCGTCGGCCACGCGCGCCGGCGAGCCGACGATGAGGCCGTAGCGGCCACCGATGGCCATCTCTTCGAGCAGCTGGCGCCGCGTCTTCGGCGCCGGGCCGCCGGTGGCGGCTTTCACCGCCGACTGCTGGGCATCGTTGCGCTGCGGCGGGGCAATCGGCTCGTCCAGACCGTAGCGCGCGAAGTCGATGCCGGTGCCGGCCGCGAAGTGCGCCAGCCCGGCCTCGGGGTTGGCGTGGTGCAGGTAGTCGGCGAACTTCTCTTGTGCCTGGCTGTCGGTCGGCGCGGTGACGAGGGTCGCGCCCATGAAGACCTTCACGTCGTCGCGCCGCCGGCCCGCGCGCTCGGCCTGGTCGCGCAAGGTCTGCACGCCCTGCCGCGCGGCCTCGCGGGTCTGGCCGGACACGAACACGCACTCGGCATGGCGCCCAGCGAAGGCCTGGCCGCGCCCCGACGAGCCGGCCTGGTACAGCAGCGGCGTGCGCTGCGGCGACGGCTCGCACAGGTGCGCGCCTTCGACGCGGTAGTTCGCGCCGTGGTGCACGATGGCGCGCACGCCGTCGGGCCGGGTGTAGACGCGGCCGGCGCGGTCGCGCTGCACGGCGTCGTCGTCCCAGCTCGCTTCCCAGAGCTGGTAGACGACGTCCATGAACTCATCGGCGCGGTCATAGCGGCTGTCGTGCTCGGCCTGTGCCGGCAGGCCCATCGCGCGGGCCGCGCTGTCCAGGTAGCCGGTGACGATGTTCCAGCCGATGCGGCCGCGGCTCAAGTGGTCCAGCGTCGAGAAGCGCCGTGCCAGCAGGTACGGTTGCTCGTAGCCCAGGTTCACGGTGACACCGAAGCCGAGGTGCCGCGTCACGGCGGCCATCGCCGACACCAGCATCAGCGGGTCGCCCAGCGGCAGCTGGATGGCTTCACGCAGCGTGATGTCCAGCGAGCCCTGGTAGACATCGTAGGCGCCAACGATGTCGGCCAGGAACAGGCCGTCGAAGAGGCCGCGCTCCAGCGTCCGGGCCAGCGTGGTCCAGTGCTCGATGTCGGTGTAGTCGCTGCTGCGGTCGCGCGGGTGCGTCCACAGGCCGTGGTTGATGTGGCCGACGCAGTTCATCGCGAAGGCGTTCAACAGCAAAGGGCGGTGCTCGGTTTCGCTCATGGTGCCTGTCCATCGATGCCGGCCGGTGCGCGGGACGATACTCCCGCGGCACGGCGCCGGGCGGCTGCATCGCGCTGCTAGAGTTCCGCCGTCTTGGCCCTTGGAGGGAAGCTTGCTCGTCGTTGCAGTGCTCGTCGGTGCGGTTCTGGGTGGCCTCTCGGCCGAAGGCTTCGGTGCCGTCGCGGGCGCCCTGCTCGGCTGGCTGCTGGTGCGTTCACTGCGCCAGGCGCAGCAGATCGGCGCGCTGCAGCAGGCCTTGCAGCGCGCGCAGGCGCCGGCCGAGGCGGCGCTGCCGGTGGCCGCCGAGCCCCCGGAGCCGCCGGCGCCGATTCAACCGATCGAGCTGCGTGCGGCCGCTGAGATGGCGCCAGCACCGGCGCTGGCAACTGCGCTGCCACCCGCGTTTGTGGCACCCACCGAGGCCGCGGAAGAAGACATGCCGCCGCCGGCGCCGCCCAACCCTGTCTGGGCCGCGACCCAGGCCTGGCTGTTCGGCGGCAACACCATCGTCAAGGCCGGTGTCGCGATCCTGTTCATCGGCCTGGCCTTCCTGGCCAAGTTCGCCAGCGAACACGTGCAGGTGCCGGTGGAACTGCGCCTGTCCGGCATCGCCGCGGTCGCGCTGGTCTTGCTGGCGCTCGGCTGGCGGCTGCGCCTGCGGCGGCCGGGCTACGCGCAGGTGCTGCAGGGCGGCGCGGTGGCGGCGCTGTACCTGACGCTGTTCGTCGCCTACCGCTTCTTCGGCGTGCTCGCCGTCGGGCCGGTGTTTGGGCTGATGGTGCTGGTGGCGGCGCTGGCTGCGGCGCTGGCGGTGCTGCAGGACGCCCGCGCGCTGGCCGTCATCGGCGCACTCGGCGGCTTTGCGACGCCGCTGCTGGTGTCCACCGGCAGCGGCGACCCGGTCGCGCTGTTCTCGTACTACCTGGTGCTCGACCTCGGCATCGCCGCGGTCGCGTGGTACCGCAACTGGCGCTTGCTGAACATCATCGGCTTCGTCGCCACCTTCGGCGTCGCCAGCGCCTGGGGTGTGCTGTCGTACCGGCCCGAGCACTACGCCAGCAGCCAGGGCTTCCTGATCGCCTACTTCCTGCTCTTCAACGCGATCGGCCTGCTGCCGGCGCGCCAGCCGCAGCGCGGCGACGGCTGGGTCACCGGCAGCCTGCTGTTCGGCCTGCCGACGATCACCTTCGCGCTGCAATACGGGCTGGTGCGGAACGTGGCCTATGGCAGCGCGCTGTCGGCGCTGGTGCTGGCCGGTTTCTACGTCGCGATGGGCGCTGCGATGCGGTCACGGCCGCGCCTGGCCGTGACCTTCGAGGCCAGCCTGGCCATCGCCATCGTCTTCCTGACGCTGGTGATCCCGTTCGCGCTGGACGCGCGCAGCACCGCCGGCGCCTGGGCGCTGGAAGGTGCCGGCCTGGTGTGGCTGGGCTTCCGCCAGGTGCGTGGCCTGCCACGGGTCTTCGGCTATGGGCTGCTGGTGCTGGCCGGCCTGGCCATGCTGGTGGCGGGTGAACACCACGGCGCGCCGCATGCCATCCTCAACGCCTACGTCTTCAACGCGCTGATGGCCGCGGCAGCATCGCTGGCGGCCGCCTTCTTCGTTCGCCGCTCGGCCGCGCCGGCCGGCCCCGAAGCGGCTGCCGAGCCGCTGCTGATCGCCTGGGCGACGCTGTGGGCACTGGCGGCAGCCGCGATCCAGATCGACGCCTTCGTCGCGGCGCCGTACGCGCTGGCCGCGTGGCTCGCCAGCTTGAGCGCCATCGCAGCCGTCTTCACGCTGCTGTCGGCGCGGCTGGCCTGGCCCCGGCTCGCCTTCCCGATGCTCGGCTTCGCACCTGCGCTGGCTTTTGTCGTGCTGGCCAACGCGGCCACGCTGGCCAGCCCGGCAGCCGGCGGCGGCTGGTGGGCCTGGCCGCTGGCGCTGGCGGTGCACGCGCTGGTGCTGTGGCGCGCCGCCGAGCGCTGGCCAATGCTGGCGCAGCACGCGATCCACGCACTCGGCCTGCTCGTGCTCGCCGCTCTGGGTGGCTTGCAAGGCCGCGCCATCACCGCCGATTGGGGCGACGCCGGCAGCGCCTGGGCCTGGCTCGGCTGGCTGGCGATACCGGCCGTGCTGCTGATGCTGTTGCCGCGCCCGGCCACCGCGCGCCGCTGGCCGGTGAGCGCGCTACCCGCCGCCTATCAATCGACGGCCGCCGCGGTGCTGACCGCCGGCCTGCTGCTGTGGACGCTGCTGGCCAACGCCGCGTCCGACGGCACGGCGCGGCCGCTGCCCTACCTGCCGCTGCTGAACCCGCTGGACCTGGGCATCGCGACGGCGCTGCTCGCTGCGTGGTTGTGGTTCGACAGCCCCGCCGGCCGCACGGCCTTGCATGAACATCCGCAGCTGCCTGTCGCGGTGCTCGGTGCGCTGGGCTTCGTCTGGCTCAACGCGATGCTGATCCGCGCCTTCCACCACTTCGGCGGCGTGCCGTTCCGCTTCGACGCGTGGACCCAGTCGCTGGCCGTGCACACCGGCATCACGCTGCTGTGGACGGTGACCGCGCTGGTGCTGATGTGGCTATCGGCGCAGCGCGCGCTGCGGCTGCCGTGGATGGTGGGTGCGGCGCTGCTGGGCGCCGTGGTGCTGAAGCTGCTGCTGGTGGACCTGTCCGGCAGCGGCACGGTCACGCGCATCGTGTCCTTCATCGGTGTCGGCGTGCTGATGCTGGTGATCGGCTATGTCGCACCGTTGCCTTCTTCTTCGAAGGCGAGCCGCCATGTCGCGTCCTGAGCGTTTCATCGCCGGCCTGCTGCTGGCCGCGTCGCTGGCCGCCAACGCGGCCGAGCCGGCCTTCCGCTGGCATGCCGAGATCGCCGTGCAGCAGCCCGGCGCTTTCGTTCAACTGCCGCTGCCGGCCAGCGCCTACGGCCACAGCCGCGGCCTGGTCGACCTGCGCGTCGTCGACGCGCGCGGTGAACGGGTGCCCTTCGCGCTGCTGCCGCCCCGTGCCGCCGAGGCGCAAGACGTCGAACAGCAACGCGACGCGACGCTCTACGCCCTGCCGCGCCAGCCCGCAGCCGGCGGCGCCTGGGTCTCGCCGGTGGAGGTGCGCGTGCAGGGCGAACGCATCGAGGTGCGGCGCCTCAGTGGCACGGCTGCGCTGCGGCCCAACGAATCACCCGGCTGGCTGATCGACCTCGGCGAACGCCGCCGCGACGACCCGCCGCCGCGCTCGCTGCAGCTGGCATGGTCCGGCCCGGCCGAGTTCAGCGCGCCTTTCGACTTCGAGGTCAGCGACGACTTGCGCCGCTGGCGTGGCGGTGGCAGCGGGCAGCTGATGGCCTTGTCGTCGACCAGCGGGCCGCTGACGCAGCCGAGCCTGCCGCTGCCGCCCGATGCGGGGCGCTTCATCCGCCTGGTCTGGCGGCCGGCGGCGAATGCCCCGGTGCTGACCGGCGCGAAGCTGGTGCTGGCCCGGCAGCGCGCCGTCGCATTGGATGCGCCGGCCGAGCTGGTCTACGACGCCAGCCCCGAGCCGCCGGCGAAGGCGGCCAAACCGGCCGCGGGCGCGCTGCACTTCGACCTCGGCGGCGCGTTGCCGCTGGTCGATGTCGACCTGCAGTTCGCCGCCGGCACGCGCGTCACACCGGTGCGTGTGCAAGGCCGCACGAAGGCCGACGAAGCCTGGCGCGATCTGACGCAAGGCGTGATCTACCGGCTCGAACGCGGCACCGCCGTGAACCGTTCGCCACCGCTGCCGCTGCAGGCAAACGTGCGCTACCTGCGCGTCGTGCCCGACGAGCGCGCCGCGCCGCTCGATGCCACGCAGACGCGGCTGCTCGTGCACGCGTCGCTGGCCAGCCTGGTGTTCGCAGCGCAAGGCCAGCCGCCGTTCACGCTGCTGGCCGGCGCCGCCGATGCAGCCACGGGCGCGCTGCCGGCGACGACGCTGGTGCCGGCGCTCGACGACGAACGCCCGCGCTTCGGCCGCGCAACGCTCGGCGCCTGGAGCGAGGTCGCCGAGGCCGCGCGGCAGGCCGACGCCGCACAGCGCCAGGCCGCGCTGCGCCCGTGGCTGCTGTGGGCGGTGCTGCTCGCCGGCGTGGCCGGGCTCGGTGCGATGGTCTGGCGCCTGGCGCGCAGCCGTCCTGTCAGCTGACAGATCAGGTCAGCGGCAAGGTGTTCGGCACCACCGGCGATTCTTCATCGACGGTGATGCGTTCCTGCAGCGCGTCACCCCGCAGCGGCAGCGGCGGGCCCAGCCACATCGCGTGCTGCAAGTGGTCGGTGCGCGGGGCCAGCGTGTTCGGATGCACGAGCACGCTCAAGGCGCCGCGGTTCAGGGCCAGCCAGGGCACGATGGCCGCGAACACGTCCACGTTGAACGCCACCTGGTACATCGCCGCCGTGTGCGGGCCCACGGGCTGCTCGTGCCAGCGCCCGAGCTGGACGACGAAGCGCTCGGCGATACGCAGGCGCAGCTGCTCGGCCGCCGGCCGCGTGCGCGCCGGATCGAAGTAGACATGGGCATGCCAGCTGACGATGTCGGCCATGGCTACAGCACCGCCGCTTTCAGTTCGGGGAACACCTTGCCGACCTTGGCCAGCACGTAGTCGCCATAGGTGCCGTCGAAGGCGTGCACGCTGGCGCCGTCCCAGCGCGTCGCGTGGTCGTCGATCGCGGCGCTGCGAATGGGCGCGATGCGCACGTCGAAGTCGGGGTCGAAGAAGAGCGGGAACGACAGCCGGTCGCGCCCGCTGCTGTTGATGCGCACGCGGTGCGGCGTGCTCTTGTAGAAGCCGCCGGTCATGCGGTCGAGCATGTCGCCGATGTTGCAGACGAAGGACTCGGGCACCGGCGGCGCTTCGATCCAGCCGGCGCTGCCGTGCACCTGCAGCCCGCCGACGCTGTCCTGGCGCAGCAGCGTCAGCAGGCCGTAGTCGGTGTGCTCGCCCACGCCGTACATCGCGTCCACGCCTTCAGGCACGGCGCGGCTCGGGTACAGGAAGATGCGGAACAGGATCAGCGGGTCGGCGGTGTAGCGGCTGGCGAAGTAGTCGGCCGGCAAGCCCAGCGACAGCGCAATGCCGGCCAGCACCCGGTGGCCGAGTTGCGTGACCTGGGCCATGTACTCGGACACCGTGGCACGAAAGCCCGGCAGCACGTCGTCGCCCGGCATCAGGTTGCGGCCGTGCAGCGGCACGCCGGCGCGCACGCGCGGGTGCTCGTCCGGCAGCTCGGTGCCGAGGTACAGGCCTTCCTTCCAGTCGGGCCGGCCCGATGTCAGTTCGCCGCCGAGCGGGAACCAGCCGCGCCACGCGCGGCCGCCGAGCGCCATCGCCCAGCGCGCCTTCACGTCTTCGGGCAACGCGAAGAAGCGGTGGCTCAAGGCCTCCAGCCGCTGTGCCAGCGTTTCGTCCAGGCCATGGCCGACGACGTAGAAGAAACCGTGCGCGCGGCAAGCCTGGCCGATGGCACGCGCGATGTCGGCGGGCGAATCGCGCAAGTCGATCAGCGGCAGATGGTCCATGTTCAGATGACGCGAAAGCCGTGCGTGCCGTCGCGGCCGAGTTGTTCGACCAGGCCGAACTCCCAGTCGAGATAAGCCTGCATCGCTTCGCGCGCGTTGTCGGTGCCTTCGTAGGGGCGGCGGTAGCGGTCGATGCGCGGCGACGCGAGCCGCGAGTCGCCGCTGTCGACCGGCAAGGCCTGGGCGACCCAGGCGGCCGTGCCGCCTTTGAGCACGCGGATGTCGCGCCCGGCGAAGGTCGCGTCTTCGGCCAGGTCCAGCGCGGCATGGCGCGCCAATGCGCTGCTGCCGCAGGTCAGCACGATTCGTTCGGCCGGCGGCCGCGACCGGATGGCCAAGGCCAGCTGCGAACGCAGCGCCCACCAGGCGCCGGCGATGTGGCGCTTGACGTGGTTGGCACTGCTCGTCAGGTCGAGCACGAGCGTCGAAGCAGGGTCGGCCTTCAACCACGCGGCCAGCTGCGCCGGCGCGACCCATTCGACCGGGCCGCGAGGCTCGGCGGCGGTGCTGGGCGCATCGCCGGTCTCGCTGAAGTCGGCCGCGGCCAGGCCCTCGAGCACGTGCACGTCCCAGCCCATCTGCGCCAGCCACGATGCCGTCATCGACGCACGCACGCCATCGTCGTCGTCGACCAGCACGATGCGTGCGCCGCGCACCGGCGCGAAGACATCGGTCTCCTGCACCAGCTGGCCACCCGGCGCACTGCGGGCGCCGGGCAGATGGCCGGCAGTGAATTCCTCCGGCGTGCGCACGTCGAAGACATACGTGGTTCGGGCCGGCTCGGCCCGCCAGCGGCGCAGCTCGTCCAGGCCGGCGCAGCCGACGCCGGCGCGTTCAGCCATCGCGCGCGCCGCACGCGCAGCCTCGTTGCGCTGCGCCGCATCGACAGCACCGAAGCGCCGCGCGGCGCCGGTCTCCAGCACCTGCCCGGCCAGCGTCCAGCCGATGGTGCCGTTGCGCAAGGCGGCCACCGCGTTCGGCACGCCGGCGTTGACGAGCGACTGCGTGCCGATGATGCTGCGCGTGCGGCCGGCGCAGTTGACGATGATCTGCGTCTTCGGGTCCGGCGCCAGCGCCCGTGCGCGCAGCACCAGCTCGGCACCCGGCACGCTGGTGCTGCCGGGGATGTTCATGGTCTGGTACTCGTCGAAGCGGCGCGCGTCGAGCACCACGACATCGGCCTTCGCATCGAGCAGCGCCTTCACGTCAGGTGCCGACAGCGATGGCGTATGGCGTTCGGCTTCGACGAGTTCGCCGAAGGCCTTGCTCGGCACGTTGACGTCGCGGAACAGCTCGCCGCCGGCATTGCGCCAGCCGGCCAGGCCACCGGCGAGCAAAGCGACATCGCTGTAGCCCAGGCCCTGCAGCCGCCGCGCGGCCACCTCGGCCAGGCCTTCGCCGTCGTCGTAGACGACGATGGGCGTGTTGCGGCGGGGGATGCGCGCCGCGGCATCGAGCTCGATGCGCGACAGCGGCAGATTCGCCGCGAACAGCGGGTGTGCCTGCGCGAACGGGTCTTCTTCGCGCACGTCGAGCAAGGCGATCTCGCGGCGCTGCTGCAGCGCGTCGCGGACCTGGATGCAGCTGGCTTGAAGGGTGGTTTGAAGAGGCATGTCTGGGGCCTGTCGTTTCAGTCCGGCCCGTCATTGGACCGCATCCGGGTCGGCTGCGGCATGCGCCATTCGCATGACGATAGAAGGCCCGGGCTTTCGTCGCCGCCAGCATAACCAGCAACGGTTTTATTCGTTTTGCCGCCATGCCGGCCTGCGTATGGTTGGGCCACTGAACAGCACGGAACGAGCCCACCGCATGAGCCTGCAAATCATCGGCATGATCCAGCCGCACCCCGTTTCCGAGATCCATCCGCGCCGCGGCGCGGCGGTCGACCCGGCCTATGTGCGCCTGTTCGCACAGGCGCATGAACACGCCGGCTTCGACCGCGTGCTGGTGCCGCACAGCGGCAGCAGCCCTGATGCGCTGCTGACGCTGAGCCATGCCGCGGCCGCAACGCAACGGCTGAACTTCCTGCTCGCGCACCGGCCCGGCTTCGTGGCACCCACGCTGGCGGCGCGCCAGTTCGCCACGCTCGACCACTACACCGGTGGCCGCGTCGCGGTGCACTACATCAGCGGCGGCTCCGACGAAGACCAGCACCGCGACGGCGACTTCCTGGCGCACGACGCACGCTACGCGCGCACCGACGAATACCTGACCATCCTGAGCCGCCTCTGGCGCAGCGACAAGCCCTTCGACCACGAAGGCCGCTACTACCGCTTTCAAGGCGCGTGGTCCGAGGTCAAGCCGCTGCAGCAGCCGAACCCGCCGATCTACTTCGGCGGCGCCTCGGAAGCCGCGATCCAGGTGGCCGGCCGGCATGCCGATGTCTACGCGCTGTGGGGCGAGTCGCTGGCGCAAGCGCGTGAACTCGTCGGCCGCGTGCGCGCCGCGGCGGCGAGCCATGGCCGCAAGATCGGCTTCAGCGTCTCGTTCCGCCCCATCCTCGGCGCCACCGAAGACGCCGCCTGGGCGCGAGCCGAAGACATCCTGGCCCGCACGCGGCAACTGCGCGTGGCGCAGGGCTTCGCCGCCGGCGGGCCGCAGCAGAGTGAAGGCGCACGGCGCCTGCTCGCCGACGCCGCGCGCGGCGACCGCGTCGACACGCGGCTGTGGACCGCCATCGCCCGCGAGACCGGCGCCCGCTCGAACAGCACGGCGCTCGTCGGCACCGCCGAGCAGGTGACCGACGCCTTGCTGGCCTACCGCGAGCTCGGCATCGACACGCTGTTGATCCGCGGCTTCGACCCGCTGGAAGACGCCATCGAATACGGCCGCGAACTGATCCCGCTGCTGCGCGCAAAGGCCACGCAACAACGCGCCCCGCTGGCCCAGGCCGCCTAAGCGCTTGCAACCACCCATCCGACTCGACACCATGTCCGCCGTCCTCGAACGTCTTCCCACCCGCCTGAAAACGAACCCCGCGCCGCAGCGCCGCGACTGGTTCGATGAACCCGCGCCGCGCACCAGCGTCGAAGCCGAACGCCTGCACCGCCAGCAGCAGCTCGCGGCCGCCTTCCGCCTCTTCGCGCGCTACGGCTTCGACCAGGGCCTGGCCGGCCACATCACCGCGCGCGACCCGGAGCTGACCGACCACTTCTGGGTCAACCCCTTCGGCCTGCACTTCTCGCGCATGCGCGTGTCGGACCTGCTGCTGGTCAACGCCCAAGGCGAGATCGTCGTCGGCGACGCACCGCTGAACCGCGCCGCCTTCGCGATCCACGCCGCGCTGCACGAAGCGCGGCCCGACATCGTGGCCGCGGCGCACACGCATTCGCTGTACGGCAAGGCCTGGTCGTCGCTGGGCCGGCTGCTGGACCCGCTGACGCAGGACGCCTGCGCCTTCTACGAAGACCATGCGCTGTTCGAAGACTTCGGCGGCGTCGTGCTCGAAACCAGCGAAGGCCAGCGCATTGCCGAAGCGCTGGGGCCGAAGAAGGCCGTGATCCTGAAGAACCACGGCATCCTGACGGCCGGGCCGACGGTGGAAGCTGCCGCCTGGTGGTACATCGCGCTGGACAACGCCTGCCACGCGCAACTGCTGGCCGAAGCCGCAGGCCGGCCAAGCCCGATCGCGCACGAGACCGCACGCCTCACGCACGAACAGGTTGGCCGCGCCAATGGTGCCGTGTTCTCGTTCAAGAGCCTGTTCGACGTGCTGGTCGCGCAAGAACCCGAGGTGCTGTCATGAGCGGCCAGGCCTTGTTGCAGGCCGCGCCGCCGGCACGCAGCTGGAACCTGCGGCCGGCGCTGGCCGCCGCCTACTTGCGCTACCGGCGCTTCCTGCCGCCGCTGCTGCTGATCGTGCTGTGGCAGGCCGGCTCGTCGGCCGGCTTCATCCCGTCGCAGACGGTGGCCGCGCCGCTGGCCATCGCGACCACGTTCTGGGAGCTGGCGTCCACCGGTGAGTTGTGGAAGCACCTGCTGGTGTCGCTGCAGCGCGTGGCCATCGGCATGGCCATCGCGCTGGCCATCGGCGTGCCGCTGGCGCTGGTGGCGGGGCTGTCGCGGCGCGGTGAAGACATCGTCGACGCCAGCGTGCAGATGCTGCGCACCCTGCCCTTCCTGGCGCTGGTGCCGCTGTTCATCCTGTGGTTCGGCATCGGCGAAACGCCGAAGGTCGCGCTGGTGGCGATGGGTGCCACCTTCCCGCTGTACATGACGCTGTTCGCCGGCATCCGCGGCGTCGACAGCAAGCTGGTGGAGGCCGGCCGCACGCTCGGGCTGACGCGCAGCGAACAGGTGCTGCACATCATCCTGCCCGGCGCGCTGCCGCAGGCGCTGGTGGGTCTGCGCTACGCGCTGGGCGTGGCCTGGTTGAGCCTGGTGGTCGGCGAGCAGATCAACGCCGAGCGCGGCATCGGCTACCTGATCATGAACGCACGCGACTTCCTGCGCACCGACATCATCCTCGTCGGTCTGATCGTCTATGCCGCGCTCGGCCTGGCCGCCGACCAGGCGGTGCGCGCGATCGAACGCACGCTGCTGGCCTGGCGGCCGAGCTTCGTGAAGAACTGAAGGCCGCATCATGAGCACCGAAACGAATGCCGTGCGCGTGCGCGGCCTGACCCGCCGCTTCGGCCAGCACACCGTGCTCGACCGGCTGGACCTGGACATCCGCGCCGGCGAGTTCGTCGCGCTGCTGGGCCAGAGCGGCTCCGGCAAGACGACGCTGCTGCGCACGCTGGCTGGGCTGGATGCCGTCGAAGGCGACGCCCGCGTCGAGCTGCCGCCGCAGCATGCGGTGGTGTTCCAGGAGCCGCGGCTGTTCCCATGGAAACGCGTCTGGCGCAACCTGACGCTGGGGCTGCGCGATGGCGACGCGCGCTCGCGTGCACTGGCCGCTTTGGCCGAGGTCGGCCTGGCGCACCGCGTCGACGCCTGGCCGCTGACGCTGTCCGGCGGCGAAGCGCAGCGCGCCGGGCTGGCGCGTGCGCTGGTGCGCGAGCCGCGGCTGCTGCTGCTCGACGAGCCCTTCGCGGCGCTGGACGCGCTGACGCGCATCAAGGTGCAGCAGCTCGTCGCGCAGCTGTGGCAGGCGCACCGCCCGGCCGTGCTGCTGGTGACGCACGACGTCGACGAAGCGCTGCTGCTGGCCGACCGCGCCGTGGTGCTGATCGACGGCCGCATCGCCGTCGACCTGCCCGTGACCTTGCCGCGCCCGCGCCGCCACGGCGGCGCCGAATTCGAAGCGCTGCGGCGGCGCATCCTCGGCGCGCTCGGCGTCGAGGACTTCGGCAATGTGGCGCTCGCCGCCTGACCCCCTTCACTTCGAACCCATGACCGCCGATCGTTCTTCCGCCCTCTCCATCACCCGCCGCAGCTGGCTCGGCGCCGCCGCCGCGCTGGCGTTGCCGAGCGCGCATGCGCAAACAACCGACCTGTCCGCGCTGACCTTGCACGCCGCCAAGTACAAGGGCGGCGACGACCTGCTGCTCGACGCGGCGAAGCTGCGCGCCACGCCGTACAAGCTCGAATACGGCGAGTTCGGATCCGGCAACCTGATCGTCGAAGCCATCAACGCCGGCTCGATCGACATCGGCAGCATGAGCGAGATCCCGCCGATCTTCGCCGCCATCTCGGGTGCGAAGATCCGCATCGTCGCGGTGCTGCTGGGCGACACCAACAACCAGGTCGTGCTGGTGCCCAAGGGCAGCGCGGTGCAGCGCATCGCCGACCTGAAAGGCAAGCGCGTCGGCTACGTGCGCGCGACCACCACGCACTACTACCTGACGCGCATGCTCGAAGACGCGGGCCTCAGCTTCGCCGACATCACGCCGGTGGCACTGAACCCGGCCGACGGCCGCGCCGCCTTCGACCGCGGCAACATCGACGCCTGGGCGATCTACGGCTATTCGGTGCCGCTGACCATCGCCGCCACCGGCGCGCGCGTGCTGGTCACGGCCAAGGGCTATCTGTCGGGCAACTACGTCTACGCCGCGCGCAAGGAAGCGCTGGACGACCCGAAGCTCAGTGCCGCCATCGGCGAATACCTGGCCCGCGTGAACCGCGCCTACGACTGGCAGCAGCGCAGCCTGGACGCCTGGGCCGAGATCCAGGGCAAGGCGCTGGACGTGCCGCCGGCCATCGTGCGCGACCTGCTGAAGAACGCCACCCAGCGCAGCCGGCTGGTGCCGATACGCGACGAACACGTGGCATCGGCGAAGCAGGTGGCCGACCTGTTCGCACGCGTCGGCGTCACGCCGCGCAAGGTCGACATGGCGCCGCTGTTCGACCGGCGCTACGGCGAACTGCTGGCGCGGAGTGCCGCATGAGCGCGGTGCTGCGCGCCATCCACGACAGCCCGGTCGAGCGCGCGCGCCGTCTGGCCGCAGCGTTCGCCGAACGCGCAGCCGAGCACGACCGCGACGCCAGCTTCCCGTTCGAGAACTTCGACCGCCTGTTCGATGCCGGCCTGCTGACGCTGGCGCTGCCGCGCGACCTGGGCGGCGCCGGTGCCGCCGTGAGCGAACTGGCGCAGGTCATCGCCGCCATCGGCAGCGGCGAGCCCGCCACCGCGCTGGTGCTGGTGATGCAGTACATGCAGCACCGCGGCTTCGTGCGGCCGGCACCCGCCGCCGGCTGGCCGCCGCATCTGGCACAGCGGTTGGCGCGCGACGCGCTCGAACGCGTGTCGCTGACCAACGCGCTGCGCGTCGAACCCGAACTCGGCTCGCCAGCGCGCGGCGGCCTGCCGGCGACGACGGCGCGCCGCACAGCCGAAGGCTGGCGCCTGAGCGGCCGCAAGATCTATTCAACCGGCGCGCCGATCCTGCGCTGGTATCTGGTCTGGGCACGCACCGACGACGACGCGCCGCGCGTCGGCGCCTTGCTCGTGCCGGCCGGCGCGCCCGGCATCCAGATCGAGCCGACCTGGGACCACCTCGGCCTGCGCGCCAGCGGCAGCCACGACGTCGTCTTCGAAGACGTGCCGGTGCCCTTCGATCACGCCATCGACCTGCGTGCACCCGAAGCCTGGGCCGCGCCCGACGCGGCGCAGTCGGCCGAGATGACGCTGCTGCTCGGCTCGCTGTACGACGGCATCGCGCGCAGCGCCGCGGCGTGGCTGGCGCGCTTTCTGCGCGAGCGGGTGCCGGCCAGCCTGGGCCGGCCGCTGGCCGAGTTGCCGCGTTTCCAGGAGGCGGTGGGCGCGATCGAAGCCCGGCTGCTGAACAACCGACGCCTGCTCGACAGCCTGGCGCGCGACATCGACGCCGGCGCGCCGCCGCCGGGCAGCGACAGCGGCCTCATCAAGCTCATCGTCACCGGCAACGCCATCGCTGCCGTCGAAGCGGCGGTCGAACTCAGCAGCAACCACGGCCTGTCGCGGCGCAACCCGCTGGAGCGCCATCTGCGCGACGTGCTCTGCGCCCGCGTGCACACGCCGCAGGACGACAGCGTCAAGCTCGCCACGGGGCGCCGGGCGCTGGCCGCGGCCTGATCCCATCCATCCACCAGGAAACCCACCATGAGCAAGGTCGAATTCATCGGCTACATCGGCACGCGCGACTTCTCCGAAACGCGGCCGGCCAGCGGCCCGGTCATCGACATCGAGCACATCGAACGTGTCGCCCGCGCGCACGACGAAGGCGGCTTCGACCGCGCGCTGGTCGCGTTTCATTCCACGTCGCCGGAAAGCATCCTCGTCGCCGGCCATGCCGCCGCGGTGACGAAGCGGCTCGGGCTGATGATCGCGCACCGGCCCGGCTTCACCACGCCGACGCTGGCGGCGCGCCAGTTCGCGACGCTCGACCAGTTCACCGGCGGCCGCGTCGCCGTGCACATCATCACCGGCGGCGACGACGCCGAGATGCGCCAGGACGGCGACTTCCTCAGCAAGGACGAACGCTACGCGCGCACCAGCGAATACCTGGACGTCGTGCGCAAGGTCTGGACCGCGACCGAGCCCTTCGACCACCACGGCGCGCACTACCGCTTCGAGCGTGCGTTCTCGGCCGTGCGCAGCGTCAGCGGCCACGGCGTGCCGGTCTACTTCGGCGGCGCTTCGGATGCGGCGATCAACGTCGCCGGCCGGCATGCAGACATCTACGCGCTGTGGGGCGAGACGCATGCCCAGGTGCGCGAGCTGACGGCGCGCGTCAACGCATCGGCCGCGCGCTACGGCCGCCGGCCGCGCTTCAGCCTGTCGCTGCGGCCGATCCTGGCCGACACCGAAGAGAAGGCCTGGGCGCGCGCCGAAAGCATCCTCGAACAGGCACGCAAGCTGGCGCCGAAGACCGGCTACCTGCGCAGCAGCGAACCGGCCAACGCCGGCTCGCAGCGGCTGCTGGCCGCCGCGGCGCAAGGCACGCGGCTGGACAAGCGCCTGTGGACCGGCTTGGCCGCGCTGACCGGCGCGAAGGGCAACTCGACCTCGCTCGTTGGCACGCCCGAGCAGGTGGCCGATGCGCTGCTCGACTACTACGACCTCGGCATCACGACCTTCCTGATCCGCGGCTTCGACCCGCTGCAGGACGCCGTCGAATACGGCCGCGACCTGATCCCGCTGACGCGCGAGCTGATCGCGAAGAAGCGGCCGGCCGTGGAGGCGGCGGCATGAAGCGGCGCGGGTTCATCGCTTCGGCCGGTGCAGCCGGCGCGTCAGCGATCTTCGGCCCGGTCTTCGCGCAGGCCACGACGCTGCGCGTCGGCGACCAGAAAGGCGGCGTGAAGGCGTTGCTCGAAGCCGCCGGTGGCCTGAAGGATCTGCCCTACCGCGTCGAATGGAGCGAGTTCCCGGCGGCTGCGCCGCTGCTCGAAGCGCTGAATGCCGGCGCCATCGACAGCGGGTATTGCGGCGACGCGCCGTTCACTTTCGCGGCCGCGGCCGGCGTGCCGGTGAAGGCCATCTCGGCGGTGCGCTCGCAGCAAGGCGGGCTGGCGATCCTGGTGCCCAAGGATTCTCCGGTGCAGACGCTGGAGCAGCTGAAGGGCAAGAAGATCGGCACCGGCAAGGGCTCCATCGGCCACCAGCTGGTGCTGGCTGCGCTGGAGAAGGCCAAGCTGACTAAGGACGCGGTGCAGCTCGTCTTCCTGCCGCCGGCCGATGCCAAGGCGGCCTTCGTCGGCGGCACCATCGATGCGTGGTCGACCTGGGAGCCGTATGTCGCGCAGGAGGAGATCTACGCCAACGCGCGCCGCGTCATCACCGGCGTCGGCCTGACGCCGGGCCTGGGTTTCCAGGTCGCGCGCCACGATGCGATCAGCACCCGCCGCGCCGAGCTGCAGGACTTCGTGGCCCGCCACGCCGCGGCACGCGTCTGGGCGCTGGCCAACGTCGACACGTATGCCGGCGTCTGGTCGCAGCTGATGGGCATTCCGAAGCCGGTGCCGCAGCGCTGGTTCGAACGCCAGCAGGTGCGCCCGGTGGCTATCGACGCGACCGTGATCGCCGACGAGCAGTTCTCGATCGACCTCTACGCACGCAACGGGCTGATCCCGAAGTCGTTCGACGCACGCAGCGTGCTCGACGGCCAGTTCAACAACGCCGTGACCCGGGTGGCGAAGTTGACGGCGTGATGGCGTGACGGGCGCTCACCAGCGCAACGCCGCGGTACGCACCGGCGCGTCCCACAGCGACTTCAGCTCGTCGTCGAGCAGGGTCACGGTCAGCGACGCGCCGGCCATCTCCAGCGACGTGGTGTGGTTGCCGACCAGCGTGCGCACGACGTTCAGGCCGGCGCTATCGAGCCGCTGCCGCGCCAGGTGGTTCAGCAGGTACAGCTCCATCAGCGGCGTGCCGCCGAGGCCGTTGACGAGCAGCAGCAGCTCGCGGCCGCGCTGCGGCGCCAGGTCGCGCAGGATCGGCTCCAGCAGCAGCTCGACGATCTCGGCCGCCGGCGCCCACGGCCGGCGCTGGCGGCCGGGCTCGCCGTGGATGCCGACGCCGAGTTCCACCTCCTGCTCGCCGATCTCGAAGGTGGCGACACCCGACTCGGGCACGGTGCAGCTGGTGAAGGCCAGGCCCATCGACGCGGTGCCGGCGTTCACGCGGTCGCCCAGCATCTTGCAGTCGTAGAGTTCGGTGCCGGCCTCGGCCGCGGCGCCGACGATCTTCTCGACCACCAGCGTGCCGGCAACGCCGCGGCGGCCGCTGGCATGCGGCGAATGTTCGACCGCGACATCGTCGTCGACGACGACCATCGCGTGCTCCAGCTCGCCGAGCATGTCGCTGGCCATCTGGAAGTTCATCCGGTCGCCGGCGTAGTTCTTGACGACGAAGAGCACGCCGCGGCCGCTGTCGACGTGGCGCGCCGCGGCCATCCACTGGTCGGGCGTCGGCGACGTGAAGATCGGCCCCGGGCACGCAGCGTCGAGCATGCCGGTGCCGACGTAGCCGACGTGCAGCGGCTCGTGCCCCGAGCCGCCGCCGGAGACGAGCGCGACGCGGTCCTGCTTCGGCATGCGGCGGGTGACGAAGGTGGGGTCGAACTCGACGCGCAGGATGTCGGCGTGCGCCTCGGCCAGGCCGGCCAGGCTGTCGGCGACCAGGTCTTCGGGCTTGTTGATGAATTTCTTCACCGCGTGTCCTTTTGAACAGGCATGGTGGCGGCGCCGCGGGCAGCTGTCATGCGAGGTTCTCCGCAGTCAGGATCTCCAGCCGCGGGTTGCTCAAGGCCAGCGCACCGCGCACGCCGTCGCACAAGGCACGCAGCACGCGTGCCGCGGTGGTGACAGCGTAGTGCACGTCCTGGTAGAGCACGAAGGACAAGGCGCCCGAGATCAGCATCGTGCGGTGCACGTCGAGCAGGTCGTGCGCGACGAAGCCCAGCGTCGGCGCGTAAGCCTGCTCGGCCAGCGCGCGCTGCACGCCGTGGCTGCACGGGCCGATGTTGTAGACGCCGCTCAGGCGCTCGCTGCCGGCCAGCGCGGCGCGCATGCGCTCGCAGGCTTCATCGTCGGACTCGGGCATGTCGTCCACGCGCAGCAGCCGCGCGCCCGGGAAGCGCTCTTCGAGCACCTGCGCGAAGCCGATGCCGCGGTCGATCTCGGCGGCGTAGCGCGTGGCCGGCGCCAGCAGCGCGCACAGGCCTCCGCCCGGCGGCGCCTCGCGGCCCAGCAGCAGGCCAGCGGTGCGGCCGGCGGCGCGGTTGTCGACGCCGATGAAGGTCTCGCGCATCGAGCCGGGGACGTCGGAAAACAGCGTCACCACATGCACGCCGGCGCGCACCAGTTCGTTCACCGCCAGCTTGACCGGCGGCGTGTCGGGCGCCAGCAAGGCAATGCCGTCCAGGTCGGACAGGCGCGCCAGCTGCTCAGCGAAGGCGGCGCCGTCCTGCGCCGCCAGGCGGCGCGTGATCTCGGTGATGTGCTGGTGGCGGAAGTCGCCGGCGGCCTGCGCGATGACGCGGTCGACCTGGTCGAAGAAGGCGCGCCGCGCGGCCGGCAGCACGAAGGCGAAGCGGTAGCTCGACGCCGACCGCGGGCGGCCGCGCATCGGCACCGCCCCGCCGAGCTCGGCCATTGCCTGGCGCACGCGCTGCACCGTGGCCGGGTTGACGCCCGGGCGGTTGTTCAGCACGCGGTCGACGGTGGCGGTGCTGACGCCGGCGGCGTCGGCGATCTGGGTGATGGTGACGGGGGTGGACACGCGACGAAAAGAACCTCAATAAATCAATCAGCCATGATTGTGCGGCACGGCACCTGGCTGTCTACGGGACAAGCCCGAACCTCGGATGCATATCCGGGTTTGCGTTGATTGATTTATTTATTGCTCTCTTTAATCTTGCCTTGAGTCGTCCGTGGCGAGCGCCGCGGGGCTGAAACCGACCAAGGAGACCATCGTCATGACGTCGTCGATCAAGCTACCCTGCCTGGCCGCGCTGCTGGCCACGGGACTGTCTTCCGGGGCCGCGATGGCCCAAGCCAAACAACTCACGCTGTGCTGGGCCGCCTGGGATCCGGCGAACGCGCTGGTGGAGTTGAGCAAGGACTTCACCGCCAAGACCGGCATCCAGATGAAGTACGAGTTCGTGCCGTGGCCGAACTTCGCCCAGCGCATGCTCAACGAGCTGAACTCCAAGGGCAAGCTGTGCGACCTGCTGATCGGCGACAGCCAGTGGATAGGCTCAGCCGCGACCGAAGGCCACTACATCAAGCTCAACGAGTTCTTCGACAAGAACGGCATCAAGATGGCCGACTTCAGCCCGGCCACCGTCGAAGGCTATTCGACCTGGCCCAAGGGCACGAAGAACTACTGGGCCTTGCCGGCGATGGGCGACGCCGTCGCCTGGACCTACCGCAAGGACTGGTTCGCCAAGGCCGACCTGCAAAAGGAGTTCAAGGCCAAGTACAACCGCGACCTGGCGCCGCCCAAGACCTGGGACGAGCTGAAGCAGGTCGGCCAGTTCTTCCAGGGCCGCACGATCGACGGCAAGAAGGTCTACGGCGCCGCGATCTACACCGAGCGCGGCAGCGAAGGCATCACGATGGGCGTGACGAACACCATGTACGCCTACGGCATGCAATACGACAACCCGGCCAAGCCTTACGACATGAAAGGCTTCATCAACGGGCCCGACGCCGTGGCCGGGCTCAAGGCCTACAAGGAGCTCTACGACTGCTGCACGCCGCCCGGGCACGCCAACGCCTACATGACCGAGGACCTCGACTCGTACAAGTCGGGCCAGACGGCGATGCAGATGAACTTCATCGCCTTCTTCCCCGGCATTGCGAAAGACCCGAACGTCGGCGGCGACAAGACCGGCTTCTTCGCCATGCCCAAGGCCAAGATCGCCGCGGCGCAGCTCGGCGGCCAGGGCATCTCGGTCGTCAAGTACTCGGACAAGAAGGACATGGCGCTCGAATACATCAAGTGGTTCGCGCAGCCGGCGGTGCAGCAGAAGTGGTGGGACTCGGGCGGCTTCTCGTGCCACAACGCGGTGCTGGGCAAGCCCGGCTTCGACAAGAGCACGAGCTATGCGCCGGTGTTCCTGGACTCGATGAAGATCGTGAAGGACTTCTGGCAGGAGCCGGCCTACGCCGCGCTGCTGCTGGCGATGCAGAAGCGCACGCACGACTACGTGGTGGCCGGCAAAGGCACGCCGCAGGAAGCGCTGGACGGGCTGCTGAAGGACTGGACCGAAGTGTTCAAGGAAGACGGCAAGATCAAGTAATCTGACCACCACGCCCGTGAGCTACGTCCACGTCGGCGGCCTGGCCGCCACAGCCCCCAGCATGCGACTCCGACTCGTCCCCGTGCATGGCCTCTCGGACCGCGTGCTGGCCTGGATCTTCGTCGGGCCGACGATCCTGCTGCTGCTGGCGTTCAACATCTTCCCGCTGGTCTGGACCATCGTCCTGTCGTTCACGAACTACCGCGCGAACCGGCCGAATGCCGATCTGCTGTGGCTCGGCATCTCGAACTATTCGCGCGTGCTGAACGACGCGGACATCTGGCAGAACATGCGCGCCACGGCGCACTTTCTCGGCTGGTCGATCACGCTGCAGTTGCTGCTCGGCTTCGGCCTGGCCTTGATGCTGAACCGGCGCTTTCGGACGCACAGCTTCTGGAGCACGGCGATCCTGCTGCCGATGATGCTGGCACCGGCGGTGGTGGGCACCTTCTGGAAGTATTTCTTCGAGCCGCAGTACGGCATCTTCAACTACATCGTCAACTTCTTCGGTGGCGCCTTTGGCCATGACGGCACGTTCACGATGCTCGGCGACACGCAGCTGTCGCCGTGGGCCATCGTGCTCGTCGACACGTGGATGTGGACGCCCTACGTGATGCTGTTGCTGCTGGCCGGCCTGCGTTCCATTCCGCCATACCTGTACGAAGCCGCGGAGATCGACCGCGCCAGCGAATGGACCAAGTTCTGGCGCATCACGCTGCCGATGGTGATGCCCTTCATCATCCTGGCGCTGCTGTTCCGCGTGATCGAGAACTTCAAGATGTTCGACCTGGTCGACCAGCTGACCAACGGCGGACCGGGCTCCGTCACCGAACTGGCGTCGATCAAGCTGAAGCGCGAAGCCTTCGAGAAGTGGCGCACCGGCTACAGCTCGGCGCTGGCGATCATTCTGTTCGTCGCGATCTACGGCTTGTCGCTGGTGACGGTGCGCTTCCTCGACCGGGTCAAGCAGCGATGATCCACAGCCCGCTCGAACCCTCGCCGCTGGCCAAGGCCTTTGCCGGCGTTGTCGTCATCGGCTATGCGTTGATCTCGCTGATCCCGCTGGTGTGGATCGTCATGACGAGCTTCCGCACGCCGCAGGACGCCATCGCCTACCCGCCGCGCGTCATCACGCAGCCGTCGCTGATCGGCTACGTGAACCTGTTCACCACGCGTTCGCGCGTCGGCACGCAGGAACTCGCGGCACTGCCGCCGCCGACCAGCTGGTACGAAAGCCTGGTGCGTGAACAACAGATGATCCTGGCCGGGCCGTCGCGCTTCTCCGACCGCTACCTCAACTCGGTGATCATCGGCTTCGGCTCGACCCTGCTGTCGGTCGGCCTGGGCACGCTGGCGGCCTATGCCTTCTCGCGCTTTCGCGTACCGGGCAAGGACGACCTGCTGTTCTTCATCCTGTCCACGCGCATGATGCCGCCGATCGCGGTGGCGATTCCGGTCTACCTGATGTACCGCGCCGTCGGCCTGTCGGACACGCACCTCGGCTTGATCCTGCTCTACACGGTGGTGAACCTGTCGCTGTCGGTGTGGCTGCTCAAAGGCTTCATGGACGAGATCCCGCGCGAATACGAAGAAGCGGCGATGGTCGACGGCTACACGCGCTTCCAGGCCTTCGTGCGCGTGGTGCTGCCGCAGGCCGCCACCGGCATCGCGACGACCGCGATCTTCTGCCTGATCTTCGCGTGGAACGAATACGCCTTCGCGCTGCTGCTGACCAGCGGCACGGCGCAGACCTCGCCGCCGTTCATCCCCACCATCATCGGCGAAGGCGGGCTCGACTGGCCGGCGATGGCCGCCGGCACCACGCTGTTCGTGCTGCCGGTGCTGGTGTTCACGATCCTGCTGCGCAAGCACCTGCTGCGCGGCATCACCTTCGGAGCGATCCGCAAATGAAGCGGCGCCATGCCGAGCCGGCGAGCATCGCGCTCATCGCCCTGGGCCTGCTGATGCTGATGCAGCCATGGTCGCTGGACATCTACAGCTGGTCGTTCGCCGTGCTGCTGGCCGGTGTCGCGGGCTACACGGTGGCTGGAAAGTTGAAGAGCGATGGCTGAAATCCGCATCGAAAACCTGCACAAGCGCTTCGGCGATTTCGTCGCCGTGCAGGACAGCACGCTGACGCTGGCAGACGGCCGCTTCGTCGTGCTGCTCGGCCCCTCCGGCTGCGGCAAGACGACGACGCTGCGCATGCTGGCCGGGCTCGAATTCCCGACCTCGGGGCAGATCACGCTCGGCGGCGACGACGTCACCTTCCGCCGCCCGCGCGAGCGCGACATCGCGATGGTGTTCCAGCTGTTCGCGCTGTACCCGCACATGGGCGTGCGCGGCAACCTCGAATTTCCGCTGAAGAACGAAGGCCTGCCGCGCGCCGAGATCGACCGCCGCGTGCGCGAAGTCGCGGCCATCCTGCGCATCGAACACCTGCTGGGCGCACGCATCGGTGGCCTGTCGGGCGGCGACCGCCAGCGCGTGGCGCTCGGCCGCGCCATCGTGCGCCAGCCGCAGGCCTTTCTGATGGACGAACCGCTGGGCACGCTGGACGCCGAGTTCCGCGAGCTGATGTGCATCGAACTGCGCCGCCTGCACGAGCGCCTGCGCACGACCACCGTCTTCGTCACGCACGACCAGAACGAAGCCATGGCGCTGGCCGACCACATCGTCGTGATGGACCAGGGCCGCATCCTGCAGGCCGACGACCCGGGCGGCATCTACAACTTCCCGAGCTGCCGCTTCGTCGCCAGCTTCATCGGCCGGCCGCCGATGAACTTCCTGATGCTCGACGGGCCGGTGCGTATGGGCGACAGCGCCGTCTGGCTGGGTGGCCGCGCCGTGCCGGTGCCGCGCGTCGAGGTCAATGCGGCGGCGGCGTGGCTCGGCGTGCGGCCCGAGCATGTGCATGTCGGCGCCGCCGGCAGCGGCATCGGCGCCGAGGTGCGCCATGTCGAATACTTCGGCTCGCACTGGATCGCCGAGCTGGAAACGGCATTCGGCCGGCTCAAGGCCCTGGTCGACAAGGCCGCGCACCCGGCGCCGGGCGAACGGGTCGGCATCGCCTTCAACACCGAACGGCTGGTGCTGTTCGATGCCGAAAACGAGCAGCTGCTGGACAGCGCTACCGTCAGCAGGCACCGCCATGGCCAGCATTGAGCTTCGCGGCGTCAGCCGCGCCTTCGGCAAGGTGCAGGCCGTCGCCGGGCTGAACCTGCGTGTCGCCGACGGCGAGTTCGTCGTCATCCTCGGCCCCAGCGGCGCCGGCAAGACGACGACGCTGCGGCTGATCGCCGGGCTGGAGCGCCCCGACAGCGGCCGCCTGCTGATGGACGGCACCGACATCACCGACACCTTGCCCGCCGGCCGCGACTGCGCGTTCGTGTTCCAGCAGTATTCGCTGTACCCGCACCTGTCGGTGTTCGACAACCTGGCCTTCCCGCTGCGTTCGCCGCTGCGCCGCAGCGAGCCGGCCGAGATCAAGCGCCGCGTGCAGGAAGTGGCCGAGATGCTGCACATCGAAAGCAAGCTGCAGCGCAAGGCCACGGCGCTGTCCGGCGGCGAGATGCAGCGCGTGGCGATCGGCCGCGCACTGGTGCGCCGGCCGCGCGTGTTCCTGATGGACGAACCGCTGTCGTCGCTGGACGCCAAGCTGCGCGAAGAGCTGCGCGTCGAGCTGCGGCGCTTGCAGCGCAGCCTGGGCGCGACCGTCGTCTATGTCACGCACGATCATGTCGAAGCCACGACGATGGCCGACCGCATCGGCATCCTGGAGGCCGGCGTGCTGCAGCAGATCGGCACGCCGCTGGAGATCTACGGCAACCCGTTGACCCTGCCGGTGGCGCAGCGCCTGGGCTCGCCGGCGATCAACCTGCTGCCGGCGAGCTGGTTCGCCGGGCGCGCCCCGGCCGGCACCACGCAGGTCGCGATCCGGCCCGAGGACGTGGTCTTGTCGGCCGATGGCCAGGCCGCGGGCTTCGCCGTCATCGAATGTTCGCTGGTCAAGCACCAGCTCGTGGCCGAACGCGACGGCGTGGAAGTGCAGGCGCGCGTGATGCTCGACGAGCCGTTGGCGCCGGGCTCGACCGCACGCTTCGGCTTCCCGCCCGAACGCTGCCTGTTCTTCGACGCGGCCGGCCGCCGCCTCGCCGCCTAGGAATCCCGCACATGAACACCCAAGACATCGTCGACGGCCTGGCCACCGTGCAGGCCGCCATCCTGGCCAACGAAAGCCAGATCGAATCGCTGGACCGCGCCATCGGCGACGGCGACCACTTCATCAACGTGCGCCGCGGCTGCGAGGTGCTGACCGCGATGCGCGCCGACCTCGTGCCGCTGGCACCTGCCGCCGCGTTCGGCAGGATCGGCATGAAGCTGCTGTCGACCATCGGCGGCGCGTCGGGGCCGTTGATCTCGAGCCTGTTCATCGCGATGGGCAAGTCGCTGGACGGCGTGGCCGCGCCGGACCGGCGCCAGTTCGCCGCCGCCTTTGCCGCCGGCGTCGACGCGATCAAGGCGCGCGGCAAGGCCGACCTCGGCGAGAAGACCATGCTCGACGTGCTGATCCCGGCGTCGCGCTCGCTGCTGCGGCTGGCCGAAGAAGGCGCATCGCTGCAGCGCGTCTGCGACGAGCTGCCGGCCGAGGCGCAGCGCAACATGCTGGCCACTCGCGACATGCTGGCCACCAAGGGCCGCGCATCCTTCCTCGGCGAGCGTGCGCTCGGCCACATCGACCCCGGGTCCAAGACCTGCGAAGTCGCCATCACGGCGGTCTGCCGATCCTTGGTGACCAACCTGGTGAACAAGACATGAAGAAGTTCGTCAACCACGTCGACTCGATGCTGCGCGAGTCGCTGACCGGCCTGGTCGAAGCACACCCGAAACTGCTGCGCGTCGAGTTCGAGCCGACCTTCGTCGCACGCCGCGAGCGCGCGTCGAACAAGGTCGCGCTGATCTCCGGCGGCGGCTCCGGCCACGAGCCGCTGCATGCCGGTTTCGTCGGCCGCGGCATGCTAGACGCCGCCTGCCCGGGCCAGGTATTCACGTCGCCAACGCCCGACCAGATGCTGGCCGCCGCGGCCGCCGCGGACAGCGGCCAAGGCGTGCTCTTCATCGTCAAGAACTACGCCGGCGACTGCATGAACTTCCAGATGGCCAGCGAGATGCTGGCCATCGAGAACACCACCGTGCTGGTGAACGACGACGTCGCGGTCGAGAACTCCACGCACACCACCGGCCGCCGCGGCGTCGCCGGCACGCTGATCGTCGAGAAGATGCTCGGCGCGGCCGCCGAACGCGGCGCCATGCTGGCCGACTGCAAGGTGCTCGGCGACCGCGTCAACGCCGCCACCGCGTCGATGGGCGTGGCCTTCACCAGCTGCACCGTGCCGGCGGCCGGCCGTGCCACCTTCGACATCGGGCCCGACGAGATCGAGGTCGGCGTCGGCATCCACGGCGAGCCCGGGCGCCGGCGTGCCGCGCACATGCCGGCCGACGCCATCGTCAAGACCTTGCTCGACGCGATCCTCGGCGATCTGAAGGCCGCGCCCGGCAAACGCGTGCTGCTGCACGTCAACGGCTTCGGCGGCACGCCGCTGATGGAGCTGTACCTGCTGCACCACCTGGCGACGACGCGGCTGAAGAGCGAAGGCCTGGTGCCGCTGCGTTCGCTGGTCGGCAACTACACCACGTCGCTGGAAATGGCCGGCGGCTCGTTGACCGTGACCTTGCTCGACGACGAGCTGGTGTCGCTGTGGGACGCGCCGGTGGAGACCGCGGCGCTGCACTGGTAAACACGCTCGGCAGCAACCCGACTAGCCGGTTCAGCGCCGGCGCGCATAGAGTCGGCTCGTCGCGATTCGACGGGAGACGGCGATGAATATCCTGTTCGGCCTGCTGGCACTGGCCACGGCGTCAGCCGCGTTCGCCCAGCCCTGCCCCGAGAAGAGCCTGAACTACTGGCAGGCCTTTCCGCCCGGCGGCGAGTCGGACCTGTCGGCGCGCCACCAGCAGATCGTGCTGAAGAAGTACTGCCCGGCGATCGAGACCGTCATCCAGTACAAGGCCGGCGCCGGCGGCGGGCTGCTGTGGTCGATGATGAACACGCTGCCCGGCGACGGGTTGAACATCGTCGGCGTCAACCTGCCGCACATCGTGCTGCAGCCGATCGAAGGCCAGGTGCAGTACAAGACCGACGACGTGACACCGGTTTACTGGTTTCACTACACGCCCGACGCGCTGGTCGTGCCCGACCCGAGCGCGATCAAGAGCTTCGCCGATTTCATCAAGTTCGCGAAAGACAACCCGGGCCGGCTGAACATCGGCGGCTCGGGGCTGAACTCGGCCAACCATGCCGCGCACGAGCGGCTGAACGCCGCCTTCGGCGTGAAGAGCACCTATGTGCCGTTCAAAGGCACCGGCGACATGACGATGGCCGTGCTCGGCGGCCATGTCGATGCATCGATGACCTACACGGCCTTCGCCATCAACAACAAGGGCAAGGTGCGCGCGCTGGCGGTGGCGATGGACAAGCGCCACCCATTGCTGCCCGACGTGCCGACCTTCCGCGAGCTGGGCGTCGACTGGGTCGACGGCGCGTACCGCGGCATCGGCGTGCCAAAATCCACGCCGCTGGCGCAACGCAAACGCCTGTCGGACCTGTGGGCCGCCCTGAACGCCGACCCCGAGATGAAGGAACTGGCGGCGCGCAACGGCTTCGAGCTGGTCAATGTCAGTCTCGACCAGATGGATGCCTTCATGAAGGAGCGCATCCCCGTCTACACCGGCGTGGCGCGGCAGATGGGGCTCGGTGCCAAGTAGCTCCAAGCCGTGCCAGGTAGCCGAATGCGTCCGTTTCGCCCCCTCCACTCGTAAGTCAGACATGGCCAGCGCCGACACCGCCCGCTCCGACGAACTTGCCCGCCTGATAGCCCGCGTGGCGCTGCGCGACCGCGCCGCCTTCGAGCAGGTCTACCGGCGCAGCTGCGAGCATCTGCTCGGCGTGGCCTACGGCATCCTGAACCGGCGCGACCGCGCCGAAGACGTGCTGCAGGAAGCCTTCATGAACGTCTGGCACGGCGCCGCCAACTACAACCCGGCCATCGCCGCGCCGATGACCTGGCTCATCAACATCGTGCGCAACAAGGCGATCGACAAGCTGCGCAGCGGCAAGACCGAACGCGACAGCACGGTCGAGATCGACGACGAGGCCATGAACCTGGCCGCCGACGCCTCGCTGCAGCCGCAGGCGCTGCTCGACGACAGCCTCGTGCGGGCGCGCATCGACGCCTGCATGGCCGACCTCGCCGCCGCACAGCGCCAGGCCATCGCGCTGGCCTACTACCGCGGCCTCGTGCACACCGAGATCGCCGAGGCGCTGGGTGCGCCGCTGGGCACCGTGAAAGCCTGGGTGCGGCGCGGCACCGACAAGCTGCGCGGCTGCCTGCAGGCGGCCGGGGTGACCGCCGCATGAACTATCTGCGGCCGGAGCGCCTGGATCCGTTGGCGCGCGAATACGCGCTCGGCACGCTGCACGGCGGCGCGCGGCGGCGCTTCGAGCGCGTGCTGCGCGATCACGCAGCGGCGGTGCAGGCGGTGGCCGCCTGGCAGACGCATTTCGATGCTTTGGCCGAGCGCGTGCCACGCATCGCACCGCGCGAAGCGGTCTGGGCCGGCATCGAGCAGCGTTTGTTCGCACCGAAGGCAGCGGCGGCGAAGCAGCCATCGTGGTGGCAGGCCTTGCTGTCCGGCCGCGCGCTCGGCGGTGCGCTGGCCGGCGTGCTGCTGGCCGTCGTCGTGCTGCGCCAGCAGCCGGCCTGGGTGGGGCTGGAAACGGCGCAGGAGTCTCTGCCGGCCAGTTATGTGGGCCTGCTCGTCGACACGGCCGGCAAACCCGCCGTGCTGGCCAGCTCGCGCCGCCACGGCCGGCAGCTGACGGTGAAGATGCTGCAGCCGCTGGCGGTGCCGGCCGGCCGCGTCGCCCAGCTCTGGGCGCTGCCCAAGGACGGCAGCGCGCCGTTCGCGGTGGGCGTGGTGCCGGCGCAGGGCTCGGCCGTCATCGCGCTGGCTGCGCCGTCGGAGAAGCTGTTCTCCAGCGTCGGCCGGCTCGCCGTCAGCTTCGAGCCGGCGGCCGGCGCGGCCGCACCGTCAGGCGAGTTCGTGCTCAGCGGCCACTGCGTCAAGCTCTGGTAAAAATATTTCGCGGACGGTGCGTCCGCGGCGCCACGGGGCCTCGTAAGTGGGTGCAGGACACGCAAAACGACGTGTCCACCGCAACCAAGCAACCCACTCACGAGGAACCCGATGAACATGTCCACCGTCGCCCGCCTGCTTGCCGCCGCCACGCTCACGCTGGCCGCTGCCGCCCCCCTGGCCACCTTCGCCGCCGACTCCGAGCCCGCCGCCAAGGACAAGCTGTCCGCTGCGCGCGCGCTGATCGCCGACAACAAGTGGGTCGCCGCCATCGACGAGCTGAAGCGCGTCAACGACAGCGGCAACGCCGACTGGAACAACCTGATGGGCTACAGCCACCGCAAGGCCAAGACGCCCGACTACGCGGCCGCCGAGCGCTACTACACCGAAGCGCTGCGCATCGAGCCCAAGCACCGCGGCGCGCTCGAGTACTCCGGCGAGCTGTACCTGATGATGGGCGACCTGGGCAAGGCCGAGGCGCGGCTGGCGGCGCTGGACAAGGCCTGCCTGCTGAGCTGCTCGGAATACGCCGATCTGAAGAAGGCCATCGCCAGCTTCAAGGCCAACGGCAACCGCGTCGTGCAGACGCAGCAATGAAGCGGCGCCCAGGAGGAAAACCCATCATGAAGAACGCTCTCATCGCCGTGGCCACGCTCGGCCTGGCCGCCGGCGCGCACGCCGTCACCGACGCTTCCGGCGACTTTCTCGCCAGCTTCACCGGCACGCCGGTCGGCGCGCTCGACATCCGCGCCGCCGACGTCAGCTTCGACGCCGCCGCAAACACCTTCGTGCTGCATGCCACCGCCGGCGGCGCCATCGCCGGCCAGCCCGGCGTGGCCTTCGTCTTCGGCTTCGACCGCGGCGGCGCGGTGAACCAGCCTTTCGGTGGCATCGGCTTCCCGGACGTGCGCTTCAACGCCACCGTGACGCTGCGCGCTGACGGCACCGGCAGCATCGGCAGCAACCCGGTGACGACGGCCATTGCCGGCAACGACATCTTCGGCGTCGTCTCGGCCAGTTTCCTGCCGAGCAACGGCTTGCAGCCGGCCGACTACACCTGGGCGTTGTGGGCGATCGATTCGCGCATCTCCGGCGCGCCGCGCAATGCCGACTTTGCCGGCAGCGGCAACTTCCACGTCGCCACGCCGGTGCCCGAGCCGCAGACCTATGCGCTGCTGCTGGCCGGGCTGGCGGCAGTGGGTGGCGTCGCGCGCCGGCGCCTGGGCGGAAAGTAGATCAGGCCGGCAGGTCGCGCAACCGGATGTCGGCCGCTTCGGCCGGGTGGCGCGGCGCATTGCGCGCCAGCGCCTTGGCCGAACGCGAGCCGAGCTCGCCTTGCAGTTCCACCGCCGCGGGCTGCTCGGCGGCTTCGGCGCCGGGGGCGACCACGCCCATCGCGGCGTAGGCCGCCAGCAGCGCGGCGTCTTCGTCTTCGGTCGACGCCATCGCGGTTTCGATCGCCTCTTGCGCGGCCTCGGCCGGCGAGTGGTCCAGCACCGCCGCGGTGCGATAGGCGTCGGCCTCGGCTTCGGGGTTGTGGTGTTCGCGGTCGATCACCGCCACCGCCATCTTCGAGCGCAGGCAGGCCAGGCCTTCGGGCGACCAGTTCGTGACCAGGTCTTCCAGCTGCGACAGCGCCTTCTGCAGCACCTCGAGCGGCACCTTGTACAGGCCGCGCCAGCCCTTCTTCTGCAGCGCATGTTCGACGAAGGCCAGGTGGCGCATCGTCGAGCGCAGCGATTTGTCTTCGTCCAGCACGCGGGCGAGTTCTTCGCGGGCCAGCGTCAGTTCGCGCGTTTCCTTCAGCACGGCGCGTTCGAGCTTGCTCGGCGGGCGCGGCGCCGGCTCGCGCAGGCGGTCTTCCAGCACCAGCCGCACGCGGCCTTCACCGCGGCGCAGCGCAACGTCATGTTTGAAAAACGCCATCACGGCGTTCTTCAGCGGGGCAAAGAGGGATTGCATGGAACTCATCTTGCACGGATTTTCGACCAACCCATGCGTCGACTTGATGGCAAAACCGGCATCAACTGTGACCAGGCGTCACCAGCGCGGCTCAGAACTCAGCCCGTGCAGGTGCGGTTCTTGCCTGTCCGCTTGGCTTCGTAGAGCGCTTCGTCGGCGCGTTCCAGCGCCACCTGCAAGGCTTCGCCCGGGCGCCAGGCGGTAACGCCGGCCGAGAAGGTGACGAAGACCTCGCGCTGCTCATGCAGGAACAGCGCCTCGGTCAGGCTGCGCTGCAGTCGCGTCAGCGCCGTCTGCGCTTCGGCCACCGGCGTGGCCGGCAGCAGCACGACGAACTCTTCGCCGCCAAAGCGCGCCAGGTGGTCCACCGGTCGCAGCCGCTCGCGCACGACGGCCGCCAGCGTCTTCAGCGCCTCGTCGCCGGCCGCATGACCGAGCGTGTCGTTGAGCTTCTTGAAGTTGTCGATGTCGATCAGCGCAATCGCCAAGGGCGGCGCTTCGGGGCCGGCGCGCGCCACGCGTGCGACCTCGGTTTCGAAGGCCTGCGCCAGGCCGCGGCGGTTCGCCACCTGGGTCAGCGCGTCGGTGGAGACTTCGTCGGACAGGCGGCGCAGCTCGCTTTCCAGCTCGCGCACGCGCGATTCCAGCTCGCTGGCCTTGGCATGTTCGTCCTGCATGCGGCGCTGTGCCTGGCCGACCAGCGTCTGCACGGCGTGGCTTTCGTCGACGATCTGACGCACCACGCCGGCCAGGCTTTCCAGGCTTTCGGCCCCGGCCACGGCCTCGGCGTGGCGGCCGATGCTGTCGTGGAAACGCCCGGTCTGCTCGCCCAGCTCGCCCAGTTCGCCCAGCATGCGCTGGATCAGCGACTTCAGTGCGTCGCGCGCGGCGTTGCGCTCGTCGCGCACCTGGTGGTGGCGCGCCCGCGTTTCGGCCAGCAGCTGGCTGGCGGCGCGCACGCTGCGCGCGGTGATGCCTTCGGCCAGCCGCTGCTCCAGGCTTTCGCTCTGGCCGCGCGCCCAGCTCTCGTCTTCGGCCAGGTCGGTGAGGCCGCGGCCAAGCTCGCGGCACAGCTGGCCGAGCTGCTCGATCAGGTGGTGGCGGTGCGCGAACAGGCGGCGCGCACGCTGGCAGACCTCGTCGACGGCGGCGACGCGTTCGGCCGACAGCCCTTCGGCGGCGATGGCTTCAGCCAGGGCCGCCAGCCGGTCGGCCAGCTCGGCGGCGCGCGGTTCTTCCGCCGGCAGCGCGGCCCGCACCGTGGTTTCGAGCTGGGCCACCAGCGGCGGCCAGTCGCCGGTGCCCGCCGGCGCCGCGCTGTCCGCCGGCACGTCGGCGGCGTCGCCCAGGGCTTCGACGACCTCCGGCGCATCGGGCGCACGGTCGCCTTCCCAGGCCGTCAGCAGCGACTGCAGCCGTTGCTGCAGGCGCAGCAGGTCGCTGCGGCTGCTGTCGAGCACGCGCTGCAGGCTTTCCTTCTTGCGCGCGGTTGTCCACTGGCGGCCGCTGCGTTCGACGCCGCGAACCAGCTTTTCCACCAGCAGCGCCCAGACCGGGCCCTGTGCCTTGGCATCCACCGCGCCCGCCGGCAGCGGCTGGCCGGATTCTTCGGCGTAGGCGCGGGCGTAGTTCTCGGGCGTGGGTTCGAGCTTGGCCGCTGCCAGCCGGCGCAAGGCGCCTTTGGCGACCTGCGCGGGCGTGCTGGCGTTCATCTAGCGCAGCCGCCCGCCGGCCGCGCGTGCCGCGTCGGTGCCGAAGTCGATCTCGCTGGCCTGGCCGATCCACGGCGCCTTGCGCGGCAGCACGGTCTGTTCGAGCCAGCGCTCCAGGTCGTCGGGGGCGATCGGCCGGCTGAACAGGAAACCCTGCATGACGCCGCAGCCCAGCCGGTGCAGCACCTCCATCTGGCGCAGTGTTTCGACGCCTTCGGCGATGACGCGCAGGCCGAGCGAACGCGCCAGCGCGATGATCGCGGTGACGACGGCCGAGCTCTGCGGCGTGATGCCCAGGTCGCGCACGAAGCTGCGGTCGATCTTCAGCTCGGAGATCGGCAACGTGGTCAGGTAGGCGAGCGACGAGTAGCCGGTGCCGAAATCGTCGATCGCGATCTCGACGCCGATCTCGTTGAGCCGGTGCAGGGCCGGGATGACGTCCTGCAGATCCTTCATCAGGTTGGTTTCGGTGATCTCGAGCATGATCACCCGGTGCGGCACGCCGAAGCCGGTGACGCACTGGTGGATGTGCTCGATGAGGTCGCTGCGCGCGAACAGATGGCTCGGCAGGTTGACGGCGATCGACTCCGCGAAGCCGAAGTTGGTCTGCCAGATCTTGGCCTGGCGCGCCGCCTCGCGCAGCGCCCATTCGGACAGCGGCACGATCAGGCCGGTGTCTTCGGCCAGCGGGATGAAGTCGCCCGGCGGGACGAGGCGGCCGTTGCGGTTCCAGCGCATCAGCGCCTCCGCGCCGACCATGCGTGCCGAGCGCACGTCGATCTTCGGCTGGTAGTGCAGCACCAGCTCGTTGCGTTCGATGGCCTTGTGCAGCGCCGTTTCCAGCTCCAGCTTCTCGCGCCCGCGGCCGGCCAGCTGCGGGCCGTAGATTGCCGATGCGTTGCGCCCCTGCGCCTTCACGGAGTACATCGCGACGTCGGAATTGCGCATCAGATCGGCGACGGTGGCGCCGTCGCGCGGGAAGATGGCAACGCCGACGCTGGCGGTGACGAAACATTCCTGGCCCATCACGAAGATCGGCTCGCGCATGACTTCGAGAATGCGCTGCGCCACGCGTTCGGCGTCGCGGTCTTCGGCCACCTCGGGCAGCAGCGCGACGAACTCGTCGCCGCCCAGCCGCCCCACCGCTTCCAGCGTGCGGTGCGAACGGGCGCCGACGGCTTCCAGCGCGCCTTCCATGACCTGGTCGGAGTGGCGTACGCAGCCGCGCAGCCGGCGCGCCACTTCCATCAGCAGGTCGTCGCCGGCGGAATGGCCGAGCGTGTCGTTGATGATCTTGAAGCGGTCCAGGTCGATCAGCAGCAGCGCGAACTGGTGCTGCATGCGCTTGGCCTGCTCCAGCGCGCGTTCGGCACGCCAGATCAGCTGGCGCCGGTTCGGCAGGCCGGTGAGCGCGTCGAAGTTCGCCAGGTGGCGGATCTTGTCCTCGGCGATGCGCCGGTCGGTTACGTCCTGCACGATGCCGGTGTAGCCGGCGCCGTGGCCGTGTTCGTTGAACTCGGGCTCGGCTTCGACGTGGATGATGCGCTGGCGGCCGTCGTACAGCGTGATCGGCACGTCGGTGGCCAGCACCGAGCTGTGGCGCAGCACGTCGTGCAGCAGGCGCAGCAGGGCGCGCCGGTCGTCGCGCGGCACCATGCGCAGGATCACGCGCAGGCTGACACGGTCGTTCGGGCCGTGGCCGAAGACGCGCAGGCCTTCGGGCGACATCATCAGGCCGCCTTCGGAGCGCCGCCAGTCGAAGCTGCCCATGCGCGCCAGGTCTTGCGCGCGGGCCAGCTTGGCCTTGCTGCGTTCGAGTTCGATGCGCGTGCGCGACGCCCGCAGCAGGTAGTGCAGGCGGCCGGCGAGCAGGCTCCACTGCGTGGCCTTGACGTAGAAGTCGGTGGCGCCGGCCTGGTAGGCCCGCGTGATCGACGCGTCGTCGTCCAGCCCGGTGAGCATCAGCACCGGCACGTTCTCGAAGCCGGTCATGCCCCGGATGGCGCGGCAGGTGTCGAAGCCGTCCAGCCCGGGCATCAGCGCGTCGAGCACGATGATGTCGGGTGTCCAGTTGGCGAGCAGCTCGACGGCGCGCTCGCCGCTGGCCGCTTCGGTGATGCGGAAGCCCCGGTCGCGCAGGGCGAACGCGGTCATCAGCAGGTTGACTTCGTCGTCGTCGACGAGCAGAACATCAGGCTGCTCGGGCAGTCCGGCATCAGCAAAGGAAAGCGGCGGATTCATGGGCATGGCAGGACTCAGGTCCGCAGCATAGCCCGAACCGCTTCCAGGGCCGCCTCACCCTCCGACAACAAGTTCTCGACCTGTGGCCCCAGGTCAACGGTTTCGCCGGCGCGCACGGCACGTTCGATGTCGGCGCACAACGCCGACAGCGCCGGCGCACCGACGCTGGCCGACGACGACTTCAGCGTGTGCGCCAGCGCGCCGATGGCCGCGAAATCGCCGCGGTCGCGCGCTTCGATCAGCTGCGCCAGCTGCCGCACCAGCGAGCTTTCGAAGGCACGCAGCACGCGCCCGACGACGCCATGGCGGCCGTCGGGGTCGAGTTCGCGCAGGCGCGCCAGGGCCTGTTCGTCGAGGTGCAGGGTCCGCACGGGACCGGTCGGCTTGGCGTTCATCGGCATGCCGTCCAGGGGCAGGTGCAATCCACGGCCGGCGCCGGCAGGATGCGGGCGCCATTGCCCCACGTCAAGCCGGGAAACAACCCGGAGACGGCGTCATCGATCGCATCTATGCGGTGCATGGCGGGGCTCGCGTTGACAAGGACAGGGGTCGACATCGGCCGAGACGGCCATGGCAGTGGTTTCGGCAGCCTTCGCGGCAACTTGAGGCGAGGGCCGGACCGGTCCGTACAATCGTTTCCATGCATGGACCCTGCCAACCGCGCTGCGATCGCGGCGGCGGCCCGTCGCCGGCAATGTTGCTGCCGGGCTTGCTGAGCTTGGCGGGCTGCAGCGAAACCGCCGCCAGCGCCAGCCTGGGCCTGTTCGGCAGCCTGGCTTTGCTGCTGGTGGGCGCCTGCGCCTACGCGCTGGGCACGCTGCGCGCACGCCGCAGCGGCGAGAACGCGCTGCGCGCCGCCCGCCGCGACACCCAGCTGATGACCGAGCTGCTCGACACCTGGTCCTGGCAGACCGACGCCGGCCACCGCCTGCAGCGGCTGCAGCCGCCGGCCGGTGCCGGCGCCGAGGCCTGGGCGCAGAGCCCAGGCGGCGACGCCGCGCTGTGGGAACGCTTCGAAAGCGCCGTGCCGGGCGACGTGGCCGGGCTGCGCGCACGCCTCGAGTCGCAAGTGCCCTTCAACGACCTGCGCGTGCGCCAGGTCGGCAGCGGCACCGGCTGGCTGCTGCGGGCGGCGCCGCGCTTCGACGACCAGGGCCGCTTCGCCGGCTACAGCGGCACCGCACGCCCGACCGGCGACCGCGACGCGCTGAGCGCCGACCACGGCGCCCTGAAGGCCCTGCTGGCGGCGCTGGACGCACCGGCGCTGCTGGCCGGCGGCGACGGCAGCGCCAACGGCTGGACGCTGCGCCACGCCAACAGCGCGGCGCTGGCCCTGCTGGACGGCGCCCAGGCGCATTGGGGCGAGGTGCTGGCGCGGCTGCCGGCCGCACTGCGCGAAACCATCGCCGCCGCGCCCGGCGAGGCGAGCAGCGAGACCGAAGGCTGGCTGCTGCGCCGCTTCGGCAGCGAAGCCGGCCAGAACCTGCTGCTGCTGAAGGCGCCGCAGCCCGACAGCGACGCCGGCGGCGGCGACGGGGCGTCGTTCAGCTTCACCGTCTCGCACGACCTGCGCGCGCCGATCCGCGTCGTCGAAGGCTTCACGCGCATCCTCAAAGAAGACTACGGCCGCCAGCTCGACCGCGTCGGCAACGACCACCTCGACCGCGTGCTCGGCGCCGCCGCGCGCATGAACCACATGATCGACGCGCTGCTGACGCTGGCCAAGCTGTCGCAGCAGCCGCTGGCGCGGCAGCCGGTGAACCTGTCGCAGCTGGCGGCCTATGTCATCGACGACCTGCGCCGGGCCGCGCCCGAGCGCGTGGCCGAGATCGAAATCGAGCCCGGCCTGCAGACCCGCGGCGACCCGACGCTGCTGCGCCTGGTGCTGGAGAACCTGCTCGGCAACGCCTGGAAGTACACCGCGCGCTGCAAGAAGACGAACATCGTCTTCGCCGCCGAGGTGCACGAAGGCCGCCGCACCTACGTCGTGCGCGACAACGGCGCCGGCTTCGACATGCGCTCGGCCGACCGCCTGTTCGGCCTGTTCCAGCGCCTGCACAGCGCCAACGACTTCCCCGGCAACGGCGTCGGGCTGGCCTCGGTCAAACGCATCATCCGGCGCCATGGCGGCGAGGTCTGGGCCGACGCCGAACCCGGGCGCGGCGCGGCCTTCCACTTCACGCTGCGCGACTGAAGACGGCCGCAGCAGCGGCTGCGAATGGCCACAAAGGCCGATGTGCAGGCTTGTGCCCTCATACTGGGGCAAACCATGACGCCGCGTTGGGCGCGAATCTGCCGCAGATGCGCGGCCTTTGCGCGTCATGTCAGGGAGAAAAAGAAATGGCCAGCGACACGCAAGGCCGCATTCGCACGCGCGCAGCCGTAGCGCCCGCGTGGGGCGACGCGAAGCGTCCGGTCCGGCAATGGGCTCGCGCCGGGCCATGAAGATCAGCACCAAGGGCTGGCTCGCGACGGGCACCGCACTGGCGTCGATAGGCGTCATCGCCGGCATCATCGTCTGGGCCAACCGGGAAGTCGCCGACGCCAACAACACGCGCCGACAGATGACCGAACTGGCGCGCGGCCTGACCGAGCTGAAGCTCGTGCACTTCGAGTACACGCTGTACCACCGGCCCGGTGCCAGCCCGCAGGAAAGCGCGATTTCGGACCGCGTCAACCGCCTGATCGCAAGCCAGCGCTTCGCACAGGCCGAGCAGCGCGACGTCCTGACGCGCTTGCGTGAACGCCGAGTCGTGAGCCAGCGCTTGTTCGAGGAACTGGTGGCGCTTCCTATCGTCGTGGCGAACAGCGTGGGCGGCGAGTCGATGCGGCGCGCCCAAGCCGAGTTGTCCGGCCGGCTGCTGGCGCTGCAGCACCTGAGCCTGATCGACGCATTCACGCTGTCCGACTTTTCGACCGAGCACATCGTCGCCACGCAGCAGCGCGTGATGCAGGTGACGCTGGCCGCGCTGGCGCTGATCGCATTGAGCGCGGGCACCGCGGCCTGGCTGATCAACCGCAACGTGCTGGCACCCATCGGGCGGCTCAAGCGGGCGACGCGCGAAGTCGCCGCCGGCAACTGGAACTACACGCTGGGCAAGGTCAGCAACGACGAGATCGGTGAACTGGCTCGGACCTTCGACGCCATGACGCATTCGCTGCAGGCGCAGTTCGCCCGCATCGAGCGCAGCAACCAGGAGCTGGCGGCGCTGAACCAGGAGATCGAGGCCTTCAGCTATTCGGTCTCGCACGACCTGCGCACGCCGCTGCGCAGCATGGACGGCTTCTCGCTGGCCTTGCTGGAAGACTACGGCGACAAGCTCGACGACGACGCGAAAGACTCGCTGCAGCGCATCCGCTCCGCCAGCCAGCGCATGGGCCGGCTCATCGACGAGCTGCTCGGCCTGTCGCGCGTGACGCGGGCCGAGCTGCGGCTGCAGCCGGTCGACCTGAGCGAGATCGCGCACGAGATCGCCGACGCGCTGGGCCAGGACGAGCCCGGGCGCGCGGTCGAATGGGACATCGAAGACGGCTTGCAGGTCTACGCCGACAAGGCGTTGATGCAGATCGTGATGCAGAACCTGCTGCAGAACGCGTGGAAGTTCACCGGCAAGACCGCCAAGCCGGTGATCCGCGTCGGCGCGACCGAAGCCGGCGGCCAGAAGGAGTACTTCGTTTCCGACAACGGCGTCGGCTTCGACATGGCCTATGCCGACCGGCTCTTCGGCGCCTTCCAGCGCCTGCACCACGAGAGCGAGTTTGCCGGCACCGGCATCGGCCTGGCCATCGTGCAGCGCATCTTCCGCCGCCACGAAGGCCGCATCCGTGCGCAGGCCCGGCCGAACCTCGGCGCGACGTTTTTCTTCCGCCTGAAGGAGCAAGACCATGAATGACGCGAACAAGATCATCCTGCTGGTCGAAGACAACGACGACGACGTCACGCTGACGCTGCGCGCGTTCAAGCGCAGCCACGTCATGAACCCGATCGCCGTCGCCCGCGACGGCGTCGAGGCGCTGGACTTCCTGTTCGCTCGCGGCGCCTACATCGGGCGCGCAGGCGTGCCTTTGCCGACGCTGGTGATCCTGGACCTGAAGCTGCCCAAGCTCGACGGCCTGGACGTGCTGCGGGGCATCCGCGCCGATGTGCGCACGCAGCTGCTGCCGGTGGTGATCCTGACCTCGTCCAAGGAAGAGCAGGATCTGATCCGCAGCTATTCGCTGGGCGCCAACAGCTATGTGCGCAAGCCGGTGGACTTCATCGAGTTCGTCGAAGCGGTCAAGGTGCTCGGCATCTACTGGCTGATGACGAACGAGGCACCGCCGGAGAGGGCGAAATCTTGAACCAGGCGATCCGAATCCTCGTCGTCGAAGACTCCGAGGACGACGCCAGGCTGGCGATGCGCATGCTCAAGCAGGGCGGTTTCGATCCCAGCTACCGGCGCGTGCAGGACGTGCAGTCGTTGAAGGCCGCGTTCGAGCACGAGCCGTGGGACGCCGTGCTGTCGGACTTCCGGCTGCCGGGGTTCAACGGCGTCAACGCGCTGGCGGTCTTTCGCGCCACCGGCCTGGACATTCCGTTCATCTTCTTCTCCGGCACCATCGGCGAAGAGACCGCCGTCGCGGCGATGAAGGCCGGCGCCAGCGACTACGTCATGAAGCAGCACCTGGCGCGGCTGGCGCCAGCGCTGCGGCGCGAGCTGGTGCAGGCCCGCGTCCGCGCCGAACACCGCAAGGGACAGCTCGACCTGGTGGCCACGCGCGACCGTTTCGAGGCTCAGCTGCGTGACGTGCAGAAGATGGAGTCCATCGGCACGCTGGCCGGCGGCATCGCGCACGACTTCAACAACATCCTCGGCGCAATCCTCGGCAACGTGGCGCTGGCGCGCGACGACGTCGGACCGGGCCATCCGGCGCTGGTGAGCCTGGAAGAGATCCACAAGGCCAGCGTTCGCGCGCGCAACCTGGTGCAGCAGATCCTGGCCTTCAGCCGCCACGAACCGCAGGAGCTGGTGACGCAGCCGCTGCGGCCGGTGGTCGAGGAAACCTGCAAGCTGCTGCGCGCCACCCTGCCGGCCCGGGTGACGCTGGACGTCAGGCTCGGCGAGCAGCCGCTGCCCGTGCTGGCCGACACGACGCAGGTGCAGCAGGTGTTGATGAACCTGTGCACCAACGCCTGGCAGGCCTTGAAGGACGGTGGCGGGCGCATCGTCGTCGGGCTGGAAGAAGCCGTGCTCGACACAGCCACGAGCCAGCGCCTGGGCGCCGTGCCGGCCGGCCCGTACGCGCACCTGTGGGTCAGCGACAGCGGCGTCGGCATGGATGCGGCCACGCGCGAACGGGTCTTCGAACCGTTCTTCACCACCAAGCCGGTGGGCCAGGGCACGGGGCTGGGCTTGTCGGTGGTGCACGGCATCGTCCGGGCCCACCACGGCGCCATCGACGTCGACACCGCGCCCGGCCAGGGCTGCACCTTCCACCTGTACTTTCCGCTCGCGGCGCTGCTGCCTGCCGCCACCATCACTGCCGCCGAGGCGGCCGAAGCCACGCCGGCCGCACCGGCAGTTGGCCACGGCGAGCACGTGCTGTATGTCGACGACGACCCGACGATGCTCATCATGGTCGAGCGGATCCTGGAACGTTCGGGCTACCGCGTCAGCACCTGCCCGAGTGCGCTGGAAGCCATCGCCGCCGTGCGCGCGCAGCCCGAGGCCTACGACTGCGTCGTCACCGACTACAACATGCCCGACTTCTCGGGGCTGGACTTCGCGCGCGAACTGGCCCGGCTGCGGCCGCGGCTGCCGGTGATCATCAGCTCGGGCTACGTGACGCCGGAGCTGCGCGACGAAGCGCGGCTGGCCGGCGTGCGCGGCCTGCTGGAAAAGCAGAACACCTTCCAGGACCTGACCCGCCTGGTCGGGCGCATCCTGGCCGAGGACGCGGCCGCCCTGCACTGATCGCGCGGACAATAGGGGCTCCGTCCTTCAGCCTTCCCCGTCTTGCGCATCGAACAGATCCGGCAACGCCTGCGCCAGCTCGGCGCCGCACCCATCCACGAAGCGCATGTGCTGCGCCTGTGGGCCCAGGTGCGGCCGCTGGACAGCGGGCGCAGCCGGCCCGAACACTTCCTGCCGCAGGCGCTGCACGCCGCGCTGCCGGCGCTGCTGGACGAACTGCGCGGCCTGGCGCGCTTGCGCTCCGAGCACCCGGCCGAAGACGGCTCGGCGCGGCTGCTCGTCGAGCTGGCTGACGGCCAGACGGTCGAAAGCGTGCTGCTGCCCAAGGACGGGCTGTGCGTGTCCAGCCAGGTCGGCTGCGCGGTCGGCTGCGTCTTCTGCATGACCGGCCAGGGCGGGCTGCTGCGCCAGCTCGGCAGCGCCGAGATCGTGGCCCAGGTGGCGCTGGCGCGCACGCGGCGGCCGGTGAAGAAGGTCGTGTTCATGGGCATGGGCGAGCCGGCGCACAACCTCGACAACGTGCTCGAAGCGATCGAACTGCTCGGCACGGCCGGCGGCATCGGCCACAAGAACCTGGTGTTCTCGACGGTCGGCGATGCGCGCGTGTTCGAGCGCCTGCCGGCAGGCCGCGTCAAGCCTGCGCTGGCGCTGTCGCTGCATTCGACGCACGCCGAACGGCGCACCTCGCTACTGCCGCGCGCACCGCGGCTGGACCCGGCCGAGCTGGTGGCCTTGGGCGAAACCTATGCGCGCAGCACCGGCTACCCGATCCAGTACCAGTGGACGCTGCTCGAAGGCATCAACGACGGCGACGACGAACTCGACGGCATCGTGCGGCTGCTGTCGGGCAAGTACGCGATGATGAACCTGATCCCGTACAACGCCGTCGACGGGCTGGCCTTTCGCCGGCCACCGTGGGAGCGCGCCGCCGACATCGCACGCCGGCTGAACCGACGCGGCGTGCTGACGCGGCTGCGGCGCTCGGCCGGGCAGGATGTGGACGCCGGCTGCGGGCAGCTGCGGGCCCGCAGCATCCCCATCGTGCCGGTGGCGGTCTGAAGAGGCCCCTCGCGACTCACTCCGCGGGGCCCGGCAAACGATTCAGACCGCCGAACGGCGACGGCTGCTCAGTGCCAGACCGGCCAGAGCCAGACTGACCAGGGCCAGTCCCGTCGGCTCAGGCACAGTAGCCGCGGCGCCATACGCGACGTTGTCGATCTCCATGAATTCACTGTTGGTGCGGATTTTGAAGCTCGAAACGGCGTTGTCGAGCGCCACGCCGAAGAAGGCGCCCCCCGGATTGGCGGCCGTCACCGAGAAGCTCTCACCGTCGGCGAATTCGACCGTGAAATCGGTCGAGCCTTCGAAGTATCCACGCAGGTCGAACGCAAAGGCGTTGGTGGCCACCTGCACCGAGGCGTCGAGGCTGGGACCGTAGGTGAACAGGCAGGCGCCGGTACCCAGGCAGAACGTGCCGCCGCTTTCGGCGTAGTCCTTGCCGATCACGAAAAGGGAGCCGATCTGGCCCTTGACCGTCACGCCCTCGATGGTCAGATGATTGTCGGGCAACTCGACAAACCAGTCGTCCCTCGCAATCCCTTCATAGCCCACCGTGTTGGTCACCGCCACGGCCGCCGACCAGCTGGTGCGGTCGGCAAACACGACAGATGCGGAGGCCTGCGACGCCATGGCCGAAGCAACCAGCAATGCAAGAATTGATTTGTTCATGAGTTCCTTGAGTGTAGAGATCATCCGCTCACCTACGGGGGTAGACCCGGGCCGTTGCTCAGATCGCGCTGCTGGCCTGGCTCAGTGCAGCGCGCGGCCGCTCCCGCGCCGGGCCGCACGGCGCCGCGCCGTGAAGCCCACGAGGCCGACAAGGCCCAAAGTCATTTGCGCCCAGCTGCTCAGCTCGGGCACGGCCGCCACCTCGCCCACCAGATGCAGCTGCACATCCGACAGCGCGCCCGCGTAGCCGCTGGCATTGCTGCCGGTGGCGTGCAACGTGATCACGTCGTCGAAGGTGCCGGCCAGCAGCCCGCTGAAGCTGATCTGCAGCCCGCCCTGGCTCTCGCCCGCGCCCAGGCCGCTGATGGGGCCGAAGCCGTTCAGCGCGAAGTGCAGGCTCGCCGCGCCCAGCTCGAACTTGAGGCCCAGCGCATCGGCCAGGCCGAACGCCACATTGCCCGCCATCAGCTCGGCGCTGAGGCTGCCGTCGCCCAGGGTCAGCGTGCCGAAGTTCAGCGTGTAGCTGTTGTTGCCGCTGGCCGCGAAACTGCCCGCACCGCTGAGCTTGCTCAGGCCCAGCTCGGCATAGTTGTTGACCTGGGCGCTCAGGCCCACCTGCTGGCCGGCCAGCGCCAGGTCGCTCATGTCGGCGTTGTGGCTGGCAAAGGCCAGATCGGCCGTGCCGCCGTAGATGCCCGCATGCGAGGTGTCCAGGCCCACCCTCAGGCTGCTGCCGTCCTGCGCACCTGCGCCCAGGCCGGCAAAGCTGCCACCCACGGTGAAGGCGCCGCCGCCGCCGCTGGCCGAGCCAATCAGCACATCGTTCAGCGCGACCGCTGCCGCGCCATTGCGCACCGCGATGCCGCTGCCCACCGTGTCGCCAACGTGGACGATGCCGAAGTTCAGCGCGTTGCTGTCCAGCTGCGCCACCGCCGGCGCATAGACCTTGCCGCCGGTGATGGTCAGCGTCTGGCCCGCCACATTGTCGAAGTTGTTGACGATGGCCAGCGACTGGCCGGACAGCCCACTGCTGGCCGCCGTCGGGCCGTAGCTGATGGTGTAGGCGCCGCTCGAGCTGCCGGCCGCCACCGCGCCCCAGTTCTGCGCCGTGACGCCGCTGCCGCTCAAGGTAGCCGACGTGATGCCGCCGTTCTGGATCGCGCCGCGCAGGCTCGGGCCATTGCCGATGTTGTTGATCGTGAAGCTGGTCGAGACAGGCGCGTCGCCCACGCGCATGCTCGCCAGCGTCAGCACGGCGTTGGCCGTGCTGCCGAATTGGATCAGGTCGCCCGATAGCGTCTGCTGCACGCTGCCCAGGGCCAGGATCTGCCCTGTGCCGGTAACGCCGGCGTGGCGGTTGAAGGCATTGCCGATGCCGGAGTTGGCGTTGCTATAGTCCTGTGAGACCGAGAGGCTGTTGGTGCCCAGGGCCAGCGTGCCTGCATGGGCGAAGCTGCCCGTCGTGCTGTTGGTGCCCAGCGCCAGCGTGGCATCAGCATCCACGATCAGCCCGCCTGTCCCGCTGATGCGGACCAACGTCAGTGTTCCGCCATGAGCCCGCACCGTGCCGGTGTTGTTGGAAAGATTGGCTACGCTGCCATAGCCGCTCAACACACCCGCATTCACAAGCGTGGAGCTACTTGCCCCCCCGGCCATCTCCAGGCTTGCCCCAGCCTGGTTGGAGAACACGCCCGAATTGATGGAACTGGCGGCGCCTACAGTCACCCGGCCCAGGTTCGTGAATCCACTCGCCGGGACAACAAAGGTGGCGCCATTGAGCAAGGTCAATCTACCGGCAGCGGCGTTGGTGCTGAAGTTGGCCAGTGCGTTCGCGCCGCTGCTGCGGATCAAAACCTTCGCCGCACTACCGTTCAGTGTGATGTCCGCAGCATTGTTGGTAATGCCGGTTCCAGCGAGTTTCAGCACACCTGTCCCGCTAGCGATGTAGCTGCCGCCACTGAGTGCGGTGCCCACGAGATTCGTCAATCCGCCCGCCAGATCGAGCGTCCCCGCTTTCACTTCCAAGGTGCCGTTGTCGGTGAACGCCGTGCCAATCGTGGTCGTTCCCGCGCCACTCTTGGTGTAGGTACCGTTGTTGACAAAACTGCTGCTCGCCGTGGAGATGTACATCTCGGCGGTGCTCATGCCCAGGTCGGCGAAGCTTCCGTTATTGGTCAGCACCGCACCGTTGATCCCCAGCCTGGCCACGCCGCTTCCATTCCACGTGCTGGCGCCAGCCAATGTCAGACTGCGCCGGTCAATGCCAACGCTGCTGCCACCGATCGCAAGGCTGCCATTGAAGGTCGTACTGCCGGTTCCCCGCATGATCCCACCCGTCCAGGTAGACGCGTTGCTCACGGTCAGGGCGCCGGCGCCAGTCAAGCTCCCTGACGTCATGCTGAGCTTGGCCGTCGTCAAACTACCGTCGGACTGGAAGCTGCCACCCTCGACTGCAAGCGTTCCCGCATGGTTGCCGCTCAGATCGAGCGTCCCTCCGCCGACCCGAACAGTGCCGGTACTGCCGCCCAGAGCGGTACTGTTCATTGCGTACGTACCGCCATCAAAGCTCAGCGTCGCGCCGCTCGCCAGATCAAAGCCAACAGTGCCGCTGATGCCGCCACCCAGACCCAAGGTTCCGGCATTTACGGTCAGAGTGCCATTGTTGGTCAGGGCTCCATTCAGATTCAGGGTGCCGGCGTTCACCATCACCCTGCCGTTGTTGGTGAATGCGGCGCTGACGGTGGTCGTACCCGCACCGCCCTTCTTGTACGTACCGGCATTGACGAAGCTATTGCCTGCACCACTGCTGGTCAGGTTGGCGATGCCCGAGTTCTGGTCGTCGAAGGTCTTGCCGGCATTGTTGGTCAGCACCGCGCCATTGCTGAAGGCGATGGCGCCGTTCCCGCTCCAGCTACTGTCCTCCACCAGGATCACACTGCGCTGATCCAGGGTCTTGGTGGCGCTACCGTTGATGGCCAGGCCCGCGTTGAACGTGGTGCTGCCCGTGCCGCTCATCCCCCCGCCGGTCCACGTGGCGGCATTGCTCACGGTCAAGGCAACGGTATCGGTCAAGCTGCCTGCGCTCAAGTTCAGATTGCTGACGCTGGAAACCGCCCCAAAACTCAGCGCCCCGCCAGCCACATTGACGCTGCCGCTGCTGGCAACGCTGCCGTTCAGCTTCAGCGTCCCTGCGTTCACTTGCAGCGTGCCGTTGTTGGTAAAGGCGGCGTTGATCGAGGTCGTGCCCGTGCCACTCTTGGCATAGGTACCGACGTTGATGAACTTGTTGCCCGAGTTGCCGTCAGTGGTCAAGCTGACCGTGCCGGTGTTCTGGTCGGCGAAGCTGCCGTTGTTGGTGAGCACCGCACCGTTGCTGAAAGCGATGACGCCATCCCCGATCCAGCTACTGGCCCCGGCCAGGTTCAGGCTGCGCCGGTCCAGGTCCTTGACCAACGTCGCACCACTGATCGCCAGCCCGCCGTTGAAGGTGCTGCTGCCCGTGCCGCTCATCGTCCCGCCGTCCTTCCAGGTGGCGGCACCATTCACGGTCAGCTTGCTGGCCCCGGTCAACGTGCCTGGGTCCATGTCGAACCTGTCCGTCGTGAAATCGCTGGACGGCTGGAAGGTGGTACCGGAGTTGATCACCAACCTGCCCGCGAAGCTGCCGCTCAAGTCGAGCAGCCCGGATTCGATCGAGACGGTGCCCGTGCTGCTGCCCAGCAAGGCGGTGCTCAAGACGTGCGTGCCGCTGAAGCTCACCGTCCCGGCGCTCGCTATGTTGATGCTGCCGCTGCCGCTGAAGTTGAACAGCCTCACCGTACCCGCATTCACCGCCAGCGTGCCGTTGTTGGCAAAGGTGTTGAAGAAGGTCGAACCCGCGCCGCTCTTGGTATAGGTGCCGTCGTTGACGAAGTTGCTGATGCTGGTCGAGCCGGTGTTCTGGTCGGTGAAACTGCCTTTGTTGGTCAGCACAGCGCCGTTGCTGAGCGAAAGGCTGCCATTCCCGATCCAGCTGCTGCTCCCGTCCACGATCAACTCGCGCTGGTCTACTGTCCTTGTTGCACTACCACTGATTGCCAGCCCACCGCTGAATGTGGTGCTACCCGTGCCGCTCATCGCCCCGCCCGTCCAGGTGGCGGCGCTGCTCACGGTCAAGGCACCGGCCCCGGTCAAGGTGCCTGCGCTCAAGTTGAGGATGCCGGTACTTGACGCCAATGCAAGGTTCAGCGTGCCCCCCGACACATTGACAGTGCCGCTGCCGGTGTCGCTGCCGGTGACGCCAGTGTTCAGGTTCAAGGTGCCTGCGCCAACCACCAGCGTGCCGCTGTTGGTCATGGCCACGTCGATGGTGGTCGTGCCCTTGCCGAACTTGTAGTAGGTGCCAATGTTGTCGAAGCGGTTGCCCTCGCCGCTGCTGCTCAGTTTGACCGTGCCGCTGTTCCGGTCGCCGAAGCTTGCGCCGGCGCCATTCGTCAGCGCGGCACCGTTGCTCAAAACGATGGTGCCGTTCCCCTCCCAGTTGCTGCTGCCCCCCCCCGGCTGGTGGGTGGACGGGGTCAGGATCAGGCTACGCTGATCCAGGGTCTTGGTGCCGCTGCCAAGGATCGACAGCGCCCAGCTGAAGGTGCTGCTGCCGGCGCCGCTCATCGTCCCCCCAGTCCAGACGGAGCCGTTGCTCACCTCCAGGTCGCCGGCCGCGGCCAGCGTGCCCCCCGCCAGGTTGACACTGCCGTAGCCGCGGTAGACGCCATTGCCGAGATTCAGCGTACCCGCATTCACCGCCAGCGTGCCATCGTTGGTGAAGGCCGTGGCAATGGTGGTCGTGCCGGTGCCGCTCTTGGTATAGGTGCCTTTGTTGATGAACGTGTTGCCCGAGTTGCCGTCGGTGGTCAAGCTGACCGTGCCGACGTTCTTGTCGTCAAAGTTCTTGTCGTCGTTGTTGGTCAGCATGGCGCCGCCGCTCAAGGCGATGCTGCCATTCCCGGCCCAGCTACTGTCTCCAGCCAGGAACACTTTGCGCCGGTCCAGGCTCTTGGCCGCGCCACTGATCGCCAAGCCACTGTTGAATGTGGCGCTGCCCGTGCCGCTCATCGCCCCGCCGGTCCAGGTGGCGGCATTGATCACGGTCAAGGCAATGGCGTCGGTCAAGCTGCCTGCGCTCAAGTTCAGATTGCTGATGCTGGAAGCCGCCCCAAAACTCAGCGCCCCGCCAGCCACATTGACGCTGCCGCTGCTGTCAACGCTGCCGTTCAGCTTCAGCGTCCCTGCGTTCACTTGCAGCGTGCCGCTGTTGGTAAACGCCGTGGCGATGGTGGTCGTGCCCGCGCCGCTCTTGGTATAGGTGCCGGCGTTGATGAACCGGTTGCCCGCGTTGCCGTCGGTGGTCAAGCTGACTGCGCCGGCGTTCTGGTCGGCGAAGCTGCCATTGTTGGTCAGCAAAACGCCAGTGCTCAAAGCGATGCTGCCGCCCCCGATCCAACTGCTGTTCCCGGCCAGGATCAGGTCGCGCTGGTCCACGGTCTTGGCCGCACCACTGATCGCCAGCCCACCGCCGTAGATGGTGCTGCCCGTTCCGTTCATCGTCCCGCCGGTCCAGGTGGACACGTTGCTCGCGGTCAGGGCGCCGGCTCCGGTCAAGCTGCCGCCGCTGAGATTGAGGCTGCCGATGCCGGCGGCCGCCGCCAAGCTCAGCGTACCGCCTTCCACATTGACGCTGCCGCTGCCGCTGCCGCCGCCGTTCAGGTTCAGCGTGCTCCCGATCACCCTCAGCGTGCCGTTGTTGACGAACGCGGCGTCGATGGTGCTCGCGCTCCCGCCGTTCTTGGTGTAGCTGCCGTTGTTGACGAAGCTGTTGCCCGAGCCGCTGCTGCTCAGATGGACGAGTCCGGAGGCTTGGTCGTTGAAGCTGCCGTTGTTGGTCAGGGTCGCGCCGCCGCTGAGCACGATTTCACCCGCAAACCAGTTGCTGGCTCCGGCCAGGATCAGCTTGCGCTGGTCCAAGGTCTTGGCGGAGTTGATATCGAACGTCAACCCGCCGCTGAAGGTGGTGCTGCCGGTGCCGCTCATCGTGCCGCGCATCCAGGTGGATGCGCCGCTGACGCTCAGGGCGCCGGCCCCAGTCAAGGTGCCATCCAGGTTCAGGCTGCCGATGCTGGAGGCTTGCGCAAAGCTCAGCGTGCCGCCGGCCACATTGACACCGCCAGCGCCGCTGACGCCGCCGGCAAAGCTCAACGTCCCCGCATTCACCAACAAGGTGCCGGTGTTGACGAAGGCTGCGCCTATCGTGCTGGTGCCCGCCCCGCTCTTGGTATAGGTGCCGGCGTTGTAGAAGGTGTCGGCGGGGTCGAGGCTGATCAGCGACGCGTTGCCCGCATGCATGTCTTCGAAGCTGCCTGCGTTGCTCAGCGTAGAGTGCTTGAGCACGATGTTGGTGCCGGCCCAGCTGCTGGAACCCGCCAGCCTCATGTCGCCCCCGATCAACTGGTGATCGGAAGCGCCATTGAAATCCAGGCCCCCGTTGAAGACCGTGACGAGCTTGTTGCCCACGCTGCCTATGGTCCCGCCCGACCACTGGGATTTCATGTTCGCGGCCACCGTTCCGGTGCCGGTCAGGGTTCCGCCGAGCACGTTGAGGCGGCCAATGCTGGAATCCGCCGCAATGTTCAGCGAGCCCACTATCGACAGAGTGCCGGTACCGCTAAAGCTGCGGATGGACGCCGAGCCCATCAAGTACAGGTTGTAGTCACTCAGCAGGGCGTTGTCGTCCAGGCCGGGCAGGACACCGCCATCCCAGTTGGCGCTGGTGTCCCACAGGTTGTCCACTGCAAGGGAGTAGACGACATCGGCCGGCAGCGCCGGCGTGGCACCAAGCGCCAGTATGGCGGCCAGGGCCAAGGGGGCGAGGCGGCGTGCGCCGGGCGTGCGACGGGTCATGCGGGACTCCCTCGAGGGATTGGATTTGTTGTTGCGCGCGCCAGCGGACAGGCGGCAAAGCTCGCTGGAATGTACGCGGCAACTAACGGCCCAAGCGCGCCGGCACACGCTCATCTCGGGGGGTTCATCAGGCAATCCGTCAGGAAGTTGGGGCCTCCCCACATTTCCCAGTCGAATTTCCTATCCTCTCAACTCTCCAGCAAGCGCACCTTGACCGTCTTGCCCTTCACCTTGCCCGCCGACAGCCGGCGCTGCGCCTGCTGCGCGATGCCGGCATCCACCGCGACATAGGTCGAGAACTCGTTGACGTTGATCTTGCCGATCTGCGCGCCGGCGAAGCCCAGGTCCTTGGTCAGCGCGCCCAGCACGTCGCCGGCGCGGATCTTCTCCTTGCGCCCGCCCAGGATCTGCAGGGTCAGCATCGGCGGACGCAGCGGCTCGGCGCGGCTGGCGACCAGCTCGCTCAACGGATGCCACTCGGACGTGAAGCCGCCGGCCTGCTCGATCAGCCCGACGCGCCCCATCTCGTCCAGGCTGGCCAGGCTGAAGGCCCAGCCTTCTTCGTCGACGCGCCCGGTGCGGCCGATGCGGTGCGTGTGCGTCGCCACGTCGGGGGTGATGTCGACGTTGATCACGGCTTCGAGCTGGGTGATGTCGAGGCCGCGCGCCGCGATGTCGGTGGCCACCAGCACGCTGCAGCTGCGGTTGGCGAAGCGCACCAGAACCTGGTCGCGGTCGCGCTGGTCCAGGTCACCATGCAGTTCCAGCGCGGCGAAGCCCTGCGCGCGCAGCACCTCGACGAGGTCGCGGCATTGCTGCTTGGTGTTGCAGAAGGCCAGCGTGCTGACCGGCCGGTAGTGGTTCAGCAGCAGCGACACGGCGTGCAGGCGCTCGTCTTCGCGCACCTCGTAGAAGCGCTGGCGGATCTTGCTCGCGGTGTGCGCGGCGAGCAGCTTCACCTCGGCCGGCTCGCGCATGAAGGCGGCGGCGAGCTTGGTGATGCCTTCCGGGTAGGTGGCCGAGAACAGCAGCGTCTGGCGCTGCTTGGGGCACTGCTTGGCGACGGTGGCGATGTCGTCGAAGAAGCCCATGTCGAGCATGCGGTCGGCTTCGTCGAGCACCAACGTGTTCAGCGCGTCGAGCTGCAGGCTGCCGCGCTCCAGATGGTCCATGATGCGCCCCGGCGTGCCGACGACGATGTGCGCGCCGTGTTCCAGGCTGGCCAACTGCGGCCGCATCGTCGCGCCGCCGCACAGCGTCAGCACCTTGATGTGGTCTTCGGCACGCGCCAGGCGCCGCACCTCCTGCGTCACCTGGTCGGCGAGTTCGCGCGTCGGGCACAGCACCAGCGCCTGCACGGCGAAACGGCGCGGGTTCAAGTTGGCCAGCAAGGCCAGCGCAAAAGCCGCCGTCTTGCCGCTGCCGGTCTTGGCCTGGGCGATCAGGTCGCGGCCGGCCAGCGCCAGCGGCAGGCTGGCGGCCTGGATCGGTGTCATGCCGGCATAGCCCAGGCGGGCCAGGTTTTCCAGCACGGGCGGGGGCAGCGGCAGGCTGCTGAAAGAGGGGCCGGCGGGGGCCGCGCTGGGGGTTGGGCTGATCATGAGCGATTATCGGGACTTGGCGGCCCGAACTTTCTCGGCCCTCTAGCCTCCTACCTTCGATGCCCGCGACCACCACCACTGCCCACCCGACGCCCACGCCGACCCTGCCCAACCCGCGCCACGCGCAGCGTGTGCCGGCGCACATCGGCAAAGCCCAGCTCGGCCGCATCCGCCAGGCCGCCTACAGCCTGCCGCAGGTGGTGAAGCCGGGCGACTACCTGGCCGAGCGCAGCGCCGGCTTCGAAGAGCACCTGGACACGCTGGGCCTGGTGCTGCTGCAGAAGGCGGTGGCCGGGGCGCGGCCGAGCCGCTGGATCGCACCCGAGCTGATGGACAGCGCGCTGGCGCACCTGGACGCCGTCGGCACCGGCCCGGCGGTGCGGCCGCTGATGCTGGAGCGCAGCGCGGCGCTCGAAGCGCTGGGCCTGTCGCGCAAGGCCGGCGCCTGGTCGCGGCGCATCAGCCATGCGCTGGTGCTGTCGGAACCCGGCTGGCGCGTGCCGGTGCTGTTCCGCATGCCGGTCGACGCGGCGCCGGTGTGGGCCTTCTACCGCAGCGGCGACACGGCCGCGCTGCTCGAAGCGCTGGGCCCACCGCCACCCTATCCGCACGCCGCCGAGCTGCTGGCGCACCTGGAGTCGCTGCTGGAACGCAGCCGTTCGTACAAGCCACGGCATCTGGATTCGCTGCTGCCGCGGCTGCAGTCGGAATGCGCCACGCCGCAGACATCGAGCGAACTGATCGCCGCCTGCAGCCGCGCGCAAGACCGCTGGGAGCACCGCGTCACCGAGATCGACACGCTCGAAGGCCTGAACGACGAACTCGCCTTCCAGGGCTACCCCGACACCTTCGGCATCGCGCGCAGCCTGCAGCGCACCGTCACGCTGTACGTCGGCCCGCCGAACAGCGGCAAGACGCACGCCGCGTTCGAGCGCCTGGCGCAGGCCCACGACGGCGCCTACCTGGCGCCGCTACGCCTGCTGGCGCTGGAAGGGCGCGACCGGCTGGTGGCGCGCGGTGTACCGTGCTCGCTGCTGACCGGCGAAGAGAACGTGCCGGCGGCCGGTGCACGCGTCGTCTCCAGCACGATCGAGATGGTGGCCACGAACAAGCCCATCGACGTGGCCGTGATCGACGAAGCGCAGATGATCTTCGACCCGTCGCGCGGCTGGGCCTGGACGCAGGCCATCGTCGCGGTGCCCGCCAACGAAGTCATCGTCATCTGCTCGGCCTATGCCGTGCCGGCGATCGAGAACCTGCTCGGGCTGTGCGGCGAGCGCTGCGAGGTCAGGCACTTCGAACGCAAGCAGCACGTGCAGCTGCTGAACCACCCGGTGGCGATCGCTACGCTGAAGCTCGGCGACGCCGTCGTCGCCTTCAGCCGGCGCGACGTGCTGATGCTGCGCGACCAGATCGCCGCTCAGGGCCACCCGGTGTCGGTGATCTACGGCGCGCTGCCGCCGGAGGTGCGGCGGCGCGAGGCCGAACGTTTTGCGGTCGGCGAGTCGCACATCCTGGTCGCCACCGACGCCATCGGCATGGGGCTGAACCTGCCGATCCGGCGCGTGCTGTTCAGCACCATGAACAAGTTCGACGGCCGTGGCGACCGCGCGCTGAACGAATCCGAAGTGCACCAGATCGCCGGCCGCGCCGGGCGCTACGGCATCCACGAAGAAGGCTTCGTCGGCGTGCTCGACGAAGCCGAGCCCACCGCGCTGCGCGCGCTGAAGGAGCTGCTGCCGAAGACGCCGCGCGCACCGCGCGACTTCAAGGCGCCGGTGGCGCCGAACGGCTGGCATGTCGACACCATCGCGTCGCGCCTGCACCAGAACAAGCTGCGCGACGTGCTCGGCGTGTTCGTCGAGCAGCTGAAGCTCGACGACGCGCACTTCGCAGTGGCCGAACTGGAGCAGATGCTCGAGCTGGCTGACCAGCTCGACCGCGGCGCCGCCAAGCTGACGCTGCGCGAGCGCTTCATCTACGCCCAGGCGCCGGTGGACACGCGCACCGAGGCGCAGGTGCTGGCCTTCCTGGACTGGGCGGGCCGCCACGCGCACACCGGCCGCGCCGGCACGCCCGGCTTCCTGAGCGATGTCGACGGCCACAGCCGGCTCGACGCGATGGAGCAGGCCTTGCGCGCCTGCACGCTGTGGCTGTGGCTGGACCTGCGCTTCCCCGGCGTCTACGGCCACGTCGACGCGGTGGTGGGCTTGCGCAGCGAACTCAACGACGGCATCGAACGCCAGCTGAAGGGCAAACGCCCGCTGGCGCAACGCCGGATGCGCCGATGAAGGCGCCGAAGCGGCTGCAAAGCCTGATCGACGAAGGCCTGATCGACGCCGTGCAGCGCCAGCTGATGAGCGGCAAGGAAGCGAACGTCTTCGTCGTGCGCTGCGGCACCGAGACGCGCTGCGCCAAGGTCTACAAGGAAGCCACGCACCGCAGCTTCCGCCAGGCGGTGGACTACACCGAGAACCGCAAGGTCAAGAACACGCGCCAGGCACGCGCCATGGCCAAGGGCACACGCTTCGGCCGCCAGGCACAAGAGGCGGCCTGGCAGAGCGCCGAGGTCGACGCGCTGTACCGGCTGGCCGCCGCCGGCGTGCGCGTGCCGCGGCCGTACAACTTCCACGACGGCGTGCTGCTGATGGAACTGGTGGCCGACGAACACGGCGACGCCGCGCCGCGCCTGAACGACGTGGACTTCAGCGCCGAACAGGCGCGCCAGCACCACGCCACGCTGCTGAAGGAAGTGGTGCGCATGCTGTGCGCGGGCGTCGTGCACGGCGACCTGTCGGAGTTCAACATCCTGCTCGGCGCCGACGGCCCGGTCATCATCGACCTGCCGCAGGCGGTGGACGCCGCCGGCAACAACCACGCGCCGCGCATGCTGCTGCGCGACGTGGGCAACCTGCGCGCCTTCTTCGGCCGCTTCGCGCCCGAGCTGCTGGCCACCGAATACGGGCCCGAGATCTGGAGCCTGTACGAACGCGGCGTGCTGCATGTCGACGGCCCGCTGACCGGCCGCTACGAGCGCAAGGCCGGCGCGGTCGACCTGGCCGGCGTGATGCGCGAGATCGACGACGCACGCGCCGAAGAAGCAGCACGCCGGCAACGCGAGGCGATGGCGTCATGAACGACGCCGCGCGCCGCCACAGCCCGGCTGCGGAACGCAACCAGGGGCCGATCCTCGCCGAGCTGCTGCGGCTGCTGCCGGCGCAAGGCACGGCGCTGGAGATCGCCAGCGGCACCGGCCAGCACGCGGCGCACTTCGCGCGGGCACTGCCGGGCTGGCGCTGGCAGCCGAGCGATGGCGATGCGCGCTCGCTGGCGTCGATCAACGCCTGGTGCGACGGGCTGGCCAACGTGCGGCCGGCGCTGGTGCTGGACCTGCTGGCGGCCTCGGCGGGGGCCTGGCCCGGCGTGCCGACGCTGGTCGACGCGATCTTCTGCGCCAACATGCTGCACATCTCGCCGTGGCCGACTTGTGCTGCGCTGATGCAAGGCGCCGCGCGCCACCTGGCGCCGGCCGGGCTGCTGCTGACCTACGGCCCCTACATCGTCGACGGCGAAACCACCGCGCCCAGCAACGAGGCCTTCGACGCCGACCTGCGTCAACGCAACCCCGCCTGGGGCCTGCGCCGGCTGGCCGATGTTGTGCAGCAGGCCGAAGCGGCCGGCCTGCACTTCGGCGAACGTATCGCCCTGCCGGCGAACAACCTGTTGCTGGTGTTCACCCGATGAAGTACCTGCTGGGCTACCCGCCGGCGCTGCTGGCCGAGGTGGAGCCGCTGATCGCCGAACGGCGCCTCGGCGAAACGCTGCGCCAGCGCTACCCGCAGGCCCACGCGGTGCGCAGCGACCGCGCGCTGTACGACTACGTCGCGGCGCTGAAGGCCGAGTTCCTGCGCAGCGCCGAGCCGCTGGCCAAGGTGGCCTACGACAACCGGTTGCAGGTCGTGCGCCAGGCGCTGGGCACGCACACCACGGTGTCGCGCGTGCAAGGCACCAAGCTGAAGGCCAAGCGCGAGATCCGCGTCGCCAGCGTGTTCAAGGACGCGCCGGCGCCGTTCCTGAAGATGATCGTCGTGCACGAACTCGCTCACCTGAAGGTGCGCGAGCACGACAAGGCCTTCTACGCGCTGTGCACGCACATGGAGCCGGCCTACCACCAGCTCGAGTTCGACCTGCGCCTGTGGCTGACCGCGCTGGAACTCGGCGATCAGGGCTTGCGGTAGTCGCTGTCGACCCACGCCGCGGCACTCGCCGCGTTGAGCTTGAAGGCCGCGGCCACGCGCAAGCGAGCCAGCGGTTCGCCGGCCGCGTCATGCGCCGCGAGCAGCGCATGCGGGTCGTCTTCGTCCGGCACGATGTCCAGCGTGACGCTGATGCGCCCGGCCGCGGCCTGCACGAAGACCTGCCGGTGGTACAGCGCGTGCTGCGCCTGCTCGTGGCGGCGGATCACCTCCGACGCCGTCTTCACCAGCGTGTTGAAGGCGGCCGTGTCCAGCGGCTTCGGGTTCTTCTTGTCGCGGCCCATGGTCCACGGGCCGACCAGCGCCGGCTCGGGCTGGCCCTGCTTGATCATCTCGACGGCCCAGCCTTCGTCGTCGTTGTTCTTCACGACGCGGGCGGTCCAGCCGTTGTCGCGCCACAGGCGGGGTTCGTGGATTGCGGTGTCGGTATCGGGTTCGTTGCTCGTCATTGGGCGATCTTAGACCGCCCCCAGCCTGAACACCGCCACCGCCTGCACCAGCGCCTGCGCCTGCTGCTTCAGGCTTTCGGCGGCGGCGGCACTCTCTTCGACCAACGCCGCGTTCTGCTGCGTCGCCTGATCCATCTGCGACACCGCCTGGCCGACCTGGCTGACGCCGGCGGCCTGCTCGACGCCGGCGCTGCTGATCTCGGCCACGATGTCGCTGACGCGCTTGATCGCGCCGACGATCTCGGCCATCGTGTGCCCCGCCTGGTCGACCAGCACCGTGCCTTGTTCGACCTGCTCGACGCTGTTCGTGATCAGTGTCTTGATCTCCTTGGCCGCGGCGGCGCTGCGCTGCGCCAGGCTGCGCACCTCGCTGGCCACGACGGCGAAGCCGCGGCCTTGTTCGCCGGCACGCGCCGCTTCGACGGCAGCATTCAGTGCCAGGATGTTGGTCTGGAAGGCGATGCCGTCGATCACCGCGATGATGTCGGCGATGCGCTTGGAACTGGTGTTGATGCCCTTCATCGTGTCGACGACGCGGCCGACCACGTCGCCGCCCTTGGCGGCCACGCCGCTGGCGCCCAGCGCCAGCTGGTTCGCCTGGCGCGCGTTGTCGGCGTTGTTGCGCACGGTCGCACCCAGCTGATCCATCGTCGCCGCGGTCTGCTCCAGCGCACTGGCCTGTTCTTCGGTACGCTGGCTCAGGTCGGAGTTGCCCTGGGCGATCTGCGCGCTGGCGGTAGCCACGCACTCGGAGTTGCCGCGCACGGTGCCGACGATGCCGGACAAGGCGTCCTGCATGCGCTTGACGGCAGCCATGGTGCTGCTGCTGTCGCCGGTGCGCAGCGCGATCGGGCGCGTCAGGTCGCCACTGGCGACGCGCTGCACCGCAGCGCTCACATCGGCGGGCTCGGCACCGAGCGCGCGCGTCAGGTTGCGCGTGATCGTCCAGGCCACCAGGCCGCCGGTGGCAGCCATCGCCAGGGCCAGGCCGGCCAGCATCCAGGCGTCGCGCGCGGCGGACGTGGTGGCATCCTCGGCCATCTGGCGAGCCAGGTTCGACTGGAAATCAGTCGCTTCTTCGACCGCCTTGAACAGCTTGGCCTGCAGCTCGCGCACCGGGCCGGCGAGCAGCTTGCCGGCTTCGTCGGCCTGGCCCTTTTCGGCCTGCTCGACCACCTGGTCCAGCGCCTTGGCGTACGGTGCCACGGCTCCGTCGACCGCCTGGAGCAGCTCACGCCCCTTCGGCAGCCGCACCGATTGCGCCAGTGCCGCCAGCAGCTTGGCGTTCTCGGCCCGCACCTCGGCGACCTTCTTCTTTTCGTCCAGGCGCGCCGCGCCATCCGCGAAGATCACGATGTTGCGTACCGAGCGCGCCACGGTGTTCAGGTTGTCCTTGTAGTCGCGCAGCTCGTCGACCTTCACCATGCGGTCGTGCGCCAGCACGGCCACTTCGTCGGCCAGCATGTGCACGCGCCAGGCCGCGAAGACCGCGATCACGATACCCAGCGCAACGGCAACGCCGAAGCCCAGGGCCAGCCGGGTGGAAACTTTCATCGGAGATGGTGCGGTCATCGACGGGGACCTCTGACAGGCGAAGCGAAAATAGGAACGGTGAGCGTAGATTGCGATTCGACCGCAAACCCGGCACCCCAAAAGACCGGAAGACCCGGGTGATTCAGACGCTTATCGGCCACTTCGCGGCCGACTTCAGGCGCGCCCGGTCTTCGCAATCAGGCCAGCGGCGCGAGCAGCCCCTGCAGATCCTCGGCACTGAACTTGGTCGCACCGGCCGCGTCGCGGCCCAGCACGCCTTCGGCCAGTGCCGCCTTGCGCGCCTGCAGCGCCAGCATGCGTTCTTCGATGCTGCCTTCGACCACCAGCTTGTAGACGAACACCGGCTGGTCCTGGCCGATGCGGTGGGCGCGGTCGGTGGCCTGTTGTTCGACGGCCGGGTTCCACCACGGGTCGAGGTGGATCACGGTGTCGGCTGCGGTCAGGTTCAGCCCCACGCCGCCGGCCTTCAGGCTGAGCAGGAAGACCGGCACGGTCTTGGCCTGGAACTGGCGCACGACGGCGCCGCGCTCGCGCGGCGGCGTGTCGCCGGTCAGCACCAGGTGCGGCAGCGCCAGCGTCTGCAGCTCGGCCTGCACCAGGCCCAGCATCTCGGTGAACTGCGAAAACACCAGCACGCGCCGGCCTTCGGCCACCAGCTCGGGCAGCATCTCGCACAGCAGCGCCATCTTCGCGCGCTCCATCGTCGGCGGCGTCTTCGTGCCTTTCAGCAGATGCGGGTCGCAGCAGACCTGGCGCAGCTTCAGCAGCGCGTCGAGGATGGCGATCTGCGAACCGGCGAAGCCGCTGCGCTTGAGCACCTTGCGCACCTGCTCGTCGGCGGCCACGCGCACGCTTTCGTACAGCGCGCGCTGCTGGCCTTGCAGCTGCACGCGGCGGATGACCTCGGTCTTCGGCGGCAACTCGGTGGCCACGTCGTCCTTGCGCCGGCGCAGGATGAAGGGCCGCACGCGCTGCGCCAGCAGCTCGGCACGCAGCGTCTCGCCGTTCTCTTCGATCGGCTTGCGCCAGACGCGGGCGAAGGTGCGCGCATCACCCAGGAAACCGGGCATCAGCAGGTCGAAGTGCGCCCACAGCTCGCCGAGGTGGTTTTCCAGCGGCGTGCCGGTCACGCACAGCCGGTGCCGCGCCTGCAGCCGGCGCAAGGCCCCGGCGGCGCGGCTGCCGGCGTTCTTCACCATCTGCGCTTCGTCCAGGATCAGCAGGTGCCAGGCCTGGGCCTGCAGCGTCTCGATGTCGCGCCACAGCAGCGGGTAGGTCGTGAAGACCACGTCGTGCTCGGCGATGCTCTTGAAGTCGCGCGCCCGCGCTGCGCCGTGCAGCGTCAGCACGCGCAAGGCCGGCGCGAAGCGCGCAGCCTCGGCCTGCCAGTTGGCGATCAGCGAGGTCGGCAGCACCACCAGCGCCGGCAGCCCCAGCCGGCCGGCCTGCTGTTCGACGAGCAGATGCGCCAGCACCTGCGCTGTCTTGCCCAGCCCCATGTCGTCGGCCAGGATGCCGGCCAGCCGGTGCTCACGCAGGTATTGCAGCCAGGCCAGGCCTTGCTGCTGGTACGGACGCAGCTGCAGGCCCAGGCCGGCGGGTGCGGCCACCGGCGGCGGCGTGCCGGCCGCGCGCAGCCGCCCGGCCAGCGCCGTGAGGCCGGCTTCGCCTTGCAGCTGCCAGGCGCCGTGCGCGCCGGCGCGCCGGGCTTGCGTCTCCATCAGGCTCAAGCGCAGTGCCTCGATGCGCTGCGCTTCCCAGGTCGACAGCTGCAGCGGCCCTTCGTGGCGCCGCGGGTCGGTGAGCAGGTCGACCATCGCGCCGACGATGGCCTTCAGCGGTGCCGCGCGCGCCTCGATGCGGCGGCCGCCGGGCGCGCGCAGCAGGATGATCGCGTCGTCTTCGATGAGCGCGATCTCGTGCGCCTTCAGCCAGCGCGCGTCGCGCTTCAGCAGGTCGGCCAGCAGCGGCGCCAGATCCAGCGTCTCGCCTTCGACGTCGATGCCCAGGCTGAGCAGCCACGAGCCTTCACGCGGCGGCTGGCGCAGCGCCGCCAGCGCCTGCACCCGCGGGCCCAGCGGCTCGGCCAGCTCGCGGCCCTGCTCTTCGCCGGTGTCGGGGTCGATGACCAGGCGCCAGCGGTCCACCGGCACGCTCTGGTGCGCAAAGCCGGGCATGACGACGATCTGCCAGCCTTTGGCCTGCAGCCGCGGCACCTGCTCGGCCCAGAAGTCGCCGAACTGGGCTTCTTCGGGCAGCGTCCAGAGTTCGTCATGGCCGGTGCCGGCGTCGCGCGTGCGCCATTGCAGCGCCTGCGCCGGCAGCGGCCGCAAGGCCGTGCCCCACAGCGCGTCGCGGGCGTCGTTCTCGGATGTCACGTCGCGGCGCAGCGTCTCGCGCTGGCCCCAGGCGCCGCGCAGCACTTCGGGTGCCCGCGTTCGCGTGTTCAGCAACCGCGTCGGCGCCGGCGTGTCCCAGGTCAGGCCGCCGGCGCTGACGTAGGTCCAGTCGACGCGCGCCACCGTCAGCTGCGCGCTGCGCGGGCCGAAGCCGGGTGCGGCGCGCATGCCGAGCAGGCCGTCGCCGCGGGTCAGCGTCTGCAGGGTCAGGCGCGGGCGGAAGAGGTCGACGCCGGAGGCGGCTTGGGTGGGCATGGCTGGATTCTCGGGCCGGCGCGCGGGCGTGCCCTCAAGAACGCGGCGCCGCGGTCGATACACGGGGCAACCGGTCCCCTGCCGTGGACCGGCGTATGCAAACTCATGATCACGAAAGGCCCCCACATGAATACTTGGAAGCGATGGCTCGCCGGCGCCGCACTGGCGGGCACGGCCCTTTTCGCGAACGCCGCGACACTCGCCGACGCGAAGGCCCTGCAGGACGAAACGATCGCGCTGATCAAGGCCAAGGGCCTGGAATCCGCGGCCAAGGAAGTCACCGCCGGCGGCTCCTGGCGCAAGGGCTCGCTGTACGTCGTCATGGTGCGGTTCGACGGCGTCGTGCTCGCGCACTCGGCCAACGACAAGCTCGTCGGCAAGAACACGATCGAGATGAAGGACGCGACCGGCCGGACCTTCGTGAAGGAGTCGATCGAAGCGGCCAAGTCCAAGGGCAGCCTGCAGACGGAAGTGCGCTGGGCCAACCCCGAGACCAAGCAGCTCGGCGACGCCACGCTGCTCGCCCAGCGCGTCCCCGGCCAGGACGTCTACCTGTCGACGATGATCTTCAAATAGTCCGCGTGCGACACCGGGAAGAACGACCATGAAGTGGCTCGATGACCTGTCGCTGCGCACCAAGCTCGCGCTGGCGCCCGCGGTGTGCCTGGCGATGCTCGGCGTGTCGGCGGGCTGCGCGCTGTGGGGCTTCGCGCAGCAGCGCGCAGCGCTCGGCTCGGTGATGGAGCAGCGGCTGCCGGCCTACGGCTTCGCCGCCCGCTTCGAGTCCGGGCTGCGCGACATGAACGGGCTGATCAACAGCTCGCTCGGCTACGAGGCGATGGGCTTCCCGCCGGACGCGGTGAAGGCGATCGACACGCGGCTGGACAAGCTCGCGCTCGAACTGGAAGGCGGGCTGAAAACGCAGGCGGCAGCGAGCCGCGACGAAGCCGACAAGAAGACGCTGGAGTCGATGTCCGCCAGCTACGCGAAGTACCTGAAGGCGGTGCGCGAGACGCAGGAGATGCGGTCCGGCGGCCTGGCGATGGCGTCGATGTACCTCACCACGGCGCAGAAGGCGTACGACAGCCTGCTCGTCGAGGTCGGCGGCATCAGCCGGGCCCGGCTCGAAGCCGCCGCGGAGGACGTGGCCGGTGCCCAGGCGGCCGCACGGCGCGTGCAGGCCTTGATCGCCGGCGCCGCCGGCATCGCGCTGGTGGCCGGCGTGCTGCTCAGCCTGCTGCTGGCGCGCGCCATGCTGGCCCGCGTGCGCACGCTGTCGGCCGCGCTCGCGGCCATCGCCGACGGCGACCTCGTGCTGCCCGTCGCCGCGTCGGGGCGCGACGAGGTCGGCAGTCTGATGCGCGACCTGGAAGGCCTGCGCCGGCGGCTCGCCGCTTCGATCGACGCGGTGCGGAAGTCGGCCGACTCGGTGCGCGTGGCGGCCAACGAGATCTCCATCGGCAACGCCGACCTGTCGCAGCGCACCGAGACGCAGGCCGCCAACCTGCAGCAGACCGCGGCCTCGATGGACCAGCTCAACACGACGGTGCAGGCCAACGCCGAGACCGCGCGCCGCGCCAACGACCTGGCGGCGACGGCCAGCGCCGTGGCGGCCAAGGGCGGCGAGGTCGTCGGCCGCGTCGTCGCGACGATGGGCGAGATCAGCGCCAGCAGCGGCAAGATCGCCGACATCATCGGCACGATCGACGCGATCGCGTTCCAGACCAACATCCTGGCGCTGAACGCGGCAGTGGAGTCGGCGCGCGCCGGCGAGCAGGGGCGCGGTTTCGCCGTCGTCGCCGGCGAGGTGCGCAGCCTGGCGCAGCGCAGTGCGCAGGCGGCGCGCGAGATCAAGAGCCTGATCGGTTCCAGCGTCGAGCGCGTCGACGCCGGCTCGCGCCTGGTCGGCGAGGCTGGGCAGACCATGCACGACATCGTCGCGCAGGTGAAGCACGTGAGCACGCTGATCGGCGAGATCAGCGGCGCGACCGCGCAGCAGACCTCCGGCATCGGACAGGTCAGCAGTGCCGTTTCGCAGCTCGACAACGTGACGCAGCAGAACGCCGCGCTCGTCGAGGAGTCCGCCGCCGCGGCGGAGAGCATGAAGCAGCAGGCCGTGCGTCTGGTCGAAAGCGTCAGCGTGTTCCGCGTGGAAGCTGCCTGAGCGCCGCGGTGCTCAGGCTGGCGGGGCGTTCTCGGCCCGGCCGAGCGACGTGCCGAGCCGGTTGCGCTTGGCGCGGTACATCGCGGCATCGGCACTGGCGATCAAGGTATCGGAGTCTTCGCCGTCGTCCGGGTACAGGCTGATGCCGATGCTGACGCTGAGCCGGAACGCCTGCCCGCCGAACAGGCAGGGCACGCCGACGGCCGCCGTCACCTTGCTGGCGACGAGCAGCGCGTCCGACGGCAGCGACACGTCGGCGAGCAGGATCAGGAACTCGTCGCCGCCATGGCGGCTGACGGTGTCCGCTTCGCGCACCGACGACGCCAGGCAGTACGCCACGTGCTTCAGCACCTGGTCGCCGACGGCGTGGCCGAGCGTGTCGTTGATGCCCTTGAAGTCGTCGACATCCAGGAACAGCACCGCCACGTGGGCCTGGTTGCGCCGCGCGACGGCAATGGCATGCGCCAGCCGGTCGAGCATCAGCGCCCGGTTCGGCAGTTCCGTCAGGCTGTCGAGTTCGGCCAGCCGCGACGCCTTGCTCAGCGCGCGCTGGGCGGTGTCGGCCGCGGTGTGGGCGCGCAGCGTCGCCATGACCAGCTGTTCATTGGCTTCGAGCAATTGCGCGGCCTGCAGGCTGCCGAGGTGGCGCTCGGCCTCGGCCACGTCGTGCTGCCGTTGCGCCAGTTCCAGCCGCGCGGCGGCGATCTGTTCGCGCAGCCGCGCCAGCTCGCGGCCGGTGCGCGCCAGCACCGGCTCGTTGCGGGCCGGGGTTTCGTCCCCCAGGGTCGAATCGGTCATCGAGCCACCCCGGGGCGGTGGGGCCGGCCACCGAGCAGGCCTTCCTGGTCGGGCAGGATCTCGCCGACGCGGATACCGTCGTCGTGGATGCTGAACACCCGCAACTGATCCGAGTGCGCGCTGGCGCGCACCTTGACGACGGCCATCACGCGCAGCAGCCGGCTGTCGACCTCGATGTAGCGCTGCACGACGATGGCGTCGGTCATGAAGGCCGTGCCGTAGGGGCTGAAGCGCAGGTCGGTGTAGCGGTCTTCGAGTTCGGACGTCATCAGCACCGTCACGCCCAGGCTGGCCAGCGCGGTGACCATGCGCGACAGCGACTCGCGGAAGTCGTCGCGGAAGGTCGGTGCCAGCGCCAGCTCGAAGCCCGACAGCGAGTCGATGACGACGCGGCTGGCGCCGAGCCGGTGCACCTCGTTGACGAGCAGGCGCACGATCTCGTCGATCGACAAGTCGGGCGCGCGGCTGTCGACCAGGCCGACGCGGCCGCTCTGGATCAGCGCGGCCAATGCCGCGTTGCGCGAGCGGTCCGGCCGCTGCTCGAAGGCGGCGATGACGCCGGTCTCGCCGCAGCGCGCGCCTTCGGCCAGGAAGGCCGCGGCCAGGATGCTCTTGCCCGAACCCGACGGCCCGGCCACGAGCAGCGAATAACCGCGCGGCAGGCCACCGCCGAACATCTCGTCCAGCCGCGGCACGCCGGTCAGCAGGCGCTGCACGGGTCCGCCGGCGGCCGTCTCGACCCGCGTGGCGACGATGGCGCTGGCCGGCGGGAAGACTTCGACGCCGGCGCCGTTGATGCGAAACGTGTGCAGCCCCGGCAGCGTCGGCTGGCCGCGCATCTTCACGATCTCCAGCTTGCGCACCATCGAGTTGCGCTGCAGGCTCTGGCGCAGGCAGATCAGCCCGTCGGCCACGGTGAACACCGGGTTCGCCTCGGCTTCGACGCGGTATTCGCCGAGCAGGAAGGTCGTCGCCTGCCAGCTCGTCATCAGCATGCCGAGCTGCTGCATGAAGCGCTGCAGCGGCTGCTGCGACGAGCCGTCGCCGCTGCCCAGCGCCACCGAGCGGATCGAGTCGACGAAGACGAAGCCCGGCGCGCGTGCCTTCACCTCGGCGGCGATGCGCGCCAGCACGGGGCCGAGCTGGCCGGCCAGCATGTCGTCGCCGAGGCTGACGAAGTGCACGCGGCCGTCGATGGCGTCGCCGTCGAAGTAGTCGAACTGCTGCTGGTAGCGCAGCATCTTCAGCGGCGGCTCGCCGAGCACGGTGAAGTACAGCGCCGGCCGCTGCGGCGTGGCCAGCGCGAACATCAGCTGGTGCGCCAGCGTCGTCTTGCCGCTGCCGGACGCGCCGGCTATGAGGTTGAACGAATACTCCGGCAGCCCGCCGCCGAGCACCTCGTCCAGCCCGGGCACCCCGGTGGCCAGCCGGTTGATCGTCACGTTGCGGGTCATGGTTGCACTTCCTGAGCGGGCGCGCCGCTGGATGGGATCGTTCGTGCCGAACGAAGCAGGCGCCCGGTCAGCGATGGGCCGATGAGGCTGCCGAGCAAGGCCTCGAAGGTTTGCAGCAAGGCCCGCCCGGCAGCGCTGGCGTCGGCCGGGCTTTGGCACATGAGCGCCTGCTCGAGTCGGGCCAGGTCCATCGCCTCGTCGACGCCTACCGGCACGTTCAACAGCCAGGCATGGCCGGCCGCGGCGAGGTGGACGCTGCGCCCGAACAGTGCCGCCACGCCGCGCCGCCCGATGATGGGCGCCAAGGCGGTGTCTATCGCCTGCCAGGTGGCAACCGTCGCTGCGGCGATCTGCGCGGCAGGCGCAGTCGCGGGTGTGATCATCGGAGCTGCCCCTCGGAACAGGGTGATCGAATCGGGCGTTGCAACATGCTGCGGCCATCGTAGGCCGCCGCTTTGCGGCAGTCTGTACGGTGTCGAACATCTTCGGAACGCCGCGCTCAGTCTGTGCGTTAGCGAACAGACAGCGCCGTTGTACCGGCTGCTGGCGGCCGCCGCTTCAGCCGATGCGGTGCTCGGCCGGCCGGGTCAGCACGCGTTCCATCAGCTCGCCCCAGCCGACGTGCTCGGCCGAGTGCGCCAGTTCGGCCTCGCGTTGCACGATCAGGTCGTCGAAAGGCACGGCCGGCAGGCTCGGCGCGCGGTCTCCGGCCCGCTGCTCGGCGTGCCCGAAGTGGCGTGCGATGCGGCGGCACGCGGCCTGGTACATCTGCGACACGCGCGACGGCGTGACGCGCAGCGAGCCGGCCAGCTCGACCGGCGACATGCCGATGCCGAGATAGGCATCGATCACCAGGCGGTCGGTTTCCGGCAGCGTCTCGAAGTACTTGGCCAGCCGGCGCATCAGGATCGCGGTGTCGACGCGCGCTTCGACCTCGTCCTTCGGCGTGGCCGGCTGCAGCGGCTGCGCGCGTTCGTCGTCGTCGGGCGCTTCATCCAGGCTTTGCGCCTGCGCCATCAACGCCGACTGCTCGAGCTGCGAGATCTCGTCCAGCGAGATGCCGCAGACCTCGCTCAGCTCAGCCAGCGTCGGCGCGTCGCCGTGCGTGGCCTGCCAGCGTTCACGGGCGATCTGGATGATCTTGATCTTGCGCCGCTGCGGCCGGCCGAGGTGGTCCATCTGGCGCAGTTCGTCGACCATCGCACCCTTCACGCGCAGCCGGGCGTAGCGAACGAAGGCCTCCTTGGCCTCTTCGCTGTCATGGTCGCCTTCCCATTTGAAACCCAGCGCCGACTGGGCCACGGCGATCAGGCCGGCCTGGATCAGATCGGCCTTCTCGACATTCGACGGCAGCCGGCGCGCCAGCGCGCTGGCCTGCTTGCGCACCCAGGACTCGTTGCGCGCGATCAGCGACGAAGGCACGCCGTGCATCGATTTCATGAGCCATGATAGGCATCCGGCAGGCGCAAGCGTCAGAGGGTGTAGACGCGTATGAGCAAATGTTGCCGCGCCACGGTGCCGGCGCTCGCCGTCGGCAGCGAACGACTGATGCCGCCCGGCGGCGGCGTCAGGACCGCGCCAGCTCTTCCAGCGCCGCCAGCAGCCGTTCGGCCTGCGCGGCTTCGCTGAGGCCGTTTTCGCCGGCCATGCGCTGCAGGCGCTGGCGGGCGAGCACGCGCGTCAGCGAATGGCGGTGCATCAGCACGCCGGTGGCCAGCGGCACCGGGTCTTCGGCCGGCGCATCGGCCGGGGCGTCGTTGGCCGCGGGTGCCGCGGGGGCCGCCGACACGGCCGGCAGCCCGGCCGAGCGCAGGCGCAGGAAAGCGGCCTCGACGGTGGGCACGATCTGCCCCACGTCCAGCGGCTTGACCATGTAGGCGACGGCACCCAGCGACTCGACCTGGGCGATCGTGGCGGCGTCGGAAAATGCCGACAGGAACATGAACGGGATGTGGCAGACGTCGCGCAGGTATTCGGCGACGTCGAAGCCGCTCTTGCCTTCCATGCGGATGTCCAGCAGCGCCAGCTCCGGGCGTTGCTGGCGCGCGAGCAGGATCGCGTCGTCGCCGTTGTCGGCGTCGATGACTTCGTAGCCGGCCTGCGCCAGCCCGTGCGTGACCGTGGCCAGCACCAGCCGGTCATCGTCCACCACCAGAATCCTGCCCTTCGATGCCATCGAGCGTTGCCCTCCAGCGCGCACTTAACTTCGTATTGTCGCCTACGCGTCCAGCCGCACGCTCGGCGGACGCAGCACGATGCGGGCCAGCACCTCGCCACCCTGCTGCTCGATGGCCAGCGTGGAGCTGCGCCGCGGCAGCAGCGCGCGCACAAGGCCGAGGCCCGATACGCCGCCCGGCACCTTGGCCAGGTCGAAGCCTTCGGCCAGGTGGGCCTGGTTGCGGATCTCGACCACCACCTCGGCCGCGCCGGGTTCGGCGCCGACGCGGCAGCACACGTCGCCGGCAATCGAGTGCTTGACCGCGTTCGTCAGCAATTCGTTGACCGTCAGCGCGATCGGGATCGCCTCGGCCTCGGGCAGCAGGTAGTCGCCGGCCTGGCCCAGCGCGCTGAACACGATGGTGCGTCCGAAGGTGCGCTGCACCGACTGGGTGATGGCCTCGATCACGCTCGTCACGCGCAGCGGCCCGCCGCTGCCGACCTGCAGGCCGTAGACCTGGGCGATGGCCTGCACCTGGCTGACGGCTTCGGACAGCACAGCCGCCACCTCGGGGTGGCGGGCGGCGTTCTGCTGCAGCAGGCCGGCCACGCCTTGCAGGTTGTTCTTGATGCGGTGGTGCACCTCGCGCACCAGCACTTCGCGCTGCGCAATCGCGGCCTGGAGCCGGGCCTGCTCGGCGGCGCGCTGTTCGGTCACGTCGCTGGCCACCAGCAGCAGCTGCGGCGGGCCGCCGCTGCCGGCCAGCGGCACGATGCGCGCATCCCAGACGCGCTGCGCTTCGTGCAGCTCGTGGCGCTGCACCTCGGCGCCGGTGCCGGCGGCCGCGGCTTCGAGCCAGCCGCGCAGCGGCTCGACCGGCGACGCGAAGTACGTCGACGCCATCTGGTTCAGCTGCAACACGCGCAGGGTGGACGCGTCGAACAGCACGATGGCCAGCGGCGCGGTCTCGATCACGCGCTGCAGCGAAGCCTGCGCCTGCGCGATGGCCACCTCGGCCTGGCGCCGGCGTTCGATGTCGAGCAGCGCGAAGGTCAGCTGGCGGCCGATCGCCTCGCGCCCGGTCACGACGGCATTGCCGACGACCCAGAACTCGCGCCCGTCGCGGCCCTTGAGCCGGCATTCGAAGGTCTCGGCCTGGCCTTCGACCAGGCGCTGCAGCCAGTCGACGCGGCGCAGCGGGTGGTCGGCCTCGGGCGTGGCCACGATGGAGATCGGCTCGCCGACGAAGTCGGCCAGCTCGCCGGCGAACATGCGCCGTGCCGAGCGGTTCATCCACTCGATGCCGTTCTCGGACACGGTGACGATGCCGACCAGCACCGAGTTCAGGATCGCGCGCGTGCGCTCGGCCTGGATCGCCAGCGACTCGCGCGCACGGCGGCGCTCGTCGACGTCGACGAAGGAGCAGATGACGCCGGCCTCGGGGTTGCCGGGGTCGACCGGGCGCAGCGCCACCTGCACCCAGATCAGGCTGCCGTCGCGCCGGCGCAGCCGCCGTTCGCCGCTGAAGCGGCCGTGGCTGCGCAGCGCCTGCGCCACCTGGGCCTCGAACTCGACGCAGTCGCGCGCGCTTTCGTACAGCTCGGCGCCGTCGAGCAGCGTCAGTTCGGGCGGCGCGTAGCCGGTCAGCCGCGCCATCGCCTGGTTCGCGCGTTCGATGCGCGCGCCGCGCAGGTAGGCGATGCCGACTTCGGACAGGCTGAACATCAGCTCGCGTTCGCGCAGCAGCGTTTCCAGCTCGGCCTGCTGCGACTTCAGGCGCGAGATGTCGGTAAGCACGGCCACGGCCTCGATCTCGTCGCGCGCCGGCTCGGCGCGGCGCACCGACAGCGAATACCAGACCGGTTGGCCGAAGGCCTCCCCGGCCTGCAGTTCGGCTTCGAACGGCCGGCCCGACGCCAACGCCGCACCGGCGTCCTGCACCACCTGCTGGCTGGCGGCGCGGCGGCCGAAGACCTCTTCGAACGACGCGCCGGCGGCCGCGCCGGGCTCGAAGCCCAGCATGCGTTCGAAGCGCCGGTTGCAACGCACCAGCAGCGGCCCGCGCAGGTAGGCGATGCCGGCGGTGGAGCCGTCGAGAATGGTCGTCAGCTCGCGCAGCAGCTGTTCGTTGCGGCGCTGCGCGCGCTCCTGCTCGGTGACGTCCAAGGTCACGACCGAGGTCGTGCGGCCACCGGCCAGCGCACCGGGCTCCACGCGCGTCAGCAGCCAGCGCTGGCCCAGATCGGGGTGGCGCACGGCGTAGCGTACCTCCGTGCGTTCGCCCTGGCGCAAGGCCCGCTGCAGGCGTTCGTATTCGGGCAAGGACTCGGCTTCGACGAGTTCGCGGCCGATGCCTTGCAGCGCGCCGCCGGCGCTCGCCGCCGCCGCCGGCGCCACGCTGCGCTCCGAACCCGCACCGGCCGGGCCGCGGTGCGGCACCAGCCAGCCGCGGGCCGGGTCGTAGGTGGCGACGCCGACGCTGGCGGTGTCCATCAGCATGCCGATCTCGAGCTGCGCCAGGTCGCGCTCTTCTTCGGCGCTGCGGTCTTCGACCACCGCCATGACGCGGCGCTGGCCCTGGTCGGTGGCCCAGCCGCACAGCCGCGCGCCCAGGCGCCGCCGGCCGCCGCCGGGCAGGCGCAGCACGGCCTGGCACTCGATCGGTGGCGCGCCCGGCACGAGCTCGGGCCGCGGCGCGCCGTTCTCCCAGGCCAGTAGCGCCTGCAGGTCGGCACCGGCTTCGGACAGCAGCACCGGCACCTGCTCGACCAGCGCTTCGAAAGCCGCGTTGGAGCGCACGATGAGGCCGCTGTCGTCGAACACCAGCATGCCGGCGCGCGCCAGTTCGAACCACTGCATCAGCTCGTCCTGCGCGCGCCGCGCCTGGTCACGCGCCTGGTGTTCGGTGGTCTCGTCCTGCAGCAGCGTCAGCCACAGCGGCTCCTGGCCGTGTTCGGCCAGGTTCTGCGTCACCAGCGCGAACCAGCGTTCGCGCCCGGTCGCGTCGATCAGGCGCCGCTGCAGCGGCGGCGGCGTCACGCCCAGCGACAGCGCCGTCAGCACCTCGCTGCGGCCGGCCAGGCTGGCTTCGCGGTCTTCGGCCGGCTGCAGCTCGATCGGGTCGCGGCCGATCAGCCATTCACGTTCGAAGCCGACGCTGGCGATGCAGGCGTCGTTGACTTCGAGCAGCCGGAAAGCCGCGTCCTGCAGCACGGCCGGGAACGGCGAGGCCCACAGCATCGCCAGCGTTTCGCGCGCGCGCTCATAGGCCGGCCCGGGCAGCAAAGGGCCCGCCGGGCGCGGTGCGGCCGGCAGGGCCTGCAACGAGGCGCGCAGCGCATGGCCGCCGGCGAGCGGCCGTGTCGACAGGCGCAGCAGCCGCGCGTCGGGCGCCGGCAGCAGGGTCTCGATGCGTTCGTCGATGGCCAGCGCGCGCAACAGCCAGGCCACACCGGCGTCGCCGATGACCGGCCGCAGCTGCGTGGCGCCCTGCCCCGGCTCGCAGGCCAGCAGGCGCAGCGCCGCCTGGTTGCAGACCCGCAGCAGGCCCCGCTCGTCGAACCAGAGCAGCGCCTCGGCCACATCGTCGAGCAGCGCCGCCAGCAAGGCCGGCGACGATGACGGCGAGGCGCTCACCGCACTAGTCGAGCGCGCGCCCGGCAGCCAGCGCGGTGAGCAGCGCGCGGTTGATCTCGACGGGCGTCATGAACAGCTTGTCGGCGCTTTCGCGGATGTCGAACAGCGACTCGGATTCGATCGCACGAACGAGGTCCAGGTAGGGCTGGAACGGGCCGCTCTCGCCGAGCAGCGCTTGCTGCACGCGTTCGGGCACCGGCACGCTCTTGAACAGGTCGGCGAAGGGCTGTTTCAGCAGCCGGTCGAGCAGCGAGAAGATGCCGCAGATGAACATCTCGCCGCGCATCTCGGCGTCGCCCGACGAACGCACCAGCTCTTCCATCAGCAGGCCGCGGCGCACCGCGGCGAACATCACCGCCTTGGCGTTGGCGTCTTTCGACGACGACGCCAGCAGCAGCGCCAGCCAGCGCTTCAGCCGCGCGTAGCCGAGCATCATCAGCGCGTGGCCGAAGGAGCTGATCTCGACCGACAGGCCGAAGGCCGGCGAGTTGAGATAACGCATCAGCCGGAAGGCCAGCGTCGGGTCTTTCTTCAGCACGCCTTCGAGGCGCTGCACCGGCTCTTCGCGGTCGACGCCGTTGATCAGCTCCAGCACCACCTGCACGTCCTGCGGCACCGCGGCCTTGCCGGGCGGGCGCACGACCGGGTCGTCCAGCGGCCAGCCGAGCGTGGCGATGGCGCCGCGCTGGAACGCCGCTTCGACGCCGGCCAGCGTGCGCACGCCGGACTGCACCGTGCTGATGCCGCGCACGCCGCTCGGCGCGTCGGCGCTGCTGCGGCGTTCTTCGTCGGCGTCGACGATGGAATGGGCGAAGCACGGCAGCAGGTCGCGCGGCAATTCGGCCACCGGCCGGCCCTTGATCAGCAGCGTGCTGCCGGCCGCGGCCAGCGCCTGCAGCGCGGCGCGGTGTTGCGGGTCGGTGGCCATGAAGGCCGGCACTTCGACCATCAGGTGCGGCCCGGGCTGTGCCGCCATCAGCGCGTGCAGCAGGGCTTCGCCGGCGACGTTCAGCGCCACCGGCGGCACGGCCGCAGCAGCCGCGCGGGCCTTCACCGCCGCCGGGTCCAGCGGGCGCAGGTTCAGCGACAGCTTGGGCGCCGTGTCGGCCGGCGCCGGCCACACCTCGGCCAGCGCGGCCAGCAGCGCCGCGATGTCGGGCGCCGCATCCGGGCGCTCGGGAAAGATCGTCAGCCGCGTCGCGATCACCGCACGCTGGCGGTCGATCATCGGGCTGTAGCCCAGCCAAACCTGGGACAGAACGGGGTGGTCTTGCATGCGGGTCTTGAGACTACGCGCTGATGTACGAGAACAGCGACAGCTTCTGCACCATCGAATACGTCTTCAGGGCTGCATCGTAGCCGCTTTGCTTGTTCTGGAATTCCGACAGCGCCTGCACCATGTCCAGGTCTTCGGCGCTGGAGCGTTCCGTCTGCGCGGCCAGCTTGCTGGCGGAGATGCGCTGCTCGACCGCGTCGGTGCGGTTCAGCGTCTCGCCGGCGGCCGAGCGCTGCGCGATCAGGTTGTTGGCCACCGAGTCGACATCGCGCAGGCCGTCGCTGACGGTCTGCTTGATCTGGTCGCCGGTGCGGCCGGTGGTGCCGAGCTCGGTGACGATGCGGTCGAGCACGTCGAACACCGACAGGTCGGCGCCGCCGGCAACGCTGTTCGGCGCCGCCAGCCAGGTGCGCTGGCCGTCCACCGACAGCGGCAGCGGCTCGTCCGACGGCGCGTTGGTCTGGCCGCTGGCGCCGCGGAAAACGACGCCGCTGGTGCCGTCGACGAAAGGCGGCGAATCGGTGCCCTGGCCGGCGAAGACATAGCTGCCGGCGCCGTCGTTGCGGTTGGCGACGCTGAGCAGCTGGCTGCGAATGCCGCGCAGCGAGTCGGCCAGCGTCTTGCGGTCGCTGTCGCTGTAGCTGCCGTTGCCGGCATTGAGCACGAGCTCGCGCGCCTGCTGCATCAGCTCGCCGGCGTCGCCCAGGGCCGCTTCGGCCTGCTGCATGACGTTGCGGCTGGCTTCCAGCGCCCGCTGGTTGGCTTCGCTGCGCACCATCGCGGCCAGCGCGCGTTCGGCGCGCGCCGCGGCCACCGGGTCGTCGCTGGCCGTGCTGACGCGCTTGCCGCTGGTGAGCCGGTCCTGGATCTCGGACAGGTCCTGCTGGCGGCGCTGCAGATTGCTGATCGAGGTTTCGAAAGCATTGGCGGCGGTGATGCGCATGGGGTTCTACCTCGGTTCGATTCGTTCGTCAGCCACCGGCGGTTTCGAGCAGCGTCTGGAAGATGCTCTGCGCGATCTGCAGCACCTTCGCCGCGGCCTGGTAGCTCTGCTGGTACTGGATCAGCCGCGCCGCTTCTTCGTCGAGGTTGACCCCCGACACTTCGCTGACGGCCTGTTCGGCCTGCGTCGACACCGACGCGGAAATCGTCGCCGACGCGTCGGCACTCTGCACGCGCACGCCGACGTCGGCCATCGCCGATGCATAGGCGTCGGTGGCGGTGACGCCGCCGCTCAAGGTGCCGTCGGATTGCAGCGTCTGGCCCACCAGCGTGGCGTCGCGCAGCGCGGCCATGGCCAGCGCGTTGCCGTTGTTCGCCGACATGTAGGCCGACGGCGTCGGCTGCACGTCGATGACGTCGCCGCTGCGCGGCACGCCGCTGAGCTGCAGCGCGAAGCCGTTGATGTCGTCCGGCGGCGCCGGGATGGCTTCGCCGGCGGTCCAGGTGCCGGTGCCCGACGACAGCACGGCGTTGCTGCTGTCGAGCAGCTGCCAGGTGTAGTCGCCGCTGTCGCTGGTGAAGGTGATGGTCGCGTTGGCGCTGGGCTGCGGCGGCGTCGTCAGCATCGTCAGCGACGAGACCACGGCGCTGCCGGTGTTGGCCGCTGCGGCGGTGGCCACCAGCGGCGACGCGGCGGCCAGGTCGCGCGGGTCTTGCAGCAGCCGCGTCATGCCGCTGGCGGCGCGGCCCACCGGCTGCAGCAGGAAGCGGTCGGTGCTGGCCGGCGCCGGCGAGCCGACGTCGATGCGCATGCCGTCGACGACATCGCCGCTGGACACGCTTTGCACCACCTGCGGGCTGGACTTGCGCGTCAGCTGGTAGACGCCGGCGGCGCCGCCGGGGTCGGCGCGCAGTTCGTAGTCGGCGGCCTGCACCGCAGACGGGTCGGTGATGGTCAGCGTGACGCTGGACAGGTAGGCGCCCGTCGTCGCGTCGCGCTGGTTGCTGGACGCCGGCAGCGCCTGCGCCGAGCCCAGCGCGAACAGCGGCTTGGACGCCACCGAGCCCGCCGGCTCCTGCAGGTTCACGCCCAGCATCTGCTGCTCGTTGATGGCACCGCCGATGGACGTGGCCAGCTGGCCGATCAGGTTGCGCGCGTCGACGAGGTCGGTGTTCTGGAACTTCAGCAGCCCGGCGATGCTGCCGCCGCCGAGCGAGTTTTCGTCGATGACGCGCTTGGTGCTGCCTTCGACCAGCGCCAGCGCCGAGCGCGACGGGTCCATCGGATCCAGCGTCACCTGCATCTTCGATGCGGTGGCGCCCAGCACCAGGCGCTGGCCGCCGGCGATGAACACCGCCGTCGTGCCGTCATCGGCCGACACGGTGGTCACCTGCACGTGTTCGCTGAGCTTGCCGATGAGGCGGTCGCGTTCGTCGAGCAGGTCGTTCGGCGGCTGGCCCAGGCCTTGCGCGGCGGCGATCTGGTTGTTGATCTTGGCGATGCTGTCGGCCAGGCCGTTGACGTCGGCGACCGTCGTGCGCAGGTCTTCGGTGACGCCGGCCTGGATGGTGTCGAACTGCGACGCGGCGCTGTTGAAGCGCGTCGCCAGGTCGTCGGCGCGCGCCAGCACCACCTGGCGCGTGGCCGTGTCGCCGGGGCGGCTGGCCAGGTCGACCATCGCGTTGAGGAAGCTGCCGATCGTGTAGCCGATGCCGTTCTCGCCGGTGGGGAACACCTGCTCGACCTGCTTCAGCCGCTCCAGCCGCGTGGCGTCCATCGACGACAGCGCCTTGGCCGTGGTCGCGGCGCGGCTCAGGAACTCGTCGTGCGCGCGCGAAACGGTCTTCACGTCGACGCCCTTGCCCAGGAAGCCGGCGCCGGTGTACTGGCCCTTGGCCGTGGCCAGTTCGGCCTGCTGGCGCGAGTAGCCTTCGACGCTGGCGTTGGCGATGTTGTGGCCGGTGGCCTGCATCGCGGCGTAGCTTGCCGACATGGCCCGCAGGCCCAGCGACATCAGCGGTGAGGCACCCATGTTCTTCTATCCCCCTCAGGCCATGCTGCGCTGCAGGCGCAGCGTGGTGTTGATCACGCGCGTCAGCTTGTCGGCGTAGGCCGGGTCGCTGGCGTAGCCGGCGCGCTGCAGGCCGCGTGCGAAGCTGCTGGCGTCTGACGCCTTGGCCACCGTCTGCTGGTAGCGCGGGCTGTCCTTCATCAGCTTCGCGTAGTCGGCGAAGGACTCTTCATAGCTGCCGTAGGCGCGGAACCTGGCCACCACCTTCTGCGCCCGGCCCTTCACGTATTCGGTGGTCGTGACGTCAGCCGTCGGCCCCTGCCAGTCGGCGCCGGCCTTGATGCCGAACAGGTTGTACGACGGCGAGCCGTCGGCGTGCTTGATCTCCTTGCGGCCCCAGCCCGTTTCCAGCGCCGCCTGCGAGACCATGAAGCTGGCCGGAATGCCGGTCTGCGCCTCGGCGCTCTGCGCCGCGCTGGTGTGCTGCTGCACGAAGCCGGCGGCACCGGTCTGCGGGATCTGCGTCGCCTTCGGCGTGGCCGACAGCGGCGCCGGCGTGTTGTTGGCCGAGCCGGTGACGGGGATCGGCCCCGGTGCCAGGCCCATCTGCCGTTCGAGCTGCTTGGCGATCACGTCCGACAGCCCGCCGGGCAGGCCCGACAGCTGGCCCGCGAGCTGGGTGTCGAGCATCTCGGTGCCCATCGACGAGCCGGCGTTGTCGAGCATGCCCGAGGCCATGGTCGAAGCCCGCATGCTCTTCACGAGCTCGTTCATGAACAGCGTCTCGAACTGCTTCGCGGCTTCGCGCACCGCCGCCTTCGGGTCGCTGGCGGCTTGCGCCTTCAGCGTCGCGAGCGAGCGCGTGTCGAGGTTCAGGCTCTGCGGGGCGGCCATTGGTCAGTCAATTCCGGAAGTCATTCACCGCAGAGGCACGGAGGGCGCGGAGTTCACGCAGAGGAAGGCAAAGGGTTCCTCTGCGAACCTCTGCGTCACTCGGTACCTCTGCGGTGAAGGTATTGATTTCCACGTTCAGATCACCTCGATCTCGGCGTTCAAGGCACCGGCACTCTTCATCGCCTGCAGGATGGCCAGCAGGTCCATCGGCGTGGCGCCGAGCGAGTTCAGCGCCTTGACCACGTCGGCCAGCTTGGCGCCGGCGGGCAGCTGCATCAGCGCGCCGCCTTGCTGCGTGATCGAGATGTCGGACTTCTCGCCGGCCACCGTCTGGCCTTGCGACAGCGGCGCCGGCTGGCTGACCGCCGGGCTGGTGCTGATCGTCACCGACAGATTGCCGTGCGCCACGGCGCAGGCATTCAGCGTCACCGATTCGTTCATCACCACCGAGCCGGTGCGCGCGTTCAGCACCACGCGCGCGGCAGGCTTCTCCAGGCCGATGGACAGGTTCTCGATGTCGGCGAGAAAGGCGATGCGGTCGTCCGGGCTGGCCGGCACGCGCAGGCGCACGGTGCGGCCGTCCAGCGCGATGGCGATGCCGTCGCCCTTGGCGGCGTTGATGGCGCCGGCCACCGCGCGCGCGGTGGCGTAGTCGTTGGACGTCAGGCCCAGCTGCAGGCTGTCGCCTTCGAGCAGCGGCGTCGGCACCGAACGTTCGACGGTGGCGCCTTCGGGAATGCGGCCGGCCGACAGATGGTTGATCTGCACCTTCGAGCCGTTCGCCGACGCACCCGCGCCGCCGACGATGAGGTTGCCCTGTGCCAATGCGTAGACCTGGCCGTCGGCGCCCTTCAGCGGCGTGGCGATCAGCGTGCCGCCGCGCAGGCTCTTCGCATTGCCGAGCGACGAGACGCTGATGTCCAGCGTCTGCCCCGGCCGCGCGAACGGCGGCAGCTGCGCGGTGATCATCACCGCGGCCACGTTGCGCAGCTGCATCGTCGTGCCGGGCGGCACCGTCACGCCCATCTGCTGCAGCATGGCGTTGACGCTTTGCGTCGTGAACGGCGTCTGCGTGGTCTGGTCGCCGGTGCCGTCGAGCCCGACGACGAGGCCGTAGCCGACCAGCGGGTTGCTGCGCACGCCTTGCACCGCGGCCAGTTCCTTGATGCGCGCGGCGCTGGCGTCCAGCGGCCACCAGACGGCCGCGCTGGCGGCCAGGAAGCTCAGGTTGACCAGCCAGCGCAGCAGGCGGTCCGGGTTGACTCTCATAACGGCGACACCACGCTGAGGAAGACACGCTGCAGCCAGCCCACCGACTGCGCGTCGGCCTGGGCGCCGCGGCCGCGGTGCTCGAGCCGCACATTGGCGATCTGCGCGCTCGGCACGGTGTTGCCGGGCTGGATGGCGCGCGGGTCGACCTGGCCCGAGAAGCGCAACACGTCGACGTTGGCGTTGACGCCGATCTGCTTTTCGCCGGCGATGACGAGGTGGCCGTTCGGCAGCACCTGGCGCACGATGACGGTGATGGTGCCGCTGAAATCGTTGCTGTTCTCGGTCGCGCCCTTGCCGCCGAAGGTGTTGGCCGACGTGGCGCCAACGCCGGCGCGGCCGAACGAATTCGGCGCGATGCCGGGCAGCGCGGTGATGCTGGCGGCCAGCGAGCTGCTCTTGTCGATCGAGCTGGTGGACTTCTGGCTCGCGTTGACCTTCTCGACGATCTGCACCACCAGCGTGTCGCCGACCAGGCGCGCGCGGTGGTCTTCGAACAGCGGCCGGTAGTTGGCCGACTGGAAGATCGCACCGTTGTCGGCATGCACCGCCGGCAGCTGCTGCGGCGGCACGCTGGTCGGCTCGGAAATCTCGACGTGCGGAACCATGAAGCTGCAACCGGCGAGCAGCAGCGGGGCCGGAACGAGCAGCAGGAAGAAGCGCGCGAACATCGTGATCCCCACCTTTCAGAGCTGGCCGAGCTTCTGCAGCATCTGGTCCGAGGTCTGGATCGCCTTCGAGTTCAGCTCGTAGGCGCGCTGCGTCGCGATCATCGACACCAGCTCTTCGACGACGTTGACGTTGCTGCCTTCGACGAAGCCCTGCTGCAGCGCGCCGAGGCCGTTGCTGTTCGGCGCGCCGGCGTTCGGCGTGCCGCTGGCGGCCGTCTCGGAGAACAGGTTCTGCCCGCGCGGGTCCAGCCCGGCCGGGTTGATGAAGCTGGCCAGCTGGATCTGGCCGACGCTGGTCGGCGTGGCCGTGGCGCCGGGCGTCGTGACCTGCACGGTGCCGTCCTGGCCTATCGTCACGCTCAGGGCGTTGGCCGGGATCGTGATGCCGGGCTGCAGGACGTAGCCGCTGTTCGTGACCAGCTGGCCCGACGCGTCGACTTGAAAGGCGCCGTCGCGGGTGTAGCCGGTGCTGCCGTCGGGCAGCTGGATCTGGAAGAAGCCGTTGCCCTTGATCGCCAGGTCGTAGTTGTTCGTCGTCTGCTGCAGGTTGCCCTGCGCGAAGTTGCGCGTGGTGCCGGCGGCGCGCACGCCCAGGCCGACCTGCAGACCGGTCGGCAGCTGGCTCTGCTCGGAGCTGGCGGCGCCGGACTGGCGCAGGTTCTGGTACATCAGGTCTTCGAACACGACGCCGCCGCGCTTGAAACCGTTGGTGCCGACGTTGGCGAGGTTGTTGGAAATTGCATCCAGCTTGGTCTGCTGGCCTTCCATGCCGGTCTTGGCAATCCACAGCGAACGGATCATGGTCTTGGTACCTCGGGGCTAGAAACCCGATCTTCCGCGAGCTTGAGCGCGCGAAGGCTTCGATAAAAGCGGGCTTGGACCCGCTTCTCTCGGCCCCTATGATCCGGGGCCCAGCCCACTGCCCGAGCACCGCGGCCATGCCGACCGCCCTGACGACGACCGAACTGTTCCTGATCGCGATGGCGATCGTCTTCGCCCTGCCCTACCTGGTGTGGCGCATCGCGCGCACCGACTACTGGGCGCCGCTGGTCATCGTGCAGATCTTCACCGGCATCCTGCTCGGCCCCGGCGTGCTCGGCCGAGCCTGGCCGGAAGCCCACGCCGCACTGTTCACGCCGGCGGTGGTGCAGGCGCTGAACGGCATCGCCTGGTGGGCGGTGATGATCTTCGTCTGGATCGCCGGCATCGAGCTCGACCTGCGGCAGGCCTGGAAGTACCGCCGCGAAAGCGGCATCGCCGCCGGCCTGGCGCTGGGCACGCCGGTGCTGGCCGGCTGCGCCGCCGGCGCGCTGCTGGCCACGCAGCCGGGCTGGGTCGGGCCGGCCGCGGCGCCATGGCAGTTCGTGCTCGGCATCGGCATGTCGTGCGCGGTGACGGCGCTGCCGGTGCTGATCCTGCTGATGGAAAAGCTCCACATCCTGCGCCAGCCGCTGGGCCAGCGCATCCTGCGCTATGCGAGCCTGGACGACATCGCGATCTGGGGCGTGCTGGCGCTGATCCTGATGGACTGGCAGCGCGTCGGCCGGCAAGGCGTGTTCCTGCTCGCCTTCGCGCTGGCCGCCTGGGCCTTACGCCGCCTGATGCGCTGGCTGCCCGAATCCGATCGCTGGTATGTCGGGCTGATCTGGCTGGCGGTCTGCGCCTTCGGCGCCGACTGGTCGGGCCTGCACTACATGGTCGGCGCGTTCCTGGCCGGCGTCGTGCTCGATGCCGACTGGTTCCCGCAGGCGCAGATGGACGCGCTGCGCCACCATGTGCTGCTGATCGTGATGCCGGTGTACTTCCTGAGCACGGGGCTGCGCACGAACTGGTCGCTCGGCGGCAGCGCGGTGCTGCTGGCGGCGGTGCTGCTGCTGGCGGCATCGGTGGCCGGCAAGCTGGCCGGCGTGCACCTGGCCGGCCGCGTGCTCGGCTGGCAGCGCGGTGAAAGCACGCTCATCGGCTGGCTGCTGCAGACCAAGGCGCTGGTGATGATCGTGTTCTCGAACGTGCTGCTCGACAAGCAGCTGATCACGTCGGAAACCTTCACCGCGCTGCTGCTGATGGCGGCAGCGAGCACGATGCTCACGGTGCCGGTCGTCGCGCCGCGGCTGCGGCGCCTGCAAAGCCTGATTACGGCGCCAGCAGCTTCGTCGCCGCCTGCTCCTTCTGCTCCGCACTCTGCAGCATCTTCATCTGCTGCTCGAACTGGCGCGCTGCGCTGATCATCGCGACCATCGTCTCGACCGGGCTGACGTTGCTGCCTTCGAGCGCGCCGCTCTGCACGCGCGCCGTGGCGTCGGCAGGCAGGTCGCCGTCGGCACCGCGGAACAGGCCATCGCTGCCGCGCGTCATGGCGCTTTCCGGCGTCACCAGTTTCAGCTTGCCGGCCTGCTGGCTGCGGCCGCCGGGGATCTTCGCGGTGATGGTGCCGTCGTCGGCGATCTCCACCGCGGCGTTGGCCGGCAGCGTGATCGGGCCGCCGTCGCCCAGCACCGGCAGGCCGGCGGGCGTGACGAGCAGGCCTTCGCTGTTGACCTCCAGCGCGCCGGCGCGGGTGTAGGCCTCGCTGCCGTCCAGCGACTGAACGGCGAGCCAGGACTTGCCTTTCACCGCCACGTCCAGGCTGCGGCCGGTGGCCGACACGGCGCCGGCCTGGGCGTCGTAGCCGACCGTCGATTCGAGCGCGTAGACCCGCGTGCTGGCGCCGTCGCCGCGCACGGGCACGGCGCGAAAGGCCTGCAGCTCGGCGCGAAAGCCCGTCGTCGACGCGTTGGCCAGGTTGTTGGCAAGCACGTCCTGGCGCTGCATCGACGCTTTCGCGCCGCTCATCGCCAGGTAGATGAGCCTGTCCATCAGCGCAGATTCACGAGCGTCTGCAGCACCTGGTCCTGCGTCTTGATCGTCTGCGCGTTGGCCTGGTAGATGCGCTGCGCGGTGATCATGCTGACCAGCTCGCCGGTGAGGTCGATGTTCGACTCTTCCAGCGCGCCGGACTGCAGCACGCCCATGTTGCCTTCGCCGGGCACGCCGACCACCGGGTCGCCGGACGCGTAGGTGTTGGACCAGACGTTGCCGCCCATCGCCTGCAGGCCTTGCGGGTTGCGGAAGGTGGCCAGTTCGACCTGGCCGGCCGGCTTGCTCTGGCCGTTGCTGTAGCGCGCCATGACGATGCCGTCGCCTTCGATCGAGATGCTCGACAGCTGGCCCGGCGCATAGCCGTCCTGCGACAGGCTGGTGACGCCGAAGCCCGAGCCGTACTGCGTGGCGCCTTCGAGCGACAGGGTGATGTCCATCGGCGTCACGATGGTCGCGCCGTTGGCGTTGGTCAGCGGCCCCGGGATGCTGATCGGCAGCGCGCTGACGTCGGTGGTCGGCGCACTGCCGTCGGACAGGAAGGTCAGCGGCGTGGTCGTCATCGGCTGCGGGTCGGCGGTGGTGCCGTTCACCGGGGTGCCGTTGGCCGTGACGAAGATGTTCCACTGATCCGTGTCGGTCTTCTGGAAGTAGTAGGTCAGCGCGACGTCCTGGCCCTTCGCGTCGTAGACCGTGATCGAGGTCGCGTTGTTGTAGGTGGTCGGGTCGGTGAAGTCGATCTGCGGCGTGACGCCGCTGCCGGGGTTGGTGACCTCGGCGCGCGAGTCGAGGTTCATCTCCAGCTCGATCTCGCTGCTGGCGTTCGGCTGGATGCCGGCGGTCGGCAACTGCAGCGGCTTGGCCAGGCCGGGCTGGATGACGCCGGTGCCGTCGGCCGGGTAGCCCATCAGCTGCAGGCGGTCGTTGTTGATGATGTAGCCCTCGCGGTCGACCTTGAACTGGCCGTTGCGCGTGTACTGCGTCGGGCTCGCGCCGTCGGTCACCTGGAAGAAGCCGGCGCCGTTGATGGACAGGTCCATCGAATTGCCGGTGGTCGTGATGTTGCCCTGCGTGAACTGCTGCGCCACGGCGGACAGGTTCACGCCGATGCCGATGTTGCTGGCGCCGCCGCCGCTCAGGGCCGTGGCGTACATGTCGGAGAACTCGGCCCGCGCCACCTTCGCGCCATAGGTGTTGGCGTTGGCGATGTTGTTGCCGATGACCTCGAGGTTCTTGCTCGTGGCGTTGAGCCCGGAAAGGCCTTGCTGGAAGCTCATTCGATATCCTTCAGTTGAATGCCTTGACGTCGCTGTAGGGCACGGTGCCCGAGCGCACGAGCTCGAGGTTCATGGTGCTGCCGTTCATGCTCACGGCGCCGACGCGGTCGAGCATCAGCGCGGTGGTGCTGACGGTCGCGGTGCCGGAATTCGCGGTTACGCGAAAGGTGTAGGCGCTGTCGTCGGCCACGGTGCCGGCGTCCCAGCTGAAGCTGTGCGTGCCGGTGGTGGCGGCGCCGAGCTGCAGCGTGTCGACGACGCGGCCGGTGGTGTCCAGCACCTCGACCTTGACGCGGTCGGCGGCGCCGGCGAGTTCGAAGCCGCCGACGCCGGTGCCGCTGCTGATGGCCAGGCCGTTGCCCTTGACCGTGACGTCGTGGCCGACCAGCGCCGCGCCTTGCAGCGCCTGCATCTGCACGAACTGCGTGTTCAGCCCTTGCACGGTGGTGTTCAGCGCGGTGATGCCGTCGACGGTGCTGATCTGCGCCATCTGGCTCGTGATCTGCGCGTTGTCCATCGGATTCAGCGGATCCTGGTTCTGCATCTGCGTGACCAGCAGCTTCAGAAAGCGGTCGGCGGCGCCGGCCTCGTTCGTCGTCTGCGTCGTGCTGCTGCTGCTGCTCGTGCTGTTCAGCGCGGAAAACGAATCGATGGTGGAAGTGCTCATGGGGCCTCGCGGTGCATCACGACTGGCCCATCTGCAGCGTCTTCTGCAGCAGGTTCTTGGCCGTGTTCATGACTTCGATGTTGTTTTGATAGGAACGCGAGGCCGAGATCATGTTGACCATCTCCTCGACCGCGTTGACGTTGCTGTAGGTGACGTAGCCCTCGGCGTCGGCCGCGGGGTGCTTGGGGTCGTGCACGCGCCGGCCGGCGCTCTGGTCTTCGGTGATCGTCGAGACGCGCACGCCGGCGGCGCTGTCGGGCTGGCCGCCGGTGCCCATCAAGGCGGTCTGGAACACGACCTGGCGCGCCTTGTAGGCCCGGCCATCGGGCCCGGCCACGGTGTCGGCGTTGGCCAGGTTGGAGGCCACGACGTTGAGGCGCTGGCTTTGCGCGCTGACCGCGCTGCCGGCGACGTCGAAGATGCGGAACATGCTCATGCTTCAGCCTTCAGCCCTGGTTGGGGCTCTTCATTGCGTCGCTCAAGGTGCGCACGTTCGCGTTGATGAAACGCAGCGTCGATTCGTACTTCAGCGCGTTGTCGGCGAAGGCCGCGCGTTCGCGGTCCATGTCCACCGTGTTGCGGTCCAGGTTGGTCTGGCTCGGCGTGGCGTAGCGCAGGTCCGGGCTTTCCCGGCTGCGGCCGAAGCCTTCGGCGAGCAGGTCGCCGGCAACCGGACCACCCAGTGCCGTACCGCTGCTGCCGCTGCCGCTGCCGCTGCCGCTGCCGCTGCCGCTGCTGCCGCTAGCGTTGCGCAAGGCCTGCGCGAAGTTGAAATCGCGCGCCACGTAGCCGGGGGTGTCGGCGTTGGCGATGTTGCTGGCTATCAGCCGCTGGCGTTCGGCTCGAAGAACCAGCGCGTCGGCCTGGAAATCAAGCGATCCGGTCAGGCGTTGGATCATGGGGCGCTCCTGGATGCCTGGTCATTCTGGGCAGCGGGGCATTCCGACATAAGCGCGATAAAAGGCGCCAAGACCGGCCATTTCGGAGCCCGCGGGCGCTTGCGTCTGGATACATTGCACTCGTGAACATCCTGCGTCAGTCCGTCCACCGTCTGCTTTGCCTGCTCGCCGTCTGGCTGGCGCTGCCCGCCATGGCCGACGAACTGCCGGCCGCCACGCTGGCCGAGGCGCAGGCCCTGGCCCGCAGCGCCGCCGCGGCACTGGCGCCGGCCGGCGCGCGCATCGAGGCCGTGCCCGGCGCGCTGGACACGCGGCTGCGCCTGGCGCCTTGCGCGCGCATCGAAACCTATCTGCCCGCCGGCGGCCGGCCCTGGGGCGCCAGCCGCGTCGGCCTGCGCTGCCTGCAGGGCACGACGGCCTGGAACGTCTATCTACCGGTGACGGTGAGGGTCTTTGCGCCGGCGCTGGTGAGCACCACGCCGTTGCCGGCCGGCACCGTCATCGAAGCCGCGCACCTGACCAAGGCCGAAGTCGACTGGGCCGCCGATGCTTCGCCGGTGCACACGCGCAGCGAAGTCCTGCTCGGCCGCACGCTGGCGCGGCCGCTGGCCGCCGGCCAGCCGCTGCGCGGCGCCGACCTGCGCGTGCGCCAGTGGTTCGCCGCCGGCGACACGGTGCGGATCGTGGCCAGCGGCTCCGGCTTTTCAGTCAGCGGCGAGGGCCAGGCGCTTTCGCCGGGCATCGAAGGCCAGCCGGCGCGCGTGCGCACCGACGGTGGCCGGGTTGTCAGCGGGTTGCCGAGCGGCGATCGCCGCATCGAGGTGGCGTTGTGAGTCGCTATCTGGCGGGCCCCCTCGTTCGGGGGGATTGGACGAAAATAAGTGGCCCCGGGCTAAAGTTCGAAGCGCGCGCGTCCGATAGAGCGATCATGTCAAAGGAGCTTGGCCCTCATGGCCGGCCCGGCTGGAGTTCAAAATGAAGATCGGTCCTCTCGATACAAAGCCGTCCGCGGCCCCCGTTGCCAACGAGCGCAAGGCGCAGGGCACGACGCAGGCCAACGGCACAGCCGAGCCGAGCACGCATGTCGAGTTGTCGTCGGCGGCACTGCTGTCCACCGACAGCGCCGACGGCAGCTTCGACGCCGAGAAGGTTGCGCGCATCGCGCAGGCCATCGAAGACGGCAAGTTCAAGGTCAACCCCGAAGCGATCGCCGACAAGCTGATCGCCAATGCGCAGGAATTGCTCGGCAAGACCTCTCGCTGACACGCAGACCTGACGCATCCATGCTGACCTCTGCCGCCTCACCGGGCACCCAGCCCCGCCGCGCCGATCTCGAAGCGCCGCTCGCAGCCGTCGAAACCCGGCTGGCTGCGCTCGGCACCGCCCTGTACCGCAACGATGCCCAGGCCATCGAGGCCGAGGCCGCCGAACTGCACCGCGCGCTGGCTGCGGCCATCACGCATTTCAGCCGCGCCGCGCGCGAAGGCGGCGTGCCGCCGCCGCTGCGCCAGCGCCTGGCCCTGGCCAGCGGCCAGGTCGCCGCCCAGCGCGAGGCGCTGGCCCGCGCCACCGCGGCGCTCGACCGCGCCATCGACGTGCTGCTGCCCGGCCTGGGCGGCAACGTCTACGCAGCTTCCGGCGCCGCCGACCGCGCCGGCCACTCGGGCAGCCTGCTGGCCTGACAAGCCGAATTCGGTCACGCGCAGCGCCGCCACGGCGCGACAAAAAGCGCCACAATCCGTATTGATATGAAACGAGATGTCGCACTGCGGTGCGACATCCAGACGACCTCATGCGCAGCAGCCACACCAGGGCTGCCGCACGCCAGGCGATCCACGCGTTGGGAAAATCCGAGACCGTTTTCGATGCCGAGGCAGCGTCCGATCCCGCGCGCTCGCTACTCGACAGCTTGCGCCGTTCGGCCGAGGCCGGCTGGAGCACGCTGCTGCTCGGCGCGCTGGCCGTCGTGGCGCTGCTGTTCGCGCTGCTGCTGCGCCTGCCCGACAACGGCGTGCTCGGCGATGCCGGCGCCTTGTTCGCAGCCGCCACGCGGCTCGGCTGGTCGGCTTCACTGAACGGCGGCGACGCGCCGGCGCAGCTGCAGCGCGCGCGCACCGAGGTCGACCGCCACCTGGCCCAGCTGCAGGCCGCGGCCGCGCGGGCGGGGCTCGATCTGCCCGAACTGGCCACCTTCCACGCCCGCTGGGCCGCGCTGTCGGCGCTGCCCGGCGCGGCCGAGCTGCAGGCGCTGGCCGCCGGCGCCGACGCGCTCGCCGCGGCCACGCAGCGCCAGGTCGAAAACCGCGAGCAGCGGCTCGAATGGCTGATGAAGGGACTGACGGCCCTGCTCGCGGCCGCGCTGGTGCTGCCGATCCACGGCCTGTGGCGGCAGCGGCGGCGGCTGCGGGCTTCGCTGCACCAGATCTCCGACCACCTCGGCGCCGGCGCCTGGCAGGACGCGGTGCAAAGCCTGCGCGAAGACCGGCTCGGCGCGCCGTCGGCCTTCGACGCGCTGGCCAGCGGCGTCGAAGGCGCCTTGGGCGAATCCGACCGGCGCTGGCAGGCGCTGGCCGATCTGTCGGCCGACTGGTACTGGGAAACCGATGCCCAGTTCCGGCTGACCTGGCTGTCGGGCTCGGCGCCGGCGATCACGCTGCTCGGCTGGACACCGGCCGAGCTGATGGGCAGGCGCCGCGACGAGCTGGCCTTTCTCGACGCGCCGGCGCATGGCTGGGACGCGCTGCACGCCTGCATGGCCCGGCACGAGCCCTTCCGCGATCTCGAATACCGCGCCCGCGCGCGCCATGCCGGGCATGCGATCTGGGTCACCACCAGCGGCCGGCCGCGCTTCGACGCGCGCGGCGAGTTCGTCGGCTACGAAGGCGTCGGCCGCGACATCACCGAGCGCAAGACGGCGCACGAGCGGCTCATCGCCAGCGAGCAGCGCTGGTCGCTGATGGCCGGGCTGGCGACCGACTGGTACTGGGAGACCGACGCCGAACACCGGCTGCGCCCGATGAGCCCCGAGCTCTACCGGCGCGTGTCCGGCTTTGCCGAACAAGTGGTCGGCCGCACCCGCTGGGAGGCGCACCGCGACGCGCTGACGCCCGAACAATGGGCCGAGCACCGCGCCGAGCTGGACGCGCGGCGGCCGTTCCGCTCGCTGCAGTTCGAAGTCCAGACCGGCGAAGGCCGCTACCTGTGGCTGTCGGTCAGCGGCATTCCGCGTTTCGACGGCCAGGGCCGCTTCCTCGGCTACCACGGCGTCGGCCGCGACGTCACCGTGCGCAAGCAGGCCGAACGGCTGCTGCTGCGGCACAACGAAGAACTGCAGTCGCGCGTGGCCGAGCGCACGCGTGAACTGCAGCAGCTGAACCTCGACCTCGAAGCCTTCTCGCGCCAGCTCGCGCACGAGCTGCGCACGCCGATCAGCCATGTGCAGGGCCTGGCGCACCTGATCGAGGTGCGCGCCGCCGACCGGCTGAACGACGAAGAGCGCCAGCTGCTGGCGCTGCAGGTGCAGGCCGCGCGCAGCATGCGCGAGACCGTGGACGCGCTGCTGCTGCTGGCCCGCTCCACCGTGCAGGCCATGCCGATGGAGCCGCTGGACCTGAGCCTGCTGGCGGTGCAGGTGATGGCCGAACTGCCGCCGCTGGAACGCCGCGCGCCGCTGGAATGGCATGTCGAGCCCGGCCTCAGCGTGCACGGCGCGCCGGCGGCGCTGCGCATAGTGCTCACCAACCTGCTGGGCAACGCCGCCAAATTCACGCGCAAGGTCGAACGGCCGGTGGTGCGCGTGCACGGCCGCACCGACCCCGACGGCCGCCTGCGCATCAGCGTCGTCGACAACGGCGCCGGCTTCGACCCGACGCAGGCGGACCGTCTGTTCCAGCCCTTCCACCGGCTGCACGGCGGCGACGATTTCCACGGCACCGGCATCGGGCTGACGATCGTGCACCGCATCGTCGAGCGCCATGGCGGCAGCGTCGCCGCGCGCGGTCAGCCCGGGCGCGGCGCCTGCTTCGAGTTCACGCTGGCCGGCGCGGCGCCGGCCTGAGCATCCGGGCGACAAGGCCCCGCGCCGGTTTGTGGCCTAATCTCGCCTCCCGACAATTCACCCACCTCTCGCTGGAGCCATTCATGGGCAACAAGATCAAGACCGAAGCCGACCGCCTCGCCACGCCGCGCCCGCCGGCGCCCCCGGGCGTGAGCTTCACCGTCGGCCGCGGCCAGAAGATCAGCCTCGAGCGCGGTTCGCACACGCGCAGCAAGAAGAACCCCGGCAAGCGCCCGCGCAAGGGCGGCTGACGCCCCGCGGCGCAATGCCGCCGATCCCATGCTGAGAATCACCGAGCTGCGGCTGCCGCTGGAGCACGCGCCCGAGGCGCTGCGCCCGGCGATCGTGTCCCGGCTGGGCGTCGCCGATGCGGCGCTGACCGCCTTCACCGTCTTCAAGCGCAGCTACGACGCGCGCAAGAAGGCCGCGATCCAGCTCATCTACACCGTCGACTGCGAGGTCGACGGTGAAGCCGCCGTGCTGGTGCGCCATGCCGGCGACGCCCACCTGCGGCCGGCGCCGGACACGCAGTACCGCCCCGTCGCGCAGGCGCCGGCCGACTTCCGTGCCAGCGGCCGCTTGCGCCCGGTGGTGATCGGCTTCGGCCCCTGCGGCCTGTTCGCGGCGCTGGTGCTGGCGCAGATGGGGCTGGCGCCCATCGTGCTGGAGCGCGGCAAGGGAGTGCGCCAGCGCACCAAGGACACCTGGGGCCTGTGGCGCCAGGGCGTGCTCGACCCCGAGTCGAACGTGCAGTTCGGCGAAGGCGGCGCCGGCACCTTTTCCGACGGCAAGCTGTGGAGCCAGATCAGCGACCCGCGCCACCTGACGCGCAAGGTGCTGACCGAGTTCGTCAAGGCCGGCGCGCCGGAAGAGATCCTCTACGTCGCCAAGCCGCACATCGGCACCTTCCGGCTGGTCAGCATGATCGAGAAGATGCGCGCCGACATCGAAGCGCTGGGCGGCGAGGTCCGCTTCCGCCAGCGCGTGGCCGACATCGTCATCGAAGACGGCCGGGTGCGCGGCCTGGTGCTGGCCAGCGGCGAGCAACTCGACTGCGAGCATGTGGTGCTCGCCGTCGGCCACAGCGCGCGCGACACCTTCGAGCGGCTGCACCGGCGCGGCGTGGCGATGCAGGCGAAGCCGTTTTCGGTGGGCTTTCGCATCGAGCACCCGCAAGGCCTGATCGACCGCGCGCGCTTCGGGCCCAGCGCCGGCCATCCGATCCTCGGCGCGGCCGACTACAAGCTCGTGCACCACGCGCGCAACGGTCGTTCGGTCTACAGCTTCTGCATGTGCCCGGGTGGCACCGTCGTCGCCGCGACCTCGGAGACCGGGCGCGTCGTGACCAACGGCATGAGCCAGTATTCGCGCAACGAGCGCAACGCCAACGCCGGCATCGTGGTCGGCATCTCGCCGCAGGACTACCGGCAGGACCGCAGCGCCGGCGGCGAGGTGCCGCCGCTGGACGGCATCGCGTTCCAGCGCTTCTGGGAGTCGCGCGCCTACGTGCTGGGCGGCGAGGACTACCAGGCGCCGGGCCAGCTCGTCGGCGACTTCGTGCGCGGCCGCCATGGCCCGGCCGTGGCGCGCGACTTCGGCAGCGTTCTGCCGTCGTACAAGCCCGGCGTGCGGCTGACCGACCTGGCCGAGCCCGGCCGCGGCAGCCTGCCCGACGAAGCGCTGGCCGCCATCCGCGAGGCCCTGCCCGCCTTCGAGCGCCAGATCCCCGGTTTCGCGATGGCCGACGCCGTGCTCACCGGGGTGGAGACGCGCACGTCGTCGCCGCTGCGCATCCCACGCGGCAAGGACTTCCAGAGCCTGAACGTCGCCGGCCTGTATCCGGCCGGCGAAGGCGCCGGCTATGCGGGCGGCATCATGTCGGCCGGGGTCGATGGCATCGAGGTCGCGGAAGCCCTTGGCCTGCAGCTGTTGCGCGCGGCGTAGGCCGGCCGCCCGATCAGCCCACCGTCACCGTCACCGCAGCCGACTTGCGTCCACCCGGCCCGCTGCAGAACAGGCGGTAGGTGAAGATGCCCGGCCGCGTCGGCGTGACGGTGATGCGGCCGCCGCTGGGCTTGGCGCCGCGCCAGGCGCCGCTGGCGATGCAGCTGTTCAGGTTCTCCGACGACCAGAACACGTCGTAGGGCACGCCGACCCAGGTGTTGATGGGCGTGAAGCAGGTGTCGAACTCGTTGCGGCAGTGCTTGTCGATAGCCAAGCCGGCCGGCTGCGGCACCAGCGCGTCGAACTGGAACACCGAGCCGGTGGCCAGCGAGCCGCCGCCGTACTGCGTGGTCGATCCGTACAGCATGCCGGCGGCGTCCATCACCGGGCCGCTGACCGGATGGGTGCCGTCGAACGACACCAGGCGGTGCAGCGTCAGGAACTCGCCGCTGGTCGACAGGCGGAAGATCGTGCCGCCACCGCTGCCGCCGCCGAAGCCCATGCCGTAGAGCCGGCCATCGGGCCCGGCCACCAGCGGGCCGACCGGGCTGCCGCCGTCGCTGCCGTTGAAGGCATACAGCGTCGAGACGGTGCCGCCGGGCGTCATGCGGAAGACCGTGCCGCCGCCGTTCGCGCCACCGCCGCCGGTGACGCCGTAGAACACGCCGCCCAGTTCGGCAAAAGCGCCCGACGGCGCGCTGCCGTCGCTGCCGCTGAACTGGTGCAGCACCGTGTAGCCGCTGCCGTCGCGGTTGATCGTGAACAGCGCGCCGTTGGCGAGCACGCCGGGGCCGTACTGCAGCGCACCGTAGAGCCGGCCGTCGCTGCCGATCGAGAACTGGCGATCCGGGTAGATGCCGCTGGCCGGCGTGAACTCGTACAGCGTCGTCACCGTGCCGTCGGGCGCGAGCTTGAACACCGTGCCATAGCCGCTGCTGCCGGCGCTGCCGCCGTAGCGCATCGCGCCATACAGGAAGCCGTCGCCGCCATCGACCAGCTGCCCCGGCTCGCGACCTTCGGACTGGCCGTTGCCGGCCAGGCTGTGCAGCGTCGAGAAACCGCTGCCGTCGGGCGCCAGGCTGAAGGCCGTGCCGCCGAAGCTGGTGACGACATGGCCGACCGTCACCGTGCCCTGCGGCGTGGTGCCGAAGATCGTGCCGTCGGCGCGCTGCACCAGGCCGGCGTCGAGCTGCTGGCCATCCGGCCCCTGGAACGAGTGCAGGATGGTGTGCACCTTGCTCGTGCTGACCGCGAACACGGTGCCCAGGCCGCCCGTGCCGCCGGCATTGGTGGTGCCGTAGATGCGGCCGTCCTGGCCGACCAGCACGCGGCCGATCGGGTATTCGCCGTCGGCATAGTCGAAGCCGTGCAGCACCGTCACGCCAGCCTGCAGCGGCGCCGCCGCCAGCAGTGCCAGCCAGGCCCCGCGGCGAATGAAACGGGTCAGCTTCGTGTCCATGGCGACCTCCGCGGCTCCGACGTCGGCCAGCATAGAGCGGCGGGCCCGCCGCCTGCAAGCGCGCGGGGCCTGCGAACCTGGGGGGCTATGTCGCCGGGCCGAGCGCACCTTCGTGCCCGTGCGCCGGCTGGGCCGCCGGCTGCGGCGATGCGGCGGCGTACTTCGCGCAGGCCAGCAACGCCGCCGCCACCGCGGCGTAGCTCAGCGCCACCATCGGCATCTTGCCGATGCCGATGGCTTCGCTGTGCATGAAGCCGAAGAAGGTCAGCACGGCGCCGGCGAAGGCGAAGCCGGCGGCCTTGACGAAGGCGCGGTCGATCATGAACGCCGTCACCGCGGCCAGGATCAGGCTGACCAGGATCGCGCCGCTGCCCAGCACCTCCAGCCCTTGGTAAACGACGCCGACCTGGCCGAGCTTGTCGAAGCCGACCGCCAGCGCGTTGGTGCCGGCCGCGCCGAGCGCGTTGTCGATCTGCAGCTTGCCCCAGGCGGCGACCTGCGGCACCAGCGCCAGGATCACCGCCGGCGCGTGGCTCTTCGGCGTTTCCTGGAAAGCCTGGGCGCCGATCAGCATGCCGATGTAGAGCAGGATCGGCGAGATCGCGACCACCGGGATCAGCGCCATCAGCAGCGCCAGGATGCCGAACCACGACAGCACCAGCACCATCACGCCGGTGGCGGCCGAATAGCCGATGCGGCCGCCGATCGCCTTCCAGCCCGGGTGGCCGATGTAGACGGCGTTGATGAACGGGTTGCCCATCAGGCAGCCGATCAGGCTGACGACGCCGTCGGCGGTGAGCACGCGCGTGGTCGGGAACGCGTCGCCGCCGGCTTCGGCGCTTTCGACGTTGTCCATCGCCTCGACCAGGTCGTAGATGCCGAACGGGATCGCGGTGACGAGGATCACGCCGAGGAACTCGAAGCCCGAGAAGACATGGCCGATGGCCGGCAGCGGGAACGAGAAGCCGAAGCTCGAGAAGGCCTGGCCGACGGCCGCGGCGCTCATGCCGCCGAGGCTGAAGCCGAGTGCGGTGGAACCCCAGGCGATGATCGAGCCGACGGCGATCGCCACCAGCCCGGCCGGGATGCCCTTGTAGTAGCGCACGCCGCCGAACCAGCTGGCGAGCAGGATGGCGAAGCAGACGACGCCGATCAGCGGCGTCATGTACATGTCCAGCGCCGGCCGCAGCGAGATGAAGGCGATCGACACGCCGGCCAGCGCGCCCAGCAGCGCGGCGCGCGGCGTGATGCGGCGGATCAGCGGCGCGATGAAGCCGCCGGCCATCAGCACGAAGCTCTGCACGAAGACCCAGGTCAGGCCGGCTTCCCAGCCCTTGATGGGGTCGCCGGTCTTGGCGGCGATCGGCATCATGATGACGAAGACGACGATGAACATGTGCGGCACGCTGATGCCCGACGGCAGCGCGCAGACATCGTTGCGCCCGCTCTTCTGCGCCAGCCGGTACGCCAGCCAGGCGTAGTAGAAGGTGCTCAGGCACAGCATCAGGCCGGTGGCCGGCAGGATGCGGCCGAAGACCAGCGCGTCGGGCAGTTTCAGCACGTAGCGCATCAGCGCCGTCAAGGTCAGCATGTTGACCAGGATGTTGGTGCCAAAGCCGAAGAAGGCATTCCAGTCGCCGGGCGACCAGAGGGTGGGCTTGTGGGTGGTCAAGATCGTCACTCCTCGCGTTGTCGGTATCGCAAGCACAAGTCGAGCACGGTGACGCTCTCGTTCGTGGCGGGCACGCAAGAAGGGAGGCGGCGCGCACAGCCAGGCGTCGCCGGGCGCGATGCATAAATCGGGCCCGTGGTTACCAACGCAAACAAGCCTCTTGGCGCCCCAGAAGCGGGCGCCGAGGCGTCAGGTCAGGCGCCCAAGCCCTTGTTCGGGTTGATCAGCACCTTGGCGCCGGTCGAGCGCTGGCCGTACAGCGCGATCGTGTCCAGCTGCAGCGCCTCGGCCAGCGAAACCTCTTTCGAGTAGTGGCTGGCGAACGTCGTCTTCAGCTCCGCGGCCACGCGCTGGCGCAGCTGCGCCGCGGCGGCCGCGCCGATGCGCTGCAGGAACGGGAACAGCAGCCAGCCGCCCACGCCCCAGGCCATGCCGAAGCCGCGCTGCAGCTGGATCGGCCCGAGGTCCAGCCCGCCGTAGACGTAGACCTGCTTGTGCGTCGCCGAGCCGTAGCGGCTGTATTCGGTGGCGCTGCGGCCGATCGCCACCTCCATGGCGTTCAGGATCTGGCTCGCCAGCCAGCCGCCGCCGATGGCGTCGAAGGCGATGGTGGCACCGGTGGTGGCGAGCGCCTCGGTCAGCTCGTCGACGAAGCCCGGCGACGATGCGTCGCAAACATGCACGGCACCGATGCCCTTCAGCAGCGCCGCCTGCTCGGGCCGGCGCACGATGTTCACCAGGCCGATGCCGTCCTGCAGGCAGACGCGGTTCAGCATCTGACCCAGGTTGGACGCCGCCGCGGTGTGCACCAGCGCCTTGTGTCCTTCGCGCCGCATCGTCTCGACCATGCCCAGCGCCGTCAGCGGGTTGACGAAGCACGACGCGCCTTCGGCAGCGGTCGTGCCCTCGGGCAGCAGCAGGCATTGTTCGACCTTCAGGCAGCGGTACTGCGAATACATCGCGCCGCCGATGGCCGCCACGGTCCGGCCGAGCAAGGCCTGGGCCGCGGTGGAGGAACCGGCTTCGACGACGACGCCGGCGCCTTCGTTGCCGACCGGCATCGACTGCCCCAGGCGGCCGGCCATGGCCTTCAGGCCGCGTTCGGGGATGCCGGCGGTGACGACCCCGCCCGACTGCTTCGCGGTGCTCATGTCGGCGGCGCCGAACAGCAGCCCGATGTCCGACGGGTTGATCGGCGCGGCCTCGACGCGCACGATCACTTCGTCGGCCGCCGGCGCCGGCACCGGCGTGTCCACCAGCGACAGTTCGAGTTCGCCGCCGGGCTTGACGAGCGAACGCAGTTGCAGGCCTGTGAGGTTCGTCTTCATGGTGTCTTTCGTTGGCGGGGCGGAAGACGCTAGCACACCGGGTTGCAGCGCGCTCGCCCGCCGCGCGCGCCCGAATCGGCGGGCGGTCATCGGCCGCGCGGACGCGGGCTGGATTTCGCCTATAACGTCGCTTCGTCAACAGCCAGGCCCCGCAAATGCAGCCTTCAGGCAATCGTCATGGTCTGGCTGTGCTCACGCTGGGCGCCCTGGGCGTCGTCTATGGCGACATCGGCACCAGCCCGCTGTACACGATGAAAGAGGTGTTCAACCCGGCCAACGGCGTGCCGCTGGACGCGCCCAGCATCGTCGGCGCGGTGTCGGTGATCTTCTGGGCGCTGATGGTCGTGGTGACGCTGAAGTACGTGGTGCTGATCCTGCGCGCCGACAACCGCGGCGAGGGCGGCATCATGGCGCTGACCGCATTGGCCGCCGGCGGCCGGCCGGGGCTGCGCACCGTGCTGCTGCTCACCGGCGTGCTCGGCGGTGCGCTGTTCTATGGCGACAGCGTCATCACGCCGGCGATCTCGGTGCTCGGCGCCGTCGAAGGCCTGGAAGCGATCACGCCGGCGTTCAAGCCCTATGTGCTGCCGCTGTCGGTGGCCGTCATCGTCGGGCTGTTCATGGTCCAGCGCCATGGCACGGCGGCGGTCGGCCAGCTGTTCGGCCCCATCATCACGGTCTGGTTCCTGGTGCTGGGGCTGACCGGCGCGATGCAGGTGCTGCAGCACCCGGACATCCTGGCGGCGCTGAACCCGCTGCGGGCCGTGGCCTTTCTGCAGGCACGCGGCTGGCACCTGTTCGTGGTCATGGGCTCCATCGTGCTGGCGCTGACCGGCGCCGAGGCGCTGTATGCCGACATGGGGCATTTCGGCCGCCGGCCGATCCGCCTGGCTTGGACCGCGCTCGTGCTGCCGGCGCTGGCCCTCAACTACATGGGCCAGGGTGCGCTGCTGATCCGCGACCCGACGGCGCTCGAAAACCCGTTCTACCGGCTCTTTCCGCAGGCCTGGCTGATCCCGGCCGTGCTGCTGGCCACGGCGGCGTCGGTGATCGCTTCGCAGGCCGTCATTTCCGGCGCGTTCTCGCTGACCAAGCAGGCCATCCAGCTCGGCCTGCTGCCACGCATGCGCATCCTGTACACGTCCGAGAAGGAAGCCGGCCAGATCTACGTGCCGATGGTGAACTGGATGGTCATGGTCGCCGTGCTGCTGGCCACGGTGGGCTTCGGCAGCTCGTCGGCGCTGGCGTCGGCCTACGGCATCGCCGTCACGGTGACGATGTTCATCACCACCTTGCTGACCTTCTACGTCGTGCGCTACGTGTGGCGCCACTCGCTGCTGCTGGCGCTGGCCGCCACCGCCGTGTTCCTGGCGGTGGATGCGGTGCTGGTGCTGTCTTGCTCGCTGAAGATCTGGCAGGGCGGCTGGTTTCCGCTGGTCATGGGCGGCGCCATCTTCGCCGTCATGGCGACCTGGCGGCGCGGCCGCGAACTGCTGATCGAACACATCCGCAGCGACGACCCCGAGCTGCTGCCCTTCGTCGAGGCGCTCGCCGCCGACACGTCCATCCACCGCACACTGCGCACGGCGGTGTATGCGGTCGCCAACCCGGACACGGTGCCGCAGGCGCTGATGCACAACCTGAAGCACAACCAGGTCCTGCACGAACAGAACGTGATCCTGACCGTGAAGTTCGAAGAGGTGCCGTGGGTCGCTCCCGCAGAGCGCGTGCAGGTCTCGCCGCTGGGCGGTGCCTTCTGGCGGCTGCAGATCAACTACGGCTTCATGGACGAGCCCGACATCCCCAGGGCGCTGCTCGATTGCTCCCGGCGCGGCCTGGTCATCGACCCCGGCGCGATCTCCTACTTCCTGAGCCGCGAGATCGTCGTACCCACGCGCGGCGCCGGCATGGCGCATTGGCGCGAGGCCTTGTTCGCGACCATGTCGCGCAATGCCGGCAGCGTGGTCGAGTTCTTCCGCCTGCCCGACAACTGCGTGGTCGAACTCGGTACGCGCGTGCAGATCTGAACCTGCGGCAGGAGACCGACACGATGGAAACACGCAGACGCCGGGTCGGCCAGCCGATCACCCCCGAGCAGTTCGACGAACTCGACGACGAGCAACTCGCACGGCTGGTGCCCAAGGCCTACCGCGAGTTCTTCCCCGGCAAGGACTTCTGCGCCGACGGCTATTTCTATCTGCACGACGGCACCGCGTGGAGCTTCTTCAAGGGCGGCTTCCTGGACGACTGAATGCAGGACGCGCAGATCTTCATCAGCTACCGCCGCGACGACGCCGCCGGCTACGCGCGCGCCGTGTACGACGAGCTGGCGCGGCACTTCGGCGCCGAGCGCGTGTTCATCGACGTCGACGACATCGACCCGGGGCAGGCTTTCGCCGACGTGATCCGCCACGCGGTCGGCGAATCGAAGGTGCTGCTGGTGCTGATCGGCCCGCGCTGGCACGGCCCGCGCGAAGGCCAGCCGCCGCGCATTGCCGATGCCGACGACTTCGTTCGGCTCGAGGTCAGCGCCGCGCTGGCGCGCGGCATGCGCGTGATCCCGCTGCTGCTCGACGGCGCGACGATGCCCGGCGCCGCACAACTGCCCGAGCCGCTGCGCCCGCTGGCCGGCCGCAATGCGCTGGAGATCGACAACACGCGCTTCGCCGCCGATGTCGAACGGCTGATCGCCGCGCTGCGCGAAGCGGTGGACAAGGCGCCGCCGAAGCCGGCACCGGCACGGCCGAAGGCGCTGCTTCGGTGGGCGCTGGCGGCGGCCGTGCTGCTGGCGGCCGGCGTCACCGGCTGGTGGTCATGGCGCGCCGCGCCGACGCGGCCCGACATCAACGGCAGCTGGCAAGCCGAGGTGAACTACGACTGGCCGAACGCGCACTACGTCGAGCGTTTCGACTTTGCCGGCGACGGCGCCGAGCTGCGCGGCAGTGCGTCGTTCCTGCGTGTGCCGCGCGGCCTGCTCGAAGGCGGCACCGAACCCGGCGGCCTGCACTTCATCACCCGCACCGGTGAACTTGGCAGCAGCGAGACCACGGTGCACCGCTACCGCGGCCGCCTGGTCGGCGCCGAGATCCGCTTCGTCATGCAGACCGAGGGCGGCAGTTCAGCGCACGTGCCCGTGGAGTTCGTCGCGCAGCGCGTGCCGCGCTGAGCAGAATCTAGAACTTGAACGCCAGCCGCAGCCCGCCCCAGTGGCGGCCGTTGACGGTGATCGGCGCCGCCGCTTCCTTCATCACGATGAACTGGCCGCCGCCCATGTCGCGGCGGTAGGTCTGCAGCAGGAAGGGGCGCTGGTTGCGCGCCGACGCCAGGCCGGTGCGGTCGTTGAAGATGCGGCGGTTGCGGCAATGCGCCGTGTTCCAGGCCAGGTCACCGGCGCGCTGCGGCTGGTTGTACTGCTTGTTGTGGCAGGCGACATAACCGTTGCGGTCGACCGCGATGCAGTAGACCACCTTGTCCGACAGCGCGAGCATCTTCTCCTGCACCTGCGGGAACAGCCGGTCGGCGAGCGCGATGAAGCGCGTCTGGTGCTGCGCCGGCGCACTGCCTTCGACGGCGCGGTAGTTCTCGTCGAACAAGTCCTGCGCACTGATGCTGCTGGTGCGCACCGCGTCTTCGAGCAGGCGGCCGATCTGGCCGGCAGCCTGCTGCGCGGCGCGGATGTAGGGCGTGTCCTCGGTCTCGATGCCGCATTCGGCAATGGCCTCGATCAGCTGCTCGGACATCTTCAGGAAGGCTTCGGTGCGGCCGAGCGCCGTATCCAGCGCGCGCGTGGTCTCGCGCATCTCGCCTTCGATCAGCGCCATCTTCGATTCGAGCCCGCTGCAGACGCTGCGGCTCTGCTCGCTGGCCGTGTGGATGCGCTGCACGCCCTGCACCACGGCGTCGAGCGCGCGGTGCACCTTGCCGGCTTCGGCGCCGGCCTGCTCGTCGCGGCGGATCTCGCGCGCCAGCGCGGCGATGCGCTCGTCGAGCCGGCCGACCGTGCCCAGGATCTGCTTGGACGAGATCTCGACCTGCGCCGCGAGGTCCTTCACCGCGTCGGCGACGACGCCGAAGCCGCGGCCGGCCTCGCCGGCACGCTTGGCTTCGACCGAGGCGTTGAACGCCACCAGCCGCGTCTGCAGTGCGATCTTCGTGATCTGCCCGGCGGCGTCGGACACCTGGCGCAGCGTGTCGACGATACCGCCGACCTCGCCACCGATGGCCTGCACCGCGTCGCCGACCTCGCCGACTGCACGCAGGCCCAGGGCCGTCTCGTTGCCGATCGCGGCCTGGCCACGCACGACGTCCTGCAACTGCTGGGCCAGTGCCTGCAGCGCGGTGGCCTGGGTGGTGGCCACCTTGTGCGTGTCGTCGATGATGCCGCGCACCTCGGCCGACTCGCGGCCCAGCACGGCGGCCTGGCGCGTGACGATGGCGACGATGCGCTCGGCGTCGACCTGGCGCGCCTCGGGTTGGGCTGCGGTCGCAGCGGGCTGCGAGGGGCGCTTGAAGACGGTGAACATGGCTTGTGTTTTCCTTCTTGTCCTACCACTCGCGCAACCGGGTGCGCAGGCGGGCGATCGACTGGCTGTGCAACTGGCAGACCCGGCTTTCGGTGACCTTCAGAACGGCCGCGATCTCCTTCAGGTTCATGTCGTGCTCGTAGTACATGCTCATCACGTACTGCTCGCGCTCGGGCAGGTTCTTGATCGCTTCGACCAGGGCTTCGCGCATGCGCTGGTCCTGCAACCGGCCCAGCGGGTTGGCGGCCTCGTCGACGACGTGGCGGTCCAGGTAGTCGTCGTCGCCGTCGTCGCCGCTCATGTCTTCCAGGTAGATCAGCTGCGTGCCGCGCACCTTGCCCAGCAGTTCCTGGTACTCCACCAGCGACAGCCCCATCTCGCGGGCGATCTCGGTCTCGTTCGGCGCGCGGCCGAACTTCTGCTCCAGCTTGTGCACCGCGGTCTCGATGCTGCGCTGGTGGCGGCGGTCGCCGCGGCTCATCCAGTCGTTGCCACGCAGCTCGTCGAGCATGGCGCCGCGGATGCGCTGCGTCGCGAAGGTTTCGAACTGCACGCCTTGCGCGGCGTCGAAGCGGCTCAGCGCGTCGGACAGGCCGATCATGCCCACCTGGATCAGGTCGTCGAGTTCGACGTTGGCCGGCAGCTTCGCGATCATCTGGTGCGCGAGCCGTCGCACCAGCGGGCTGTACTGCTTGAGCAGCGCGTTGGCGTCGAGTTGTCCCTTGGCGGTGTACATGGATGTGGCCTTTTGGCTTTTCGTTCGGTTCGGTTCAATTCGAGGCGTGTGCGTAGACGGCCGGCGCGGCGGCGCGCGGCAGGCCGTCGTCGACCAGCGTCATCTGCGCAGCAAGCAAGCGGTCCAGCGCCGTGTCGATGGCGTCGGCGGGGCCGGCCGCGGGGTCGATCACGGCCCAGTCGTGCAGCACGGCGCCCAGGAAGCCGTCGGCGCAGCCGGCGACGCTGGCCGCGATGTTCGGCACGCGGCGCGACGCGGGGTCGGCCGCCAGCAGCAGGTCGAAAGTCATCAGGCTGCAGCGCTGCGCCAGCAGCTTGCAGGCCGCGTACGCGTGCTTGATGCTTTCCGGGTGGTCGGCGCCCATCAGGATGGGCCGTGCCGAGCGGCGCATGAACAGCCGCGCCAGGTCGCCGGCGTTGGCGTGCAGCACGATCGCGTCGGCCTTCGGTGCGGCCTGCGCCAGCGCGTCGAGGAAGCCGCTGGCCGAGCCGCGGGTGTCGACATGCGCCAGCGGCAGGCCGCGGCCGGCCAGGTAGCCGATCTGCGGCGACAGGTTCTCGATGCACGAGCCCAGGTCGAGCAGCGCCATCTCGTGCGGTGCCGGCGAACGGTCGGCCGCGTCGACGACGAGCACGCGGTGGCCGCGCGCAGCCAGCGCCGCGCTGACATGGTCGAGCAGCACGCCGCTGAACGCGACGTGCGGGTTCGCCGCCAGCGGAATGAAGCGCTGGCGCTTGCCGGCGAAGAGCCGGCGCAGGCCTTGCGCCTGGTCCAGCGGCGCCGGCGATGTGTTGGCGTAGAAGTCGCGCATGGTGGGCATCAGGCGTGCAACGCGGCAGCGGTCGCAGCCACCGGCCCGCCGGCGAAGATCAGGTTCATGTCGGCGCTGTCCATGCGCCAGGCCGCGGCGCCGCCGCCGCGCAAGGCGCGCTGCACCAGCGTGTTCGCCGACAGGCGGTGCCAGTCTTCGGGCACGCGCTGGCCATTGGCCACCGCCAGCACCTTCAGCTTGTGGCGGATCATCGCGTCGAGCACCGGCCCGAGCTTGACCGCCTCGTCCATCTTCGAGATCACGATGCCGCGGCAGGTCGGCGCGCCGTAGCCGGCCAGCACCTCTTCGATGGTCTCGCCCTGCGACGCGGCGTTCACCACCAGCAGCCGGTTGATCGAGCGGTGCGACAGCATCTCCAGCAGTTCACGGGTACGGCTGTCGCGCTGCGCCATGCCGGCGCTGTCGATCAGCACCATCTTCTTAGCCGCAAGCAGGTCGAGCAGGTCTTCCAGCGAAGCGCGGTCGTGCGCGGTGTGCACCGGCACGCCGAGGATGCGGCCGTAGGTGCGCAGCTGTTCGTGCGCGCCGATCCGGTAGGCGTCGAGCGTGATCAGGCCCAGGTTCGCGGCGCCGTGGCGGGTGGCGAAGGCCGCAGCCAGCTTGGCCGTGCTGGTGGTCTTGCCGACGCCGGTGGCGCCGACCATCGCGTAGACGCCGCCGATGTCTTCCAGCGCCGGCTCGCGTTCGCCGGTGGCCAGGTTGCGCTCCAGCACGTTGCCGGCCCAGACCATCTCGTCGCCCTGCGCCGGCAGGCTCTCGGCCAGCTTGCGAATCAGCGCCGGCGAGAAACCGGCGTCGAGCAGGCGCTGCGTCAGCGTAGCGTGGCGCGGCTGGCGCTGCAGCTTTTCCATGAAGGCCAGTGCACCGAAGCGCTGTTCGATCAGGCCGCGCATCGAGCGCAGCTCGTCGAGCATCTCGGTCTGGTCGCGGCGCGGCGCGCTGTCGGCCAGCGACGGGGCCAGGATCGGCGCGTGGTGCAGCTCGGGTTCGGTCATGCGGATCTCGTCGCGCAGCACCGGCGGCTCGCGGCGCACCGGGGCATCCGCCTTGCGCGCCGGCTGGGCCTGGCGCGTGCGGGCGGCTTCGATCGACGCCACGGCCGGCTTCGGCGCCGGTGCCGGGGCTTGCGCGGCAGCGGCTTCCAGCTCGGCCTGGCGGCGCTTGAGCATGCGCTCGCGCACATAGTCCTGGAACGACAGCGTACTCATCTGCAGCTGTTCGACGTCTTGTTCGACGGCGGCGTCCATGCGCGGTTCCTGGCGGGCGTCGGCGCGCACGTCCTTGCGCGGCGCGGCGGCGCGGGCCGGGGCCGGCAGGCGCGGGGCGGCTTGCGCGGCCGGCGCGGCGGCACCGACGCGTTCGAGCTGCTGCACGCTTTCCGGTGCCATCGCCAGCACCTCGACGCCTTCGGCGCAGGGCTTGGTGGACATCACGACGGCGTCGTCGCCGAAGGCCTGCTTCACCAGGGCCAGGGCGTCGCGGGACGTGCGGGCCGTGAAACGCTTCAGGTTCATGCGTGTGCTCCGATGATCGAGCCGATCCGGATCGAGTGGGTCTCAGGAATCTCGCTGTGGCCCAGCACCTTCAGGCGCGGCGCAGCACGTTTGAGCAGCCGCGCCATCGGCGCGCGGATCAGGTCGGGCACCAGCAGCGTCGCCGGCAGCCCCAGGTCTTCCTGGCGGCGCGAGGTGTCGGCGGCGCTCTTCGTCAGCGTGTCGGCGACACCGGGGTCCAGCGCCGCGCCGTGCGGCGAGCTCAGCGCCTGCGTCACCAGACGTTCCAGTTCGGGGTCCAGCGCAATCACGTCCAGCTCCTTCGTCGCGCCGTAGATCTGCTGCACGATGGCCGGGGCCAGGTGGGTGCGGATGCGCTTCACCAGTTCGCCGGGGTCGGTGACGGTGGCGGCGTGTTCGGCCAGGCATTCGACGATCGAGCGCATGTCGCGGATGTGCACGCCCTCTTCCAGCAGCAGTTGCAGCACCTTTTGCAGCGTCGCGATACCGACCATCTTGGGAACCACGTCTTCGATCAGTTTGGGGGCCAGTTTGGTGACATGCTCGACGAGCTGTTGGGTTTCGACCCGGCCCAGCAGTCGAGCCGCATTCACCTGCATCAAGTGTGAAAGATGGGTCGCCACGACGGTCGCGCAATCAACGACCGTAAACCCGGCCATTTGGGCCATCTCGCGGTGCCGCTCCTCGATCCACACCGCGGGCAGGCCGAAAGCCGGGTCGGTGGTCTTGGCGCCGGGCAATTGCTGCGTCGCGCCACCGGGGTTGATGGCCAGGAACATGCCGGGCATGGCCTCGCCTTCGCCGACCACGGCGCCGCGCAAGGTCACGCGGTAGAGGCTGGGTTTCAGCTCCAGGTTGTCGCGGATGTGCACCGGCGGCGGCAGGAAGCCGACGTCTTGCGCGAACTTCTTGCGCACGCCCTTGATGCGCGCCAGCAGGTCGCCCTGCCGCGCCTTGTCCACCAGCGCGATCAGCCGGTAGCCGACCTCCAGCCCCAGCGTGTCCACCGGCGCCAGGTCATCCCAGCTGGCTTCGGCATTCGCCGTTGCGGGGTCGCCTTCGGTGGTCTTGCGTTCGCTCGCCCGCGCGAGCCGCTGGCGCTGCTGCTGCAGCTTCCAGGCCAGCAGGCCGAGGCCGCCGCCGATGAGCAGGAACACGATGTGCGGCATGCCCGGGATCAGCCCCAGCGCGACCACGATGCCGGCCGTGATGCCCAGCGCCTGCGGCGAGTCGAAGACCTGGGCGCGGATCTGCGTGCCGATGTCTTCTTCCTTGCCGACGCGCGAGATCACCATCGCCGACGCCACCGAGACCAGCAGGCCCGGGATCTGCGCCACCAGCGCATCGCCCACCGCCAGCAGGATGTAGCTTTCGGCCGCCTGCGATGCCGACAGCCCGTGCATCGCCATGCCGATGATCAGGCCGCCGACGATGTTGATGAACAGGATCAGCAGCCCGGCCATCGCGTCGCCGCGCACGTACTTGCTGGCACCGTCCATGGAGCCGAAGAAGTCGGCTTCTTCGCCGACCTCGGCCCGGCGGCGCCGGGCTTCCTTCTCGTCGATCAGGCCGGCGTTCAGCTCGGCGTCGATCGCCATCTGCTTGCCCGGCATCGCGTCCAAGGTGAAGCGCGCGCCGACTTCGGCGATGCGCTCGGCGCCCTTCGTGACGACGATGAAGTTGATGACGACCAGGATCGCGAACACGATCAGGCCGACGGCGAAGTTGCCGCCGATGAGGAAGTGGCCGAAGGACTCGATCACTTGGCCGGCCGCGCCGGCGCCGGTGTGGCCTTCGAGCAGCACGACGCGCGTCGACGCCACGTTCAGCGACAGCCGCAGCAGCGTCGTCACCAGCAGCACGGTGGGCAGCGCCGCGAAGTCCAGCGGCTTGACCATCTGCGCCGAGATCATCATCACCAGCAGCGCGATCGCGATGTTGAAGGTGAACAGCAGGTCCAGGATGAAGGGCGGCAGCGGCAGCACCATCATCGACAGCATCAGCACGACGAAGATCGGCAGCGTCAGCATCTTCGCCGCGGCCGCATTCGGGCCCAGCAGCGCATTCAGGCGTTGCATCAACGCGTTCACAGTTCAGGCTCCTGGGGGGCTGCGGCCGGGTCCAGCCCCGCCGGCACTTCGACGTTCGGTGCTGCGGCGGTCATCGGCCGGCCGGCGGCCATCGCAGCGCGCAGCTGGAACACCCAGGCCAGCACCTGGGCCACGGCGCCGAACAGCGCGGCCGGGATCTCCTGGTCGATCTCGGCGTGCTTGTACAGCGCACGCGCCAGCGGCGCAGCCTGCAGCACCGGTACCTTGGCGCCCTGCGCCGCGTCGCGGATCTTGAAAGCCAGCAGGTCGGCGCCCTTGGCCACGACGCGCGGCGCGGCCATCGTGCGTTCGTCGTACTTCAGCGCCACCGCGAAGTGGGTCGGGTTCATGACGACGAGGTCGGCCTTCGGCACCGCGGCCAGCATGCGGCGGTTGGCCAGCTCGCGCATCTTGGCGCGGATCTTGCCCTTGACCTCGGTGTTGCCCTCGACGTCCTTGTGTTCCTTCTTCGCTTCTTCCACGCTCATGCGCAGCCGGCGCAGCAGCATCTGGCGCTGCAGCGGCACGTCGATCAGCGCGAACACGCCCAGGGCCACCAGGATCAGCAGCATGCCGCCCTGCAGCAGCGCGCCGGTCTGCGCCAGCGCCGCCGGCAGCGGCAGCGCGATCAGCGCCGCGAAGCCCGGCAGCTGCGAGCGGAAGTAGACGAAGCCGATGGTGCCGAGCACCAGCGCCAGCACGCAGACCTTCAGCGTCTCGACCAGCTGCTGCTTGGAGAACATGCGGCCCAGGCCCGACAGCGGGTTCAGCTTGCCGAAGTTCGGGTGGATGGGCTTGAGCGTGAAGTTCCAGCCGCCGGCCAGCACGCTGGCAACCACCGCGACGAGCCCGATCGCCGCGCCCAGCGGCAGCACCGCCACCAGCATCTGCGTCGCCGACAGCGCCAGCCGCTCGCTCATCACGCCCGGCCGCGCCAAGGTCGCGGCGTCGAAGCGCAGGCCGTCGCTCAGCAGCTGGCCGAGCCAGGCGGTGAGCTGCGGCGCGAAGGCGATGAGCAACGCCATGCCGGCACCCATCGCGGCCAGATGGCCGAGATCCCGCGAGCGCGCGACCTGGCCTTCGGAACGGGCCTTCTCGATCTTGCGCGCTGAGGCGGGTAAGTGGCGGTCTTGGGCGTCGTCGGCCATGGCGGATGCGGACTCGGATTGAGCCTTGCCATGGTGCCCTTGCGCGGGGCGGACTTGAGCCGGATAAGAGGGGGAAAGGCGCGGGTCATCCGGCGCGAGAAGGCGAAATGCAAACAGCCTTCACCGCAGAGGTGCGGAGAGCGCAGAGGAATCGCAGAGAAGACCGATGAATTCCTCTGCGAACCTCTGCGCTCTCCGCACCTCTGCGGTGAATGCATTCGGTCCTGCATTCGGTCTTGCATTCAGCCTTGCATTCAGTCCGGCCGCACGAACGGCAGCGCCACCGCCACCTTGCGTTCGCCGCCGCGGCGCGTGCGCACGACGGCGTCGAAGGCCTGCTGGGCGCCGTTGCTGATGCTGGTCAGCAGGCCCATCACGTCTTCGACCGGGTAGGCGTCGGCGTCGCGACGGAACTGCTTCACGGCCACCGCCAGCAGCGCGCGCGGCACGGCCGGGTGGGTGGCCTGCACCGCGAACATGGCGCCGAACAAAGTCGGGTGCATGTCGCAGATCAGCCCGATGCGCGCCAGCGCCGCGCGGGGATCCCCGGCAGGGCCTGGCGACATCCAGGCCAGATCGGGCGCAGGGGGCTCGTTGCCGGGTTCCATGCCGCCTGCCGCCGTCGTCCGGCCTAGAAGCCCAGGCTGGCGAGCAGGTCGTCGACCTCGCCCTGATTCGTGACCACGTCGGTGCGGCCTTCGGCGTTGACCACCGGGCCATTGAGCACGTTCGGGTCTACCTTCTCGCGCTGGTCCGGCGGCACCACCTGCACCAGCAGCTTGACGAGGCTGTCTTCCAGGTCGTTGGCCAGCGTCACGACCTTGGCCACGACCTGGCCGGTGAGGTCGTGGAAGTCCTGCGCCATCATGATGTCGGTCAGGTGGCCGTCGATGCTGGCCGTCGACTGTTCGACGTCCTGCACGAAGTTCATCACCGCGCCCGAGGCCACGGCCTTCACCGGGTTGGCGACGATCAGCTCGGCGATCTTGCGCGTGGCGTCGGAGATGCGCGTGTGTTCGGCTTTCGCGTGGTCGACCGAGTTCAGCACCTTGTTGGCGGCGTCGGCGGTCTTGCTGGCGATGTAGGTCAGGCGGCTGCGCGCGTCGGGCAGGCCTTCGGTGGCGGTCTGCAGCTTGGGCATCACGCCGAGCTGCTCCATCGTGTCGTGCAGCAGCCGCGTGATCGTGCCGAGCTGCTGGAACACCTCCGGCGAGACCTGCAAGGGTTCGGCTGGCCTCAACAACGTGATGTCGTCCATCTTCATGGTCTTGTTCTCCCTCAGGCGGTGGCCGCCAGCTTTTGCAGGATCTTCTGGACTTTTTCCTCCAGCGTGGCCTTGGTGAAGGGCTTCACGATGTAGCCGGCGGCGCCGCTTTGCGCAGCCAGCACGATGTCTTCCTTGCGCGCTTCGGCGGTGACCATCAGCACCGGCAGGTGCTTCAGGCTCTCTTCGGCCTTCACGGCCTTCAGCAGCTCGAAGCCGTTCATGTTGGGCATGTTGATGTCCGAGACGACGAAGTCGTACTTCTGCGCCTTCAGCATGTTCAGCGCCACGGCGCCGTCTTCGGCTTCGTCGGCGTTGTTGCAGCCCATCTCCTTCAAGAGGCCGCGCACGATGCGTCGCATGGTCGAGAAGTCGTCGACGATCAGGAACTTCAGGTCGGTGGGGTTGCTCATGGGTGCGGACCTCGGAATGGCGGACTGAAAGGGTTATCGGTTACGGGTTGTTGGACTTGAATCGCCGCCCAACTGCGGCGCGATCTGCGGCGCGATCGACGCCGGAGCGTCGTTGCCCTGGGCTGCGCCCGCGTCGCCGGCGGCGCGGAAGAAGCTGTCTTCGGCCTCGCGGTTCATCACGATGATGCTGATGCGCCGGTTGGTCGGTGCCAGCGGGTCCTGGCGGTCGAACGGCGAGCTGGCGGCCAGGCCTTGCACGCGCAAGGTGCGGTCGTCGGGCAGGCCGCCGGCAATGAGTTCGCGGCGCGACGCATTCGCGCGGTCGGCCGAGAGCTCCCAGTTGCTGTAGCCGCGCTCGCCGCCGGGGAAAGGCTGCGCGTCGGTATGCCCTTCCAGCGTCAGCCGGTTCGGCACCTCGCCGAGCACCGCGCCGATCTCGCGCAGCAGGTCGCGCATGTAGGGCTGCACGACGGCGCTGCCGCTGGGGAACATCGGGCGCCCGTCTTCGTCGACGATCTGGATGCGCAGGCCGTCGCGCGTCATGTCCAGGCGCAGCTGCGATTTCATCGCGGCCAGGCGCGGGCTGGCGGCGATCTTCTCCTCGATCTTGCGTTTCAGGTCTTCGAGCCGGGCGATCTCGGCGCGCACCTGCTCGGCCTTCAAGGCCTGCAGGTTGACGCTGGCGCGCGGTGCCTCGGTGTCGCCGCGCTTGACCTGGCCGGTGGTGCGCGTCAGATCCTGGCCGCCGCCCTTGACGACGTGCGACGAGTCGCCGGCGCCGCTGCCGCTGGCCAGCAGCGCGATCTTCAGCGGCGAGGCGAAGTAGTCCGCGATGCCCTTCTTGTCGCCTTCGGTGGTGCTGCCCAGCAGCCACATCAGCAGGAAGAAGGCCATCATCGCCGTCACGAAGTCGGCGTAGGCGATCTTCCAGGCGCCGCCATGCACCGCATGGCCGCCCTTCTTGACGCGCTTGATGATGATCGGTTGCAGCTTCTTCGCGTCACCGGCCATGGCCTGGCCCCTCGACGAATGCATTCACCGCGGAGGTGCGGAGGACGCGGAGACAGTCACGCAGAGAAGAGCAAGGAATTCCTCTGCGAACCTCCGCGCTCTCGGCACCTCTGCGGTGAAGGCTGTTCAGGCTGTTCACTTCTTGCCCTTCACGTGGCCTTCCAGCTCGACGAAGGTCGGCCGGTCGCCTGAGTACAGCACCTTGCGGCCGAACTCGATGGCCACCTGCGGCGCGTAGCCTTGCATCGACGCCAGCAGCGTGGTCTTGATGCACTGCAGTTCCTTGCCCGCGTCTTCGACCTTCTGCTCGAGCAGGCCGCCGAGCGGTTCGACGAAGCCGTAGGCCAGCAGGATGCCCAGGAAGGTGCCGACCAGCGCCGAGCCGATCATGCCGCCCAGCACCGCCGGCGGCTGGCCGACCGAGCCCATGGTGTTGACGACGCCCAGCACGGCCGCGACGATGCCGAAGGCCGGCAGCCCGCCGGCCAGGCGCGCAATGGCGGCCACGGCGGCGTGTTCTTCCTGGTGGTGCGTTTCGATCTCGCTGTCCATCAGGCTTTCGATCTCGTGCGCGTTCAGGTTGCCCGAGACCATCATGCGCAGGTAGTCGGTGATGAACTCGGTGATGTGGTGGTCGTTGCCCACCGTCGGGTACTTCTGGAACAGCGGCGAGCTGTGCGGGTCCTCGACGTCCTTCTCGATCGACATCAGGCCTTCCTTGCGCGCCTTCTGCAGGATGTCGTACATCAGCGCCATCAGCTCCATGTAGCGCGCCTTGCTGAACTTGCTGCCCTTGAAGCACTGGCCCAGGCCTTTCAGCGAGGCCTTCACGACCTTCATCTGGTTGTTGGCCAGGAAGGCGCCCATCGCGGCGCCGAAGATGGTGATCAATTCGAAGGGCAGCGCGTGCAGGATCACGCCGATGTTCCCGCCGTGCACGATGTACACGCCGAAGATGCATCCGAGCGCCAATACCCAGCCGATGATGACGAACATGGTGTTGCTGAAACTGTTTCCGAACGCTTCGCCGCCGAAGGGCGTACGAAGGCTTGGCGTGTTATCGGCGTGTGCCGGGCGTGGTTGAGTCCGAATTGGCGGCCACGCGGTACAGCCACACCGGCCTGCCGCCCGGCGCGCCGACGCAGGCGCGCGGCCGCCGGCCGGCCACCTCGAACTCCAGGCTCGCGAGCCAGCTGCCGGGTGCCATCTCGCGCTCGGCCTTGGCCCAGGCGCGGGCCATGCTCTCCGGGCGCTGGAACAGATAGACCAGGTCGACGCCGGCCCACGACGCCGCCCACATGTCGCCGCGCGCCACCTGCGCGAAGCGGCAGCGCCGCGATGCGGCCCAGGCCAGCGGCCGGCTCCATTCGATGCCTTCCAGCCGCGCCTGCGGCCAGACGCGGTGCAAGGCCTGCAAGCCGTGGCCGAGGCCGCAGCCGGCGTCGAGCACGCGCGCGCCGGCAGGCAAGGACACGACCTTGTCGATGCCGGCCAGCGCGTCGGCCGGGGTCGGGAAGAACGGCGCGTCGCGCCAGGCGCGCAGCGGGTAGGCCAGCAGCAGCGGCACCACGGCCGCCAGCCAGGCCCAGGCCGGCAGCGCCGGCAAGGCGCCCAGCACCAGTGCCGACAGCGGAAAGCCGCCGGCTGCCAGCATGCGGCGCCAACGGCCGTCCGCCGTCAACGCCGCCGCCAGGCCGGCGGTCAATGCCAGGCCGAACGCCAGCCCGGGCGGCGCGCCGGCACGGCAAGCGCCGACGAACAGGCCCCAGGCCAGCAACCAGGCAAACAAGGCGGGCAGCGGCCATGGTGGCCGCGGCAGCCGTGGGATGGGCAAGGCAAGCATGTCCGGCAGTGTGCCGAGCGCCGGCCGCGACCAGGCGCGGAGAAAGCGGACGATCACCGGACAAAAGAAAAGGCGGGTTCCGAGGAACCCGCCGTAAAAGCACAGAGGACTGTGCCAGGAGGAGACAAACAATGAAAACGGTACGACAGGTCTATCGGCGCCAACGGCGCGCGGCTTGAGGCCGCGGCCGTGATTTCCTACATCAATGCACGTGCTCTTCGTCGCTGCGGCTGCCGGCGAGCTGCAGCGCCCCGGCCAGCTTGCCCTTGCCGGCGCGCGCCGGCGGGTTGCACAGCCCGCAGACGTAGTGGCGCGCGATCTCGTGCGGATGCGTGACGAAGTGCCCGCCGCACTTGCTGCACGCCGTCATCGTCAACATGCCGTTGTCGACGAACTTCACCAGGCGCCAGGCGCGCGTCACGCTCAGAAGCGGCTCCAGCCCTTGCGCCTGGATCTGCTCCAGGTACAGCTGGTAGGCCTTGATGACGGTGTCGATCTCGTCGAGCGCGGCGACCTTGTTCAGGTATTCGTGGATGTTCAGGAACAGGCTCGAATGCACGTTCGGCTGCCAGGTCATGAACCAGTCGGTGGAGAACGGCAGCTGGCCCTTGCTCGGGCTCTTGCCCGCGACTTCCTTGTACAGGCGCAGCAGGCGCTCGTAGCTGAGGTCGGTCTCGCTTTCCAGCACCTGCAGCCGGGCGCCGAGGTGGATCAGCGTCACCGCGCGGTCGATCTGCTTGGCTTCAGTGAGGATGCTCTTGTTGCGTGCCATGTTCGTTCTCCGTCCTGTATGTTTGTATGTGTGTGAACGCTCAGGCCGCTTCTTGATGGCGGCCGGCCATCAGGATCGAAGCGTGCAGGCGCGAGACACCTTCGTTGGCGGCGTTCTTTCCGTGGCTGGTGAGCAGGTTCCAGACCATGTCGTCGTCCATGCGGAAGCGGCACAGCAGCGTGTTGCCGGTGGCGATCTTCATCATCTGCGCCGAGCTCAGCGAGCCGATCAGCGTTGCGGTTTCCTCGCTGACGCCCAGGCGGAACAGGGCTTGTTCGCGGTCGGTACGGATCAGGCTCTGGGCCAGCATCAGGTACGACAGGTTGGCTTCACGGATTTCGGCGAGGATCTGGTCGGCGGTCATGTGCGGGCTTTCGGTTGGGGGTGTCGGGTTGCGTTGGAGCGTGGAATGAACTGTAGTGACCCGAGATGGACGGCAACATCAGGCCAGTTCCGTCGCTTCAGTCCCTGTTCTTCCATGCCCCGTGTAAGGCAAATTCCTACACGAACGCAGGGCAAGGGTGCGGCCGTGAGAAACGCCGCCTTCGCTACCCATTTCAGCTGACCGCGCCGGCAGCCGCTGCCTAGACTGCTTGGGCACGCCGACGCAGCGCGCCTTTCGCGGTGAAAGGTGGCCACAGCAGCCGGCGCCAGGAGCTGCAATCCGATGGATACCTTGATCGTCGGCGCCGGATTCGCCGGTGCGGTGACCGCGCGTGAACTGGCCGAGTCCGGCGAACGCGTCACGGTGATCGACAAACGCCCGCACATCGGCGGCAACGCCTACGACCGCCTCGACGCCGACGGCGTGCTGATCCACCAGTACGGCCCGCACATCTTCCACACCAACAGCGAGAAGGTGTTCGAGTACCTGTCGCGCTTCACCGACTGGCGGCCCTACGAGCACCGGGTGCTGGCCGTGCCCGACGCGAGCACCGGGCAAGCCTACCCGCTGCCGATCAACCGCACGACGATCAACCGCCTGTACGGGCTGGATCTCGACGAAGCCGGTGCCGCCGCCTTCCTCGAGCGGGCGCGCGAGCCGCGCGACCCGATCCGCACGTCGGAAGACGTGGTGCTGAACTCGGTCGGCCGCGACCTGTGCGAGAAGTTCTTCCGCGGCTACACGCAAAAGCAGTGGGGGCTGGACCTGTCTGCGCTTTCCGGCGGCGTGGCCGCGCGCATCCCCACCCGCACCAACGACGACGACCGCTACTTCACCGACCGCTTCCAGGCCATGCCGGCCGACGGCTACACGAAGATGTTCGAGCGCCTGCTCGACCACCCGAACATCTGCGTGCGAACCGGCATCGCCTACCAGCAGATCGTGGCCACCGCCGACTGCCGGCGCACCGTGTTCACCGGGCCGATCGACGAATACTTCGGCCACCGCTACGGCGCCCTGCCCTACCGCAGCCTGCGCTTCGAGCACGTGCACCTGGCGAAGACGGCGCAGTACCAGGCCGTCGGCACGGTGAACTATCCGAACGACCACGCCTACACGCGCATCACCGAGTTCAAGTACCTGACGGGCCAGGCGCATGCCGGCACGTCCATCGTGCGCGAGATCCCCACCGCCAGCGGCGACCCGTACTACCCGATCCCGAACCCGGCCAACGAAGCGCTGTTCAAGCGCTACGAAGCCCTGGCCGAGACCGAGAGCGACGTGATCTTCATCGGCCGCCTGGCGCAGTACCGCTACTACAACATGGACCAGGTCGTCGGCGCCGCGCTGGCGGCCAGCCGCAAGATCGTCGAAGGCGCCGAGGCGCTGGCGGTCTGAACCCGAATCGCCCCGCTTATCGGGCTTTAGCCGGAAGGGTCGCTGCCTAGACTGGCCCGACCCTGATCCGACACCCTTGACACGAAGGACCTTCGCCTTGAAGCCTTACCTCGCAATCTTCCGCTCCGGCAAGTCCTCGCTCCACCCCTACGCCGTGGCGCGGCTGGCGGAGCAGAACTTCGACTATGCGCTGAGCTGGTTCGGCGACGAGCACCCGGGCGACATCGGCATGGCCGACGGCGCCGCCTTCGTGCACCTGCAGAAGGGCGCCAAGTGGCCGGGCCTGGAGCAGACGCTGATCGCGCACTGGGACACGATCCAGAAGTACCGCTACATCTGGCTGCCGGACGACGACCTGCTGGCCGTGCCGGAGCAGGTGTCGCGCATGTTCACGATCTGCGACGAACTGCAGCTCGAACTGGCGCAGCCGGCGCTGACGCGCGACTCGCACTTCACGCACCTGGTCACGCTGCAGCACAGCGAGTTCCAGCTGCGCTTCACGAACTTCGTCGAGATCATGGCGCCGGTGCTGTCGTCGGACATGCTGGCGCGCGTGTTCCACACCCTCGCCGGGCAGGTCAGCGGCTATGGGCTGGACGGCCTGTGGCCGCGCTTCTCGCACCTGGGCAAGGTGGCCGTCATCGACGAGACGCCGGTCAAGCACACGCGCCCGGTCGGCGGCCCGAACTACGTCTTCAGCAAGGAAGCGGGCCTGGCGCCGGCGCACGAAGACTGGCTGGTCTCGGCCGGCAGCTTCGTCGAGACGCCGGCGGACTTCCACATCAACTTCGGCGGCCTGCTGCAGTCGGGCGACCCGATCTGCATCGGCAGCACCGCCGGCGAGATCGACGCCGTGCTGAAGGCGCTGCTGACCTCGAGCAACGGCCTGAAGGTCAGCGCGATGCAGCTGACGCGCTACCTCGGCAACCACTTCAACTACTGGGCGGGCGGCGAGTTCGGCCACACCCGCTACCCGCGCGCGCTGCTGCGCGTGGTGCTGAACCAGGCACTCAAGCACAGCGGCATCCGCTTCCCGCAGCCGACGACGGCCGACGCGGCGGCGGCCTCGGCCATCGCCGTGGCTGCAGGGGACTTGTCTTGAACGCGCCGCGCTACGACAGCATCGTCTGCGTCGACGACCTGCTGCGCGACGCCTTCTGGCCGGCCAAGGAGTTCATCTACGACCTGGTGCGGCTGCCGATCTTCAACGCCAGCGGCCTGAACATCGGCAAGGGCGTGCGCCGCGACCAGCAGCGCCACAACCTGCTGCCCGGCTTCGACGTCGAGCGCTTCACGCAGCTGTGCGGCGGCGGCGACGACGTTGCGTCGTGGGCGCGCGGCTACAACGGCATTCCGGCCACCGCGGCGGCCTACCTGACGCGCCATCTGCCGCCGCGCGCGCTGGTACTGTCCTACGAAATGCCGCCCTGGCTGCGCAAGCTGCTGGACGCTAGCGGCCACGACTGGGTCGACCTGCGCCTGAGCCCGCTGCGCTTCGGCAGCGACCTCTACCTGGGCCTGCGCACGAACAACCCGCAGCTCTATGCCGCCGCGCACGCGCACAGCGTGTCGGCGCACGAGATCGCCGCCGACGCGGCGCTGCTGGCCGCCAAGCTGCGCTACCGGCTGCGCTACGAGCCGATCGCCGGCGCGCTGGACGAGCAGTGCATCTACATCGGCCAGACCGAGGCCGACGCGTCGCTGCTGACCGACGACGGCCGCTTCGTGCGCGCCGCCGACTATGCCGACACGCTGCGCAAGCTGGCCGAACCCGGGCCGCTGCAGTACAAGCCGCACCCGATGGCCGGCGAGTTCGCGAAGGTCGAACAGGCCGAGCTGGAGCGCATCACCGGCAAGAAGGTGCTGCTGTGCGAGGCCGACACCTACGAGCTGCTGGCGCGCGAAGACAAGATCATCCTGGTCGGCCTGGCCTCGGGCGTGCTGCAGGAAGCGGCCTGGTTCGGCCGCGACGCGTATGCCTTGTTCCGCCCGATCTGCGAAGCGCGCTTCGACGCCGTGCCCGACATGCGCGGCTACCTGCAGATCGCCGCGCACCAGTTCATGAGCCAGCCCTTGTGGTCGGCACTGCTCGGCAGTGCCGGTGCGCAGCCGCCGTTGGTGCTGCCGCCGCGGCCGAACCACCTGCGCGAACTGCACAACACCTGGTGGGGCTACTCCACCGCGATGCTGCGCCACAGCGAGTTCCAGCGCGAAGCCTTTGCGTCCGTCGGCGGTGTGCGCCAGGGCGAAGCGCTGCGCCGCTGCGAAGCCGAGCTGGCCGCGATGCGCACCGAGATGGCAGCGCTGAAGGAACAGCTCGCCAGCCGGCCGCTAACTGCTGCGCCGGCGCTGCGCACGGCGGCGTCGCCGGTCGCCGATGCGCGCATCGACACGCTGCGCATGGAAGTCGAAGGCCTGAAGGAAGCGCTGCGCGTCGTGCTGAAGCAGAACGCGCAGCGCGCGCTGCAAGGCGAAGCCCTGGGCGCCTGAGGCTGACATGGCCGGCAGCGCCTTCGACGACGTCACCGGCTTCGCCGCGCTCGGCCTGAAACCGCCGCAGTTCGCCGAGCTGGCGCTGTGGAAGGTGCTGGCCGACTACGACTTCCACAGCGTGCTCGACGTCGGCGGCGGTGCCGGCGAACACGGCGAGGTCTTCATCGCCTTCGGCAAGCACGTCACCAGCGTCGACTACGGCAAGTCGGTGTACTTCGAGCGCCGCAACCCGCAGCGCGAAGTCATCGTCGGCGACTTCAATGCGCTGGTGCTGCCGCGCCGCTACGACCTGGTCTGGTGTTCGCACGTGCTCGAGCACCAGCTCGACGCGCACCGCTTCCTGCAGCGCCTGCATGCGGCCACGGCCGAAGGCGGCGTGCTAGCCATCACCGTGCCACCAGCCAAGAGCGAAATCGTCGGCGGCCACGTCAGCCTGTGGAACGCCGGCCTGCTGCTGTACCGCCTGGTGCTGGCCGGCTTCGACTGCCGCCAGGCGCGCGTGGCGCAGTACGGCTACAACATCTCGGTGCTGCTCGAAAAGCGCAGCATCGAGCTGCCCGAACTGGCCTTCGACTGCGGCGACCTGCGCCGGCTGCGCCGCTTCCTGCCCGAAGCCTTGCCGTTCCGGCCGAACGCGCTGGACGACCCCTTCGACGGCGAGATCTCGCGACTGAACTGGTGAAGCGAACGGCCTCGTCGGGGCCAGCCTACCTGCGCGCTTCGCCCTCGTCGCCGGCCGGCCGGCGCCAGCCCGCAGCCTCGGCGGCGATGCGGCGGATGAAGGCGCCCCGGGAACCCTCGGCCGGCAGGTTGCCGCTGGCCAGCAGGCGCTGGCGGAAGTCGGCCTGGCCCAGCACCGCGTTGATGTCCACGTTCCACTGGTCCAGGCGCGCTGGCGCGGCCTTGCCGGACGCGAAGACGCCGAACAGCGACGACAGGTTGGCCGACGGATAGCCCGCTTCGGCCAGCGTCGGCACATCGGGCAGCACCGGCAGGCGCTGCGGCGCACCGACGGCCAGCGCGCGCCACCGGCCTTCGCGCAGATAGGCCAGTTGCCGCGCGGCGACGTTGGACGACAGGACCTCGAAGTGCCCGGCCAGCGCATCGGTGATCTGCTGCCCGCCGCCGGTGTAGGGCACATGGGTGATGTCGACGCCGGCGGCAACGCGAATCTGTTCCAGCACCCGGTGCCCGGTGGTGCCATGGCCGGAGGTCGCCCAGCGAATGCGCCCCGGCTCGCGGCGCGCGGCCGCCACCAGATCGGCGATGCTCTGGCCCGCGAACGCCGGCGTGGCGACCACCAGCACCGGCGTGCGCATCACCGCCGCCACCGGCGCGATGTCATGCACGGGGTCGTAGCGCGCGGGTCCGGGCTGGGGCTGTTGCAGCAGCGGCGTGATGGCGCAGAAGACCAGTTCCAACCCGTCCGCGCCCGCCCGCGACAAGGCCTCCATGGCCACTGCGCCGCCCGCACCGGGGCGGTGGTCGACGAGCACGGGCACCCCCAGCCGCGACCCGAGCCGCAGTGCCAGCTCGCGCGCCGTTTCGTCGCTGACACCACCCGCTGGATAGGCCACGGTGAGCCGGACCGCGCGGCCCGTCCGCACCAGGCCCTGGGCGCTGATGCCGGTGGTGCTCAGTCCCAGCAGCGCGGCCAGCAGCCCGGCCCGGCGCCGGTGGTCGACGGCGTCGGTCAATCGGCGCCCTCCGGCCCGGCACCGGCCTGGGCTCGCTCGGCCGCGGCACTGCGCCGCGCCAGCGCCAGGAACGTGGCCTTGACACCGGGATCGTCGTCGTCGCGGAAGGCCAGCGTGATGGGGGCTTCCAGGCCACCGTCGGCGGGCAGGCGCCGGTAGCTCACCGAGTGCGGGTGCGCACCCTGCATCGACGCCGGCACCACCGACAAGCCCGCGCCGGCGGCCACCAGGTTGATGTTGGTCATCATGCGATCCACCTCGGCATGCACCCGCACCGTCACGCCGCGGCGTTCCAGCAGGCCGAGCAGATTGCCGTAGAGGCCTGGCGCGCCGGGCCGCCGCACCAGGATCAGCGGCTGGTCCTGCAGGCGGCGCCAGGGCACGGCCGCATCGGCGCCGTACGCCTCGCAAAGCGGGTGGTCGATGGGCAGTGCCAGCACGGCGGGCTCACTGAGCAGCGTCTCGAAGCTGACGCCGTCCGGCCGCGCCACCGGCACGCGCAGGAAGGCGCAATGCAGGCGGCCGAGCGCGACCGCTTCGGTGAGTTCGGCCGCGTTGTTTTCGGAGATCTGGATCTCGATCTCGGGGTACTCGCGGCGGCAGGCGCGCAGCACGCGGGGCGTGAATGCATGCGCGGCGGCGGAACTGGTGAAGCCGACCGACAGCAGGCCCAGCAGACCGCGCGCCACCCGCGACATGCGCTGCTCCATGGCGGCAACACCGTCCAGGATGCGGCGCGCCTCGGCGCGGAACTGCGTGCCCGCCGCGGTGAGCGTGACGCCCTTCGGATGGCGGATGAACAGGGCGACCCCGAGGCTCTGCTCCAGCGCGCGGATCTGCTGGCTCAGCGGCGGTTGCTGGATGCCCAGCTGCTCGGCCGCGCGGGTCATGTGCCCCGCGTCGGCGACCGCGGCGAAGTAACGAAGATGGCGCAACTCCATACGTCCACGATATCGGAATGAGGGTGCCGGGCCTTTGATGCTTTCCCGCAAACCTCATATGCAAAACGTATCGAATTGACCCACTCCGTATATTTGACGCGCATAGGTGCCCGCCCTAAATTCCCCGCGCACCCATAACGATTCCGGAGACAGATGTATGAAGCGACACCTTGGCCTGCGCCCTTGCATGGCAGCGGCTGCACTGTGCCTGAGCTCGGCGGCGATGGCCGACTCGATCCCCATCCTCTTCGTCGGCAACAGCTACACCTTCGGTCGCCTCGACCCGGTGATGAGCTACAACTTTGCCAACGTCCATGATCTGACCGCCGCATTCAACGACGCCAGCTCCACCGGCTCCAACCCGTGGGAGCCGCACCCCTGGGGCGGCGTGCCCGGCATCTTCAAGATGATGACGGTGGAAGCCGGGCTGAACTACGACGTGTCGATCTCGGCGCGCAATGCCGCCACGCTGCGCGGCCAGTTCCTGAACACCGCGAACGCAGCCTGGGACTTGCGCGGCAACGTCGCGTCGCAGACCTGGGGCGTGGTCGTGCTGCAGGAACAAAGCGACGCTGCGCTGCCGGCCGGCCGCGGCAAGAACGCAAACCTGGCGCAGTTCAACGCCTACGCCGACCAGTTCGAGCGCTTCATCCACAACGGCGCCGCGCAGACCTACACCGAGACGCAGCTCTACGGCAGCCTGAGCGCGTGCATGGCCACGGGCCTGTCTTCGGGCAGCTGCAACACGTCGCGGGTGATCCCGCAGAACACCCACGCCAGCGCGTCGACCCAGATCTACCTGACCGACACATGGGCCCGGCCCGACATGGTGTTCGCGCACCTCATCACCACGCCGGACACCACTTCGCCGACCGGCGCGCCCATCGTCGACACCAGTTCGGCCGGCGGCCAGGCCAAGCTGTACTACACGGCGCTGAAAGGCATGACGGAGGATCTGCACGCCGCCTTCGCCGCCAAGCTGGCCAGCAACCCGAACTTCGCCGGCGTCGTGGCGGCGGGCGATGCCTTTCAACTCGCGCTGGACATGGGCGTGGCCAAGAGCAGCGACTTCTACAACGCGAACGGCACCTTCAGCACACCGCAGCCCGGCGACCTCTTGAACCTGTGGTGGGACGACTACCTGCACGCCAGCAAGTACGGTTCGTACCTCGACGCACTGGTGCAGTACGGCACGATCACCGGGCTGAACCCCGCCCTGTTGGGAGGCGGTGAAATCGCGGCGCACGACCTGGGCATCAGCGTCGCAGACGCATTGACGCTGCAGAGGGTGGCCAGCCTGCAGCTGGGCTTCGCCGCACCCGTGCCGGAACCCGCCAGCTGGGCGATGTTCGGTGCCGGCCTGGCGCTGCTCGCATCGGCCCGCCTGCGCCGCAGCCGCGCTGCGGCAGATTTGCCTTCAAGCCGCGGCGCGTAGCACCGCGCGGTAGAGGCCGCGGTAGGCCGGCACGGGCCCGGCGTCGACGGCGCGTGCGAACGGCGCCAGCTCGACCAGCGGGTCCACGCTCCAGGCCGGGGCCGGGCGGATCGGCTGGCCCAGGTCCATGCCGCCATGGCCGCGCTGGCCGGGGCGGAAACGCTGGTGCGCGTTCAGCAGCGCCGGGTCGAAAGCCAGGCCGGCCGCGCGGCACACCTGCTCCAGCACCGGCTGCGCGTCGCGCACCAGGTCTTCGTACAGCACCACCGTGCGGCACTGGCGCAGCACCTGCGCCACGCGCGCCTGCCAGAAAGCCAGGAACTGCTGCACAGGGTCTTGTTCAGCCAGCAGCGCCGGCACCAGCGCCGGCAGCGTGGGGTCGGCCCAGGCGATCAGCCGCGGCAGGCGGCGCTGCTGCCAGTGGTGCAGGTTGATCGCCGCACCGGGCGTCTCGCCGGCCAGCTTGGCGTCGTAGCTCCACAGCGAGCTGAAAGCGGCATACGGGTTGCGCAGCAGGCCGAAGCCCTGGAACGGGCCGCGCATCGCGTACACGCCCTGCTTGACCAGCAAGACCTGCACGCCCGGCGCCACGCTGGCCTGCCAGCGCGGCAGGGTCGCCAGCGGCCAGACGCGCAGCAGCTGGAACAGCTTGGTCTCGGCGTCGCTGTTGGTCGGATGCAGATCGTGCACGACGTGCACCGCCGGATGCGCCGCCAGCGTGCGCAGCATCAGCGTCTCGCCGGACCGGGCCAGCGACGCCATGTGCACGACGCGCAGCTCGTCGGCCATCGCCATCGTCGTCAGGCCTCGGCGGCCAGCGGCGCCGGCGGCAGGCCTTGCTGCCAGCGGCCGACCATGCGCTCGAACAGCGCGGCGATCTCGCCGGTAAAACGCTCGTTGTCGAACAGCGGCAGGTCGCGCCGGTTGTCCCACAGGTGGTCGCGCATGCGTTGCAGCTCGCCCGGCACGGTGGCCAGCGCGACGGCGCGCTCTTCGTAGGCCTGTTCGCTGTCGACCGCCATCTCCGGCAGGCCAACCGCGTTCAGCAGGCTGGCCGCAACGCGCGCCGAGAAGCTGCGGCCGGTCTGCGTCAGCACCGGCAGGCCCATCCACAGTGCGTCGCTGCAGGTGGTGTGCGCGCCGTAGGGGAAGGTGTCGAGGAACAGGTCGGCCTGCGGCAGCCGCGCCAGATGCTGCTCGGGCGTGACGAAGGGGGCGAAGATGACGCGTGACGGGGCTATGCCGCGCTCGGCGGCGCGGGCGTGCAGCGCCTGCTGGATCTCTTCCTGCGGCACCAGCAGCCACAGCACGCTGTCCGGCACGCGGTGCAGGATGCGGCACCAGCGCGAGAACACGGCTTCGGTGATCTTGTAGCTCTGGTTGAAGCAGGCGAAGACGAAGCGGTCCTCGGGCAGTGCGCATTCGGCGCGCTCCAGCGGCTCCGGATGTTCACGCTGCTCGTCGGTGGGCTCGTAGCACAGCGGCAGCTGCGCGATCTGCTCGGTGAAGTCGGCGGCATGCGCCAGCGGCGTCAGGATCGGGTCGCCGACGATGTAGTCGATGAAGTCGCCGCCGATCGTGCTCGGGTAGGCCAGCCACAGCACCTGCAGCGGCGCCGGCCGCAGCGCGAAGACGCCCAGCCGCGTGCTGGCGGTGTAGCCGCTCAGGTCGATCAGCATCGTGATGCCGTCGGCCTGGATGCGCTCGGCCTGTTCGGCGGCGTTCATCTGGCTGCAGTCGACGAAGTGGTCGGCCGCGGCCTGCATGCGCTGGCGCAGCGCCGAGCCGTCGTCGCTGCCGTGCGAATAGAGATGGATGTCGAAGCGCGCGCGCGGCAGCCGCTCCAGCGTCTGCACCAGCAGCATGCTGGTGGCATGGGTGCGGAAGTCGGCCGAGACGAAGCCGATGCGCAAGCGGCCTTGCGCCAGCGCCGCCTGCGCCTCGGGCCAGGCCGTGGGCACGGCGCGGCCGCTGTTGGCGCGCACGAACTGCGCGATGCGGCGCGCTTCCATCTCGGCGGCACGGCGGTGCATGGCGGCGTCGTCGTTCATCGACAGCAGGCAGAACGGGCTGAAGGCCGGCGTCTCGACGCCGCCGACCTGCAGCGCCAGCGCCTGCATCAGGCGTTCGTGGTCGCCGCCGCCTTGCGCCCAATCGCAGGCCCAGGCCGCGTAGTGGGCGGCGTAGACCGCGGCCCCGAACTGCGCCGGATCGACCATGGTCACGGTCCGAAAGCACTCCGCCGCTTCGGCATAGCGCTTCAGGTTCGACAGCGCGAAGCCGAGCTGCATGTAGGCCTCGATGTCGGCCGGCTTCTCGCTGAGCACCTGCAGGAAGGCCAGCGCCGCGTCCTGCCAGCGCTGCAGCGCCATCAGGATGGCGCCTTGCATCAGCCAGTGGCGCGGGCTGCGCGGCGTGCTCGGGGCCAGCGCCGACAGCGCCTGCAGCGCTTCGGCGTCGCGGTTGTTCAGGCGCAGCACCTCGGCCAGCAGGTGGCAGGCGATTTCGTTGCTGTCGTCCAGGACGAAGGCGCGGCGCGCGCTGACCGCGGCTTCGCTGGTGCGGTGCAGCTTGCGCTGCGTGCTGGCCAGGTTCAGCCAGTACAGCGGCACGCCGGGCGACAGCCGGGCCGCGCGCTCGAAGTGCCCTGCCGCCTGTGCCAGCTTGGCCTGGCGCGCCAGCGCCACGCCCTGCGCCCACTGCTGGTGGGCCGCCGCCGAGCCGCGCTGCGGCACCGCCCGCGCCGGCGCTGCCGGCTGGGCAATGCGCAGGCCGGCGTGCGGCGGCGGGTTGGACTTGGACTTCTCGACGACAGTGGACATGGCGGCTCCGAAAGGCATGAACGAACGCACCCGCGCATGCCACGCAGGCTGCAGCGACTTTAGGCAGGACCGCACGGCCCGAAACGCGGCAACAGCACCCGAAAGCGCGTGCATTACGTCGCATCGAAACCCTCAACCTCACTTGACAGCCGGCGCCGGATATCGGGCCCAGGCTCAAGTTCCCGCTGCGACCAACCGATACCAGCCTCAACGGGGTCTGTGCGAGCAGGCTCCGTGGTCCGGTTGGCCGGCCGATGCCTGAAGTTGAGCGCAATGGGCGCGACCAGGGCTCCACGGTTGACTAGCGCGGGCGGGCTGGGGTGGTGTTGCATCGATGCAGCGCCGGCCAGCAGGCAACGGGATGCCATGGCGGGCCACGAGGCACGGCCGCGGTGTTCAGGATATGCCGGCGCTCTCGCCGGGAACATTTTTGTTTGATCAACTTCTGGAGCACATCAAGTGTCATCGACCATCAACACCAACATCGCTTCGCTGAATGCGCAGCGCAACCTGACCATGTCGTCGGTCTCCCTGGCCACGTCGATGCAGCGCCTGTCTTCGGGCCTTCGCGTCAACAGCGCCAAGGACGACGCCGCCGGCCTGGCCATCGCCGAACGCATGAACGCGCAAGTCCGCGGCATGACCGTTGCCTCGCGCAATGCCAACGACGGCATCTCGCTGGCGCAGACGGCTGAAGGCGCCCTGGGCAAGGTCAGCGATTCGCTGCAGCGCATGCGTGAACTGGCGGTCCAGGCCCGCAACGCTTCCAACTCCGACGCCGACAAGGACTCGTTGGACAAGGACTTCGGCGAGCTGGCCAAGGAA
>Ga0307515_10000130_pt1 | contig 179263 bp, 182 predicted proteins | sample 17_EM_MG_FD_194513 | JGI IMG/M metagenome (GOLD analysis project Ga0307515, IMG submission 194513) | Populus trichocarpa ectomycorrhiza microbial communities from riparian zone in the Pacific Northwest, United States - 17_EM | ecosystem: Host-associated > Plants > Roots > Unclassified... | reverse complement strand
AACGCTTGGTCTTCTTGGCGATCTGGGCCATCCGGCCACGGCTCTGATGTGTCCACATCCACAGCTTGAATCACAAATCCCATCAATCCAAAACCCCAATCCGCGATTTTCCAAACGGTCTCTAAGAGCGGGTGGGGATTTGGACGTCGCCAACCCCTGCGTCACCGTCGGGAATGAACCAGCAGTTACGCCGCAGCCGATGTGGCCAGCATCTCGTCGAACAGGGCGTGGAGCACCTTGCTCTCATAGGGCTTGAGCAGGAAATCATCGGCGCCGGCGCGCTTTGCGGCCATCAGGTGGCGGAGGTCGGCGGTTTCGACGCCGTACAGGATGCGGGTGGACTTGCCCGCTTGCATCAGGCGAATGTTGGAGATGAGGTCCAGGGCGCCGTCGAGACGGGAATCGACGATGATCACATCCGGCAGGCCGGCATCGCATTTGGCCACCGCATCGAGTGCGCTCGCGCAACCAGTCACGGCGAAGCCGAGTTCGGAAAAGATGCGATCGGCGGTTTCCCGCACGGATTCGGATTCATCGGCGATCAAAAGACGCAACATGGAACAGGACCCCTGGGCGCCGTCTCGTTTTGGCGCGTTATGGACAATTCAATGTAAAGAGAAAAGCATAACGGAACCTTACCTGGTGTATCTCAGGTAACGGCAAGGTGGGATAGATCCACGTTTTGGACGTTCGGGCGTCGAGATCAGTCGGCCTTGGCCATCTCGGCCGTGAAGACGATTTCTTCCGGGTTCTGCACGGCGTGGAGCTGCATGCCGGCCTCGTCGGCGAGCATGACGGTGTAATAGGGCTGGATGGTGTGGGCGTCGATCGCCTCTTCCACCTGGCCCGAATTGATCTCCATGAATTTCGGCGGCAGGCGCATCATGCGGCCTTTGGCCGACATGATGAACTTCGTATCCGTTTCGGGGTTTTCGAGCGTCACGTCGACGGTGCCGCCGCGCGGGATCGAACCATAGGCGACGAGAAACAGATTAAGCAGCAGCTTCACCTTGTTTTTGGGGATGATGACGCGCGGACCGTTCCAGGTGATTTCGGTTTTCTTTTCAGCGGCGGCGAACTCGCGGGCAGCCTTTTCGGCCTCGCCGGTATCAATCGAGGCGCCGACCGAGCCGGATGCTCCGAAGGCCAGGCGCGCAAGCTTCAGGCGAACCGAGGCGTTGAGCGCCGAGGTGCGGATCAGGTCGAGCGCGTCGGCGTCCGAGCCGCCTTCATCAAGGAGTTCGAGGCCGTTATTGATGGCGCCGACGGGAGAGATGACGTCGTGGCAGACCCGGCTGCACAGGAGCGCGGCCAGATCGGAGCCGGTGAGCGTCAGGTTCGGATTCTTCGCCATTCGATTTCTCCTGGTCCGTCCGGTTCATGGATTCGATACCGGGCAGATCGCCACATATCTTGAATAAAGCACTTCCCGCAAGACGCAAAGCCGGGAGATTCAACGGTTGGGCCCCGAGTCAAGGCCGGCATGTCCGTTTGCCATAAAGACACCACATTTGGTAAACCGATTGTTAAGACCATCGGTTCAAAATGCAGATAATTCACCATAGCTGCCTTTTTTCGACAGGGCGCTGGAAGCACAAGGCGATGGAGCTGAAAATGCGGGGAATGATGGTTTTCTTTGGCAGGGCCGCGGCGATGGCCGCGCTTGTTTTCGGAATGATGCTGGCGGCGGGTGCATCCGCGCGTGCGGACAATTCGCAATATACGATGCAGGAGATCGTCGATGCCGGCCACGGCTTCTTCGGTTCCACCACCGGCGGGCTTGCCAAGGTGGTCGAGGCTGCCTTCAAGAAATACGGCCTGCCGAATGGTTATATCCTCGGCCAGGAAGGCGGCGGTTCGCTGGTGCTGGGCGCCACCTTTGGCGAGGGCGAACTCTACACAAAGAATGCCGGCCAGCACTCCACGTTCTGGCAGGGTCCGTCGATCGGGCTCGACTACGGCGGCGAAGGCAGCCGCGTGATGATGCTGGTCTATGAACTGCCGAGCGTGAACTCGCTCTACACGCGCTTCGGCGGGGTATCCGGCCAGGCCTATATCGTTGCAGGATTCGGCATGACCGTGCTCAAGAACAAGAACATGCTCATCGTGCCGATCCGCACGGGCATCGGCGCCCGGCTCGGCGTCAATGTCGGGTATTTGAAGATGACCAAGCGCGCGACGTGGAACCCCTTTTGATTTGATTTGATTTGCACGTATAATTCTTGCTCGGCGCTTTGGTCTTACCGGGGCGCCGTTTGCGTTCTGATGGAGCGAGCAACACGCGCGAACGTCATCCTCGGCCTTGTGCCGAGGATCTGGTGACGCCGCAACATTTGGGACGGTCGTGTGTGCGGCAACGGTACCAGATCCTCGGCACAAGGCCGAGGATGACGTCGGAGAGGGAGGCAGCAGCCTACCGTGGCCCATCTATGGCCATTTCACACCCCGCGCTAAATTAACAACGTCAGGCAAAATTGCTCGGTCCTGTTACCTACGTAACTTGCAGGTACCGGGGTCGCATGCTTTAAACGGCCCAAGTTGTTTCAACGTCGGGCGCGATGGCCGTGATAGAATATGCTTTGCTTTTCGGACTGGGTTTTCTGACTGCGATGCTGGCGGGTCTGCTGCTGGCGCCGGCGATCCATCGCCGCATCGTGAAATTCACCGAGAACCGCATCCTCGCGACAATGCCGGTCAGCCCCGGTGAACTCAGGGCGCAGAAGGACATGGTGCGGGCCGAGATGGCGGCGGCGGTCGCACGAACCGGCCATGACCTGAAACACGAGCGCGGCAAGGCCGCGACGTTGGGTATCCAGAACGACCAATTGATCCAACAGGCCAATGCGCTTGTCAGCGACAATTTCGACCTCCGCACGACAATGGAGGCGCTCGACCATGAAGCGGGCGAAATCCGCGCGGCGCTGCGGCAGGAGGAAATGCTGGTCATCACCCTGCGCGAGCAGATTTCCGAGGCCACGATCCGGGATCGCGCCAAGGAGGACCGCATTTCGCAGCTTCTCGGCAAGATACAGCAGCTCGACCAGGACGTCGACAATCTCAAGATCGACATCGCCACGCGCGACACGGAGGCGGACAGTTTCCGGTCGCGCATCAACGCGCTGCGCGACGAACGCGAGACGCTACGCAACGACCTGAGGTTGACGACCCAGCGCGCCAAGGATGCCGAACTCAGGCTTGCCCGCGAGGAAAACAAGGTGGCGCGGCTCGAGGATCGCCTCAACACGGAGATTTCCGGCAGCGTCGACAAGGATACGATCATCGAACGGCGGCTTGCCGAGGTCAACCGGCTGAAGGAGCGGCTGAAGACGGCCACTGCCGAAGTCCGCGAAGCCACGCGGGGAGCCAGGCCCGACATCACCAGGCTGCCGCCTCCGGAGCGCATCAGGACGCTGACCAATGTGAAGCGCACCGCAACGCCGCAATCGAAACCGGACGAAGCCAAAGCCCTGGTCGAGACGACACCGCCGGCGCTTATGCCCGAATCCCCGCCGCTTGCGCTCCTGCCAACACGGCTGATCGACGAGAAACGCGCTTCGGAACTCAGCGAAGAGGCCCGCAGCCAGGCCAACGCGATCTCCGATATGCTTCTCGCGCTCGACAACGAGGATCGTGACGACGCTCTGCGGATCGAGATCGCCGACATCGCCGCCAAGATGGTGGCCATCGTCGCACAGAAGGAAGGCATGTCTTCGCCGATCCGGTCCATGCTGTCCGGGCGGCCGCAGGAGAGTGCCTCGCAGAGGCTTTCGCTGTCGCAGCGGACTGCTGAGCTGATGCACCAGGAATAGGACCGATCGCTATTCGGCTGATGCCGGTCTGCAAATGGCGATTTTCTGCGCTTCCGGTGCTCATGTACCTTAAGTACGCTCCGCTCCGGTTCTCAAAAACCACCATTTTCGCCTCGGCCCGAGCTGAATGTCGATCGGTCCTCGGCCCCGGCGGCCGTCAGATTCGGCCCATGGCGGAGGCGATGGCGAAAAGTGCGACGCCGGTTGCGGTTCCGGCGTTCAAGCTGTCGAGGCCCGGCGCCTGGGGAATGCGGGCCGTCCGGATTGAAGCCAGGACCTCCTGCGGCAGGCCCTCGCCCTCGGTGCCGGTCAGCAGGGCGGCGCGATCGCCCGGGGCGATTTGCCTGATATCGATCGCGCCGCGTGGCGACAGGCCCCAGAGCGAGAAACCTCCTTCCCCAAGCGCCTTGAGCAGATCGGTGATCGATCCCTCCCTGGCATAGGGAATGCGCAGAATCGAACCCACCGATACGCGCAGCGCCTTGCGATAGAGCGGGTCGCAGCAGGTTTCGTCGAGAAGCACGGCATCGGCACCGAAGGCCGCCGCATTGCGGAAGATGGCGCCTATATTGTCGTGGTTCGCGATGCCGCAGGCCGCGACGACAAGGGCGCTGTCGGGGAGGGACGCGAGAAGCTCACGGGTGGTCGGCGCGCTCCTTCTGATACCGAGCGCGAGGACGCCGCGATGGATATCAAAGCCGGCAATGGCATTCATCACTGTCTTCGAGGCGATATGGATGGGAACGTCGTCCGGCAGTCTCTCGATCAGCGACGCCAGCCCCCCGACCCTGTTTTCCAGCAGGAGCAGGGATTCGGCGGCGAATGTGCCGGCGCCAGTATGGGAATCGACCAGCAGGTTGAGGACGACAGTCCCTTCGGCGACGAACCGGCGCTGACGGCGCGTCAGGTCGCGCTCGCGGATTTCGCGGAAGCCTGCGATCCGAGGATCATCGGCGTCCTCGATGCGGATCAGCGTTCTCGCCGGCACAGACTATTTGACTTCGATCTCGGTCACCTGCTTGCCGGTGCCGATATCGTAGACGAGCAGGCGCTTGCCGCCATTCGCATCGGCGCCAGACATCAATAGGCGGTTGCCGCTGAGCGAGGCGTTTTCGAGCACGAAGCCGGCCGGCAGCGCGATGCTTTGCCGGGCGGCGGGCACGACATCCGCCGCGGCCGTGGTGGTTGCCGGCAGCCGGCTCTGATCGGGCTTATTCCTGTCGATCTTGTAGACAATCGAGAAGACGACGGCCATAAGACCGAGGATGATCACCGAACTCGAAACCACCAGAAGGCGAACCATCTTGCGGCGGATATTTTCCATCGCCGGATCAAGCGGTTTTTCTTCCTCGTCGGTGAAGTTCGGGTTGGTCATCTCTATCCCAGCATTGGTTCGTCGTTGATGTCAGATTTCTTCAATCAAGATGAGGCCTTTAGCCGAGATGGCGATGCAGGGAAAGTCCTCATTGCGGATGAGCAGGCTGCGGGCCGGCTGGATGCGTGGCTGGCGAGCATGCTCGCGGGCGAGCTGTCGCGGAGCCGGATCAAGACGCTGATCGAAGGCGGCGATATCCGTATCAACGGCGTGCCGGCGAAGGAGGCCAAGCAGAAGATCCATCCCGGCGACCGGGTTGAGATCATCATGCCGGAACCCGAGGCTGCCGAACCGCTGGGCGAGGATATTCCGCTCGACGTGCTCTTCGAGGACGACGACCTGATCGTGCTGATCAAGCCCGCCGGCCTCGTCGTCCATCCCGGCGCAGGCAACTGGACCGGGACGCTGGTCAATGCGCTGATTCACCATTGCGGTGAGAGCCTGTCGGGCATCGGCGGCGTCAAGCGGCCGGGCATCGTGCATCGCCTCGACAAGGAGACGAGCGGGGTGATGGTGGCGGCGAAAACCGATCTGGCGCATCGTAGCCTGTCCGAACAGTTTGCCGACCACGGCAAGACCACGAAGCTCGAACGGGCTTACCAGGCTGTGGTCTGGGGCCTGCCCAGGCCGCACAAGGGCACGATCGATGCGGCACTGGGGCGTTCGGCCGACCGGACTAGGCGTGCGGTGCGGAACGACAACGCGGCCGATGCGCGCCATGCGGTCACCCATTACGAGGTGATCGAGCGATATCACGAACGGCCGGATGCCACGGCAATCGCGTCAATGGTCGCCTGCCGGCTGGAGACGGGGCGGACGCACCAGATCCGCGTCCACATGGCCCATATCGGTCATCCCCTGCTTGGCGATCCCGAATACGGGGCGGCGTTCAGGACTAAGGTCAACCTGCTGCCCGAACCGGCGCGCTCGGTCGTATCCGGATTCCACCGCCAGGCGCTGCATGCTTTCCTCCTGCAGATCGTGCATCCCAGAAGTGGCGAGGTGATGCGCTTCGAAGCGGATTTGCCTAAAGACATGCGGGAACTTATATCTGTCTTGCGCATTTAGGCTGATCGCACTTTCAGGCGTCGTGATTGATAAGGTTACCTTATTTTCACGCGACCGTGATGGCTGTCGCCTTGAAACAGCCGCAACAACACCTAAATTATGCATAGGGCGGAGTCTGTGGACTTGCCCTGCGAGGCTTGCCGCAGAGGAAGCCGGAAGAGAGGGGTGCTCTATGGCCCGTAATACAATGCCTATGTTGACCGCCGAGGGCGGACTCAACCGTTATCTCGATGAAATCCGCAAGTTCCCGATGCTTGAGCCGCAGGAAGAGTATATGCTCGCCAAGCGGTTCGCGGAACATGAAGACAGAAATGCAGCCCACAAGCTGGTGACCAGCCATCTTCGTCTCGTGGCGAAGATTGCGATGGGTTATCGTGGCTACGGCCTGCCGATCGGCGAAGTCGTGTCGGAAGGCAATGTCGGCCTGATGCAGGCTGTCAAGAAATTCGAGCCGGATCGGGGTTTCCGCCTGGCGACCTATGCGATGTGGTGGATCAAGGCTTCCATTCAGGAATACATCCTGCGTTCGTGGTCACTCGTCAAAATGGGCACCACCGCCAACCAGAAGCGTCTGTTCTTCAATCTCCGCCGCCTGAAGGGCCGTATCCAGGCCATCGATGACGGTGATCTGAGGCCGGAACAGGTTGCCGAGATCGCGACAACGCTGAAGGTCAGTGAAGAAGAAGTGATCTCGATGAACCGCCGTCTCGGCGGGGACGCGTCGCTGAATGCGCCGATCAAGGCGTCCGAGGGCGAATCCGGCCAGTGGCAGGATTGGCTGGTGGATGATCATGAGAGCCAGGAAGACATGCTGATCGAGCAGGACGAGCTGGAAAACCGCCGCTCGATGCTGGCCGGTGCGCTCAAGGTTCTGAACGATCGCGAGAAACGCATCTTCGAAGCCCGCCGCCTCCGCGAGGATCCGGTGACGCTGGAGGAGCTATCCGCCGAATTCGACATCAGCCGCGAACGCGTGCGCCAGATCGAAGTGCGCGCGTTTGAAAAGGTGCAGGATGCCGTGCGTGACGCGGCGCTTGCCCAGGCGAAGGCGCTGAGGGTGGTTGAGCCGGCGTAAGCGTCGGACCGACCGCCATTCGGCCCATGCCGAAACTGCTGTTCAAATAAAAAGCGCCGGACAACGTGGTTGTCCGGCGCTTTTGTTTTTTGCGACACAGTCTCCGTCGTCATCCTCGGGCTTGTCCCGAGGATCTGGTGACGCTTTAATAGGGATGCTACGTCAATGGCTTACAATGCCCTCACCAGATCCTCGGGACAAGCCCGAGGATGACGGCCACGGGTGTTGCGTTGTCGTGAGTGGTGGGCCGATACAAACAAAGACGCCGGGCAACTCAGTTGCCCGGCGCTTTCACTTCGCCCTTTCGGACGATCAGTTGTTATTCACCTGCGTGCCCAAGGCTGCCCATTCGGCCATCACCTTGTCGAACGCATCCGTGCCCGTGGCGCCTTTTTCAATGGTGATCAGCGCGCGGCGATTGTTGCGGTAGGTGATCGGGATGTCGATCCAGGACCGCGTCTTCATGAGTTCGGTGTTGACCTTGCGGGCATCGGCGTCGTCGTTGAGCGCCACCATGTGGAAGTCGTCGGTGATCTTGGCGGGCACGGCGATCAGGCTGTTGCCGCGATCCTGCTCGGTCTGCTTGAAGGCGATGCGCTCGACCTTTTCGACATTGCCTTCGGGGAAATTCTCGGGCAGGTCGAAGACGACCTCGATGATATGGCTCGCGGGCAGAGAGACGTCGCTGTTGCGCTTGAAGGAAATGAGAGCCTTCATCTTGCGGCCGGGAATATCGAGGCTGGCCTCGATCATCTCCTGCTTCTTGTCGCCGGCGCTGGTCGTATCCGATTTGACCGACCAGGTGACGGTGCCGGGAACGGCGACCGGCGAACCGCCGAGTTGCTCCTCATAGAGGAACATCTTCTGAGTGACGGCGAGAGCAGGGGTCTCGGCATTGGCCTTGTTGTCGGCGTTGACGGCGGGGACGGTCGCGTCGGTGGAGGCGAGCTTGTCGCCGGCATCCGTCTGGCCGGCAATGGTCTTGCCTTCCTGGAGGGTCTGATCGACCGGTATCTTGGCGGCGTCGGTTTCCGCCTCGGTGCCATCGGCCAGCAGGCGCTGGGTGAATTTCGTCGGAGCGATGGTCGGGTCGAGCGACGCCACTTCGGTGGGCTTGGCGTCGGTTTCGGCGGGCTTGGCATCGATCGCGGTGGCCTTGTCCTGAACACCCTTTGTCGTGTCGGTGGCAGGCTTCTCATCGACGGCGCGCGTTTCAGCAGGCGTCTCGGTCTTGGTCACGGGCATATAGCTGGCAACCAGCGTGCTGACATCATCACGATAGTGATAGAGGCCATAGGCTCCACCCGCGACGATCAGGGCGCCGACGACGCCGAGCACGATCGGCAGCGGGTTGAAGCTGCGCGCCTTCTTGTGCTTCTGGACCCTGAAGCTCTTACCCTCGAGCTTCGACATGGCACGCGCAACCTCGGGCGGAAGCTTTTCGCCGTCGCCAGCCTGGTTGTCGTTCGACTGGCCGCTGTAGCCGATCAGGTCCTCGAGTTCGGTGCGCGCATTCCTCGGGCGCTGCTCTTCCTTTTTCGCTGGGGCGGCATCGATCTCGCGCTGCTTGGCTTCGAGCGCCTCTTCGAAGGCGACAGGCTTGGGCACGTCAGGGAGATCGTCGAAGGGGGCGTCCCAGGAAAAATCGCCATCATTGCCCTTCTTGGGCGGTGGGCGCACGGCGGCGGTCGCGAATTCCTGCTTCAGGAATTCGTTGAATCCGGTCGCGACGTCGGCCTCGGTGAGGGCGGCACGCGGCATCTGCGGGCTCGGTTCATCCCCGACCGGCTCGGGTGGTGCGACTTCCGGCTCGCGATCGATGTCCACGGCCCAGTCGGGCATGGCGGCTTCGGCGCGGACGGGCTGCTCGGGTTCCTGATGGGCTGCGGCGATCCAGGCGGGTTCCTGCTTTTCGTCGCGATACTGGTTGCTCTCAGCGGCATCGGCATCGTGCTCGCTGCCGGGAACCTCCGATTCGGGTTCGACGAATGGCTGTTCCATGACGCGATTGGCGACATGGCTGCGTACGGGCTCGGCATGCGCGAGAATCGGATCGTCGTGATCGTCGGCCTGAGCGTGGTCGGCCGCCACAGCGGGTTCGTCACGCGTCGCCGCGACCGGCTCTTCGCGATTCTCGAAGGGAGCAGTGTCTATATAGACGGGTTCAGCGTGAACGGAATCGCGGGCGGCCACGTCGTCATGGCTCACCGGTTCATCGGCAGACGTCGGCTCTTCGTGATGATGGGTTTCGGCAACGACCGGCGCCGGTTCCTCGTAGCGAACGGGTTCCGGCTCGGCCGGTGCGGGTTCGTGATAGGCCGGTTCGGCGGACTCGACTCTAGCGCGGGACGGCTCGGCATGAGCGAAGACTTCGGGTTCAACCGGTCGGGCTTCGACGGTTTCTTCCCCTATGGTTTCTTCTCTGGCGATCTCAGTCACGGTTGCCTGAGCAACAGGTTCGGCGGCGGGCGACGCTTCGGGCTCGGCGGGCGCCGCTGCGGAATGCTCCTCCTCGACCTGGCGGATCGCGTCGTCGAGCTTGTCGAGCTGGCGCTTGAACATGACTTCAGGCGGCCGGGGCTTCATATTCTCAAGCTGGCGTACGACGGCGCTCTTGGCCTTTTCGTAGACCTTCGCGCGCATCTCGGGCGTGTTGTCGGTGAGGCCGTCAACAGCGCGTCGGATAACTGCTACAAAATCCGCCATAGAATCCTTCTCAACTCAATAAGCCGGGCAGGATAGTGCACTATCCATGCCCGGAACTTTCGGTTCAGTCTTCGAACGGGTCTGTGACGAGGATAGTATCATCCCGTTCGGGGCTGGTGGACAAAAGCGAGACCGGGGCCCCGATCAACTCTTCCACCTGCCTCACATATTTGATCGCCTGTGCGGGCAGATCGGCCCATTTGCGCGCGCCTACGGTGGATTCCTTCCACCCTTCGAGCGTAACGTAGATCGGCTCGACCCTGGCCTGAGCCGCCTGACCTGCCGGCAGATGATCGATCTCCTGGCCATCCAGCATGTAGCCGGTGCAGATCTTAAGCTCCTCCAGGCCGTCGAGCACATCGAGCTTGGTCAGCGCGATGCCGGTGACGCCGTTGGTGGCCACGGACTGCCGCACAAGCGCGGCATCAAACCAGCCACACCGTCTCTTTCTACCGGTAACTGTGCCAAATTCATGGCCGCGCTCACCTAAAAATACACCAACCTCGTCAAAGAGCTCGGTCGGGAAGGGGCCTTCGCCCACTCGTGTCGTGTAGGCTTTGGTGATTCCGAGCACGTAAGAGAGGGCTGACGGACCCATGCCGGAGCCCGCCGCGGCCTGTCCGGCCACGGTATTGGACGATGTCACGAACGGATAGGTGCCGTGGTCGACATCGAGAAGCGTGCCCTGCGCACCCTCGAACAGGATGCGCGAACCCTTGCGGCGCTCGCGGTCGAGCAGCGCCCAGACCGTTTCCGAATAGGGCAGCACGCGTTCGGTGATGGCGGCGAGTTCGGCCATGATGGCGGCGTGGCTGACTTCCGCCTCGCCAAGGCCACGGCGGAGCGCATTGTGATGGGTGAGAAGCCGATCGACCTTGAGGCCGAGCGAGCCGGGATCGGCGAGATCGGTGACGCGGATCGCGCGGCGGCCGACCTTGTCCTCATAGGCCGGGCCGATGCCGCGGCGGGTGGTGCCGATCTTGGTGCCGGAATTCGAGGCGGCGTCCTCGCGAATGCCGTCGAGCTCGCGGTGCAGCGACAGGATCAGCGTCGCGTTGTCGGCGATGCGGAGATTCTCCGGCGTGATGATCACGCCCTGTCCGGCCAGCTTGTCGATCTCGGTGAGGAGTGCATGCGGATCGATCACCACGCCATTGCCGATGATCGCGAGCTTGCCCGGACGCACCACGCCCGAGGGCAGCAGCGAGAGCTTATAGCTGGTGCCATCGATGACCAGCGTGTGGCCGGCATTGTGTCCACCCTGGAAGCGGACCACGATATCCGCACGTTCCGAGAGCCAATCGACAATCTTGCCCTTGCCCTCGTCGCCCCATTGGGTGCCCACGACAACCACATTCGCCATATCTTGTGTTTCCTGCCTTTAGATGGCGTCTCAGCGCCCTTTCAAACCCGCGAACATATAGATGTTTACGATTGGGAAAGCGACCCAGTAAATGGCGCCAAGAGGGGCTTTTTGCGTGACAAGGCGGGAGGTCGCGGCTAAGGCTCGACCTTCTCTCCTTAATGCTTGCAGTTCATTCATGTCGTCTACCGCAAAAGCCTACCTTTTCCTCGTCATCACCGGGCTCGGCTGGGCAGCCAATGCGGTCGTCGGCAAATTCGCCGTCGGCCATGTCGGGCCGATGACGCTCACGCTCGGGCGTTGGTCGATCGCACTCGCAATCATCGTTGTAATGTCGATGCCGCAGATCAAGGCCGACTGGCCGGAGATCAGGAAGAACTGGCTGGTGTGCTTCGTGTTTTCGGGGCTGGGCTTCACCGTGTTCAACGCGCTGCTTTATTCCGCCCTGCAGCACACGTCGGCAATCAACGTCGTGATTGAACAGGCCGGCATTCCGGGCCTGATTTTCCTCGGCAACTTCCTGCTTTTCCGGATGAAGCTCGGGACGGGGCAGATCGTGGGCTATCTGATCACGCTGCTTGGTGTTGCCGTGACGGCATCGAACGGCTCGCTGCAGACGATCCTCAATCTCGGCTTCAATCTCGGCGACCTGCTGATGCTGCTGGCGTGCCTAGTCTATGCGTCCTACACGATCAGCCTGCGCTATAAGCCCAACATTCACTGGAAAAGCATGTTTGCCGCTTCGGCATTCGGCGCGATGGCCGCGGCGGTTCCGCTTTTCGCCTGGGAGGCTTCCTCGCCTGATTTCATCACGCCCGACCTGATCGGCTGGGGCGCCATCCTGTTCACGGCGCTCGCGCCCTCGCTGGTATCGCAGATCCTCTATGTCAGGGGCGTCGAACTGATCGGACCGAATCGCGCCGGCCTTTTCATCAACACGATTCCGGTTTTCGGAACGCTGCTGTCGGTGATATTCCTGCGTGAAGCCTTTCTGGGCTTTCATTTCGTTGCCATGGCGCTGGTCCTGGTCGGGATCGCAATCGCGGAGAGGGGGAGGCTATGAGGTTCGTGCTGCCGGTTCTTTTCGTACTGGCGCCATTCCTTTTCGCCTTCGGCGTCACGCTGCCGCTGATGACCTTCGAGAAGCTGTTCTTCTTCGAGGAGAATCCCTCGCTGGCCGGGATCATCGGCTCGCTCTACGACAATGGCGATTACGCGCTGGCGCTGGTCGTGGCGCTGTTTTCGGTCGTCTTTCCCGCCGTCAAGATGGTGGCGATCGCAGCGGAAGCGCTGACGGTGCCGGGCGAGGCGAGCGGCTGGTTCGTAAAGCTCGTGCCTTTCCTCACCAAATGGTCGATGATGGATGTGATGCTGGTGGCGATCGTGATCGCGGCAGCCAAGACCTCGGGCCTTGCCAATGCGTTCACGGAGGCCGGCCTCTGGTGCTATGCCGGATCAGCGCTGATGACGACGGTGATCCAGTGGCTGGTGGCGAGGCGAGCGGGACATATTCAGGAATCGACATGAACACGGATACGATACGGCTTCTGACGCCGGAGGACGGCGAGGTTTTCCGGCGCATCCGGCTTGAGGCCCTGCGCGTGGAGCCCTCGGCGTTTGCCAGCAGAGTCGAGGACTGGGAGGCTCTTTCCTCAGAGGAATGGTGCAGGCGGCTGAGGGAAACGCCTGTTTTCGTAGCGTTTCGCGACGATGAACCGGTCGGTATCATGGGGTTGATGCGGCAGCGTTCGACCAAGATGGCGCATCGCGCGACGATCATCATGGTTTACGTTCGTAAGACGTTTCGGGGCGCGGGTATCGCAGCCGGGCTGCTGGAAATGGCGACTAATCACGCGCGCGACCTCGGCGTCCGGCAGCTGGAGCTTGCGGTGACGGCCGAAAATCCGGCGGCGTATCGTTTTTATGAACGCGAAGGTTTCGCCGAGATAGGTCGCGTTCCGGGCGGGTTCCTGCATGATGGCTGCGAGATCGATGAGATTCTCATGGCGCGCCGGATCGGTGCGTGAGGCCCGGTCAGGCCAGGGTGTGGCCCGAAGCCACAAGTATGGGGCCGGCCCGGGCGACATCCGTTTCCTTGATCAGCATGTGGTCGCCATCGAAGGTCGAGACAACGAAGATGCCGATGCCGGCATCTGAAAGCGGGCCGATCACGCTTGCAACGATGCCGGTCTCGTCGAAGGCAAAGGGGCCGATGAACTTGTAACAGGTCCAGCCGGTATCCTGCCTGACGCCCGACGGGATGCGTTCGGCGCGGCATAGGATCGAAAGCTCATCGTCCGAGCGGCTGATCGAGAGGAAGCCTTCTCCGTCCGCCCAGAGCGGGATTGGCGACATGGGCTCCAGCCTGCTGACCGCATATGTCCCGGCAAGGTGTTCGAGTCGGACCCGTGCCGGCATCAGATCTGGTTGCGCTTGCCGAGGTGATCTTCCCAGGCCAGTGCCGTCTCGATGATGAATTCCAGATTGTCGTATTGCGGCTGCCAGTTCAGTTCTCGCTTGGCGATCGAGGGATTGGCGACGATCATGACGGCGTCGCCCGGCCGGCGGCCGGCGAGCCTGACATCGAAGGGCTTGCCGTGGACCTTCTTGACCGTTTCCAGCACTTCGAGCACCGAGAACCCGGTTCCATAGCCGCAATTGGCGACCAGCGAGCCGCCGCCGGCGCGCATGCGTTCGAGCGCCTTGAGATGCGCATTGGCGAGATCGCTGACATGGATGTAGTCGCGGATGCAGGTGCCGTCTGGCGTCGGATAATCCGTGCCGAAGACATCGATATGGCCGCGTTTGCCAAGTGCCGCTTCGCCCGCGACCTTGATCAGGTGCGTCGCGCCGACGGTGGACTGGCCGGTGCGGGAGCGCGGATCGGCGCCGGCGACGTTGAAATAACGCAGCGCCGTGTAGGTGAAATCGTGGGCAAGCGACGTGTCGCGCAGCATGATCTCGGTCATCAGCTTCGATGAGCCATAGGGCGATTCGGGATTGAGCGGCTCGGTCTCCGTGACCGGCTCCGTGCCGTGGGGTGTGCCGTAGACGGCGGCGGTCGAGGAGAAGACGAAATGCGGCACCTTGTATTTCACTGCCGCTGCGATCAGGGCGCGGGATTTGACCGTGTTGTTCTCATAGTACATCAACGGATTGGCCACCGATTCCGGCACGATGATCGAGCCCGCGAAATGGATGATCGCGTCGATGTTGTTTTCCGAGAAGACCTTCTCGTGCAGCGTCTCGTCGGCAATATCGCCTTCATAGAAGCGCGCCTCGGGCGCGATGGCCCAGCGGAAACCGGTCGAAAGCCGGTCGATGACAACGACGTCCTGCCCCGCATCGAGCAGCGCCCAAACCATGTGGCTGCCGATATAGCCCGCGCCGCCGGTCACCAATACTGCCATTTAAAGCTCCCTGTCCGCCGAAAAGTCGAGGCCGGTCTAGCGTGGAAATGGCATTTAGTAAATGTCGGCAAGACGGACGTTTTCATTCTCGTCAGGAGCCGCTATCGTGATCGGCATGGACCAAATCTCCGCCGATCACCTTCTGCCCGATGAACTCGCGGCTCTCATGCATTTCTATGCCGAGGCGGGCGTGAGCTGGCTTGGGGAAGACGAGCCGATCGACCGGTTTGCCGAGTTCGTGGCACTCAACAGTGCGAAGACGCAGGCCCGTTCGGCTCCCGTCGGGCTGGAACGGCCACAGCAGATGTCCGCCGAACGGACGAATCGCAAGCCGGAGCGAGCGGAGGCGCGACCGGCAACCCCCCAGGCGGTGGCGATTCCCGATGCGGAAGCTGTCGAAGCGGCTGTGAGATTGGCCGCGGCCGCACAATCGCCGGACGCGCTGATCGAAGCGGTCAGCGGGTTCGGCGGCTGCAACCTCAGGAACAGCGCGCGCAATACCGTGTTTGCCGGCGGCGACCTTGCCGCGCGCATCGCCATTATCGGCGGCGTTCCGAGTGCCGACGACGACCGCGAAGGCGCGCCCTTTTCGGGCCCGGCCGGCGTCATGTTGTCACGTATGCTTGCAGGCATCGGGCTCGATTCATCGGGCGTGCTGCTCTTCAATCTGATTCCCTGGCGAACGCCGGGAGACCGTGCGCCGACGGTGCGCGAGGTCGAAATCTGCCTGCCGTTCGGATTGCGGCTGCTCGAGCTCACGCGGCCCCAGGCGGTGCTCGTGCTCGGCAATTTCCCCGTACGGGTGCTTTCCCGTGCCGCCAAGGGCAGCATCCATTCCCTCAGGGGCAAATGGTTCGATATCGCGGGCGGAACGCCTGGATTGGCGACGTTTCATCCGCAGGAGATGATCACCGCGCCGACATGCAAGGGGCTGGCTTGGCAGGATATTTTGAGATTTCGTGCCGAAATGGCTGCGCCGAAGCTGGGCGCAGGCCCGTAGTTTGTGGCGTTTCGGCCACATTAACGAATTTGAAAACACAAGCCGTCCCGTCGATCGAGCGACGCAAACCGTATAAAAGCCGCCATTCCTAACAAAAATTCATAACTATGACGGAAATGTGTCTGAGAAATCTTGGTATATTATATTGAATATTAACGATAAAATCTGTTTCTACTAATTCTCTTGAATCTCGGTGGTGACCACAAATGGGTCAATATCCATGCACAGAATGCATGGCAGTTCAGCCTTTGCTGCGTTGCAAAAATCAACAGTGCATTGCAATATATGACTCGGCTTGGGAGGACTTAATTTAAGGACCAACGCCATGCGTGAAATTCACCGCCCCGTGCATTCGGGCTACGAAACCTTGAGGCTCCGCCGCGACAAACCCGGCCGCGAAGCCCATTTCAACCGTAAGGCCTTTCCGGCCAATGAACAAATGACCGCGCTCGGATATGAGAATCGGCGCCGTCCGGACGGCCTTTTTGTACAGGGCTATTCAAGATAAACGACGGTGTGTAAGAATTCGTAAGGCGCTGCAATGCGATTTTTTTGCAGCACTCAATTCAATTCCCGCTATAAGTGGCGTCGCGGGAATGGATAATTGCCGTGAGCGCCTTCCTTTGGCTTAACGAATGTGCAAGAGAAATGTTGCAAATTCGGACAGGGGTGGGAAACCGCTCGCACAGGTATGCGGTCTGGGTGGGTTTCCTGACAAGGGAAACGTTCGGGCCGCTATTGCCTGCCGGAAATGGGGTTGATGCTTGAGAGCATCGCCGGAGGGAATATTGGTGACATGCGTCAAACGGCAGTGATCGGGAAACAGGCGGCGGGATTGAAAAACAGAGCGACCTTGGCTCTTGCGGCTGCCTCGCTGGCGCTGCTGGCGGGATGCGTGCCCAACAACGGCCCGCTGACCTCGAAGGTCGTGAATGCCGGTGCCGACAAGACAACCACAATCGCCGCGACAAACGTGACTTTCGATGTGGTGAATGTCGACCAACGGGTCGCCAATTCGGTTACCACGCTCGGTCAACCCTCGTTGGTTGGCACATTCGGCTTCGGCAGCGCGCCCGGCACACCGGTGATCGGCGTCGGCGACGAACTCAGCGTTCTCATCTTCGAAGCCGGTCCGGATGGGCTCTTCTCGACCACCGAGCGCAAATCCACCCAGATTCCCGTCGTCGTCCAGCCCGACGGCCATGGCCAGATCCCCTATGCGGGTTCGATCAGGTTTGCAGGAAAGACGCTTGAGGGCGCCCGGCAGGAAATCGCCCAGGCGCTCAAATCCAAGGCCGTAGAGCCGGATGTCGTCGTCAACATCTCCAAGAATTATTCGCGCACCGTGTCGGTGCAGGGCGCCGTGAACCGTCCTGAAATGGTGGTGCTGGGCTTGTCGCCCCAGCCGCTGACCAGCGTCATCGCCGCCGCCGGCGGTCCCACCAAGGCATCCTACGACACCTATGTCACGCTGACGCGCGGCAAGAAGTCATCCACCGTCCTGCTCCAGAGCGTGATCGATCGTCCCAAGGAGGACATCATGATCCGCCCGGACGACAAGATCTTCCTGACATACGATCCGCAGACATTCACCGCGCTCGGCAACGTTTTCAAGAACGGCAAGATTCCCTTCGAGACGAGTGCGCTGACGCTCGTCGAAGCCGCCGCTCTTTCCGGTGGCGCCCGTGCCGACCTGGCCGATCCCAAGGGCTATTTCGTCTTCCGTTACGAATATGAGATCGTCTATCGCCAGGTGGTCGGAGAGCAACGATTCCGCGACCTGATACAACAGGGCATGGTGCCTGACAGGGAGGGCCGCTATCCGATCGTCTACAAGATCGACATGACGGATCCGCAAGCCTTTCTCGTGACGCAGAACTTCCCGGTCCGTAACAAGGACGTGCTGTATCTCTCGCGGCACCCGTCGGCCGACTTCGTCAGGTTCATGGCGATCGTTCGCGGCCCGCTCGGCGTGGTCAAGGACGTGCAGGAAATCAACAACGCCAATTAGCGTGTTTTCTTGAAGCTGTTTTCGGGTCTGAACGAGGGCTGTTCACGATGAGCGTGTTACCCTCGGGCAGCAAGCCGGTCTATGCGGTGACCTCGCCGGGCCTCTGGGCACAGCGTTCGGATATCGCAACGATTCTGGATGCGAGCATGCGGTTCTTTCCAGCCGTGCTGCCTTTTGCGGTCGATGGTTTCGTCGGCTGGGGCGGCCGCGCGTCGGGCATAAGGGCGCGGCGGCTGGCGCGGCGTTTCGGCAAGCCGGCCATTATTCTCGAGGATGGTTTCCTGAAAAGCTACGCGCCGGGAAAGCTCGAGCCCGCCCATTCCTATGTCATCGACCGGGGCGGTATCTATTTCGACGCCGCCAGCCCGAGCGATCTCATGGCTTTCATCGACAGGCCGATCACGCCGGATGCCACGGGGCGGGCCCAGGCAGCGATGGATTTCATTCGGCAGAACCGGATTTCCAAATACAACAATTCGCCGCTGAAGGATTTGTCCGGAAGCGGGTTGCCGCTTGATCGACCCTATGTGCTGCTTGTCGACCAGGTGGCGGGCGACGCATCGATATCAGGTGCGCTTGCGGACGAATCGAGTTTCACTGCGATGGTCGAGCATGCGCGCGCGCGCTATCCGGATTGCATTCTCGCAGCACGCACGCATCCAGCAGCCGGAGACAGAAGCCCAATTCTCAATGCCGCGCGCGCGCTCGGCATCGAGGTGGTCGTTCCGGGCCGCATGAATCCCTGGCCATTGGTCGAGGATGCCGAGGCCGTCTATACCGTGTCGAGCCAGCTCGGCTTCGAGGCACTGATGGCATGCAAGACCGTGCATGTGTTCGGCGTCACCTACTATTCCCATCGGGGATTGACGGAAGATCATTGCGCGGCGCCGGGGACACGAAAACCCGCGACGCTGCAGCAGATATTTCATGCCGCCTATATCGATTATTCACACTATCTCGACCTTCACGATCGCCGGCCGGTCGAGATCGAGCATGCATTGGAGCAGATCCTCACCGTGCGCGAGCAGCGCCGGCAGATCACCAAACGCGTCTATACGGGTGGACTGTCGCCCTGGAAAAAGCGTGCTCTCGATCCCTTCGTCGTGGGGCCGGAGGGCAGGGCGGTTCATTGCCGCAGGCTGCGCGAGGCGGTCAAACTTGCCGGGACAAACCACGGGCAGGTGGCGCTCTGGGGCTCAGCCAAGCCGTTTCCGCGCGATGTCGCGGCAATCCGGTTCGAAGATGGTTTCATCCGGTCGCGGGGCCTGGGCGCCAATCTCGCGCTGCCCTCGTCGCTCGCCTGGGACGGCGACCACGTCTATTACGACGCGCGCGGTGAGAGCCGGCTCGAGAATATCATCGCCAATCATCCGTTTCCACAGGCGCTTACGGAACGGGCGGCGCAGCTGGTGGCCTCTATCGTGGAGAAGGGCGTTTCCAAATACAATGTCGGCAGCGACGTGCAATTTCCCGACGTCGCCGAGGGTCGGCTGAAGATCCTGGTGCCAGGCCAGGTCGAGAAGGACGCATCGATCAAATTCGGCTCGCCGGATGTAAAAACCAATCGCGGGCTGGTTTCGGCCGTGCGCAAGCTCTATCCCGATGCCTATCTCGCCTACAAGGAACATCCGGACGTGACGTCCGGGCTGCGCTCGGGCGGCGATATTCCGGATGAGGCGGACACGATCGTCCGCGAAGGCGACATCAAGCACTGGATCGCCTGGTGCGACAGGCTGGAAACCATGACGTCGCTCGCCGGCTTCGAGGCGCTGATACGCAACAAGCCCGTCGGCGTGCACGGGATTCCTTTCTATGCCGGCTGGGGCCTCACAGACGATCGGATGGCGGTGCCGCGACGGTCGCGACGGATCACGATCGAGATGCTGGCGGCAGCCACGTTGATTCTCTATCCCTTCTATGTTCATCCGCTGAGTGGCATGCCGTGCACGCCGGAAGAACTCGTCGAGGAGATTGCTCTGAAGCGTAAAGTGAAGGCCTCGCTGCCCGCCCGGCTGATGCTGTGGATTTCGCAATCAATTAATCGTTCAGCCGTCAAAATACGTGATGGCCGCTGCTAGCCTCCATTGCTGCCCGCCGATGCAGGGCGCTTTTGCCCATACAGGCGTGCGTGAGGTGAATTAACCATGTTTGCCAGTAGATTAGCAGAATTCTGAACGGTCGCATTTTATTCAATGTCACGTAACATAGTGCCGATAGGTTGGGAGCCAGCATGATCCGCGTGTGGTATTGCTGCATCAGTGATGTGGAGGGTTCGGCCCTGCCGGTTGAAAAGTGACCGTTGATATGTGTAATGAGCACTCCTTGGTGGTTCGCCGACCTCATGACGAATGAAGCAACTGAAATATGAACGTACCCTCTGATTCAAACGGACGAGACGGCGCGAAAGCCCGCAAGAAGGCGAAACCCGCGAACGGGAATTCGTCCGGACTGATCAACTTTCCCTTCATGCGCCGGGCGCGTCACCGTTTTCCCAACAAGGACTGCCCACGCGTCGTCCTGTTGCAGGGTCCGGTCGGCAACTTCTTCCGTCGCGCGCAGGAGCATATGAATGCGAACGGCTTCGATGCCTGGCGCATCAGCTTCAATGCTGGCGACCGTCTTTTTTCGCGCGGCCAGAAGACGCTCGATTTTTCGGGCAATGTCGATACCTGGCGTACCTGGTTCAACGAAATCCTGCGTGAGAACGGTTTCGATGCCGTTGTCCTGTTCGGGTCGGACCGTATCGTGCATCGCGTGGCTATCGAATGCGCCGAGCAGATGGGCATTCCCGTCATCTGCCTGGAGGAAGGCTATATCCGTCCTGGCTATGTGACGATGGAAATCGGCGGAAACAACTGGCGTTCGCCGATCGCGGGCCAATTGCCGCCGCCTGAATTCGATTCGCCGCGCCGCGATGGACCCAAGCCGATCCCTACATCGGGCTCGTTCAGTGCCATGGCCTGGGCGGCGCTGCAGTATTTCACCGTGCGTGCGGTGATTTCGACGCCTGGCGAACGCAAGCTGTTTCATAAGCAGAAGCGGACGCTGCTTTCCGAAGGGTTTTATTGGGTCAAGAACTACTATCGCAAGTTCTCCCATGTCGGCCGCAACTACCACATTTCCGAGCGCCTGCTCGAACATCACGACAAGCGCTTCTACATCGTGCCGCTGCAGGTGCATGACGACACCCAGCTCGGCCGCGCCGCCAACGCCTGGAACAATCAGAAGCTCATCCTCAAGACCATCGTGTCCTTCGCGCGCAACGCGCCGTCCGATCATCAGCTGGTCTTCAAAATCCATCCGATGGAGCGCGGCCACACCCGCGACTGGCACTTCATCCGCCAGGTCAGCGCGCTGAACGACGTCAAGGACCGCGTCCATGTGCTCGACGGCGGCTCGCTGAGCCTGCTGACGCGCCACTCAGCCGGCATGATCACCATCAATTCGACCTCGGGCCTTTCGGCGATCCACCATGGCGTGCCGTTGGCGGTGCTCGGCCAGGCGCTCTATCGCCATCCGGACCTCGCCTTCTGCGTCGAGCGCGGCATCGACATGGACCGTTTCTGGTCGGAGGCCTTCGTGGCGCCGGAAAAGGTGCGCCACCGCTACCTGAGCTGGATCCACCACCAGTGCCTCGCCGGCGGCGACTTCTACGCCAAGGACGGCGTGGAGGCCGCGGTCGCAACGCTCAAGGTCAAGATCGAGCAGGTACTGGCCGACAAGGCTGCCATGCTGAGTGAAACATCGGCGGACATCGTCGGCGGCGTGTTCAACCATGAAAAGCCCGACGCGGCGGAATGATCCCAAGAAAATATAAAATGAACAAGGCCCGGATTTCCGGGCCTTGTTCATTCCATTGACTACTACACGCTCTAAAATTCCTGCCAATTGCTCTGTTTCGCGGCTGTATTGCCGCTGAAGGCGCTGGCGAGTTTGCCGATCATCTGCCGGGCCGGCGACGCGGCAGGTCTCTTTTCGGCGGACGCGCGCTGGGTGATGCCGGCGCCGGTCTGATCGCTGATCTGGAACATCCCTATTAGATTGAACAGTGCCTCGGCCTCGCGCGCCAGCGAATGGCTGGCCGCGGTCGATTCTTCGACCATCGCTGCATTCTGCTGGGTGCCTTGATCCATCAGGGAAACCGCGTTGTTGATTTCCTTGATGCCTATCGACTGTTCCTTGGAGGCCTCGACGATCGAGCTGACGTTGTCGTTGATCTCCTTGACCTGATCGACGATCCTCGCGAGCGCCGTCCCAGTTGCTCCGACCAGCTCGACGCCACTCTTCACCTGCTCGCCAGATTTTCTGATCAAGCCCTTGATTTCCTTGGCTGCTGTGGCGGAACGCTGGGCGAGTTCGCGCACCTCCTGGGCCACGACGGCGAAGCCCTTGCCGGCATCTCCGGCGCGAGCCGCCTCGACGCCCGCATTCAGCGCCAGGAGGTTGGTCTGGAAAGCTATTTCGTCGATTACACCGATGATATTGGAGATCTCGCTCGAGGAATGTTCGATCTCATGCATGGCATCGACGGCCTTGGCAACTACAATGCCCGACCGCTCGGCATCGTCGCGCGTCGCCCCGACTAGGCGACCGGCTTCATCGGCGCGGCGGCTCGAGTCTGCCACGGTCGTGGTGATTTGCTCCAGCGCAGCGGCCGTCTGCTCGACCGAGGCGGCCTGCTGTTCGGTGCGCCTGGAGAGATCGTCGGCGGCCGAGCGGATCTGGTTGGAGCCGGCTGCGATCGCCTGTGCGTTCTGACCCACGCGGCGCAGCGTATCCTCGAGGCGCTCGATTGCGCCGTTGAAGTCGATTCGGGTCTTGTCGAGCCGATCCGCAAACGCAGTCTGGAGGCGAAAGTTCAATTTGCCTGAGGCCAGTGCGCCGAGGCCGATTGCCAGATTATCGACGGCGAACGCGACCTGCGCTGCCTCCTCGGCCTGCAGGCGCTCGCGCTCATGGCGTTCCTTCTCCGACTGCGAGCGGTTTGCTTCGGCCTCGGCCTCAAGGCGCTGACGTTCCAGCCCGTTCTCTCGGAAAACCGCGACCGCATCGGCCATCGTCCCGATTTCGTCGGTGCGATCCTGGAAGGGGACGGCGGAACCATAGTCGCCCCCGGAAATCGCGCCCATGGTCCGGGTGATCTCCGTGATCGGCGTCGTGATGGACCGCGCGATGAGGAAGGCGATGCCCGCGATCGTCAGCAGAATACCGCCCGCCGCGGAAAGCCAAATGAGCACCAGGTTCCATGACTGGTTGGCGAGCAGAACCGACTGCTCCTTGACGGCGGAAGCGAGTATGACTTCGAATTTCCGGAGTTCATCTATTCGAGCAGAGGCCGTCTTGAACCATGCGTCGGGTTCAATGCCCTGTATGCTGGTGCCCGCCGCGGTCGAGAGGACCACCTCCCGCATTGGCTCGAACTGATTGAATGCCGATGTCTTGGACATTTCGTGCAATTGGTTCTGGTTGTTACCCTTGTAGGATTCGGACAGAAGATCGAGAATGCCGACCTGGTTCGCGTCCGCTTGGTGAATCCTGGCGCGCAAGTGTTCGTCGAGTTTGCCGGCCGACAAGGCCTGCGCCACCATGGCGCGTTGCTGTCCCGCGAACTCCTTCATCAGCGCCAGATTGGCGAGCGCACTCGACTCGAGCGACATCCTGGAGTCGGTGGCTTGCCAGGGGATCACGTCGAGCTTGCCTCGGGTGGCGGCTACAACGGCTGTGTATGCCTTGATGGCCGTTGGGCCGTCTGCCTTCTGGCCATCGACATCGTTGCGCAGAGCTGCGAGCGTAGCGAGTTTCTCCTTGAGGGCGCCGAGCTTGAAGACGTCATCCGAGGCGCCTTTGTCCTCGACACCGTTCATGGCATCCCCGAGGTCGTGGAGGGCTTTGTCGGTCTCGCTGCGTGCTTCGGCGAGAAGTTCACGGCCCTTCTTGCCGTCGCTGCCCAGAAATGCGGCGGTTCGGCCGCGTTCGACTTGAAGCTGATGCACAGCCAGGTCCGCCGCCGAAGCGAAATTCATGAGATTTTCCATGCGCGAATAGTCGGCATAGTCGTCATAATAGCCTTTGATGATGATACCCGCAGTAATTACGGACGCGATGGCGGGTATCATAACACTCAACGCCAATCTCTGGCTTACCTTGAAGTTGTATTTCGCCACGATACCTCACCTATAGCTTCAGATTCTGCAATCTGGAGAATGTTAACGCGCATTCGGCAACTATAGATTATGTAACGTTTGTCGCCGGACCAATTGATTGCTTGCCGTTTTGGTCGATACATGGTCGCAGCAAGACATTTATTATCTGTAAACCTTGCCGGACGTCGTCCAAGTCGTGGGCATGTCGCCTAATATTTGATGCATCAAGCTTCCCGCATGCGATCGGCGCAAACGACGCAGCCCGCGATCTTGAGGTCGCGGGCTGCGCTATAACCGATGAGAAGGATCGTAAAATCAAGCCACGTGGCAGTCAGGCCCGCTTGCCCCAGGCGATGAAGTGGCCGTTGTCGAAATCGCTGTCGGTGGCCTGCTTGGTTTTGCCGTAGCGGAAGGGCTTGCCGTCGAGATCGACGGTCATGCCGCCTGCGGCGCGGAGAACAGCGTCGCCGGCTGCCGTGTCCCATTCCATCGTGCGGCCGAAGCGCGGATAGACGTCCGCGTCGCCTTCCGCCAGGAGGCAGAATTTCAGCGACGAGCCGACGGATTTCGTGGACTTGATGCCTTGCTCCGTGAGGAAGGCGTCGGTTTCCGGTGAATTGTGCGAGCGGCTGGCAACGGCGGTCAGCTCGGAAGACGGCATGCGGCAGCCGATCCTGGTGCGTGAGGTGACCGTGAAATTCTCGTCGACCAGAAGCTTCTCGACATTGTCCTTCTCACCGGCCCAGGCGACGCCCTTGGCGGGCGCGTAGACTATGCCGGCGACCGGGGTGCCATTCTCGATCAGCGCGATGTTGACCGTGAAGTCATCGCGCTTGTTGATGAATTCCTTGGTGCCATCGAGCGGATCGACGAGGAAGAAGCGCCCGCCTTCGACACTCGGGATGCGGCCGGCGGCGACGGATTCCTCGGCAATGACGGGAATATCCGGAAACGCCTTGGAGAGGCCTTCGAGAATGATCGCCTCGGCGCGCTCGTCGGCTTCCGTCACCGGGGAGGCGTCCTGCTTGAGCGTGACGTTCGGACCTGCGTGATAGACTTCGAGGATCGCCTTGCCGGCGGAGATCGCCACCTCTTCGAGAATCTTGAGCATCATGTCACCGCTTCTTGAGGTAGGTTTCGATCATGATCGCGAGAGCCTCAGGATCATGGCCGAGCGTGTGCAGATGCACTTCCGCGTTCTCCGGCGCTTCATAGCCGGAACTGATGCCGGTGAAGTTCTGGATCTCGCCGGACTGGGCCTTCTTGTAGAGGCCCTTCGGGTCGCGCTTGATGCACTCTTCGAGCGGGGTGTCGACGAACACCTCGATGAATTCACCCTCCGAAAACAGATCGCGCGCCATCCGGCGTTCCGAACGGAACGGCGAGATGAAGGAGACGATGACGATCAGGCCGGCATCGGTCATCAGCTTGGCAACTTCCGACACGCGGCGGATGTTTTCGACGCGATCGTCGTCGGTAAAGCCAAGGTCGCGGTTCAGCCCGTGACGGACATTGTCGCCATCGAGCATGAAGGTATGCTTGCCTTGCGCATGCAGCAGCTTTTCCAAGGTGTTGGCGATGGTTGACTTGCCCGAGCCGGAATAGCCGGTGAACCAGAGCACGGTGGGCTTCTGGCTCTTCAGCTCGGCGCGGGCGGTCTTGTTGACCTCCATCGCCTGCCAGTGAACGTTGGACGCGCGGCGCAGCGCATGATCGATCATGCCGGCGCCGACGGTGGCGTTGGTGAAGCGGTCGATCAGCACGAAATTGCCGGAGACGCGATTGGCCTTATAGGAGTCGAAGGCGATCGGAGCCTGGGTCGAGATGTTGCACTCGCCAACCTCGTTCATGTTGAGGTGCTTGGCGGCTTCATGCGCGAAGGTGTTGATGTTGACCTGGTGCTTCAGCGTCGAAATGGTGGCGCTGACACTGTCGGTCTCGGTGCGTAGGATGTAGCTGCGGCCGGGAATCATCGGCTGTGCGTCGAACCAGATCACATGGGCCTGGAACTGGTCTGCGACAAAGGGACGGTTCTCGGGATCGACCAGCATATCGCCGCGCGAGATGTCGATCTGGTCTTCAAGCACGATGGTGACGGCCTGGCCCTCGGTGGCGCTTTTCAGGTTGCCATCCTGGGTGACGATGTCCTTGACCTTCGATTGCTGGCCGGACTTCGCCACCGTGACGGTGTCGCCTGATTTGATCGAACCCGAGGCGATCTGGCCTGCAAAGCCGCGGAAATCGAGATTGGGGCGGACGACATACTGGACCGGAAAACGGAAGGCGCGACCGGCATAGTCGTTCTCGATCGGGATCGTTTCGAGATGGCCGAGCAGGGTCGGGCCGCTGTACCAGGTCATCTTCGGCGAGGCCATGGTGACATTGTCGCCGAAACGGGCCGACATCGGGATCGGCTGGATGGTTGAGAAGCCGAGGTCCTTGGCGAATTCCATATAGTCGGCGACGATTGTGTCGAAGACCTCCTGGGAGTGATCCATCAAGTCGATCTTGTTGACCGCGAGCACGATGTGCCGGATGCCGAGGAGCGAGGCGATATAGGAGTGGCGGCGTGTCTGGCGCAGGATGCCCTGGCGGGAATCGACCAGCACGACGGCGAGATCGGCGGTCGAGGCGCCGGTCGCCATGTTGCGCGTGTATTGTTCATGGCCGGGCGTGTCGGCGACGATAAACTTGCGCTTGGAGGTGGCAAAGAAGCGATAGGCGACATCGATGGTGATGCCCTGTTCGCGCTCGGCCTCGAGGCCATCGACCAGCAGCGCGAAATCGATGTTCTCGCCATCGGTGCCGTGCTTGACGCTGTCGCGCTCAAGCGTCGCAAGCTGGTCTTCGAAGATCAGCTTGGTGTCGTAGAGCAGGCGGCCGATCAGCGTCGACTTGCCGTCGTCCACGGAACCACAGGTCAGGAAGCGCAGCAGGGATTTCTTTTCCTGCTCGCGGAGATATTCGATCATGTCGCCGGAAACATCCGAGGGAATTGCAACGTTCATCAGAAATACCCCTCGCGCTTCTTCTTCTCCATCGAGCCGGCCTCGTCCTTGTCGATCAGGCGGCCCTGGCGTTCTGAGGTGCGCGCCGTCAGCATCTCGCGCACGATGTCCTGGAGATTGGCGGCGTCGGATTCGATGGCGCCGGTCAGCGGATAGCAGCCCAGCGTGCGGAAACGGACGAGCTTGTTCTCAATCGTGTCCTCGGGACCGATCGGCATGCGCTCATCATCGACCATGATCAGCATGCCGTCGCGCTCGACGACCGGACGCTTGGCCGCGAAATAGAGCGGCACGATCGGGATGTCTTCCTTCATAATGTACTGCCAGATGTCGAGCTCGGTCCAGTTCGACAGCGGGAAGACGCGGATGGATTCGCCCTGGCCGACGCGGGTATTGTAGGTTTTCCACATCTCCGGACGCTGGTTCTTCGGGTCCCAGGTGTGCTGGGCATTGCGGAAGGAGAAGATTCGCTCCTTGGCGCGCGACTTTTCCTCGTCTCGGCGGGCGCCGCCGAAGGCTGCATCGAAACCGTACTTTTCCAGCGCCTGGCGCAAGCCGAGCGTCTTCATCACATGGGTATGAGTGTTCGAGCCGTGCGTGAACGGGCCGATGCCCTGGGCGATGCCATCCGGATTGACATGGACGAGAAGATCGATGCCGAGCTTCTTGGCCATATCGTCGCGGAACTTGGTCATCTCCTTGAATTTCCAAGTCGTATCGACATGCAGGAAAGGGAAGGGGGGCTTTGCGGGATAGAAGGCCTTCATCGCCAGATGCAGCATGACCGACGAATCCTTGCCGATCGAATAGAGCATGACCGGGTTGGAGAAGCTGGCCGCCACTTCGCGGAAAATATGAATCGATTCAGCTTCGAGACGCTGAAGATGTGTCAACGACATGATCGGGGTATGCTCCGCTTTGTGGGCTCTCGCATGGAAATTTGGTGTGCGTTTAGTGTCTTTGTCCCTCCAAGGCAACCTCTTTGCTGGATTTGCGGCGTTTTGAGGGTGTGAAATCTTGTTCGTGTTGAAACAATATGTGAGGCTTCGGCGATATTGCCGAAACGTTTGAAAGTAGCGATTTCATCCATGCCGGCGCAAGATTTTTTCCGCGGGTAGCATCCTTCGGCAGCCACACCCCTGGCGAGAAAATTCTGGCCGCGGCGAGGCGGATAAAGCCATCTCCACTGATGGGAAAATTTGTTTCATGCGATGATAAGGCGCATGCGAGCGAGATTTGCTCTGGATCGCGTATCTGGGAATAATGATCTCCAATTGTCTAATTTCACGGCATGATTTGGCGAATTTTAGCGCAATATGCGGGAAAAAATGCCGCTTTTAACCGTTCGACGAAAGTTTTTCGGGATTGCTTAAAATTTAGCTTCACATTTTTGATGAAAGCGTTATGGAATCCCCAACACGACAAGGCGGCGAGTAACAGCCGCTTCAAGAAGAATAGGCGCAGTACGGGAAATACTGCGCGCAGGGGAAAACGGATGGAGTATTTTATCCAGCAGCTCGTCAATGGGCTGACGCTTGGCTCGATTTATGGCCTGATCGCAATCGGTTACACAATGGTCTACGGGATTATCGGCATGGTCAATTTTGCCCATGGCGATATCTTCATGCTCGGCGGCTTCACGGCACTGGTCGTATACTTGCTGCTGACGGCGGCAGTTGCAGGCTTTCCGGTGGCGCTTGCGTTGCTGATCATGATGGTCGTCGCGATGGCCGTCACAAGCCTGTGGAACTGGTCGATCGAGCGCATGGCCTACCGGCCGCTGCGCGGATCGTTCCGGCTCGCCCCGCTGATCACCGCGATCGGCATGTCGATCCTGCTTTCGAACTTCGTGCAGGTCACGCAAGGTCCTCGCAACAAGTCGATCCCCGGCATGGTCACTTCGGTCTATGAGGTCGGCGGCATCTCGATCTCGCTCAAGCAGATCATCATCGTCCTGATCACCGCCGTGCTGCTCACCGGTTTCTGGTACCTGGTCAACCATACCTCGTTGGGGCGCGCGCAAAGAGCGACCGAGCAGGACCGCAAGATGGCGGCACTTCTCGGCATCAATGTCGATCGCACGATCTCCATCACCTTCGTCATGGGCGCGTCGCTCGCGGCTGTCGCCGGCACCATGTACATGATGTATTACGGCGTCATCTCCTTTGCCGATGGCTTCGTGCCGGGTGTCAAGGCATTCACCGCAGCCGTTCTCGGCGGCATCGGTTCGCTTCCGGGCGCAGTGCTCGGCGGATTGCTGATCGGCCTGATCGAGGCGCTGTGGTCGGCCTACTTCACCATCGATTACAAGGATGTGGCGACCTTCTCGATCCTGGCGATCGCGCTCATCTTCAAGCCTTCAGGCATCCTCGGGCGCCCCGAAGTCGAAAAGGTCTGACCCAATGCAGAACAACGTGAACCCCGACCGGGCGGCCAATTCCAACCTGACCGCCTACGCCATCCGCGAATCGATTTTCGCCGGTGTCATCGCCTTCGGCCTCTTCTTCTTCTTCATCGGGCTTGAGACCACACAGAATATCCGCAACGAACTGATCATCGTTCCCCATTGGCTGAAGCTCGCCTTCGTTGTTGTGCTGGTGATGGTGGTGCGCTTCCTGCTGATCACGACGATCCGGCCCTATTTCGAGCGGCAGAAGGCAGCCAAGGCCGCCGGGCCGCAAACGGTGGCGCAGCCCGGCTTCTTCAAGAAGAATTTCACCGGCCTGATAATCGCGGCCCTGTTCATCTATCCGGTGCTCTGCGTCTGGCTCGCCGGCCTGCAGGGATCGCTGAAATATATCGACAATTTCGGCATCCAGATCCTGATCTACGTGATGCTGGCCTGGGGCCTCAACATCGTCGTCGGCCTTGCCGGTCTGCTCGACCTCGGTTACGTCGCCTTCTACGCGGTGGGGGCCTATTCCTACGCGCTGCTTTCGCAGCAGTTCGGATTGTCGTTCTGGGTGCTGCTGCCGCTCGCGGGCATCCTGTCGGCCTTCTGGGGCGTCATCCTCGGCTTTCCCGTGCTGCGGCTCAAGGGCGACTACCTCGCCATCGTGACGCTCGCCTTCGGCGAGATCATCCGCCTTGTGATCATGAACTGGCGCGAAGTGACAAAAGGCGTCGCCGGTATCTCCGGTATCCCGAAGGCGACGTTGTTCGGCATGAAGTTCGATCCATCGCCGACCGGCTTCGCCCAGACCTTCGGCCTGCCGATGTCTTCGGTCTACTACAAGATCTTTCTCTTCTACGTCATCCTGCTGCTGTGCCTGCTGACCGCCTTCGTGACGATCCGGTTGCGTCGCATGCCCGTGGGGCGTGCCTGGGAAGCGTTGCGCGAGGACGAGATCGCCTGCCGCTCGCTCGGCATCAACACGACCAATACCAAGCTGACGGCGTTCGCCATCGGCGCGATGTTCGGCGGCTTCGCGGGCTCGTTCTTCGCGGTTCGCCAAGGCTTCGTGTCGCCAGAATCCTTCGTCTTCCTGGAATCGGCGATCATCCTCGCCATCGTGGTTCTCGGCGGCATGGGCTCTCTCGTCGGTATCGCCGTCGCGGCAATCGCGATGATCGGCGGCACGGAACTCTTGCGCGAAATGTCGTTCCTCAAGCAGATCTTTGGTGAGAACTTCACCCCGGAACTCTACCGCATGCTGATCTTCGGCGCTGCGATGGTCATCATCATGGTCTGGAAACCCCGCGGCTTCGTGGGCAGCCGAGAACCGACGGCGTTCCTGTTCGCACGCAAGAACGTGTCGGGCAGTTTCACCAAGGAAGGCCATGGCTGACGGGCAAGGGACAATGACAACAATGAACAAGAAACCCATGCTCCAGGTGGAGCACCTGTCGATGAAATTCGGCGGCCTGATGGCGATCAACGATCTGACCTTCGAGGCCTATGAAGGCGACATCACCGCCCTGATCGGCCCGAACGGCGCCGGCAAGACCACGGTCTTCAATTGTATCACCGGCTTCTACAAGCCGACGATGGGCATGATCCGCTTCGAGAATCAGGGCAAGATCTTCCAACTCGAGCAGATGCCGGATTTCAAGATCACGGCGCATGCCAAGGTGGCGCGCACGTTCCAGAACATCCGCCTCTTCTCGGGCATGACGGTTCTCGAAAACCTGCTCGTCGCGCAGCACAACAAGCTGATGAAGGCCTCTGGCTTCACCGTTCTCGGACTGCTCGGCATCGGCACCTATTACAAGGAAAGCCGCGATGCCATCGAGACCGCGCGCTTCTGGCTGGAAAAAGCCGACCTTATCGACCGCGCCGACGATCCCGCGGGCGATCTGCCCTATGGCGCCCAGCGGCGGCTCGAAATCGCCCGCGCCATGTGCACCGGGCCGAAGATGCTTTGCCTGGATGAACCGGCCGCGGGCCTCAACCCGCGCGAATCCCAGGCTCTGAACACGCTGCTTCGCGCGATCCGGCAGGAGACTGGAACGTCCATCCTGCTCATCGAGCACGACATGTCGGTGGTCATGGAAATCTCCGACCATATCGTGGTGCTCGAATACGGCCAGAAGATTTCCGATGGCAACCCCGAGCACGTGAAGAACGACCCCAAGGTCATCGCCGCCTATCTCGGCGTCGACGACGAACAAGAAGCACTCAAGATCGTGGAAGGCAATATCTGATGTCCCAGCCTCTCCTCAAGGTACAGGGTGTCGAAGCCTTCTACGGCAATATCCGCGCACTCGGCGGCGTCGACGTCGACGTCAATGAAGGCGAGATCGTCTGCCTGATCGGCGCCAATGGCGCCGGCAAATCGACGCTGATGATGACGATCTGCGGCAGCCCGCAGGCGCGCGTGGGAAGCGTGACCTTCCAGGGACGCGACATCACCCGCATGCCGACCCATGAAATCGCCCGGCTCAGGATCGCGCAGTCACCCGAGGGCCGTCGCATCTTTCCGCGCATGACGGTTTACGAGAACCTGCAGATGGGTGCCTCGCTCGACAACCAGAAATATTTCGACGAGGATGTGGAAAAGATCTTCACGCTCTTTCCCCGGCTCAAGGAACGCCAGGCGCAGCGCGGCGGCACGCTGTCGGGCGGTGAACAGCAGATGCTGTCGATCGGCCGTGCGCTGATGGCGCGTCCAAAGCTTCTCATGCTCGACGAGCCGTCGCTGGGTCTTGCGCCGCTGATTTCCAAACAGATCTTCGAAGCGATCGGCAAGCTCAACAAGACCGAAGGGCTCACTGTCTTCCTTGTCGAGCAGAACGCGTTCGCGGCGCTACGCCTTGCCAATCGCGGCTATGTGATGGTCAACGGCCTGGTGACGATGAGCGGCAGCGGCCAGGAACTGCTCGCCAATCCGGAAGTGCGCGCCGCCTATCTCGAAGGCGGCCACCATTAAGATTATTTCGCGGAACCGCTTGCGCTTGAGGCGCAAAGGAATAGATTTCCGCGCGAAGGAGCTTTGAAATGTTGCAGGGAATTCTGCATGAGGAGCCAAGTTTCTGGGCCTTCGTCATGATCTCCATCCTGATGGGAGGCTGGACGGCATGGCGGACCGGCAAGAGTGCGGCCGACGGCTGGGGCGAGATCCTGCCGCATGTCGTCGTCTATGTGCTGCTGCTCGGCATCGGCATCCGCTTCATTCACCATGCGCTGTTCCACGGCACGATGTTTTCGCTCCATTACTATATCGTCGATACGGTTATCCTGATGTTCTTCGCGATACTCGGCTTTCGCTATACCCGCACCAAGCAGATGGCCACGAAGTACTACTGGCTTTATGAAAAGACCAGCCCGTTCGGATGGAAGAAAAAGAGTGTTTGACAAGTTTCCACCCACTGTGAACAGATAGAAAACAGCTAGGGGAAATACTCCCTGATCCAAAAGACGGGCGGATCGGGGGCGGAAAGGGAACAAGCCCGTCTCAATTTGGGAGTTAAAAAATGAAGAAGAAGATGCTTCTCTCAGCCGTAGCCTTGACAGCTATGGTTGCGTTTGGCGGTTCCGCCTGGGCCGACATTCTGATCGGTGTCGCGGGTCCGCTGACTGGCGCGAACGCCGCATTCGGCGCTCAGCTCCAGAAGGGTGCCGAACAGGCTGCCGCTGACATCAATGCCGCTGGCGGCATCAATGGCGAACAGGTCAAGATCGTGCTCGGCGACGACGTCTCCGACCCGAAGCAGGGTATCTCGGTCGCCAACAAGTTCGTCGGTGACGGCGTCAAGTTCGTGGTCGGCCACTTCAACTCGGGCGTTTCGATCCCGGCTTCGGAAGTTTATGCCGAAAACGGCATCTTCCAGATCACGCCTGCTTCGACCAACCCGAACTTCACCGAGCGCGGCCTGTGGAACACGTTCCGTACCTGCGGCCGTGACGACCAGCAGGGTGCCGTTGCCGGCCAGTACATCTTCGACAAGTACAAGGACGCCAAGGTTGCTGTCGTTCACGACAAGACCCCGTACGGCCAGGGCCTTGCCGACGAAACGAAGAAGGCAATGAACGGCCTCGGCGTCACCGAAGTTCTCTATGAAGGCATCACGCCTGGCGAAAAGGACTACTCGGCTCTCATCGCCAAGATGAAGGACGCTGGCGTCTCGATCGTCTATTTCGGCGGCTTGCACACCGAAGCTGGTCTCATCATGCGCCAGATGGCCGACCAGGGCCTCAAGGCAACCCTGATGTCCGGCGACGGCATCACTTCCAACGAACTGGCTTCGATCGCCGGCGACGCCGTCAACGGCACGCTGATGACCTTCCCGCCGGATCCGCGTAACAACCCGAACGCTGCAGACGCCGTCAAGAAGTTCCGCGACGCGGGCTTCGAGCCGGAAGCCTACACGCTCTACTCCTACGCCGCCGTTCAGATCATTGCCGAAGCTGCCAAGGCTGCTGGCGACATCGATCCGATGAAGGTTGCTGAAGCCGCCAAGGCCAAGGGTCCGTTCAAGACCGTTATCGGCGATATCGGCTTCGACTCCAAGGGCGACATCACCCGTCCCGACTACACCATGTATGAGTGGAAAAAGGGCGAAGACGGCAAGTACAACTATTTCGAGATTGGCCTGAAGTAAGCCGTATTCGGATTATGAAATGGAGAGCCCGGTGCCGAAAGGTATCGGGCTCTTTTCGTTGGGAAGCATGCGTCATCGGTAGCGGAGCGGCGGAGGATTCTGAGGGGCGAGTGTATCGTTTCCAGCGGTCCAACAAAAATGATCATGGCAGAAGTGCAGTGATCGACGCCTACGCGGACCATTTCATTGAGGTCAACGTCTGCAGATCCCGATTCATCGCCTGACGATGTTCAACTTTCAGATGGCGGAAAGCCCAACCAGCGGCCAGTATTTGCTCTATTATGCGCGCGACTAGTTTTGCGATCTCTGGAATGCCAGACACTTCGATCGACCAACCAGTCGGCTCGAAATGCACGAACTGGTTTCTAATGCCGTCGTGAAAACGCACCAACCACTGCAGCTCGGCCTCGCTGATTGCGACACCTGCGGCGTCGCTGGGCCCCCCTGCTGAAAGAGGTCTTCTCACTGCCTTAAGCAAATCAGGCAGTCCCAATAAAAAGGTCTTGGGCCGCTTTACTTCCGGATCGGTGCGCGAGTCCTCAAAATAAGCCAGCCATTCGCTGGCGTTGCGCTGGGTTACAGCACCGACGGGTGACGCAGTGGTAGTGAGATGGCATACGCACGCGCCCTGAAGCGCCGAATGTAGAGCGAGAACCACCCACTTCCATGCCAAGGGGTCCTCGTCCACAAATCGGGCGGCCCGTATGACGTGGCGGATTGATCCTGCCACGTCCTCTACCTCATCCGTCTGAATCCAATTCTCCGCCATCAGTTATTTACCCCCATTCTGCCGCAGGGAGCATATATTGATGCAAGGGTAAATGAAGCTGGAACCGGCGACGGGATTTACACGGCGGGCCGGGTATATGGTCATATTCGTGAAACTTAAGAGTGATCATCGTTGTAGGCGGTCGAACCGCATAGCAAAGTGGGACCACGTCATAGCCTCCCGGAATAGCCAAGAAGGGCGGGCCTCGCGACCCGCCTTCCTGATTACCGATAATGATGACGTTTACTTGCTCGCAGCATCCGTGATGTCGAGCGTGTAGGCGCCTTCAGGCTTCTTGGCGATGATCTTCTGGTCAAGCAGCGCCTTTTCGGTGCGCTCGTAAAGCGCGATGTCGAGTTTGCCGTCGGGCTCGCCGATCAGCTTGGCGACTTCGCCCATCATGCGCTTCTGGTGGTTGTCGTCCTGGCCGCCATTGTCCATGACGATGCCAGCGGCTTCATCCGGGTTGTCGATGGCGTATTTCCAGCCTTCCATCGAAGCCTTGACGAACTTGACCATCTTTTCCTTGAAGGCCGGGTCCTTGAGCTTGTCTTCCATCGCGTAGAGGCCGTCTTCCATGAGGTCGTTGCCCATGGCGGAATAGTTGAAGACGGTAAGGTCTTCCGGCTTGTAGCCGGCATCGATCAGCTGCCAGTATTCGTTATAGGTCATGACCGAGATGCAGTCGGCCTGCTTCTGGATCAGCGGTTGAACGTCGAAGCTCTGCTTGAGGACGGTCACGCCATCGGCGCCGCCTTCGGTCTTGAGGCCGAGCTTGTTCATCCAGGCATAGAACGGATATTCGTTGCCGAAGAACCAGACGCCGAGCGTCTTGCCCTTGAAATCGGCTTCGGTCTTGACCGGACCGTCCTTGGGGCAGACAAGCTCCATGCCGGCTTTCTTGAACGGCTGGGCGATATTGACGAGACCTACACCCTTTTCGCGGGCGGCAAGTGCGCCACCGGCCCAATCGACGATCACGTCGGCGCCGCCCCCGGCGATTACCTGCTCAGGCGCGATATCCGGACCGCCCGGCTTGATCTCGACATCGAGGCCGGCCTTCTCGTAGAAGCCCTTGTCCTTGGCGACATAGTATCCGGCGAACTGCGCCTGGGTGACCCATTTCAACTGCAGCACGACCTTATCGGCAGCAAGCGCCGAACCGGCCATCAAAGACATGGCCAGAGCGAGAGTGATTTTCATTGTTTTCCTCATTTTTTCATTCCCCTGTTGTTAAGGCTCCCATCATGAGCGGTATGATGGATGCCAGAAGGTTGTGGCGCGCTCGAGAAGTGCGATAGCGCCATAGAACAACGACCCGACAAGGGCTGCAAGAGCTATTTCAGCCCAGACCATGTCGAGGTTCATCCGACCCACTTCGGTCGAGATTCTGAAGCCCATGCCGACGACGGGCGTGCCGAAGAATTCGGACACCAGCGCGCCGATCAGGGCAAGCGTGGAATTGATCTTCAACGCGTTGAAGATGAAGGGCATGGCGGCGGGCAGGCGCAGCTTGACCAGCGTCTGCCAATGGCCGGCATTATAGGTGGCCATCAGGTCGCGTTCCATGCGCCCGGCGGTCTTCAGGCCTTCGATCGTGTTGACCAGCATCGGGAAGAAGGTCATCACGATCACCACCGCGGCCTTGGATTGCCAATCGAAGCCGAACCAGATGACCATGATGGGCGCGACACCGATGATCGGCAGCGCGGAGACAAGGTTGCCGATCGGCAGCAGGCCATTGGAGAGAAAGCGGAAACGATCGGCCAGCACGGCGACGAGGAAGCCGGCGCCGGAGCCGACGAAGAAGCCGAACAGCACGGCCTTCAGCACCGTTTGCTGGAAGTCCGCCGCGAGGATGGGTATCGACGAGACGATGCGCACGCCGATGGCCGAGGGTGGCGGCAGCAGGACGAACGGCACGCCCGCGCCACGAGTGATTGCCTCCCAGAGAATGAGGATCCAGATGCCGAATATGGCCGGTACGACGACGCGGCCGACAATCGCGTCGCCAGTGCTCTTGCGGCCGCCGCTGGACAGGATCGTGACCAGCCGCCAAGCCAGCAGCCAGCAGGCGACAAGTGCGGCAAAGAAGCTCCAGCCTGCGGTGCCCTCCGCGCCCGCCACCGTGCCGATCAGGAAGAGCACCGAGACATGCACCATGATGCCGAGGCCGATTGCGGTGGTGTTGCGGTCGGCATCGGATGAGGCGAGAGCAACCGACGCGGCGATCAGGATAAGAACAAGTGCGGTGACCACGATCGAGGCCGTGCTCGTCAGCGGCAGCGTTATCAGGCTGACGGCCAGTGCGATGGCGGCAAGCGTGGATTGCCAATTCAGTTTGAGACGCATCATTCCGGCCGCGCTCCCATGCTGATGCCGACGAGCCTGGCGGCGATATCGACGATCGTGACCAGCAGCACGGCGACGATGGAGCCTGCAATCAGCGCTGCCCAGACGTCGATGGTCTGGCTGTAATAGGAGCCTGCCAGCAACTTGGAGCCGATGCCGGCGACGGCTCCGGTCGGAAGCTCGCCAACGATTGCTCCGACGAGGCTGGCAGCAACAGCCACCTTGATCGAGGTGAAGAAGAAGGGGATCGAGGCCGGCACGCGCAGTTTCCAGAAGGTCTGCCATTTCGTGGCATTATAAGTGTGCACGAGATCGAGATGCATGATCTCGGGCGATCTCAACCCCTTCACCATGCCGACGGCGACGGGGAAGAAGGAGAGGTATGTCGATATCAGCGCCTTGGGCAGGATGCCGGTGATATTGGCCGCCGCCAACACGACCACGATCATCGGTGCGATCGCAAGAATGGGGATGGTCTGCGAGGCGATGATCCACGGCAGGAAGGACTTGTCGAGGGCCGGCACATGGACGATGCCGACCGCGATGACGACGCCGAGGATCGTGCCCATGGCGAACCCGAGCAATGTCGAGGAAAGCGTCACCCAGGCATGGTAGACGAGGCTGCGCGCCGACCACGGCTTCACCGTGAAGATGTTCTTGTAGAGGTTCGCCACCACCTGGTGCGGTGCGGGCATCGTCGGCTTCGGCTGTGAGAGTGTCTTGCCCACGAGTTCCGACATGGTCGAGGTCACGCCGTCGCGCTTGTCCTGATCGCGCTGGAAGGGTGCATTCATGAGGATCGAGGCGAGATACCAGGCGACGATGATGATCGCCGTGATGGTCAGCACCGGAACGACCTTGTCGCGCGCCTTGGCTTGACCGCTCATGCTAGGCTCCGACCTTCTGCGGCCACATCATCAGCGTCATCGCCAGGATCCCGAGGACAACGCCGCCGATCTGGACACCAGTCATCCGCTCGTTGAACACCGCGAGCGCTATGACATTGACGAGGATGAGCTGGGCGATCGACGAGATCGAGATCGCCAGCCCCAGTCCGCCCTCGCGCATGATGCGGATCATGACGAGATTGCCGGCGACATAGAGGGAGAGCGAGAGCGCCACCCACAGCCAGTTGTCCGTCGAGATATAGGCGCGTGTCGCGCTCGCAGCCGCAATGAAAATGGCCGAGGCGCCGGCGAGGAGGAGGACGAAGGTTCCGCTCATGTATGAAATGTCTTTCCTGGGCAATGGGTACGATCAGAGTTCATAGGAGTGGCCGGCCCTCAGTCCCTCGCGCACGCGGTGGGCGATTTCGAGGAATTCCGGCGTTTCGCGGATATCCAGCGGGCGTTCCTTGGGCAGCGTCGATTCGATGACGTCGGTGACGCGGCCGGGGCGTGGGCTCATGACCACGATCTTCGTCGAGAGATAGACCGCTTCCGGAATGGAGTGCGTGACGAAACAGATGGTCTTGTTGGTGCGGTCCCAGAGCTTGAGCAGCTCCTCGTTGAGGTGATCGCGGACGATTTCGTCGAGCGCGCCGAAAGGCTCGTCCATCAGCAGCAGATCGGCATCAAAGGCGAGGGCGCGGGCGATCGAGGCACGCTGCTGCATGCCGCCCGAGAGCTGCCAGGGATATTTCTTCTCGAATCCCTTGAGATTGACGAGATCGAGCGTGCGCTGGATGCGGCCGATCTGCTCGCCCCTGTTGTAGCCCATGATCTCCAGAGGCAGCGCGATATTCTTCTCGATCGTGCGCCAGGGATAGAGCGCCGAGGCCTGGAAGACATAGCCGTAAGCTCGGCTGTGGCGTGCCTGTTCCGGTGTCATGCCATTGACCGATATCGTTCCGGATGTGGGCTTTTCGAGATCCGCAATCACGCGCAGGAACGTGGTCTTGCCGCAGCCCGATGGTCCGATAAAGGAGACGAAATCACCTTTTTTGATATCCAGGTTGACGGATGTCAGTGCGGTCACGGGGCCGTCATTGGTCTCGAATGTGAGGCCAAGATCGCTTGCGGCGACGACGGTTTCATTAGTGTTGGACATGTTCACCCAGTTTCATATTCTCGTTCCCTACAGCGGTTATCCGCCTGTTATTGTTAGAGAGGACCTTAGCGCTATGTCATCATCACCGCTTCCCGAATGCAAGCTGATCCGCCCGGCAATCCCCTATGACGGCAAGCAGGGATTTTCCTATCTCGAAGGCATTTCGAAGGAATCCTCCGGCTCGCACGGCATTGCCATGATGCTGCTGACCGTGCCGCCCGGCGGCCGCGCCAAGGCGCATATGCACGAGGGGCACGAGACGGCGATTTTCATCATTTCGGGCGAGGTGGAGACCTTCTACGGCGCCAATCTGGAACACCGTATCATGACCAAGGCGGGCGACATGTTCTATATCCCCGCCGGCGTGCCGCACCTGCCGGTCAACCGGTCGGCGACAGAGCCAGCGACGGCGGTGATCGCGCGCACCGATCCCAATGAGCAGGAGAGCGTGGTGCTGCTGCCGGAGCTGGAGAGGTTGGCTGACTGAGGTCATTGGAACCTCCAGCGGCGGAAGCCCTGACCGAAGCCGATAGCGCCATAGAAATAGGTGGCGAGAAGGCCGGCGGGCAGGCTCAGTGATATCGTTTCGGCCATCTCCCGATCCCACCAAAGGGTTTGCCCCATTGTCAGCCACATCGTGAACAAGGCTGCCGTGGGACAGAGCGTGCCGATCAGCAGGAAGATCGCGGTCTTGTGCGGAAGCAGGAACCAGAAGGAGAGCGAACCGACAATCGTATAGGGCATGCCGAATATCAGTCCCAAAACGAAGCAAATGATCATCAGTTCCAGGACAGTGGTGCTACTATGTGGCAAGTGAGGCGCTTCGAAATTCGGTGCGAGGTGCAGGAGCGCCGCAAAGACCACAGCGCCGGCTGCCACTGCCACAACATAGCCTAGTGCGAGGCGGCCGCCCCAGATGGCCACTTGGGTCAAACGCGCCCTGGCGGCACGCCTTGTTTCGGACGATGCGGTGGGTGATGTCACCGGGTTCACGCGAACCTCCAGCGGCGGAAGCCCAGCCCGAAGCCGATCGCGCCGAAGAGATAGGCGGCAAACAGCCCAGCGGGGAGGCTGATAACGACGTAGGGTAGAAGATAGGACATTTCGCGGGAGCTCCCTGAGATGACCATCAATGTCAGCATCGCTGCAGCCGGACAAAGCATGCCGATGACAAGGAAAACGCGTGGACTGATCGGTGGTGCATACCTCATCGCCAAGGCAACGAGCGCTGTATAAGGTAGGCCGAAGACGAGGCCGAGCTCGAAGCAAATAGCGCTTGTCGCAGCTATCGTTTGAAGATCGTTGCCGCCCTCCTGCTCGAACATCCATTTGTCCGGCGAGTAGGGTGACAGAAAATTCAGTAGCGAGAATACTATCGCGCCGCCGGCCACAGCTATGACGTAGCCAATGATCATACGGGCAATGGTCCGAAAGCGACTGGACGGGACTCGCTTAGATGCATTGGTTGTCATTGCGCGAAGCTCCAGCGGCGGAAACCCAACCCGAAGCCGATTGCACCGAACAAGTAGGTCGCGGCAAGCCCGGACGGGAGTGTCATGAAGAACATTTTCACCATCTCCGCGCCCCACCAGTAGGTGCCGCCGAGAAGGGCGCCCATCGTGAAAATGGCGACGATGGGACAGAGCATGCCGATGATCATGAACGTCCACGCATTGCGCGGCAGGGCGAATTTGAACAGTAGCGAGCCGATAATCGTGTAGGGCAGGCCAAAAAGAAGCCCCAGGACGAAGAACATCACGAAGCCGCCCCAGATCCGGTTCAGGACTTCGGCAAGTTCACCCGGGGGAGCGTCGAGTGCCCGTCCTGCGCCGAAAAAATAGGTCATGGCCGAGAATAGGATCGCGCCGAAGGCAACGGCGATGATGTAGCCGGCGATGAAGCGGACAACGGCACCGGCGATGCCGAACCAGGTGTTTGTGGCGGAGGTTGGCGGCGTTGGCTCTAGCATTTCTTGAGAGGCCCCCAGGAAGTGCCGTCCGCGAAACGGATCGTATAGCCCGCCTTCGGGTCTCCCGAGATTTCCGCCTTCTCCTTGATGTCACCTTCCGGGCCTTCGCCCTCGGACGAGCAGGTCATGTCGACCTTGTGCCCGCCATCAGTCGTTGGCTCGATGCTGTCGAAGGAACAGAGAGTTACGGACGTGCCGACGCTGTCGGGTGTCAGAAGCTGGGTGTCGTTGCTTTCGATATATTCGCCCGTCTTTGCAATCCGGCAGCCGAGCTCGGTCCCATAATTGCCGTCGATCGGCAATGTTGCGGCATTCGCCGAAAGCGGCGTCACAAGAACCAGGACTGATATCAACTGCCTCCCCCTCACGCGGCCTAGACCCCGCTTGCCGGGATGCCGGTGCGTTCCACCTTGCGGGGTGCAACGAGTTCCTTCCAGGTCGAGAGCGCCTTGTTGACCGCCTGGAACGGTTCGCGCTTGACGAACTGGCCGTGGCCCTCGCGGGTCTTGATGGTGGTTTCCTCGATGGCGACCTCGCCGCGGGTCAGCGTGAAGCGCGGCAGGCCGGTGACCTGCTTGCCTTCGAAGACGTTGTAATCGATCGCCGATTGCTGGGTCTTGGCCGAGATGGTCTTGGAGCGTTTTGGATCCCAGACCACGATATCGGCATCGGCGCCGACCAGGATCGCGCCCTTACTGGGATAGATGTTGAGGATCTTGGCGATGTTGGTGGAGGTGACGGCGACGAACTCGTTCATCGTCAACCGGCCGGTGGCGACGCCGTAGGTCCAGAGCATCGGCATGCGGTCTTCGAGGCCGCCGGTGCCATTCGGGATCAGGGAAAAATTGTCGATGCCGGACCGCTTCTGCTTGGTGGTGAAGGCGCAGTGGTCGGTGGCCACGACCGAGAGCGAGCCCGATTGCAGGCCGGCCCACAGGCTGTCCTGGTGCTGCTTCGAACGGAAGGGTGGCGACATGACGCGGCGGGCGGCATGATCCCAATCCTTGTCGAAATATTCGGTCTCATCGAGCGTGAGGTGCTGGATCAAGGGTTCGCCATAGACGCGCATGCCCTTCTGGCGGGCGCGGCGGATGGCTTCATGCGCCTGTTCGCACGAGGTATGCACGACATAGAGCGGCACGCCGGCCATGTCGGCCAGCATGATGGCGCGGTTGGTCGCTTCGCCCTCGACCTCGGGCGGGCGCGAATAAGCATGCGCCTCGGGGCCGTTATTGCCTTCGGCCAGCAGCTTGGCTGTCATCGAGGCGACCACATCACCGTTTTCGGCGTGGACGAGCGGCAGCGCGCCGAGTTCGGCGCAACGCTGGAAGGAGGCGAACATCTCGTCGTCGTTCACCATCAAGGCGCCTTTATAGGCCATGAAATGCTTGAAGGTATTGATGCCGCGGTCTTTGACCACGATCTCCATCTCGTTGAAGACGCGCTCGTTCCAGCCGGTGATCGCCATGTGGAAGGAATAGTCGGCATTGGCGCGGCTGGTCTTGTTGTCCCACATCTGCAGCGCCTCGAGCAGCGATTGCTGTGGCCCTGGCAGGCAGAAATCCACCACCATGGTGGTGCCGCCCGCGAGGCCCGCGCGCGTGCCGCTCTCGAAATCATCGGTGGAATAGGTGCCCATGAAGGGCATTTCGAGATGCACATGCGGATCGATGCCGCCGGGCATGACATAGCAGCCGGTGGCATCCAGCGTCTCGTCGCCGGAGAGGTTCGGGCCGATCTCAACGATGCGGCCAGCCTCGATCTTGATGTCGGCCTTGTAGGTGAGATCGGCGGTGACAATGGTTCCGTTTTTGATGACTTTGGTGCTCATTGTTGAAACTCCTTATCGGTGCGCGGCGCGCCCGAGAGTTGCTGATCGAGGGATTGTCGGTAACGTATGCAGCCGCGCATGAATTGCGGCCATTCGGGCACGATGGGTTTGACCTGTGGTGGGTCGGGCAGGAGGTCCCACATGTCGGGGTGATGCCAACAGAGTTCGTGTTCGGTGGTGTCGCGGTGGGCGCGGATGGCCTGGCGCATGGTGCGGGCCGCCGACAAAAGATCGGCGTGGCTCAATGCGTCAAGATCGGCATCGAGGTCCGAGGTCACTCCACAATCTCCGCCGTCTCGACCACCGCGCGCAAGAGCACGTCGGCGCCGGCGGCGGCCCATTCCTTGGAGATGTCCTCGGCTTCGTTGTGGCTGAGGCCGCCGACGCAGGGGCACATGATCATGGTCGAGGGGGCCACCCTGGCGGTCCAGCAGGCGTCGTGGCCGGCGCCTGATATGATGTCCATGTGGCTGTAGCCGAGGTCCTCGGCCGCCTTGCGGACGGCGGAGACAAGGGCCGGGTCGAAGGTCACGGGGTCGAAATGGCCGACGGCTTCGACGGAACAGCCGACGCCGAGGGCGGCACAGATTCTTGCCGCCTCTGCCTCAATTTCCGCGCGCATGCGGTCGAGCTTGGCTTGAATCGGCGAACGAATATCGACCGTGAACACCACCTTGCCCGGCAGCACGTTGCGCGAATTGGGCGAGAAGAACACCTGGCCGACGCCGCCGACGCAGCCCGGCTGGTTCTGCATGGCCACGCCCTGAACCATTTCCATGATCCGCGCCATGGCGAGCCCGGCATTGACGCGCAGGTTCATCGGCGTCGAGCCGGTATGGGCTTCCTTGCCGGTGAGCGTGAATTCCAGCCACCAGAGGCCCTGCCCATGGGTGACGACGCCGATCTGCTTGTTCTCGGCTTCGAGGATCGGACCCTGTTCGATGTGATACTCGAAATAGGCGTGCATCTTGCGGGCGCCGACTTCCTCTTCGCCGACCCAGCCGATCCGCTTCAGTTCATCGCCGAAGGTCTTGCCGTCGGGATCCCTGCGATCGTAAGCGTAGTCGAGCGTGTGAACGCCGGCGAAAACGCCAGAGGCGAGCATGGCGGGGGCGAAGCGGGCGCCTTCCTCGTTGGTCCAGTTGGTGACGACGATGGGATGCCTGGTCTTGATATCGAGATCGTTCATCGAGCGAACGACTTCGAGGCCGGAGAGTACGCCGAGCACGCCGTCATACTTGCCGCCGGTCGGCTGGGTGTCGAGGTGGCTGCCGACATAGACGGGGAGCGCATCGGGATCGGTGCCGGGGCGGGTGGCAAACATCGTGCCCATCTTGTCGACCGTTATGGTCAAGCCTGATGCCTCGCACCACTTTTTGAAAAGGTGACGGCCTTCATTGTCGGAATCGGTGAGCGTCTGGCGGTTGTTGCCGCCTGCGATGCCCGGGCCGATCCTGGCCATGTCCATCAGCGAATCCCACAGCCGCTCGCTGTTGATGCGCATGTTCTCGCCGCGTGCGGTCACGATCGTCTCCCAGTCTAGCACTTCAACTATTGGCATTCATGCCTTGGGCGCGGAAATCCGCGCCGATGTTCCCGTGGTCAGGGCCGATGATTTTTGTCTGTTTCCCGAATTGGACTTGCGTTTGAGAAACGATTTGTCCAATAATTTGACCGTTTGGTAAACATTACAATTTCTGTCGCCGCACTCAAGCCGAAAAGCGGGTCGTCGCAGAGATTTTTCGGCCAAGCTGCGGAGGCGGGAGACATCGATCACATGCCGATACCGAGGGCAGCGCGGACCCAGCGCCGGACACGAATCCAGGAGGCGAAGGAGGAGCAGATCCTCGAGGCCGCGCTGGAGGTCTTTTCCATGCATGGCTTTCGCGGCGCGACGATCGACCAGATCGCCGAGGTCGCCGGCATGTCGAAGCCGAACCTGCTCTACTATTTCCGCACCAAGGAGACGATGCACAAGGCGCTGATCGAGCGCGTGCTCGATACCTGGCTCGATCCGCTCAGGGAATTCGATGCCGAGGGCAACCCGGAGGCCGAGATTCGCAGCTATATCCGCCGCAAGCTGGAAATGGCGCGCGATTTCCCGAGGGAAAGCCGGCTGTTCGCCAACGAGGTGCTGCGCGGGGCGCCGCTGATCGAGGACGAACTCAAGGGGCCGCTCAAGCAATTGGTGGATGAGAAAGCGGAGGTTATCCGGGCTTGGGCGAAGGCGGGCAAGATCGCCAAATGTGATCCTTACCATCTGATCTTCTCGATCTGGTCGACGACGCAGCACTATGCTGACTTCGATGTGCAGGTGCGCGCGGTGCTGGGGCAGGAAAAATCCGGCGACGGGCGCTTCGAGGACGCGGCGCGCTATCTCGAACAATTGTTCATGGGCGGGCTGGCGATCAGCAAGTGATCAGGACCGCGGCATCAGGCTGCGCGCGATCGGCTTCGGCTTTTCCTGGCGGAGCACGAGCGAGGTGGTGACGGCGCCATATCTGGCGATCGAATCGACGATCGGCTCCAGTTCCTCCGGCCTGGGCACCAGCACCTTGAGGAAGAAGCAATCCTCGCCGGTCAGCCGGTAAACCTCGATGACATTCGGGATGGTGGCGAAGAGCGCCAGGCACGCGGCGATATGTTCGTGGGTCGTGCGCAGGCGGACGATTGCCGTCATGGTGAGGCCGAGGGCGGCGGGATTGAGACGCGCGGCGTAGCTATCGATGATGCCGCGTTCCTCCAGCCGCTTTATCCGCTCGCTGGTGGCCGGTTGCGAGAGGCCGACACGGCGGCCGAGTTCGGCAATGGCGATCCGGCCGTCATTCTGGAGCAGTTCGAGAATGGCGATGTCGGTGGGGTCGAGTGCATAACTGCCGTTGAATGCGTCGCGCATGCGTTTCCTTTGAATTCACGGAAATCGGCCTCGCTTTCCGTCACTTCCACATTGGGAATTTTCATTGGAATGGCTATCCGGTTTCCTGTCAACGGATCGGGAAAGGATTGATATGGCTGGGATCATCATACTTCCGGGGATCGGCGGCTCTGGCAACGAGCATTGGCAGTCGCGCTGGGAAGCCGAGGGAAATGCGTTTTCGCGTTTTGCGCCCACGAGCTGGGACGAGCCGCAACTTGACGACTGGATCAGCGCGCTCGATGCTGCGGTTATGCAAGCGGAAGCGCCGCCGGTGCTGGTTGCCCACAGCCTGGCCTGCCTGCTGGTTGCGCATTGGCAGGCAGGGAGCAAGCGCGCAGTGGCGGGCGCGATGCTCGTGGCGGTGCCGGATCCTGATGGTCCCGATTTCCCGAGGGAAGCTGCGAGCTTCGCCAATCCGCCCACAGAACCCTTTCGCTTTCCGTCGATCCTCATCGCGAGCAGCAACGATCCATACGCGACGCCGGACTATTCCCGCAGGCGCGCCCGGCAATGGGGCAGCCAGCTCGTCGAGGCAGGTGATCGCGGCCATATCAATGCGGGGAGCGGCCTCGGCGACTGGGGCGAGGGCAGGGCGATGCTCGGGGATTTCATGACCAAGCTGCCACAGACTCGCGCGCGCTTCGGCTAGGTGCTCAGTGCCCACTGGCCAGCGTCACGCGACAGGAGTAGACTGCGTGTGGTCTCCTGGGAGTGGGGACCTATGGTGGAGGGTACAATGGATCTCACGGCAATCATTACACAGCTTATCGGCGGCGCGATCGGTGGTCTCGGCGGCGGGAAGATTATCAAGGACTCCGATCTCGGGCCAATCGTCAACCTCATCGTGGGCGCGATCGGCGGTCTCGGCGGCGGCACGCTGCTTGGCTCCCTCATGGGTGGCGCGACGGCCACCGCTCCGGCGGCCGCCTCGATGGATATCGGCGCGATCGTGACCCACCTGGTCGGCGGTGGCGTCGGTGGCGCGATCCTGCAGATCGTCATCGGCCTGATCAAGAACAAGATGTTGGCGCGCTAGGCGCGACCGAGGCGACAATTATCCTGGAACGCTGGAGGGCGGAGCACGTTCGCTCCGGCCGTCATCAGCCGTTTTTCCGTTTCAGTGGCTCACGGATTTCGAGACGAGGTTGATGACCAGCACGCCGGCCACGATCAAGACAAGGCCGATGATCGCCGGCAGATCGAGTTTCTGGTCGAACAGCAGCCAGCCGGCGGCGGCCACCAGCACGATGCCGGCGCCGGACCAGACGGCATAGACGATGCCGACCGGCACCGTGCGTGTGACGAGCGAAAGCAGAAAGAAGGCGAGGCCGTATCCGATCAGAGAGATGACGCTCGGCCACAGAATCGTATAGCCGTCCGATTTCGCCAGGGCCGATGTGGCGATGACTTCCAGAACGATGGCCGCGAAGAGATAGACGTAGATCATGAGATTCTGGATAGAGGACGCCATCGGCGCCCGCTAGCCCGGGACCGGCATGACACGGCGTTTTGCACGCGGTGGGCGCGACACCAAACCGTGGGGCATGGACCCGCCCCTAAGACACGGCTAAAGCTGTGGCGGATTGCGTCGCAGCGGGGTGGAGATGGAAGAACTGAGACTGAAGGGCCGGATCGCGGCGCTCTACGAGGGCAAGTCCGAGACCGCCGACTGGTTTCGCTATGGCTTGCTGATCGCCGATATCGTGACCGTGTTGTTCCTGGTTGTGGTCACCTATTTCCACGGCGCGCCCTGGATCAAATGGGTCGATCTGGCGTTCGGCATCTATCTTGGCCTCGATTATCTCGCGCGCTTATGGATTGCGTCGAGAAAGGGTGCCTTCGTCCTCAATCTGCTCAATATCGCCGACCTCGTCGCCATGGCCTCGCTCATTATCCCGCTGGTTGGCGGCACCCTGTCATTCCTGCGCAGCCTCAGGATTCTTCGGGTGCTGAGGACGTATCGGGTGCAGAAGACGCTGAGGGAAGATTTCCCTCTCTTCAAGCAGCACGAGGACGTGATCCTCAGCGCTGTCAATCTCGTCATATTCCTCTTCATCATGACTGAACTTGTCTTTGTCACACAGGTGAACATCAATCCCGAGGTCAGGAATTTCCTCGATGCGATGTATTTTACCGTGACGACGTTGACCACGACCGGCTTTGGCGACATCACGCTAATAGGCGAGCACGGTCGGCTCATATCGATCCTGATCATGGTGTTCGGCGTATCGTTGTTTTTGCGCCTGATCCAGACCATGTTCCGGCCATCGAAGGTACGCTTCACCTGCGAGGAATGCGGGCTGTTCCTGCATGAGGCTGATGCCGTGCATTGCAAGCATTGCGGCGCGGTGCTGAACATTCCGTCGGATGGGCAGGTGTGAGCTACTCCGCAGGCATCGGTTGCCACAGTTCGATCCGGTTCCGCTCGGGATCATGGAGCGTGGCGAAGCGGCCGTTGGGGTAGGTTTCGGGATCGATCGTGACCTCTATCCCGGCGGCGCGGAGTTGCTCCACCATCCTGTCGAGGTTGGCGACCCGGAAATTGATCGCCCAGGTCTTTTCCGCCGCGCCGAAATAATCCGTCTCATGCTCGAAGGGCGCGAAGACCGTGGTGCCCGCCTTTTGCCGCCAAGCAGGGTCGCCGTAGCTTTGACCGACGGGGTTGATGCCGAAAAGGGTTTCGTACCAGTCGGTCAATGCCTTGGGGTCCCGTGCCCTGAAAAAGAAGCCGCCGATGCCGAGAACTTTTTCCATCACATTTCTCCTCACGATGTAAACTTATTTGGGAGACGAGGTCCTTGCAATCCGGACGAACAGGGTTACATTCATATCAACGTCAACGAACAGAAAGGAAGGTGATCCGATGTCTAATGAGTTTTCGGTACTCGTGACCGGCATGGGAGTTCAGGTAAAGACAGCGGGGCAGCCCTCGCTCTGAGCCTACCTTCCTAGGATCGTGGCAACGCGATCCGGCCCGTTAGAGGCCAAATCTCATGGGGGCCGCTCTTGGAGCGGCCCTTTTGATTTTCATGCTGCCGGAACTTCGCCAGCCCTTCTTCCATTCTGCTTCCGTATTGATTTTCAGCGCCATCGTATCAAGTTGGGCTCATGCGCGCCTCCGACCTTCTGCTTCCCATGCCGCAGGGGCTTTATTGCCCGCCCGGCGATTTCTATATCGACCCGGTTTTGCCGGTCGATACGGCGTTGATCACCCACGGCCATTCCGACCACGCACGCTCCGGCCACGGCAAGGTGCTGGCCACGAAAGAAACGCTCGACATCATGGCGATCCGCTATGGCGAGGGCTTCAGCGGCTCGCAGCAGGTGGCAAGCCATGGCGAAAGCTTCGATTTCAATGGAGTCAAGGTGCGGTTCGTACCCGCCGGCCATGTGCTCGGCTCGGCGCAGGTCGTGGTCGAGAAATCAGGGACGCGTATCGTGGCCTCCGGCGATTACAAGCGGCGGCGGGATTCGACCTGCGCGCCGTTCGAACCGGTGGAGTGCGATGTCTTCATCACCGAGGCGACCTTCGCTCTGCCTGTGTTCCGGCATCCCGATGACCGCGAGGAGATCGCGCGGCTGATCCATTCCGTGGCACAGTTCCCCGAGCGGACGCACCTTGTGGGCGCCTATGCGCTGGGCAAGGCGCAGCGGGTGATCAGGCTGCTGCGTGAAGCGGGTTACGACAAGACCATCTACATCCACGGCGCGCTTGAACGGATTTCCAGCTACTACCAGAGCCAGGGCATCGACCTCGGCACCCTTGCTCCGGCAACATTGGAAAAGGGCAAGGCGAAGGATTTCGCCGGCGAGATCATCGTCTGCACGCCATCCGCCTTCTCGGATCGCTGGGCGCGGCGCTTTGCCGATCCGGTGACCTGCTTCGCGTCCGGCTGGATGCGCATCCGCCAACGGGTCAAGCAGCGCGGCGTGGAACTGCCGCTGATCCTGTCAGACCATTCCGATTGGGACGAACTGACCGAAACGATCAAGGATGTGAAGGCGGGCGAGATCTGGGTCACGCATGGCCGCGAGGAGGCGCTGGTGCGCTGGTGCGAACTCAATGGCCTCAAGGCACGGCCGCTGCATCTCGTGGGCTATGAGGACGAAAACGAATGAAGGCGTTTTCCGATCTTCTCGACCGTCTAGTGCTGACGCCATCGCGCAATGGCAAGCTGAAGCTGCTCCGGGATTACTTCGCCGAGACGCCCGATCCGGATCGCGGCTATGCGCTGGCGGCTCTCACAGATGGCGGGCTCGACATTCCGGCGATCAAGCCGGCGGTGATCCGGGCGCTGGCTACCGAACGGATGGACGAGGTGCTGTTCTCCTACTCCTATGACTATGTCGGTGATCTCGCGGAGACGATCTCGCTGATCTGGCCGGAACCGGAAAATCAGGTATCCAACGATGACGATATGAGCCTGGCCTACGTGGTCGAAACCTTGTCGCGGGCTTCACGCAGCGAAGCGCCGGCGAAGTTTGCCAGCCTGCTCGACAGGCTCGATCCGCCGGGCCGCTATGCGGTAATCAAGCTGGTGACGGGCGGCCTGCGCATCGGTGTCTCGGCGCGGCTGGCCAAGCAGGCACTGGCCGATTTCGGTCACAAGGAGATCATCGAGATCGAGGAGCTCTGGCACGGGCTGAAAGTGCCTTATGCCGAGCTGTTCAGCTGGCTGGAGGGCACGACGGGCAAGCCTGACAATCTCGCCAAGGCACTGTTCCGGCCGGTGATGTTGGCCAATCCGGTGGAGGACGGAGACCTTGCCGCCCTCGATATCGCCGATTACCGCGCTGAATGGAAGTGGGATGGCATCCGGGTGCAGGTGAGCTCCGAGGGCGGCATAAGGCGGCTTTATTCGCGCAGCGGCGACGAGATATCTGGAGCGTTTCCCGACCTGATGGACGCGCTGGACTTTGAGGCGGTGATCGACGGTGAACTGCTGGTGGGCGTACCGGCGGATTATACCGGCACGTTCTCGGACCTGCAGCAGCGCCTCAATCGCAAGACCGTGGCCCAGAAGGTGATCCAGCAATATCCGGTCTTCGTGCGGGCCTATGATCTGCTGATGCTGGATGGGGAGGATACGAGGCCCCTTGGATACGATGAAAGAAGGGCGCGGCTGATGGAGTTGTTGAAGACCATCGATCCCACCCGCTTTGATCTCTCGCCGCAGGTGGCGTTCGACAGCTGGGAGACACTCGACGAACTCAGGAAGACGCCGGTCCATCCTGTTATCGAGGGCGTCATGCTCAAGCACAAGGACTCGCCCTATCTGCCGGGTCGCAAGAAGGGCCCGTGGTTCAAGTGGAAGCGTGATCCGCATACGATCGACGCGGTGCTGATGTATGCCCAGCGCGGCCACGGCAAGCGCTCGAGTTTCTATTCCGACTATACGTTCGGCGTATGGCGCGAGGAGGGTGGCGTGCTGGAACTGGTGCCGGTCGGCAAGGCCTATTTCGGATTCTCGGACGAGGAACTGGTGCAGATCGACAAATATGTCCGCGACCACACGACGGAACGCTTTGGCCCGGTGCGCTCGGTAAAGGCGACGGAGAACGAGGGCCTCGTGTTCGAGGTGGCCTTCGAAGGATTGAGCCGCTCGACGCGGCATAAGTCCGGGGTAGCAATGCGCTTTCCCCGCATCTCGCGGCTCAGGTGGGATAAACCACCGGCGGAAGCGGATACGCTGGAGAATTTGGAGAAACTGCTGGATGGGACGGTGACTTGAGGTCAGACGCCCCAAGGATTGATGACCGTGAGACCCATCGCGCGGAAGGGAGCTTCGTCACGTGTCGCCACCGAGAAACCGTGTAATGCTGCGATCGCCGCAATCTGTCCGTCAGCAAAAGTGACATTGTATCCCACCGAGAGGGCGACCTTGTTGATCTGAGCCATCTTGATTGCGGCTGAGTTATCGAACGGAAGAACTCGGTCGGCGAAAAGCACATTCGTGATCCTATCGACCTTTGCCAGCAGCGTGCTTTTTCTCTTGCCATCAGGCAATAGCTCCATACCGACGAGCAGTTCGGCGAGGCCTACGGAGGTAAAGAACATCGTCTCGGCAAGCTGGTCGTTCAGCCACGCATCCACGCGCGGATCCGGCGTCGGCTTCATGGGCTCGGAAACAACATTCGTATCGAGGATGATCATTCGAACCTGGCAGGCTCGATGGGGGTCTGATCACGTTTGATATCGAGATCGATACCGCCAATCTCTTTCACCAGGGCGGCGAGTTCGGACCCAAGTTTCAAACGCTTCTTCGGATGCACCGCTTCTTCAAGGATCAAGCGGATTTCCGACTCGGTGCTTCTTCCGTGGTCCGCCGCCCTCTGCTTGAGGGCACGGTGCGTTTCATCAGGCAAATTGCGGATCGTTACGGCGGCCATCGATATCTCCAATTGGGGGATGATATCACAAGCTCATGTTTGATATCAAGCGTTATGCTTCCCCTTGCCGCGCCGTCGCCGCCAGCACAGACCTCAACGCATTGCGCAACCCTTCGATCTCGTCCGCGCTCGTCATCTCCGCCCAGTGCTGGTCAACCAGCCGACCGGCCGCACGTGCGATCGGACTGACTTTCCTGCCGCGCTCGGTGAGGAAGACCAGCTTGCCGCGCTTGTCGCTCGGATCGGGACGGCGCTCGACATAGCCTAGCTTTTCCAGTTCCTCGACGGTCTGCGTCATGCTCTGCTTGCGCACATGGGCGAGCTCGGTGAGTTGGCTCACCTGCATGCCCTCTGGCGGCACGAAGGTGAAGATGTTCGCGTAATGCGGCTTGATGTCGTCGAAGCCTTCCTCGGCCAGTTTGGTGTCGACGGCCAGCGTCCATTGCTGGTGAGCCAGGCGCAGGAGAAGGCCGAGGGAATCGTGGTGGGTGGAATCTTTCAACATGAGTTATTGACAGGTGCCTGACTAATCTAGTATAGACAGGCACCTTACTATATCCGGTATCGAAAGGATAGGCCATGCCGATCACGAATGTTCTCGATTCGACGATTTTTCATCAGGAGCAGGGCGAAGGGCCGACCTTCATCTTCCTGCACGGCAACCCGACCTCGTCGCACATCTGGCGCAATGTACTGCCGGCGCTTGATGGTCTCGGCCAGCTACTGGCGCCGGATCTGATCGGCATGGGCAAATCGGGCAAGCCTGAGATTGCCTATACGTTCGACGACCAGTCGCGCTATCTGGCGGCTTGGATCGAAGCTCTCGGTCTTGATGATGTTGTGTTCGTCGGCTTCGATTGGGGCGGGGCGCTTGCCATGGATTGGGCGGCGCGGCATCCCGGCCATCTGCGTGGCCTGGTGCTGATGGAGACGATCATCAAGCCTTACCGTTGGTCCGACATGGCCGCTGGCGCACGGCCGCGCTACGAGGCCCTGCGCAACGCCGGCACCGGTGAGACCAAGGTGCTGGACGAGAACTTCTTCATCGAACAGGCACTCCGATTGACAACGCTTCGCGGCCTCGACGATGCCGATCTCGAGATTTACCGGCAGCCGTTTCCGACCCGCGAGAGCCGCATTCCGCTGCTGCAATGGCCGCGCGCCATGCCGATCGAAGGCCAGCCGCGCGACGTGGTGAAACGCGTCGAGGCTTACGATCGCTGGCTCGCCGCGAGCACGGATGTGCCGAAGCTGCTGCTCACCTTCGAGGGTTCGCCGGAGACGCTGCTGATCGGGCCGGATGCGGTGGATTGGTGCCGCGGCAATATTGCCGCGCTCGATGTCGTCGGCTGCGGTCCCGCCAAGCATCTGGTGCCCGAGGACCAACCGGAGGCGATCGCTTCTGCCATTCGCGACTGGAGCGTCCGGCACCGTCTCGATGCCGATCCGGCCCATGCTGCAATGCGGAACCAACGCGGATGAACTAGCGTTCCAGCTCCTTACATGAATGCAAGGGAGCGGACCTTGGAACCTCAGAATCTCGACCTTATTGTCGCCACGCGTGCGGCGGTCACACAGGCCGGCGCGCTGCTGGTGCAATATTCCTTCTCGATCGTGGGGGCTTTCGTGCTGCTGTTCATCGGGTGGTTGGCGTCCCGCTACCTGCACAAATGGGCGCTCTATGGCATGCGCCAGATCCGTGGCTTCGACGTGACGCTGGCGCACTTCCTTGCCAATGTTATTCGTTACGTCGTCCTGCTTCTGGTCATGGTCACCGTGCTCGGCCAGTTCGGCGTGCAGACCGCCTCGATCATCGCGGCCATGGGTGCCGCGGGTCTGGCCATCGGACTGGCGTTGCAGGGCACGCTGCAGAACATCGCGGCCGGCATCATGCTGCTGATCCTGAGGCCGTTCCGGGTTGGTGAAAGCATCGAAACGAAGGATGTGAACGGCGCTGTGCAGGAGATCGGGTTGTTCGCAACCGAACTCCGTACCGGCGACGGGTTGTTCCAACTGGTGCCGAATGCGCTGCTGTGGAACACGCCGGTCAAGAATTTCAGCCGGCTGAGGACGCGGCGATATGATCTCACCGTGGTGCTGCCTGCCGACAGCGATATCAGGAAGGCGGAGTCGAAGCTGCTTGCGATTGCAGAGCGCGACACGCGGGTCAACAGCAAGCCTGCGCCCGTGGCACAGGTTTCCGATATCACCAAGGACACGGTGAGCATCAAGTTGGAAGCATGGGTCAACACATCGGATTACGGTCCGACGGCGCGTGCGCTAGCCAAGTCAGCCAAGGTTTCATTCGAGAAGGTCCAAGAGCAGGCAACGCCTGTGGAGGCGCCGGCCGAGGAAACGAAGGTGAAGCCGAAGCTGCCTGATGCGTCGAACATGGTGCCGAGCGGGCATCGGCATTGAGCAAGAAATGAGAGGCCCGGCGGATTGCTCCTGCCGGGCCACTGTCCCCCATGAACCGGCGTGTTACTCCGCAGCCTGTCCCGCGACCGGCTTGGCCATCGGATTGTTCGGATGCGTGGTCCAGTTGGCGTAGACCGGGCTGACCGGCAGACCGGTGCGTTCGTCCATCATGCCGGCTTCGAGGCCGACCATGGTAATGCAGCTATCGACCGGGCAGACATTGACGCAGAGGTTGCAGCCGACGCATTCGTCTTCCATGACCTCGAAATAGCGGACGCCGTTCTTGGATGCGGTGATCGCCTGGTGCGACGTGTCCTCGCAGGCGATGTGGCAGCGGCCGCACTTGATGCAGCTGTCCTGGTCGATGCGGGCCTTGGCGATGTAGTTGAGGTTGAGATACTGCCAGTCGGTGACATTGGGCACGGCGCGGCTGATGACGTCGTCGAGCGTGCGGTGACCCTTCTCGTCCATCCAGTTGGAGAGGCCGGAGATCATCTCCTGCACGATCTTGAAGCCATAGGTCATGGCCGCGGTGCAGACCTGCACGTTGCCGGAGCCGAGCGCCAGGAATTCCGCCGCATCGCGCCATGTGGTGATGCCGCCGATGCCTGATATCGGCAGGCCATAGGTTTCGGGATCGCGGGCGATCTCGGCGACCATGTTGAGGGCGATCGGCTTGACGGCAGGGCCGCAATAGCCGCCATGCGTGCCTTTGCCACCGACAGTCGGGTTCGGGGCAAAATTGTCGAGATCGACGGAGACGATCGAATTGATCGTGTTGATCAGCGACACGGCATCCGTGCCACCGGCTTTCGCGGCGCGGGCTGGGCGCCTGATATCGCTGATGTTGGGAGTGAGCTTGGTGATAACAGGCATGCGGGTATATTGCTTGCACCAGCGCACCACCATTTCGATATATTCCGGCACCTGCCCGACGGCCGCACCCATGCCACGCTCGGACATGCCGTGCGGACAGCCGAAATTGAGCTCGATGCCATCGGCTTCGGTCTCCTCGACCAGCGGCAGGATGGCCTTCCAGGCATTTTCCTCGCAGGGCACCATGATCGAGGCGATCAGCGCGCGGTCCGGCCAGTTCTTCTTGACCTGCTTCATTTCCTGAAGGTTGATCTGCAGCGGCCGGTCGGTGATCAGTTCGATATTGTTGAGGCCAAGCAGGCGGCGATCGGCACCCCAGATCGCGCCATAGCGCGGGCCGTTGACGTTGACGACCGGGGGACCTTCCTCGCCCAGCGTCTTCCAGACCACGCCGCCCCAGCCCGCCTTGAAGGCGCGCTCGACATTGTAGGCCTTGTCGGTCGGCGGGGCAGATGCCAGCCAGAACGGGTTGGGGGATTTAATGCCGACGAAATTGTTGCGGATATCAGCCATTTCGCATTCTCCCCTTTACGCCATAAGCGCGCGGTTGATGGATTCAGCGGCGTCGCGACCCATCGCGGCCGCCGATACGGTAAGATCGTCGCCACCCAGCGCGCAATCGCCGCCCGCCCAGACGCCTGACATCGTCGTGCGGCCCTCCGGATCGACTGTGATCTTGCCGCCCTCGATCTTGAGCGCATTGATGCCCGACAGGTCAAGTTTCTGGCCGATCGCGGTCAGCACCTGGTCGCAGGCAATGGTGACGGTCTGACCGGTGCCGGCGAGGGCGCCGTTCTCGATATGGGTGTATTCGAGTTCGATAGCGGTCAGGCGGCCGTCCTGGGCGATGATCTCGCGCGGCTTCAGCCAATGGCGGATCAGCACGCCTTTGGACGACGCCAGATCCTGCTCGTATTCGGACGCGTTCATCTGCTCCTTGCCGCGGCGGTAGACCATGGTTACCTCCTCGGCACCCAGGAGCTTCGACTGGATCGCGGCATCGACAGCGGTCATGCCGCCGCCAATCACCACGACGCGGCGGCCGACCGGGACGGTGGCTTTGACCGAGGAACGAAGGTTGGCGATGAAATCGACGGCGTCCTCGACGCCCTGAACTTCTTCGCCCCTGGTGGCGAGCGCATTGACGGCGGCGAGGCCGACGCCGAGGAACACCGCGTCATACTGTGCCTTGAGGTCATCGAGCGAGAAATCGCGGCCGAGCGCCTTGCCGTTCTGGATCTCGATGCCGCCGATGCCGATAATGTATTCGACTTCCTGCTGGGCGAAATCGCCGGGTGCCTTGTAGGCGGCGATGCCGAATTCATTAAGGCCGCCGGATTTTTCACGCGCATCGTAGATGGTGACCGAATGGCCCCGCAGGGCGAGGCGATGGGCGGCTGCAAGGCCCGCCGGGCCGGCGCCGATCACGGCGATTTTCTTGCCGGTGGCTGGCGCACGATTGTAGAACTGCTTCTCGATCGCCATGGCGGCATCGGTCGCGTAGCGCTGCAGGCGGCCGATCTCGACGGGCTTCTCCTCGGCGGTGTTGCGCACGCAGGCCTGCTCGCAGAGCGTCTCGGTGGGACAGACGCGCGCGCACATGCCACCCAGGATGTTCTGGTCGAAGATCGTCTTGGCGGCACCGAGCGTATTGCCCGTCGATATCTCGCGAATGAACATCGGGATATCGATGGCGGTGGGACAGGCCGTCATGCACGGCGCGTCATAACAGAAGTAACAGCGATCGGCGGCGACCAGCGCCTCGTGCTTGTCATAGGCCGGATGCAGGTCTGAAAAGTTGGCGTCATATTCCTGCGGCGCCAGCCGCCCGCTATGAATGCCGGGAGCGAGATTGCCCATGTTAACCCCTCTTTTTATAAATTGATTGCGTGAGGCTAACAAAACTTGAAATTTTTATCAAACGGTAAATTTTTGGAACGAGAGCCGGAATTCAGTTAGCTCAACCTCTCTTCAAGCGCCGCGAGATCATCCAGGAACCAGGCGGAGCGGCCGCGATTGGTTTCGCGGATGAAATCACGCAGTGCCGCGTCTTCGCGATATTCTGGTGGGATGCGACCGAAGAAGGCGATAGTGATCCGGTAATTGACGAGCGGCCGGACAACGGCGTGCGCAACCCCAGTGCTGAGATCGAAGAAGTTTGGTGTGAGGCACGAAATCGGGATTGCCAACGTGTCGGCTTTGACCGACCAGGCCTCGGCGATCAGCTCGTTGAGCAGGTAACCCATGGCGATCTTGCCGCCATCGGGCTCATAGAACAGCACCGTGCTCTCGCCCAGACGGCGCATTCGGAAGGGTGTATCGATCATCAACATCAGACTGGCCTCTAGCTATCTTTCAGCTATCTTCCAGGCATAACGTTTCAGAACGGTTTTACGGCCACGAGACAGACAACAATAATGACGAGAGCCAGCGTGATCTGGCCGGAATTCCTAAAAAGCGCGGGTACAGGCTCGGTGGGAGACTGTCGCATCTTGCTCAGCCGGCCGGTCTGTGCGCCGTGAATGCCGGATAGCGCGAAGACGAGCACGAATTTCACCATGAACCAGCCATCCTGATAAAACTGGCCGAGCCACACGAGAAGCAGGCCCGCGATCCAGACCAGGCCCAGCGCCGTGCCGACGAAGGCGCGATTGAAGGTCACGGCCGCGCCGAGAAGGCGGTCGCTCTCCGGCGTGCCCGGCGTGACATTGCGAAACAGGAAGCCGTTCATCAGCATACCGCCGATCAGGATGATGATCGAAACGAGATGTACGGCCTTTATCCAGAAATAGTAGTTTTCCATGGCTCGGAACCTTTCATGCGTAAGCGAGGCTGTCTTCGCGGCGTTTGAGAAGGCGCTCGTTGACGAAACCGGCCAGGGGGACGAAGGCGAATGCCACCATCCGCAGCCATTCCGCGCCAGTCCATCTGAGCTGAAAATGCGACTGGATCAACATCCAGATATAGAAGAGGAAGGCAAGACCGTGGACCGGGCCCATGGCGGAGACGAATTGCGGCATGCCGAACACATGCTTGAGCGGCACGGCAATGAAAACGAGGACCGCAAGCGTCGTGGCCTCGAGAACCGAAGCGAGCCGCATGCGGCGCAACTGGCGCCGATCATCCTCGGAACTGGTCATTTGCCGTCCTTCATGTGGCTCTCGATGGCCGAGATGCGGTTGCGGATATCGGCGAGTTCCGACTGAATCGAGATGAGTGCCGCGGCAATGCTGCGCTGGCCGTCGCCGATGCTCTTGATCATCAGCCGCTGTTCTTCCTCGGTGTTGAGTTCGTCGCGCGCATTCTGTGCCCAGGTGATGCCACGGATGGCGACAACAAGCACAATGCCCATGATCACCAGAATCGCAACGAGAAGAAAGGTGCTGCCGTAGCTCATATCGTGTCCTTTTCGGCGTCCGCGCTATCCTTCCCGATGGCGCGCGCGGCGGGGATATTCGGGTCAACGGTCGTCAAGTCAAGTGTTAAAGCTCGAAGGCCTGCGGCGCTCGCGTTCGCGGAACACGCCAGGTGTCTCGCCGGTGACACGCACAAACACCCTGGCGAAATAGGCAGGGTCCGAGAAGCCGAGTTCGTAGGCGATTTGTTGTACGCTCAGCAGGCTGAAGACGAGGTTGCGCCGTGCTTCCGACATCAGGCGGTCGGTCAGCAGGTTATTCATGCTGCGGCCAGTGCCGGCGCGCGCGATACGGTTGAGATGGGTGACGGAGACGCCGAGCTTGTCCGCGTAGAAGGTAGCCGGCCGGTGCTCGCGGTAGTGGTTGCCGATCAGCACATTCAGGCGGACGATGCGGTCGCGGGCGGCTGCATCCTGCGGGTCGGTGCCGGGATCGGTGAAAGATGCCGCGAGCGTCAGGACGATGTCGAGGCAGGCTTCGAGAAGTGAGTCGCGCGGTGAAAAGCCTGATGCAAGTTCGGCTTCCATGCGATCGAGCGTGGCGTTGAGAAAGGTGCTGTCGCGGTTTTGGGTGAGATGTACCACGCGGGGTCGGGCGAACGCCTGGCCGCTTCCCTCGTGCCGCGAAGCGACGCGTTCGGCCAGCATGGTGATGACCTGACCGTCGAGATCCCGCGAAAAGCGGAAACCGTGGACGAAACCGGGCGGTACGAATACCAGCGTGCCGGCGGTCAGCCGGAACGTTTCGGCGTCGAAGAGGGCATCGCCTTCGCCGCTTCGGATTTGCAGGATCTGGAAGAAGCTTTCATGCCGGTGCTGCTTGATCTCCCAATTGTGGAGCCGGCTGCGCGACGCAATGGTTTCGGAATGAATCCAGGAATCCGGGGCGGCCTGCTGCACCTCGCCGTAAAGGCCATAGGTGGGTATCCGTCTCGCCGTCGATGTCCGCATCGGCTGATCCATGTTCGAAAAATGCAATTCTTTGGCTGGAAATTGCATTCAAGGACTGTGCCTGCCGGAATACATTTTGACAAGCTCTGGCGGCGCCGGAGCTCGATGAATGGGAGGAAGCATGCGCGTTCAGGTCGCCATTATCGGCTCGGGGCCTTCCGGCCTGCTGCTTGGTCAGCTGCTTGGCAATGCGGGAATCGACAATGTCATTCTCGACCGCGCGGATCGCGACTATATCCTGGGGCGTATCAGGGCCGGCGTGCTGGAAAGCGGTACGACGGGACTTCTGGATGAGGCGGGAGCAGGCGCGCGGATGCATGCCGAGGGGCTCGTCCATGATGGCTTCAGCCTGTCCTTTTCGGGGCGGCGCCATCGGATCAACCTGAAGGATCTGACCGGGAAATCGGTGACTGTTTACGGCCAGACGGAGCTGACGCATGACCTGATGGACCGGCGCGAAGCGACCGGCGGGAAGACGATCTACAATGCCCGGAATGTGACGCCGCATGATTTCGATGGCGCGCCGTACGTCACCTATGAAGTGGACGGTGTGACCCATCGGATCGATTGCGATTTCATCGCCGGATGCGATGGCGCACATGGTGCGTCACGGGCGGCTGTTGCGGACAAGGGCATGAAGGCCTTCGAGCGGATCTACCCCTTCGGCTGGCTGGGTGTTCTGGCCGACTTGCCGCCTGTCGATCATGAACTGATCTACGCCAATCACAGCAGGGGCTTTGCGCTCTGTTCGCAGCGTTCGCTCACCCGCAGCCGCTACTACGTTCAGGTGGGGCTGGAGGAACGGATCGAAAACTGGTCGGACGATGCGTTCTGGGATGAATTGCGCCGGCGGCTGCCGGATGATGTCGCGCAGGCACTCGTCACCGGTCCCTCGCTCGAAAAATCCATTGCGCCGCTCAGGTCCTTCGTGGCCGAGCCGCTGCGCTACGGTTCGCTTTTCCTTGTGGGCGATGCCGGCCATGTCGTGCCGCCGACCGGCGCCAAGGGGCTCAATCTCGCTGCATCCGATGTGCATTATCTGTTCGAGGGACTCAGGGATCTCTACCTTGATGGATCGCACGCCGGTCTGGATGCCTATTCATCCCGCGCGCTCGCCCGTATCTGGAAGGCTGTGCGTTTCTCATGGTCGATGACGCAATTGATGCACAAATTCCCTGACAACGGTGATTTCGGTCAGCGCATCCAGGAGGCGGAACTCGATTATCTCACCACCTCGCGCGCCGCGGAGGAAGCCATGGCCGAGAACTATGTCGGGTTGCGATACTGACGCCGTTTTCCGGTTCTCGATAATTATGAGTAAAATAGTCAACTTTAATCTTTACTCGATTTATCAAGTTATGTATCAGTCGATTCACGAGGACGAAACTCCTGTGAGGGCGGCTGATGGCGAAGAAATTCAACAAGCACAAGCACGGCAACCACCGCGTCGCGGATGCACCGGTACAGGCGGAGGTTCCGGACAGGATTGGGCTGAGCGGCCGGTCCATCCTTTATGTCGGCGGGCGTGATTGCCAGGTGGCGCATCTCAGGCAGATCGCGTCGAATTACGGGGCCGAACTCATCCATCACGACGGCGGGCTGCGCGAAGCGGTCTCGCGGATCGACACGGTTCTGCCTTCCGTCGAATGCGTCTTCTGCCCCATCGACTGTATCAGCCATGATGCCTGCCTGCGGGTGAAGACCGGCTGCAAGAAGACCGGGACGAGCTTCATTCCGTTGCGCAACGGATCGAAATCCAGCTTCGAGCGGGCAATGCACGAATTGAGCGAAAGGGCGCCGAGGTGACTAGAATTACGGGTGACGATTTCATGCTGGTTGGCCTGCACAAGATGGCCGCCGAACGTGGCGACGGCCTAGTGCCGGAAATGCTTGAAATCCTCAAGCGCAGCCGGGAAGGCTTTGACGAGCGCGCCGATGTGATGCATTTTCCGACACGCGATCTCGACATTTCTCCTATGGTGTCGCGGCCCGCATCGAATGAAAACAACGTTATCGCTTTCCCCGGCATCCGGCGGAGCGCGCTGAACAGATAGCGCCGGGGGGAGCCGATGTATCTTGCGATGAACCGCTTCAAGGTCGCCTCGGGCTACGAGGACGAGTTCGAAAGCGTCTGGAAGAACCGCGATTCCAGCCTCGATGGCCTCGCCGGTTTCGTCGAGTTCCGGCTGCTCAAGGGCAAGGCGTTTCCGGACGAGGACTATACGCTCTATTCTTCGCACACATTCTGGCGGACCGAGGCTGATTTCTGGGCCTGGACGAAATCCGAAAATTTCAGGCAGGCGCACAGACACGCAGGTGAAAGCCGCCACCTTTACAAGGGGCCGCCGGTGTTCGAAGGCTTCAATACGGTCGAGGGCGCATGATGAGAGCGCTTACCCGCGACGATCGCGTCGAGGTGCTGCCGATGTTGCCCTCGGTCTCGATATCGGAGACACGCGATTTCTATCGCGATCATCTAGGTTTCGATGAAATCGTGCATGAGGACGCAGACTATCTTATTATCCGGCGGGAATTTGTCGGGGAGCGAATGGAGCTGCATTTCTGGCGGACTGACGACCGGAGGATATGTGAGGTGTCGTCGGTCTATATCCGTGGCGGCGGCATCGATGCGTTGCATGCCGAATTCACCGAGCGGAAGGTGCCGAAACTATCGGAAATGACGGTGCGGCCGTGGAACATGGAGGAATTCTATGTCTGGGATCCACATGGCAACCTGCTGAAATTCGGGCGGAACGCGCAAGACTGATCAGCGCCTGAAGATTGCTCCGGCGGCGACAGCAATCCAGCCCAGGATCATCATCGTGCCGCCGGTTGGCGCCGACATCGGAAACAGCCCGTGGCCGAAGCGGCTGCGGAAGACGAGGTCGCCAGCGAAAAGCAGGCAGCCGATGGCGATCAGCAAAGCTGCGATCGCCGCGGTGCGGATTTTCTCCCAGCCTATATAGAGGCCGAGCAGGGCAGGGGCCTGCGCCATGCAGGCGGTCGCTGCCGCGCTATAGAGATGCGTATCGTCGCCATGCGCGGCCATCGCCGAAAAAATCACGCCCCAGGCGCCGATCAGGCCGGCGAGGAATAGTGTGATGCGTGCAAACATCGTGTTGTTCGAGATGTTCATCCTTGGCCTTCACCCTTGTTCTGCATATGAAAGGCAAGCCGTTCGATCGGCGGCCAGATGATGTCGCGAAGTTCTGGATTGTCGATGGTTTCCTCCATCGCGCGGCGGAAGCACAGCATCCATTCGTTGCGCTCGGCAGGCCCGATGGCCGCGCCAAAATGGCGCGATCGCAGGCGCGGATGGCCGTATTTCTCGACATAGACGGGCGGGCCGCCGAGATAGCCGGTCAGGTAGTCGTAGAGCTTGGCCTCGGAGCCCTCGAGGCTCGGCGGATGGATGGCGCGGCAGTTCCTCGCGTCCGGCAGCGTGTCCATCAGCTCATAGAAGCGATGGGTCAGCCTGCGCACGGTCGCGTCGCCGCCGATGGCTTCGTAAAGGGTGATCGTCTTATCGGTCATGACCGAGCTATGGGTGCTCGTTGATCCCCCGTCAATGTGTCAAAGCGCTCGGATCATTGAGAAAGGGTGAAAGCATCGCTCTCGCCCTCGACCAGTTCCATCGGCCACACCTTGCGGGTGATGCCATGTGGGTAGAGCTTGGCATATTCGGGCATGATGGCAAGCAGGGCCTCTGCCAATGCTTCGCCAAGCTCGCGCAGCGAGAGCTGGAAGCAGGTGAGTCGCGGCGAGAGGAAGTGGGAATGCGGGCTTCTGGGGCCGATGACGGCGATGTCACGGCCGGGCCGCACGCCGGCCTCCACGAGACCGCGATAAAACCCGATGGCGATGGTTTCGTTGACCAGCACCACCGCCGTCGGCGGGTCCTTCAGCGCCAGCAGATGGCGGGCGATTTGATAGCCGCCGGCCTCGTTGGGGGTCGAACGGAAGACCAGCTCGTCGTCGAGCGCCAAACCGTGCCTTGCCATGACCTCGCGACAGCGATCGACGAAGATGTATCCGAGATTGGTGTCGTCGTGAGGGCGCGTCACCGCGATCCGCCGGTGACCATGGGCTACGAGCCTGTCGATCGACGCCTGCGCCATGCCCTCGAAATCGAGATCGATCCACGCTTGCCCCGCGTCGGTAAGGCTGCGGCCCAGGGCAACGAAAGGGATTTTCCGCTTGGCCAGAAATTCCATGCGCGGATCATGCCTGCGGGTCGCCGAAATGATAACACCATCGGCGAAGCCGCGCGAGACCATGCGGCGGAGATAATCGTGGGGATCTTCCTCCGAGGAACACAGCAGTGCCACGAGATCGAGTTTGTGGCGGGCGAACACGGCTTGCACGCCGTCGAAGACGCTCATGAAGAAGGTATCGCCTTGGCCGGTGATCTCGGAGCCGGTCTGCATCATGAAGCCGATGACTCCGGTGCGGCCCTGGCGCAGCGCGCGCCCGGACTGGTTGGCGACGTAGCCGAGTTCCTCGGCGGCCTCCAGCACGCGCTTGCGGGTTTCCGGATTGACATCCGGCTTGCCGTTGAGCGCGCGCGAGACCGTGCCGATGGAGATATCGAGATGGCGGGCGAGGTGCTTTATGCCCTTCATTTTCCACGTCCCATCGCCAAAAAATCTCCTCCCTGAATTCCTCTCTTGACATAGTTAGCATGTTCCGCATAGTTTCGTAAACGTTTACGGAAGATGTTTTCCGAGACTTGCACAACCAAGGGAGGGGTTCCGTGCAGAGAACTGCGGTTATTTGTGGCTGCGGCGCCATGGCCAAGGGATGGCTGAAGGCGATTGCCTCAAACGAGAACATTTCAGAGCGCATCAAGATTGTCGGCCTCGTCGATCTCGACCTGGAGACCGCACGCAAGCTTGCCGAGGAATGCGAGCTTGGCGATGTGCCGCTGTTCACCGACCTCGATGCCGCACTGTCCCAGCTTAAGCCCGATCTGCTGTTCGATATCGTCATTCCCGTCGCCCGTCGCGCCGTGGTCGAGACAGGGCTCAAGCACGGCTGCCACGTTCTCTCCGAGAAGCCGATGGCCAATTCGATCGAGGATGCCCGTCATCTCATTGCCAAGGCGCGCGAGGTCGGGCGTACCCATGCCGTTGTCCAGAACCGCCGATATATCCCCGGCATTCGCCGCTTGCGCGCTTTTGTCGAAAGCGGTGCGATTGGCGAACTGACCGGTCTGCATTCGGATTTCTTTATCGGCGCCCATTTCGGCGGCTTCCGCGAAGACATGGACAATGTGCTGCTGCTGGATATGGCGATCCATACATTCGACGCGGCCCGCTTCGTTTCGGCCAAAGTGCCGGAGGCGGTCTATTGCCATGAGACCAATCCCGAAGGTTCCTGGTACCGGACCGGGGCATCCGCTTTCGCGATCTTCGAGATGAGCGACCGCGTGCGCTTCACCTATCGCGGCTCGTGGTGCGCCGAGGGCGCCAATACGAGCTGGGAAAGCCAGTGGCGCATAACCGGCACCAAAGGCACCGTGCTGTGGGACGGCAAGGATGCGTTCGAGGCCCATCGTATCGCCGGGGACGAGGGCTTTCTTCGTGAGCAGGAAGAGATTGCCGTACCCGAGGTGGCGAACGTTTACGAGACCGAAGGGCATGCCAGCGTCATCGCGGCATTCCTCGATGCCATCGATAACGGTATCGCGCCGGAGACACGGGCCGAAGACAATATAAACAGCCTGGCCATGGTGATGGGAGCGATCGAAAGCGCCCGTACCGGCCAGCGTGTCATGATCAGGGAAAGTTGAGAACGATGAGCAATCCTGCAAAGGCAATCCGCGTGGGGACCATGGTCAGCGCCAGTGGCGGGCAGGCGGCCGCGCGTATCCGAGATATCGCCGATCTGGGTTTCGAGAGCTTCGAGCCGTTCTTCTGGCAGACGACCAACGGCCAGGATCTCGCAGAACTCGGCAAGCGTTGCGTCGAGGCGATCGGCGATCGGGACATCACGATTTCGACGCTCGGCATGTTCGGCAATCCGCTCGAGGAGACCGCGACGGATCTCGACACGCTGCAGGGCTGGAAAGATTGCATCGACAATGCGCATCACTTCGGCGCGACCTGCGTCGCGGGCTTCACTGGCCGTATCCGCGGCAAGGTGCTGACCGACAGCCTACCGCGCTACAAGGAGATCTGGACCGATCTGGCCAAGCGCGCGGAGGACAAGGGCATCAAGATCGCCTTCGAGAACTGCGCGATGGACGGCAACTGGCAGACCGGGGACTGGAATATCGCCCATAATCCGGATGCCTGGGAGCTGATGTTCAACGAAACGCCGTTCGACAATATCGGGCTCGAATGGGAGCCCTGCCACCAGATGGTCTATCTGATCGAGCCGATTCCGCAGATCCGCAAATGGGCGTCGAAGATATTCCATGTCCACGGCAAGGACGCCACGATCCGCTGGGATGTCATCAGGGAACACGGGATTTTCGGCCGTGAGAAATTCGTCTTCATGCGCACGCCTGGCTTCGGCGACACCAACTGGACCGACGTGATTTCCGAGCTTCGGCTCGCCGGCTGGTCTGGTTCCATCGACATCGAAGGCTGGCACGATCCGGTCTATCGCGATGCGCTCGAAATGACCGGCCAGGTCCATGCGCTGAATTATCTGAAGCATTGCCGGGGTGGGGATTTCGTGACCGACCCGCAATAAGGAATGCCCCGGTCAGAGCCAGAGGAGGGCACGGCCGGGTTTTGTAACCATAACGCTGGAGGAGAATATGAGTATCAGGAAGCTTTTCATCGCAGGCGCTCTGTCGCTCGCATCCGTGTCTGCCTTTGGCCTGTCGGCCAAGGCAGACGACGTTACCATCACTGTCTGGTCGCTGGATAAGGTTACCCAGCCGGCGCCGAACCTGGTGAAGGAGTTCAACGCCCAGAACAACGGTATCAAGATCGAGTATCGCGAGATCCAGTTCGACGACGTGGTCAGCGAAGCGATGCGTGCCTATTCGACTGGTCAGGCGCCGGACATCATTGCCGTCGACAATCCCGAACATGCGATGTTTGCATCGCATGGCGCGTTCCTCGATCTCACCGACATGATCGCCAAATCCCCGGTGATCAAGAAGGAGAACTATTTTCCCGGTCCGCTGAATTCGGTGACATGGGACGGCAAGTTGTTCGGCGTGCCTAAGGCGACCAACACGATCGCGCTCTATTACAATGTCGACATGTTCAAGGCCAAGGGGCTCGATCCCGACAAGCCGCCGCATACTTGGGATGAGTTGGTGGACGCGGTACGCAAGCTGAACGATCCGGCCAAGAACGTGTATGGTTTAGCCTTCTCCGCCAAGGCGAATGAGGAAGGTACTTTCCAGTTCCTCCCGTGGGCCCAGATGGGCGGCGGCGGCTACGAGAAGATAAACGCGCCGGGAGCCGTCAAGGCACTGGAAATCTGGAAGACCATTCTCGACGAGAAGCTTGCATCGCCCGACACGCTGACGCGCGGCCAGTGGGATTCCACCGGCACCTTCAACTCCGGTAACGCGGCGATGGTGATTTCCGGTCCGTGGGAACTCGATCGGATGTCGCAGGAAGCGAAGTTCGATTGGAAGGTCACGCTGATGCCCGTGCCGAAGGAGGGCGTCGAACCATCATCGGCCATGGGTGACTTCAATTGGGCGATCTTCGCCAGTACCAAGCATCCGGCCGAGGCCTTCAAGGCGCTCGAATATTTCGCCTCGCAGGACGACAAGATGTTCAAGAACTACGGCCAACTGCCGGCCCGTTCCGACATTGCCATCCCGCCGACCGGCAATGAGAAGAAGGATGCGGCGCTCAAAGTGTTCCTGGAACAGCTCAAATTTGCCAAGGCGCGCGGCCCGCATCCGGAATGGCCGAAGATCTCCAAGGCGATCCAGGACGCCTTCCAGTCGGCGCTCACCGGCCAGGCGACGCCCCAGGCTGCGCTTGACCAAGCCGCCGAAACTATCAAGGGTATCCTCGGCGAAGGCTGAGGTCGATCCCGGGCGAACCGCTGGATAAAGTGTCCAGCGGTTCGTCAATGGCGTGGATCGTTCCCTGTCCCTGGGACATCTTTCTCTCAAGGGAGGGAGTGGAGACGCGGTGGTGCTACCTCCCGGCGCTCTTCGCTCTTGTTTGCGCGGCCAGAATCTTGACGCCGCGGTTCGGCAAGCATCTGCTCTTTCCCTTGAGAGCAAGACGCCCGGGGGCATCGGGAAAGCATGGAACTTCGAAGCACATTGTTTCGAGCATAGAGTCGGGAGCCTTGAAGCATGAGCTTTACCAGCAGAATAAGGGACGGAAAGGGATTCGACGTCGCGCTTGCGGCTGTTCCCTTCACTTTCCTGTTCTTCCTGTCGTTCCTGCCGCTTGTCTACAATGTGCTGATGAGTCTGCAGCAGGTGGATATGTTCAGCCTTGCGCAGGTGTTCCGGCCTTTCGTCGGCCTCAAGAACTATCAGGAAGTGTTCTCGCGACCCGAAGCCTGGCTCGTGATGAAGAACACAGTCGTTTTCGTGGTGGCTTCGATTGCCGGACAGTTTCTCATTGGCTTCGGCCTGGCACTGTTCTTCTGGATCGGTTTTCCCGGCTCGTCCTGGATGCGCGGCCTGTTTCTCGTTTCGTGGGTGATGCCCGGCCTCGTCGTCGGCGCGATCTGGAACCTGATCCTGTCGGGCGATTTCGGCATCCTGAACCATCTGCTCAAGAGCCTGTCGATCATCGATGCCAACATCTTCTGGCGCTCCGATCCCAGATATTCCCTATGGGCCGTCATCATCGCCAATATCTGGCTCGGCGTGTCTTTCAACATGATCCTGCTGTCGGTCGGGCTTTCCTCCATCCCCGGTGATCTCTACGAGGCGGCCGAACTGGACGGCGCCAATGGCTGGCAGCGCTTCTGGACGATCACGCTGCCGATGATGCGCTCCACGATAGGTGCGGTCATTTCGCTGGGCATGATTTTCACCTTGCAGCAATTCGACCTCTTCGCCGTCATCACGTCCGGCGGCCCCAACAATTCCTCCAACGTGGCGCAATATTGGGCCTGGCAATGGTCCTTCAAGGAATATGATTTCGCCAAGGGCGCGACGATTTCGGTGGTTATGATCATTGTCGTGATGATCGCATCGATCATTTATGTACGTTCAACCCGGCATGAGGTGCGCGGATGAGCGAGACCGTGAAATATCGCCTGCTTTTCGCGATTGCCGTGGTAATGGCGGTCATCTACCTGTTCCCGCTCTACTGGATGTATCTAAGCAGCATCAAGACCACATCGGACATGTTCGCGACGCCGCCGACCTTCCAGGCCAGCAATCCGCAATGGCATGTATATGGTGAGGTCTGGTCCGGCCTGAACATAGGGCGCTACATATGGAATTCGGTGGTCATCGCCACCGGCAGCGTGGCGCTGGTGACAATATTGGGAACAGGGCTTGCCTATGTGCTTGCGCGCTACCGCAATATCTGGATCGATGTCGGCCTGTTCCTCATTCTGATGCTGCAGGTGCTGCCGGCCTCGCTGATGATCACGCCGATTTTCGTCGGCTTCTCGCAGATCGGAATACTTGATCTGCCCCGCTTTGCTGTGATTTTGGCGACTACTGCCAAGACGATGCCCTTCTTCGTCGTGCTCGTGCGAGCCACCTTCATGAGCGTGCCGCAGGAACTAGAGGAGGCGGCACTGGTGGACGGTAATTCGCGCGTCGGCGCCTTCTTCAACATCGTCCTGCCGCTGGCGCGCAACGGCATCCTGGTCGCGGCGATTCTCATCTTCATGCAGGCCTTCGGCGAATTCGTCTATTCGAAATCCATGATCCAGACGATCGAACTCCAGCCGTCGAGCGTCGGGCTTTATTCCTTCATCGGGCCGAATACGAGTGAATGGAACAAGATCATGGCCTTCGCGGCGATGTATGTGACGCCGATCCTCGCCATCTTCGTCCTTCTGCAGCGCCGGATCGTGTCCGGCCTGACTTCCGGAGCCTTGAAATGACCGCGCAGATCGAATTGTTCAGTGTGAACAAGCACTATGGCGCCTATCACGCGCTGAGGGATATCAACCTTTCAATCCCGAAAGGCAGCTTCGTGGCGCTCGTCGGGCCGTCTGGTTGCGGCAAGTCCACGCTGCTTCGCTCGCTCGCCGGGCTCGAAAAGATCACCAGTGGCACAATGACCATTGCCAGCGAAGAGATGACCAACGTGCCGCCGCGAAAGCGCGACATCGCCATGGTCTTCCAGTCCTACGCGCTTTATCCGCATATGACGGTCGAGCAGAATCTCACCTATTCTCTGCGCATGCGCGGCACAGCGAAGCCTGAAGCCAAGAAGAAGGCTGAGGACGTGGCCGGCATTACCGGCCTGACGGGCCTGCTCGACCGCTATCCGCGCCAGCTCTCGGGCGGCCAGCGCCAGCGTGTCGCCATGGGGCGCGCCATCATCCGCAATCCCAAGGCCTTCCTGTTCGACGAGCCGCTCAGCAATCTCGACGCGGCGCTGCGCGTCTCGATGCGCAAGGAAATCCGCTCGCTGCACGACCGACTGGGCGCGACCTCGGTCTACGTGACGCACGACCAGATCGAGGCGATGACCATGGCCGACCATGTCGTGGTCATGCGCGAGGGTGTGATCGAACAGCAGGGCGCGCCGCTGGAACTCTACGACCGCCCCGCCAACCGGTTCGTTGCGGGCTTCATCGGCTCGCCGGCGATGAATTTCGTCAATGGCGTCGGGGTTGGTGGCGAGACGATCGAGCTTGACATTGTCGGCAAGCCGAAGATCGCAGTGGGGCAGGCAGTAGATGCTGGACGCAAGGTCGTGGTGGGCTTGCGGCCCGAACATCTCTCCGTGGTCCATGCAGGCGAGGGCGGTTTCGAACTGCCGGTGACCGTGATCGAGTCGACGGGATCGCTGACCTACATCGCCATGGGCAGTGACCCCGAACTGACGCTCGTCGAGCAGGGCCGCGAACGGGTCAAGCCCGGCGACAGGCTGCGCGTCGAAATCCGCCCCGAGCTTGTGCATCTCTTCGATCCCGAAAGCGGAATGCGGATCTGATCGAACATTTCCGCGCGTGAACTGTTTTCCCCGAAGAGGAGGCCTTGCGAGTCACTTGGCAATTTTTTAATGTATGAAAAATTGAAAGCGCTTTCAAATTCTCGGAAGCGTTTCAGCAGAGACAGCAGGAGACGTTGCCATGGCCATCCGGACAGTCGTTTGGGGCGAGAATATCCATGAACGCACCAACAAAGTCGTCGCAGAGGTTTATCCCAAGGGGATGCACACGACGATCGCCGAGGCGTTGAACACCGACGGTGCGATTTCCGCGACGACGGCGACGATGGAACAGGACCAGCATGGCCTGCCGCAGTCGCGTCTCGACGAGACCGACGTGCTGATCTGGTGGGGGCATAAGGATCACGGCGGGGTCAGCGACGAGACCGTCGAGCGCGTCGCCAAGCGAGTCTGGGAAGGCATGGGCCTCATCGTGCTGCATTCCGGCCATTTCTCCAAGATCTTCAAACGGCTGATGGGTACGCCCTGCGACCTGAAATGGCGCGAGGCCGGCGAGCGTGAGCGAATCTGGGTCACCAATCCCGGCCATCCGATCGCCCAAGGCCTGGGTGATGGCTTCGCAATCGAATATGAGGAAATGTATGGTGAGCACTTCGACGTGCCTGAGCCGCTAGAAACCGTGTTCATCTCCTGGTTCCAGGGTGGTGAAGTCTTCCGTTCCGGCCTGACCTACCGGCGGGGTAACGGCAATATCTTCTATTTCCGCCCGGGCCATGAAACCTATCCTACCTATCATCAGGCGCCGGTGCAGCATGTGCTGCGCAATGCCGTGAAATGGGCCTACAACGCCAACAACCGCAATACGGCCGTTCATTATGGGAACGTGCCGATCGAGAAGGCGCCGGAGCCGATCGTCGAGCGCGGTCCCAAGCTGCATGCACCGGGCGAAGAAGGCTATAAATGAGCCAGGGAACGGAGACTTAACATGCGCCTTCTCGTTCTGGGCACCGGCGGCATGGCCAACAACCACGCCGAGAACTTTAAATATATCCAGGATGTGGAGATGGTCGCGGCCGTCGATGTCGATCCTGCGCGGGCGGCGCTGTTTGCCGACAAGCACGGCATTGGCCAGACCTTCACGTCGCTCGACGATGCGATCGAATGGGGCGAGTTCGACGCGGTGACCAATGTCACGCCCGATCGCGCGCATTATCCGACCACGATGCGTCTCATCGAAGCCGGCAAGCATCAGTTCTGCGAAAAGCCGCTTGCGGAAACCTATGCGCAGGCGATGGAAATGACCGAGGCTGCTGAAGCCGCCGGCATCATCAACATGGTCAATCTCACCTATCGCAATGTCGCGCCGCTGCAACGGGCGCGAGAAATGGTGCGCTCGGGCGATATCGGCTTCGTCAAGCATGTCGAGGCTTCCTATCTGCAGAGCTGGCTGGTTTCCAAGCAATGGGGCGACTGGCGCACCGAGAGCCAGTGGCTGTGGCGGCTCTCGACCGCGCATGGTTCGAACGGAGTACTGGGCGATATCGGCATCCATATCCTCGATTTTGCATCCTATGGCGCGGGCCTCGAGATCGGTCATATTTTCGGCCGGCTGAAGACCTACGACAAGGCCGAGGGCGGCAAGATCGGCGAGTATACCCTCGACGCCAATGACAGCTTCGTCATGTCGGTGGATTATTCGAACGGCGCGCTCGGCGTGATCCACGCCACGCGCTGGGCCGCCGGCCATTACAACGACCTGCGCCTCAGGATTTATGGCGACAAGGGCGGCATCGAGGTGCAGCACACGCCGAAGGGCTCGGCGCTCAGGGTCTGCATCGGCGAAGATGCCGAGAGTGCCGAATGGGAAGAGATCGATGCCGGCACCGTGCAGACCAACTACATGCGCTTTGCCGACGCGGTGAAATCCGGCGTCAACGGCGAGCCGGATTTCCGCCACGCCGCCACGCTGCAAAAGGCGCTCGACCTCGCGTTTCTCACTGACAAGGAGCGCCGCGAGATGGCGCTCTGAACGATTGCGGCCAGCCTCGCTAAAGCTCGATTTGCGAATCTTCCCCCGGTTTTGCCCTCCCATTTCATGCCGGGAGCGGCCAGGGACATTTCGATATGAGAAAAGTGCTGTTTGTGATCCCGCCTTATTTCAATGCGGCGGACTATCTCGACAAGTCGCGCGCATCCGTCCTGCCGGCCTTCACCATTCCCTACGGCATCCTGTCGATGGAAGCTTATCTCACGCGCTACTGCACCAATCTCGAGGAAATCCGGCTCGTCGATTTCAACCTCACGCTGAAACGGCTGGTCGAGGAGCGGTCGGTCGAGGACTACGAGCGGGTGTTCAATGTCGAACTCGTTGAAGTCCTGAAGGATTTCCAGCCAGATATCGTCGGCATCTCGGCGCTGTTCAATTCGTCTTTCGGCTACATCCAGTCGCTCGCCAAGGCGGTCAAGGATTTCGACCCTGATATGCTGACCATCGGCGGCGGTGGACTACCCTCAGCCGCCTTCAAGCTGATGCTGGAAAAGTGCCCTGATCTCGATGCCATCTGCAAGGGCGAGGGCGAACTGCCGCTCAAGGAATTGATCGATGCCGACGATCCGGATGCGGTGATCCGGACCCATCGCTCCTGGGTCAACCGCGAATCGGCGGCCAAGGGCAAGCAGCCGGGCCACAGCTTCATCGACAATCTCGATGACATTCCGCAGATGAACTACGGCATGCTCGATCTCAACGACTATAACAATCGCGGCATCGACAAGCGCTATGTCGATCTGCCGAAGCGCGAAATGGCGATCCACACCTCGCGCGGCTGTCCGTTCCTCTGCGTCTTCTGCTCCAATCCATCGCTCCACGGCCGCGACGTTCGTTTCATGACCATCGACCGCATCATCAAGGACGTGACCCGCATGCGCGACGAATTCGGCATGACGGTGCTGCTGGTCGAGGACGACCATTTCTTCCACGACAAGGAGCGTGCCAAGACGCTGCTAAGGGAACTGGCCTTGCTGGGCATCCGCCTCGAATTCCCCAATGGCGTGGCGGTCTATGCGATCGACGAGGAGGTCGCCGACCTTTTCGCCAAAGCCGGCGTGTCGGCGGTGGCGTTGGCCGTCGAATCCGGCTCCGACCATGTGCTCAACAACATCATCAAGAAGCCGCTGAAGAAGAAGCTGATCCGCCCTGCCGTCGAGGCGCTGCGCAAGTTCAACGTCCGCAGCCATGTCTTCATTGTCACCGGCCTGCCAGGCGAGCAGGACGAGCACCGGGCCGAGACGCTGGAAATGTTGATCGAGAACGGCTTCGACTGGGTGCATGTCTATCTGGCGATCCCGATCTTCGGCAGCCGGCTCTACGACATCTGCGTCGAGAACGGCTATATCGAGAATACCGACAACGACAATTTCGTGGCGACCAAATCGGTCATCCGCGCACCGGGCGTCGACCCGGTCAAGCTCGAAGCCTATGCTTACGAGGCGCAGCTGCGGGTCAACTTCATCCAAAACTACAATATGAAGATCGGCAATTACGACGTCGCCGTCCACTATATGAAGAACGTGGTGTCGAAATATCCCGACCATGCCTTCGGCCATCTTTACATGTCGCGCTGCTACCAGGGCATGGGCGAGTTGGCGCTGGCGCAGGAACACGCCGCCACCGCCATCGAGATCTTCGAGCGCGATCAATGGTGGCGGGATCTCGCGGCACGCTACGACGTGGATATTCCGTCGCTCCTGTCGTTCCACTTGAGGCAGGCAGCACCCGTCCAGATCGAAGCGATGCCGCTTCTTGGTGCCTCGGCCTGAAGGCTTCCGATCGACGCCAATTAGGCATTGAAGAACCACGCCGAACAGGCTATGAGACCGATACCGGCAAGGTGGAATCTCCTGAAATTTCCACCTCGAAGCACCCGTAGCTCAGCTGGATAGAGTGTTGGATTCCGATTCCAAAGGTCACAGGTTCGAATCCTGTCGGGTGCGCCATTTCCCTCATTGCCGGGCCAGCAGTTCCTTTCCCGTCAATGTCGGCGGCAGGCCAGACCTTGCGCGGCTATTGCCGGCCTAGTGCCTCCGCGCATAGCCCATATGGGTGATGAGATAAATATCGGTCCTGCTTAGACTTATCGAGTGTCCATAGCTGAAGGCATCTTGTCGTTCGGTCGGATACCTGCGGAAGGCAAGTATGACGATCGCCTCGATAAGCAATATCCGCAAGGCGTTGAAGATTTCGCTTTCTTTGATGTTCACGGAAACCGTTGCCTTCATGATACCCCCACTTGTGGCAGTTGCCTTGGTCCAGGGAGGTCGCTCCGTATTGGAAGCCGGTTCGGCGGCAGCGGCGCCCGCGGTAGGCGTGCTCTTTGGTGTTCCATTTATTCCGGAGATCGTTCGACGCTTGGGCCCTCGGCAGACGTTTCGGGCTGGCGGGTTGCTCTTGGTCACGGCGCTAATCGGCTATGTACTCGCGGACAATGCAACACCGATCGTCTACTGGTGGGTACTCGGCGTCATCGCCGGCATGGCCCAGGCGGCGCGTTGGATCGTTGCGGATGCTGCTGTTTCAGGCGTGGCCTCAGACAATGACCGCGGACGTATCATGTCGATTCATGAGACGCTTCGATCTTCAGCCATAGGCTTTGGTCCGGGCCTCGTCGTCCTCACGGAAGCCGACGTTCGGATGGCAGCGATTCTCGCGACGGCCTTTGCCGTTGCCGGCTTCTTCACCTCGAATTCTATACCTACATCTGACAATGCAGGCGTTGCGACGCGGCGAATTGGATGGCGAACTCTGCCGCTGGCAGCAGCGGTTATGGCCTTCGCAGGGGGAAGCCTGGAGGCGGCGACAGGTGCTTCAGTTCCTATTTACGGTTTGGGGCTTGGAATGACCGCGGCCGCGGCCGCAGCGCTGGCCTCGGCGGCGGGCTTCGGAAATCTCGCGACCCAGTACCCCATCGGCGTTGCCATGGATAAGATCGGCAATCGCCGTGTCGCCATCTTTGTTTGCGTAATCTGCGCGATGTTGGCCGCGCTGTTACCCCTGACAGTGACTGGAAGCATTGCTCTTCCGCTCGTCTTCCTGTTCGGCGGAATGACGGGAGCCTTATACACCATCGCCATTGTGGAAGGCACCGCTGCCAACAATGATACCAACGGCGTCGTCGCCGTCATCGCCCTGGCTTATACGCTTGGCGGCTTCGCAGGTCCCGTGATCGGGAGTCTGGCGGTGACGCTGTATCCGACGATTGGTCTGCCATGTGCCCTTGCCGCAGGATGCATTGCGACTCTTGCACCTCTCCTTCGCGGAGGGGCGCGGCGCAATGCTGTGACGGCCGTGCACGATTGAGCCAAACGCGGACATGCACGAACTGCCGCCGCGCTCCTATTTATTGTTGACTCTAAATATCATGTTTACTAGAACAGCACTCACGGGTTGAGCCAGCCTTGGTCGGATCAGTTATCCATACTGTTGTCGACGCCAGCAGCGCCCGGTCTCATCAAACAAATGACAGCATAGCGAAGGCGACAGCGGCCGGGGCCGCATCGGTATGAACCGATGCGAACAATGCCGCGTGCGCGCCGACGTCTTGATGCTGCTTGCGGAAGATCCAATGGCTCAACAACGACATTTCATGACGGCGCCATTCTTGCGCCGGCCCGCCAGCGCGGGCTGCATCGGCAATCGCATCTCCTCTCTATGTCCGGCACTCGATCGAAAGTGCGTCGGGCATAATCATCAGGAGACACAGGGATGACAATTACGATATCGGTTAACTCGGCAGCCGGCGTCAACGTCAATTACGGGGCGACGAACTACCTCGACACGGTCAACGATAATTTCAATTCGGCGACCGGCAGGTTCGGTTACTTCTACAACTCCTTCACCAATGCTTCCCAATACGGCATCGCGACATCGGACGATGGTGATCTCGATACGTATGTCGATGACGGCAATGCCTTCGTCGCCGGCGGCAACATGACCTACAATCTGATGACCAACACGCTTTCGGGCTCGATCGATACACTCGCCTTCGGCGACGGCATCAATGGCGTATCGTCGGTGGCGCCGGGTCTGACGACCGGCTCGATGTCCGTCGGCACCTCGGCGTTCACCATCACCAGCCTCGGCATCACGGGGACGGCGCAGACCGACGACACGCATGAAATCCTCTACAATCTGATGAACGGTGACGAAACCTATCTCGAAGCCTATCTCAATTCGCAGTCGGTCATCTTCCAGGGCAATAGCGGCAACGATCTCTATCAGGCCGGTGGCCAGGCCGACACGCTGTACGGCAATGCCGGCGACGATACGCTGGCCGGGGGCGGCGGCGGCGACACGATCAACGGCAATGACGGCGTCGACACGGTGCTCGGGGAGGCCGGCAACGACACGATCGACGCCGGCAAGGGCAACGACATCGTCAATGGCGGTGCTGGCGTCGATACGCTCACCGGCGGCGATGACAACGATATCTTCGTGTTCTCGGCCGTCGGCGACAGCGCGGTCGCAGCATTCGATACGATCACGGTCTTCGATGCCGGTGGCATTGCGAGTTCTGTCGACAAGTTGGATCTGGATGCACTCGGCTTGACCGGCTTCTCAGCCGGGGGTGTCGCGGCCGCCAACAGGGCCTGGGTTTCGGGCGGCTTTGTTTACGCCGACACGACTGGCGACACCACGGCCGACTTTGCCGTGAAGATCACGACGCTCAACGGCACCCTTAACGGCGGCGACTTCATCTTCTAACGCCCTCGGTCGGCCGCCAGAGCGGCCGGCCATCCGTTCGAAACAGCCTCCTGGCCACGCACCATTTCATCAGCAGGAACCGAGATGACCACGACGACATTTACCAGCGAGAACGGCACGACCGTCACGATCGAATATGCGGAGCTAGCCGACGAAACGCCTGCGGGCGCCGTCCTGGCGAGCGTCACTGTCAACAGCGTCGGCCATACTCTCGCCGACGTCTATCTCGAGATTCCTCTCAACATCGTCGATGAGAATGGCAACTATCTCGAAGACCTCATCGCCTACAGCACCGATAGCGGCGCGACGTCCTCGAGCTACAATCTGGGTCTCTACGCGGCGGGAGCCACGAGCTTCACCTTTCAACTCGTCTCGATCGCGGCGATCGATTTCTCCGATTTCGATCTCGGCGGCAATCTCGACCTCACCTTTGCCGCCGGCCTCGACGATTCCGCGATCTACGACTTCTTCGATCCGGTCGAAGTGCCGGTCGAGGAAGACCAGAACCAGGCGCCTATCGACCTCGGCATATCCAATGCCATTGTCTCGGAAGCGGCCCGTACAGGGTCTGTCGTCGGCATCCTTTCTGCGACCGATCCCGATGGCGATGACATCATCTGGTCCCTGGTAACCGGTCAGGGCGACAACGACAAATACTTCAGCCTGAAGACCAATGATGACGGCTCGGTGAGCGTCGTGCTTCAACGGCCGCTCGATTTCGAAGGCAGTGACGCGATCAGCGGCGTTTATGACCTCGTCGTCAAGGCCACCGACTCCGCAGGCAGCGAGACCATCGAAACGATTGCGGTGCAATCCACCGACGAGCTGATACGGATGGCCGCTTCCCCCACCGGCAAGAACTATGTCAGCGTCGTGGAAAACGTGGCGGCTGACACCGAGATCGGCTTCTTCGTCGATTTCGAAGACCGCATCACACCGCTCACAACCACGCTGCTCGACGATGCGGATGGGATGTTCGAGATCAAGACCCGTACCGTGGACGGCGTCACACGCAATTACCTGACGACGAAGGGCGAACTGGATCACGAAACGGAGGACCTGCATTCGGTCACGATCCGGGCGACCGATGCCAACGGCAATACGCAGGACAAAACCTACGAAGTGCATGTCCTGGATGCGGCCGAAACCGGCGATACGGCGCGGGGCCGCATTACCATCGATGCCTCCACGGCACTCGCCAAATCCAATGGCGGGGTGAACTGGAATACCTATCTCGATGCCGCCTACACCAAAGTTGCGGGTGACAGCGTTCCCACCGTGGAATTCGCCCCGAACACATCGACGGAAGTCCTTTATACCTATGACGGCGGCGACGGCCGGATAGCGCTGGAAGGCAGCAATCTCGCTTACTGGTGGACCGATCCAGAAAGCGGCGAGGAAGTACATGTGGTGGGCGGCACCGTCAATTCGCTGATCTTCGGCAACGATGACAAGAACGTCGTCGAGGGATGGGTGACGAATCCCGAGCTTTCGATCACCGGCCTCGATCTGAGCAACGGGTCGGCCCCGCTGGACCGCATTTATGGCGAAGCCAATATCATGGCCTCCGCCTGGATGCATGGTGCGAATGGCAATGCGCCTTCCGAAATCGAGTTCGTCAAGGCCCTGCTTTCATCCTACGCCCAGGATTTCCTCGGCTCGGCCGGCAAGGACAGCTTTACCGGTACGATGTTCGACGACACGGCCGAGGGCGGCAAGGACAAGGACACGCTCAATGGCGCTGCCGGCGCCGATACGATCGACGGCGGCCAGGGTGCCGACAGGCTCCATGGCGGCGCGGATGCCGATATCTTCCTCTTCGCCAAGGGCGATACCGGCAAGCAGAAGAACCAGGCCGACACGATCTATGATTTCGTCATCGCTGATGGCGATACCATCGATCTTTCAGCCATCGACGCCAATGGCCGGAAGGCCGACGACCAGGCGTTCCACTTCATTGGCGGCCAGCACTTCCATGACAAGGCCGGCGAACTGCGCGTCGTCAAGGAAAAGTCCGACACCTGGATCATGGGTGACACCAATGGCGACGGCCGGGCCGATTTCATGATTCATCTCGACGACGCGGTGAAGCTCAAAGTCGAACATTTCGACTTGTGATCCTCGCGGGGCCAATTGCGGCCCAGCACATTTTCACTCCAACCCCGAAGGCTGCGCGATCGGGATCTCGCGATAAGTTTGCAGAGCTTCGGCCCGAGGGGTCCGAAAGGTATTTTTATGTCCGATTTTGTTATCTCCAACAGCAATTCCGCTGGAAACCCCACCGTCACGGCGCTTGCCGATGGCAAATTCGTCGTTGCCTGGCAGACGACGGTGGCCGCCAATATCGGCCTGACCGGCCGGGTCTATAACGCTGACGGGAGCCCGTCCTCCGCCGAATTCAGCATCGAGACGGCCGCAACGGGTTCGCAGACTGCGGTCACTCTCATCGCGCTTCCCACCGGCGGCTTTGTCGCTGCCTGGCAGTCGACCGACGCCACCGGCGCCGACACATCGGGCAATGCCATACGCGCCCGTGTCTTTTCATCCGACGGCACGGCCGCGGCGGCCGACTTCGTCGTCAATACCAGCTTCAATGAAAGCCAGAACGCGCCCGGGGGCACCGTCCTGGCAGACGGCCGAATCCTCCTGACATGGAACTCCGCCGATGGCGCGGGCGCCGACACGAGCGACAATGGCATCCGCGGTATCATCCTGAACGCGGACGGAACGCCTTCAGGCAGTGACTTCGTGATCAATACAGTCGTCGAGAGTTCTCAACTGGCCCCCTCGGCCACCGCACTCGCGGATGGTGGATATGTCATTGTCTGGACCTCCATGGATGCGCTCGGCTCCGACACCGGGGGCGGCGGCATCCGCGCCACGCGGTTCGATGCGGCGGGTAATGCTGTCGGCACCGCCGATTTCGAAGTCAATACCAGCACCGCTGGCATACAGGCCAGCCCCAGAGTGGATGCCTTGCCCGATGGTGGCTATGTCGTCACCTGGCGATCCGCAGACAGCGGCGACAGCGACGTTCGGGCGCGCATCTTCGGGGTCGATGGAGCACCGACGGGCGATGATTTCGTCGTCAACAGTACGACCGACGGCAACCAGTTTCTACCGAGCGTCACAACGCTCGATGACGGCCGCATTTTCATGGCCTGGTCTTCTCCCGACAACCCGGCCGTCATTCGCGGGCGCGTTCTGGAGGGCAACGGCACGGCGGTGGGCGACGACTTCGTCGTCAACATGACCCACGGCACCACCGCAGCGATTCCGACTGTCTCCACGCTCGATGACGGCAGCGTCGTCGTGACGTGGCGCGCGACGTTCGACGGCATTACCACGATCATGGGAACCACGCTGGATCTCACCGGCTATGAAGGCAATACGAGCCCGACCGGACTTGCGCTTTCCGATAGCACGGTTGAGGAAAACTCCGCGCTCGGCACCGTGATCGGCGAACTCTCCGCAACCGACGGCGACGGCGACGCACTGACCTACACATTGACGAACGATGTCGGAGGCAAGTTCGCGCTTGTGATGGAAAACGGCGTGACGAAACTCGTTGTCGCGGCTGCGCTGGACCACGAATCCGCGATGTCCCACGATGTGGCGGTCAAGGTCAGCGACGGTCGCGGCGGCGAGAAGACCGCGACCTTCGCGGTTGCCGTCACGGATGTCGATGACACCGAAGAGCCGACCGATCCGCGGGGAACGATCACCATCGATGCGTCCGGCTCCCAGAGCATGGATTTCGAAGCCTATATCCGCGGCGGCTTCGCCGCCGACACGACGAGCGGCGGCTTCCCAGTCTTCGATAACAGCGCCGCGTTTTCCGGCGAGGAGATGTTCATCGGCTATGGTACGGAGGCGAGCTCGAAATATGTACTGATGCACGGCGCGCTCGAATACCATTTCGCGACCCACACCGTCGCGGGAACTGCCGATACGATCGAATACGGCACGGTCGGCTCGGGTACCTATGACGCGGACGGGTATTTTGCCGGAGGCAGTGTCGAACTTCGCATTACCGGACTCGATCTTTCCAACCCGACCCCGGCCAATCCGACCGAGGAGGCCGAGATCGAGGCCAACGGCGAGATCCACAACTTCGCCACCGCCCACATGTACGGCGCTCCAACGACTTCCACCCAGCCGCGCTACGACAAGTTCGGCAATACGCTCGACGCCTATGCGCAGAACTATATCGGTTCGTCTGGAACGGACAAATATACCGGCACCCGTTTCGATGACGTCGTTGCCGGCAATGCCGGCGAGGACCTGCTCGCCGGCGGCGGCGGAAGCGACGAGATCGATGGTGGTGAAGGCGCCGACATGGCCATCTACACCGGAAACAACGCCGGCTATTCGGTCGTGAACCACGGCAACGGCACATATACGGTGACGGACAACCGAACGGGCACGGTGAACGACGGAACCGACACGCTCAAAGGCATCGAGTACCTGATGTTCGCCGACGGCATGGTCGACGTCAGCGACTATGAGCCTGAGAACCAGCCACCGACGGACATCCAGATCACCAACACGTCCATGCTGGAATCTGCTCGTATCGGCTTCGAGGTCGGCGTGCTCACTGCCACCGATCCCGAGGGCGACGCGGTCACCTGGTCGCTGGTATCAGACACCAACGACAACGGCATGTTCAAGCTGCGCACCAATGACGACGGTTCCGTCAGCGTCGTGCTCAGGAACGCCCTCGATCACGAGACGTCAGACGGCGGCTATACGCTTGAAGTGATGGCGACGGACGCCGAAGGCAACGAATTCAGCAAGACCTTCGAGATCACGGCCGAAGACGATCCCTTCAAACTCTCCACCGTGCCGACGGGCAAGGATTATACGAGCATCGTGGAGAGCGCGCCGAAGGGCACCGATATCGGCTACATCACGCAGTTCGACGCGAGCTTCGTACCCACCAAGGTCAAGCTACTCGACAACTCGAACGGCGCGTTCACGATCGAGAAGCGCACGGTGCTTGACGAGACGCGGTACTATATCGTCACCAACAAGGCACTCGATTTCGAGAAGCTTGCGAGCCATGAAATCGTCGTGCAGGCGACGGACGCGAACGGCAACAAGGCCGAGAAAACCTTCGACGTGCAAGTGCTCGACGTCAGCGAGGCGGGCGACGAGGCACGCGGTCGCATCACCATCGACGCCGCGACGGCGCTGGCCGCCGAAAACGGCGGCATGAACTGGAACACGTTCATGGAGCGGGCCTTCGAGACGACGGGCAATTCCTTCCCGAGCTTCGTCGGGGGTGGTGGCTGGAGCCCTGAGGATCCGGCGAGCGAATATGTTTTCACCGACCGCGCCGATGGCCGCATCCTGTCGCTCGAAGGCTCCGACCTCGTCTATACATGGAACGACCCGGAGAGCGGCGAGGACGTGCATGTCATTTCGGGCAATATCGACAACATAACCTTTGGTTCCGAAGGCGTGCTCAATGAGCAGGGCACCTGGGATTTCACCAAGACCGAGCTCACGATTTCCGGCCTTGATCTCTCCAATGACGTCAACCTGATCGCCCGTATCGACGGCGAGGTGAACATTCTCACCAGCGCCTTCATGTATGGTTCGAACTACGGCTCTGAATCCTGGCTCCAGTTCGTCAAGGCCGTTCTCTCGTCCTACGCCCAGGATTTCCTCGGCTCGGACGGGACGGACCGCTTCATCGGCACGATCCATGACGATACTGCCAAGGGCGGCGCGGGTGCCGACATATTCAAGGGTGGCGCCGGCGACGACGTGATCACCGGCGGCGGGGGCATGGACAAGCTTCTTGGCGGCGCCGATGCCGACGCCTTCGTCTTCGAGGTGGGCGACGCAGCCAGAAAGGCGAAGAAGGCCGACACGATCTATGACTTCGCCGGCAAGGACGGCGATGTCATCGACCTCTCGACGATCGACGCCAACAGTCAGCTCGTGGAAAACCAAGCCTTCGACTTCATCGGCAAGCATGGCTTCACCAGGCATGCGGGCGAACTTCGCTATGTCAAGGAAAAGTCCGACACGTGGATCCAGGGCGACACCAATGGCGACGGCAGGGCCGATTTCGTCATTCATCTCGATGACGCGATGAAGCTCAGGGCCGAACATTTCAACCTTTGAGAACCCCATGAACAGGCGCGGGCGGACATTGCAAATCCGCCCGCGCATCCCAGGATGCGAAAGAGGAAATCGACATGGCAATCAAGATCTCCGTACAATCGGCCGAAGGCGTCAATGTCAATTCGGGCAATGGCAGCTATCTCGACCAGATGCCTGCGACATTCGATACGGGCGCCGGCAATTTCGGGTGTTTCCGCGATACGTTCAACAAATCCAAACAGTATGGCGTCGCCGAGGACAAGCAGAGCGGAACCATGATCTATAGCGAAGGGGCAGCACTTCTGGCAGGTGGGTCGCTCAGCTATAATCTCGGGAGCCATACGCTGACTGGCAAGCTGGACACATTGTCGTTCGGCACAGGGCTCAACGGCGTGACGTCCTCCAGCGGCGTCACGCGTTCGAAGATGAGCCTGGACGAGACCGATCTCAGCTTTTCCGGCCTCGGCCTCAACAGCGCCCAGAAAGACCGGGTGCACGACATCCTCTACGGCATGATGACCGGCGATGCCGATGCGTTCCTGAACTATCTCGCGAAGAACGCCGTGACATTCACCGGCGGCGATGGCGCCGACACATTCGGGGGCGGACGCAAGGCCGACAAGCTCAATGGCGGCAGTGGAGATGACCATCTCTCGGGCGGCGACGGTAACGACCAGCTCAATGGAGGCCTGGGTGCCGATATGCTCGCCGGCGACCGCGGCAAGGATATTTTTACGTTCAGGTCCTCGGAGGCCTCGACCATGACCGCGATGGACACCATATCGAGCTTTAGCGGTGCTGCCGGTGACCGGATAAATCTCAAGGCGATCGATGCCGAAAGTGGCTCGAGCGCCAACGATGCATTCGATTTCATTGGCGAGGCAGCATTTTCAGGCAAGGCGGGCGAACTCCGCTTCGAAGTGTCCGCCGACGCGACCCTGCTCTACGGAGATATCGACGGCGACGGCAATGCCGACCTTGCCATCCAGTTTGATACCGTCTTGTCGCTGCGCGAAAGAGATTTCGTGCTGTGACGAACCGGATCGGCCGCTCGCGTTTCCAGCCATGTTTTCGCGGCGGCCGGTTCGAGTGATTGCCGAGCGGGCGGTCCGGATCCAATGGCCTTTATTTCGGACGTTTGGTGTTGAGAATAACATCCCCGGCCGCCTGCGCGGCCGGGGATGGGAAATCACGCATTTAGTGTCTTGGTGAAGGGCATGACGCGGATCCGTTTGCCGAGCGCTTTGTAGATTGCATTGGCAACCGCCGGCCCGATCGGCGGAACACCAGGCTCGCCGATACCCGAGGGCGAATTGGCGGAGGCAAGGATATGGACCTCCACCGCAGGCATCGCATCGATCCGGAGCGGCGTGTACATATCGAAGTTGCCCTGATCGACCTTGCCTCCGGTCAAGGTGATTTCCTCGCCCATGATGGCCCCCAAACCAAAACCGATGCCACCCTCGACCTGGGCGCGGACCTGATCCGGATTGACGGCTAGGCCGCAATCGACTGCGGCAACGACGCGCTCAACCTTGATGCCGCCACTGCCATCGGTGGAGACTTCCGCGATCTGCGCAACGACAGACCCAAAGCTCTCCGCAACGGAAACACCGCGGAAGCGGCCCTTTGGCAGCGGCTTGGTCCATTCGGCCTTTTCCGCCGCCAGCTTGAGGACGACTGCGTGACGTGATTGCGGGTCGAGCATCGACAGTCGGTACTCGATCGGATCGCGCCCTGCCGCTTCGGCGATTTCGTCAATGAACGCCTCCGCGGCAAAGGCGGTATGGGTCGACCCCACGGAGCGCCACCACAGAACCGGAACGCCGACATCGGTGGTCGTCAGGCCAACGGTCTGGTTGGGAATGGCATAGGGCAGGTTGTTCGCCCCTTCGACCGACGTGGGGTCGACGCCGTTCTGAACCATGCCTTCGAACATGGTCTTCGCCATGATGGATTGGCCGACAATGTGATTACTCCAGGCCACCAGCTTTCCGTCGCCGTCGATCCCGGCCTTGAGCGTATGCACATAGGAAGGACGATATCGGCCGGCACGCATATCGTCCTCGCGGGTCCACTGCACCTTCACCGGCGCCCGGAAGCCGATGGCCTTCGCAACGTAGACAGACTCGACAACGACATCGCCATCGAACACGGCGCGACGGCCGAAGCTGCCGCCCGTTTTCAGGACATGCAGTTGCACCTTGTCGGGCGTGATGCCGACGATCTGGCTGGCTAGCATCTGGTAGACATCGGGGAACTGATGTCCGCCCCAGATTTCCAGCGTGCCATCCTGGTTCATGCGTGCGACGGCGTTGAGCGGCTCCATCGCCGAATGCGCCAGATAGGGAAACTCGAAGGTTGCTTCGATGACCTTGGCCGCCGATGCAAAGCCAGCATCAATATCGCCGTCCTTGCGGGCGATCGCTTTGGGCGTCTTGCCCGCGAGGTCCTTGTACATTGCCATGAGTTCGGGCGTGCCGCGCTTCTCAGCCGCCGTCTCGTCCCAGACGACCTTGACAGCTTCACGGCCCTTGATTGCCGCCCACATATGCTCGCCGACGACGGCAACGCCGCGCGGCGTCTCGACCACGTCGACAACTCCCTTGATCGCACGCGCGGCGGCGGCATCGAAGGACTTGACCTTGGCACCGAACATCGGTGGGTGGATCATAACCGCCGTCAGCATATCCGGCAGCTTGACGTCGATCGTATACTGCTCGGTTCCGTTCGTCTTGCGAGCGCTGTCGAACCGTTTCAGCTTGGCGTTGCCGATCAGCTTCCAGTCGGCTGGTTGCTTAAGCTTCACATCATCAGGCACCGGCATCGCTGCCGCCTTGGCGGCAAATGCGCCGAAGCCGGCGCTCTTACCGGAGGAATGCGCCAGCACGCCGTTTTCAACGGTGATCTCGACTGGTAGGACTTTCCATTCATCTGCAGCCGCGGCCACAAGCATGGCGCGCGCCACTGCGCCCGCTTTTCGATAACGTTCCCAGGAGGTGACCATCGAGGTCGACCCACCCGTTCCCTGAATGGCACCGCCGAAGGCGACATTGCCATAGGCCTTCACATTGCCGGCGACACCCTGGACGTCAATGGCTGACCAGTCGGCGCCGAGTTCTTCCGCGACGAGCGTCGCGAGGCCGTTATACGAGCCCTGTCCCATTTCGAACTGAGACGAAAGAACCATGACCTTGCCGTCGCCATCGATCGTCAGATATGGCGTGAAGGCAGATGCCTTGTTCGCGTCCGCCGCGGTTTCGCTTGCGGCTGCGGGCGTTGAAGCCAGGATGTGGTAGCCGATGGCGACACCGCCACCGGCGGCGAGCGCGCCAAGCATGAATTGCCGGCGGGAAGCCTGCGTCTTCGCCACGGGAAGGACGAGGGATTGCATCAGTTTCGGGATCATGGCTCAGGCCTCCAAACGCTTTGCAGCTTCGTGAATCCCGGCACGGATTCGGTGATAGGTGGCGCAACGACAGAGATTTCCCGTCATCGCGGCATCGATATCGTCATCGGTAGGTTTCGGATTGTTCGTGAGCAGATCGGTCGCCGATATGATCTGCCCGGACTGACAGTAGCCGCATTGCGGTACATCGAGATCGGCCCAGACCGTCTGCACGGTTGTCGCCACCTTGCCCGACAGCCCCTCAATGGTCGTCACTTTCGCCGTGCCGATGTCACCGACAAACGTCTGGCAGGAACGCACCGGTGCGCCGTCCAGAAGCACGGTGCAGGCGCCGCATTGTGCCATGCCGCAACCGAATTTCGTTCCCGTCAGTCCGACAAGGTCGCGGATCGCCCACAGAAGCGGCATATCCGCCTCGGCCTCGACCTGATGTTCCTTGCCGTTGATTGTTAAAGTCACCATGGTGTTCTCCTTGCGTTATGACACGCGCTCAAGGAGCACCGGCCGCGCGGTCCGGGCTCCCTTGATATTCGTCATCTGCCGGGTGAACTTATAAGACTAGGCCGAAAGCCGATAGAGTCGATCCTGCCTGATTATTGCTCGATTCTGTCGCATTGGCTCACTTTGTGTTCATCTGCGCACAACAATTGAACTCTGATAAGGTCGTGCTTCGCACACGCTCATGATGGCGCTAGCCGACCGAACCGTGTCTGATCGAACCGTCCGAGTTCAGGATGGTCTTGACATCCCGCAAAGGAGGATGGCCGAACAGGCGGCGGTATTCCCGACTGAATTGCGTGGGGCTCTCGTAGCCGACCCTGAGGGCGGCCGTCGCCGCATCGAGCGATCCGGAAAGCATCAGTTCCCGCGCATGATGCAGCCGCAGATGCTTCTGGAATTGCAATGGGCTCATGGCCGTCATCGCGCGGAAATGATGATGCAGGGTGGAAACACCCATATTTGCCATGTCAGCCAACTCATCGACACGAAGCGGCCTTGTGTAGTTCTCCTTCAGCCAGGCAACCGCTTTTGCCACCCGATTGCTGTTCGTTCCCGCAAGCGCGAAGCGGCGCAGGCGCGCGCCCTGTTCGCCGGTGAGCAGCCGGTATAGAATTTCATTTTGGATATGGTTCGCCAGGAATGGAATATCCTCCGGCGAATTTGCAAGCAAAATCAATCGCAGGAAGGCATCGAACAGTTCCGGTGTGGCCGCACCCACCACCACGCCGCGGTCACGGTCGGATATGTTCGTCGGGTGCAAGTCGTGATCGGCAATCAGCCGCCGCAGCGCCTCCAGATTCAGCCGCAACATGGCCGCGACATAAGGCTCCGCCGCACTCGCCGCGCATATCTGGCCCGTCATCGGCAGGCCGATGGCGGTTAGAAAAAAGCTCGATTCATTATAGACAAGTATTTCGTCGCCGACGCTGACGCGCTTGCTTCCCTTGATGATCAGCGAGAGGCTGGGCTCATATACGGTGGAAAAAGGCCCGGCGGGTTCAACGATGCGATAGAGCGACAGGCCCGGTATCCCGTGCCTGTAGCTGATGCCGTCCCACGGCAATCGCGCCAACACATCAAGAATCCGCGAACGAATGGCCGTTGTCTGATCCTGAAAACTCTCTGCGTCGGCCAAGATTTGTCTCCATTGAACCCGGTTTTCCAACTATCTCCTATATGAAAGGCATTCGCCAGCACTATCACATTAATTTGATTTCCAGAGGATCAGGCAAGAATTCAACAGGAACGAGCTAACGCGTCGCGGGGGCGGGCGCTATGCAGGCTGAGCCCTTCGAAGCGGTCCGCAGCGAATTCGCGCCTGGCTGCAGGGTATTCTCGATCCAGAATCGAAGCGAAAGGTTCAATCCCGCCATGAAAGCATTAAAAGCCGCATTGATCATCGTGCTCGCCGGAATGGCGCTCTGTCCCTCCGGTGCCGCCGCGGACGGCGATGCGAGCCGCGGCGAAAAGCTGTTTGCCCGCTGCGCCGCCTGCCATTCGGTGAATGGGCAGAACAAGCTCGGCCCGTCGCTTGCGGGCGTCGTCGGGCGAAAGGCCGGGGCCGTCGAGGGCGCGCGCTATTCCAAGGCGCTTGCCGCGTCTCAAATCGTCTGGACCGAGCAGAATCTGGATGCCTATCTCACAGCCCCCGCAACCCTTGTTCGCGGAACAACCATGACAATGCGAATCGCCAAGGACCAGGATCGGCAAGACCTCATCTCATATCTCAAAACCCAATGAAAAGAGGAGCCGCCGAAGGACGAAGTTCCTAATTCCTTCGGATCATGGCGTCCGTGTCGGCGAGAAGCGCCTGCACGGCACGACGCGCCTCGTCGGGCTGCTGCAATCTGATCTTCTCCTCGATCGCGGCATGCAGTTCCTGCGCGTAGCGAAGGCTGTTGGCCTCCCTTGTAACATAGACGAACAGATTGTTGAGCGCCGACTCGATCAGGGTGCCGATGGGAACGAGCAGTTCGTTATGGGAGGCCTTCAGGATCGCGAGGTGGAAGTTCGTGTCGGCGCGGGTCCGTTCGGTCAGCGTCGGCGCCGTGCCCATGCCTTCGAGCGCCCGCGAGATCTCGGCCATCTCTTCGACGGTGCGCCGTTCCGCGGCAAAGGCAGCGGCCTCAGGCTCGATGATGTAGCGGAACTCCTGCACGGTCCTGAGAAAAGACAACGAGTCCGGCGCGCTCGCATACCAGCTCAGCACGTCACGATCGAGCAGGTTCCAGCGGTCCCTGGTCTCGACCCAGCTACCGATCTTGGGACGGGAACTGAGCAGGCCCTTGGCCATCAGCATCTTGATCGCCTCGCGAACGGCGGATCGGCTGGCGCCGAATATTTCCGCCCATTGCGCCTCGTTCGGGAGGCTCGAGCCGACGGGGAAATCGCCCCGGACGATGCGAGAGCCAATCTCGTGGGCAATCGAATGGTGGACGCTTGTGCCGGACGAAAGCCGCCGGCCCATGGGGCTGACGAAGAGCGCCTCAACCATCGGTGACCTCACAGAGCTTTCGCTCCGCCGGGATGTCTTGTCGTTTTTCATTCGTTCGGGATACGCTTCAATTGTCCTGTTGCCGGTTTGCGCGGATACGGTCAAACGCCACTGCCAGAACAATGAAACTGCCTACGAACGCACCCTGCCAGAATGTACTTATTCCCAGCAGTGTCAAGCTGTTGCGGATGATCTCGATCAATGCCGCGCCAACCACCGATCCGAAGACGGTTCCGGCTCCCCCCATAAGATTTGCGCCGCCGATGACAGCCGCCGCGATCACGCTAAGCTCCATGGACTGGCCGAGATTTGTCGTTACGCCGCCAAGCCAGCCTGCCTCCAGGACGCCGGCGATCCCGGCCAGAAGTGCCGAGAACATATAGACGGTGATCTTCAGCCGCCGTACGGCGATACCGGTCAGCACTGCTGCCTTCTCGTTGCTGCCGATTGCGAAAACATGGCAGCCCCAACGCGTCCATTTCAGGATAAGGCCGGTGGCTACGGCGAGAACGAACAGCGCGATCACCGGATTGGCGATGCCGAAGGTGGAGCCGCCGCCAAGCCAGAAAAGCTGCGCCTCGTCGGGGCCGAATTGGTAGATCATCTTGTTTTGCGAAAGAATCATCGCGGCACTGCGCGCCACCGACAGCATGCCCAGCGTGACGACGAAAGGCGGAATCTTGACATAGGCGATCAACGCGCCGTTGACGGCGCCGACCAGCAGCGCGATCGAGAGCGCGGCGGCCGCGGATAGCCAGAGCGGATAGCCGGCATTCATGCAGATCGCGAGCACCATTGCCGACAGACAGAGCACTGAGCCGACCGAAAGATCGATGCCGCCCGAGATGATCACCACGGTCATTCCCAGCGCGATGATCGCGACGAAGGCAAAATTGCGCGTCACGTTGAACAGGTTCTGCGGCGTCGCGAAGGTATCGGTGAGAATGGTGAGAGCGATGCAGGCCAGGAAGGCTGCGACGAAAACCCAGAATTCAGGTTTCGAGAGCAGCAGCGACAGCGGCGTATGCGTCTGCCGGTCGATGGCCTTGTCTATGTCCAGTGCCATGTACTTCGTCCCCTCCTCAAGCCCGCTCGATGGCGCCGGTGATCAGCCCGGTGATTTCCTCGGGCGACGTTTTGACCGTCGTCTTGTCGGCGACCTTGTTGCCGCGCCTGAGAACGACGATACGGTCGGCGACGGAGAACACATCGGGCATGCGGTGGCTGATCAGCACCACCGCCACGCCCTGCCGTTTCAGTTCCTGAATCAGATTGAGCACTTCGGCGACCTGTCGCACCGAAATCGCCGCTGTCGGCTCGTCCATCAGCACGATATCGGCCGACGATAGCCGGGTCCGCGCGATGGCAACGGCCTGACGCTGGCCGCCCGACATGTCCCTGACGAGATCCTTGGGCCGCGTTTCGGATTTGAGTTCCTTGAACAGCTTGCCCGCGACCTCGTTCATGCCGCGATAGTCCATGATCCGGAACGGCCCGAGGCGACGCGTCATCTCGCGGCCGAGGAAGACATTGACCGCGGCCGTGAGATTGTCGCAAAGCGCCAGATCCTGGTAGACGATCTCGATGCCGTGTTCGCGCGCCTCGACCGGACGGTGGAACGACACTTCCTTGTCCTTCAAGATGATGCGGCCATGCGAGGGGCGAAAATTGCCCGCAATGATCTTCACCAGCGTCGACTTGCCCGCACCGTTGTCACCCATCAGGCCGACCACCTCGCCCTTTTCGATCGTCAGCGAAAAATCGTTGAGCGCGTGGATCGCGCCGAAGTGCTTGGAAATCCCCTCAAGTCTCAGAACCGACATTCTCGCCTCCCCATTGACGTGAAGTTAGGCTGCAAAAAACCGCCGCGTCAATAGCTGGACAAAACATATAAAATGATTTATCAGACAAATCATACTTTTTTTGAGTTACGTGCCTCAAAGGAAGCTGTGGGAGGCTTGATGCACATTCTTGTAACCGGCGCGACTGGCAAGGTCGGGCAGGCATTGATCTCGGCTATCTTCTCGAATGCTGATCATGCCGCAACGCATATCCGGGCGCTCTGCCATAACAGGCGGCTCCTCGAGAGCGAGCGGCTGTCCGTTGTCTCGGGTTCCATCGAAGACCGCGATGTGTGCCGCCGAGCGCTCGAGGGCATTACCCACGTTGTGCATCTGGCGACCTGCAAGGAGGTGCCGGAGACCGTCATGGATGTCACGGTGAAGGGGCTGTTCTGGCTGCTGGAAGAGTTCCGCACGAGCCCGGACGCGCGCCGTTTCGTGCTGATCGGCGGCGATGCGGGCGTCGGCCACTTCTTCCACAAGCATCCGGCGCCGATCACCGAGGATGCGCCGCACATGGCCTATCCCGGGTGCTATGCGCTGTCGAAGGTGCTCGAGGAAGTCATGCTCCAGCAGTTCGGCATCCAGTATGATATCGACTGGACATGCCTGCGCGCACCCTGGATCATGGAGAAGGATGACTTCAAGGCGAGCCTCTCCTTTGGCGACGATCTGTTCGGTGGGCCGGACTGGAAGACGATGGTGAGCCCTGCCGAGGCCGAGGAATGTCGGCTGACGGGCGCGGTCCCAGTGCTCCGCGATGCCGGGAGACAGCCCATCGACCGAAACTTCGTGCATGTCGACGATCTCGTTGCCGCGATACTGGCGGCGCTTGCCGCGCCTGTCGCGCGCCAGCGTCTTTACAACATCTCGATGGACGAGCCGGTCAACTATGCCCGCGTCGCTGCCTATCTGGGGCGCACCCGCGGCCTGCCGTCGAAGGACATCAAGAGCGATTATGTCAGCAACTGGCTGGACAACAGCCGGGCCAAGTCCGAACTCGGATGGCGCCCGCGCTACGACCTCGAGCGGCTGATCGAAGCTTCCTGGCAATACCAGCGTGCCGCCGACGAACCGCGGCGCGTCTGGTATCCGGGTTGAGTACCGGCGGTTCGACCGCCGGGGTGAAAGCATGTCACGTTAACGAGAATTTTGGGAGGAATTCATGAAACGCCTGCTAACGACCTCACTTGCCATGGCGGCACTCGCCTGGATGTCCGCGACCGCTTACGGCGCCGACAAGACCCTTGCCATCGTGGTCAAGGGCCTCGACAACCCGTTCTTCGAACAGATCAATCTCGGCTGCCAGAAGTGGAATGCCGAGAATGCCAGCTCAGGCTACAAGTGCCTCTACACCGGCCCTGCATCAAGTGCCGATGAAGCCGGCGAGATACAGATCGTCGAGGACCTGCTCAACCGCCCCGACGTGGTGGCGATCGCGATTTCACCTTCCAACGCGCCGCTGATGGCGAATCTGTTGAAGAAGGCACAGCCGAAGATTCCGGTCATGACCATCGATGCCGATCTTTCCGCAGCTGACGCAAGCCTGCGCAAGACCTATCTCGGCACCGACAACTACCTGATGGGCGTGAAGTTCGCCGAGCACCTCAAGAAGCTGAAGCCGGAAGGCGGCACGCTGTGCCTGCAGCTCGGCAACGTGGCGGCGGACAATATCAACCAGCGTGCCGCCGGCACGCGCGACACACTGTCCGGCAAGAAGGGCATCGAGCGGCTTGCCGGCGATGGCGGCTGGACCGAGATCGATGGTTGCCCGGTCTTCACCAACGACCAGATCGATCTGGCCAACCAGCAGATGGCGGATACGTTCACCGCTCATCCTGATCTGACCGCCTTCATGCTGATCGGCGGCTGGGCGCAGTTTGCCCCGCAGGCCTATGCCGGCGTCACCGACCAGGTGATGGACAAGCTCAAGTCCAAGTCTCTCGCCATCGTTGCCGGCGACACGCTGCCGCCGCAGATGGACGCGCTGAAGGCCGGACGCAGCCATGTCCAGGTCGGCCAGCGGCCGTTTGAAATGGGCTATCGCGCGCCGACGGTCATGATCGAACTGATAGAGGGCAAGCCCGTCGAGCCGATTATCTATACCGGCCTCGACGAATGCACGCAGGAGACTGCCGAGACCTGCATCGCCAAGTAAGCCGTGGCTCGGGTCCCGGACTGACCTCCGGGACCCTTTTTCATCGCCGCCGCCGTCTCGCCGGCCCCTCTGGGTTGCCGGAGGGAGACGCTTTGTCAAAGCTCGAGCATGACGCTCGACAGAGGAGGAAATCATGAAACTGAGATATGCCATCGCCGCCCTGCTCGTGGCGACCGCCTTCACCATTCCGGGCGCCCAGGCGCAGGAAAAGAAACAGCTCGCCTTCGTCGTCAATGGCGCATCCGACTTCTGGAAGCTGGCCGAGGCCGGCGTCCGAAAGGCGCAGGAAGAACTGCCGAACTATGAGCTGAGCTTGAAATATCCCGAACAGGCCGCCGCCGCCGTGCAGCAGCGGCTGATGGACGACCTCGTGGCTGCCGGCGTTTCCGCTATCATGGTCAGCGCGGTGGATCCCAAGTCCTCGACCGATGCGCTCAACCGCATCGGCGGCCAGGTGCCGCTCTTCACCACCGACTCCGACGCGCCCGACACCAACCGCATCGCCTATATCGGCTCGTCCAACACCGATGCCGGCAAGCAGGCGGGCGAGATCGCGCTTAAAGCGCTGCCCGATGGCGGCAAATGCATCGGCTTCGTCGGTCTGCCGGGCGCCGACAATGCACGCGAGCGCATCGACGGCATGAAGTCGGTGATCGCGGGCTCCAAGGTCGAGCTGATCGATGTGCGTGGCGACGACATCGACATGACCCGCGCAAAGCGCAATGTCGAGGACGCGCTGGCCGCCAACCCCGACATCACCTGCATGGTGGGCTTCTATTCCTACAATCCTCCGCGCATCTACGAAGTGCTGAAGGAGTCCGGCAAACTCGGCCAGATCACCGTCATCGCCTTCGACGAGGACCCAATCACGCTCGGCGGTGTGCGTGAGGGCACGATCGCCGGCACTGTCGTGCAGCAGCCCTATGAATGGGGCTACCAGGGCATGAAGCTGATGGCCAAGTATCTCGAAGGCGACAAGTCCGTCGTCCCGGATAACAAGCTGATCATCGTGCCGACGGCCATCATCGACAAGGCAAATGTCGATGCATTCGAGGCCGAACTGAAGTCGCGCATCGGCGGCGGTTGACACCTCGGAGGATACAGGCCGGCAGCATCCTTATGCCTCCCGCCGGCCTGTATTTCCTGTATCATTGCGTTCTTTGACAGCGAACCAGTAACAGATGCCCGATCCATTCATTGAGATTGCCGATATCAGCAAACAGTATCCGGGCGTCATGGCGCTCGATGGCGTCAGCCTTTCCGTAAGCGCGGGCGAAGTGCTGGGGCTCGTCGGCGAGAACGGCGCCGGCAAATCCACACTGATGAAAATACTGGGCGGCGTGGTGGAGCCTAGTTCGGGCAGCCTCACGATCGGCGGCACGCAATCATCACGCCTGACGGTGACCGGCTCGATGGCGGCAGGCATCGCCTTCGTGCATCAGGAGTTGAACCTCTTCGATAACCTCACGGCCGCCGCCAATATCTTCATCGGCCGCGAGCCGCGGAAAGGCGGCCCGCTTCAACTCGTCGACGAGCGCAGGCTCAGCGCCATGGCTTTGCCGCTTCTTGAGCAACTCGGCGCCAAATTCAGCCCGGACACGCTGGTCGGTTCGCTCTCGCTGGCGGAAATGCAACTGGTCGAGATCGCCAAATCGCTGTCGCGCAAGGCCCGTCTCATCATCATGGACGAACCGACCTCAAGTCTGACCGCCACCGAGACGGAGCGCCTGCTCGGCGTGATCCAATCGCTCAAGGCGGGTGGCGTCGGCGTCATTTTCATCTCGCACCGACTTCTGGAAGTCGAACGCTGCGCCGACCGGGTGGTCGTCCTGCGTGACGGAAAGCGCGTGGCCGAACTCCGGCGCGGTGAGATCAACCCCGACAAGATGATCCGGCTGATGATCGGTCGCGATCTCAAGACGCTCTATCGTCCGCCCAAGGCCGAGCCGGGTGTCACGGTGCTCGAACTCGACAAGCTCCGGACGGCACACTGGCCAAGCCAGGCGGTCGACCTTTCCGTGCGGACTGGCGAGATCGTCGGACTGGCGGGACTGGTGGGCTCCGGGCGCACCGAACTCGCCTGCACGATCTTCGGCATCGACCCGCCAAAGGGTGGCACTATCCGCGTCAATGGCATGCCGGTGAGAATCCGGTCGCCCAAGGACGCCATCGCGCGCGGCATTTACCTCATACCTGAGGATCGCAAGCGATCCGGACTGATCCTGGACTTCTCGATCCGCGACAACATCACGTTGGCCAGCCTCATGGCCTATGCGCGCGGCGGCCTGACCCAGACGGGTGCGGAAGACAAGGTGGCGCAAGCCCAGCGGTTGCGCCTCGATATCCGCGCGCCCGGCGTCGCCATACGTGTCGCGTCGCTCTCGGGCGGCAACCAGCAGAAGGTGGTGCTCGGCAAATGGCTGTCCATGGCCCCGAAGCTCCTGATCTTCGACGAACCGACCCGCGGCATCGATATCGGCGCCAAGAACGAGATCTACCAGCTGATGCGCGACCTCGCCGATCAGGGCGCCGGGATATTGATGATTTCGAGCGACATGGAGGAGATCATCGGCGTCAGCGACCGCGTGGCTGTCATGCACGAGGGCCGGATCGCCGGCTTCCTCGAACGCAAGGAATTGAGCGAGCCCGCAATCATGTCGCTGGCCGTGGGGAGACAATGACATGATACTGCAAAGCCTGCCGGAGCGCGACACATGATCAACCGCAAGGACCTTTGGCTGCTGATACTCATTCTGGTCGTCGGCACGATCGTGGCGCTGATCAATCCGCGCTTCCTGTCGCCGATCAACCTCTCCAACACCGCCAACCTGATCGGGCTTTTTGGCGTCTTCGCCATCGCCCAAGCCTTCGTCATCATCTCCGGCGGCATCGAACTTTCGGTGGGCTCGATCATCGCGCTGCTCGGCGTCATCTTCGTCGATCTCGTGGCGCTCGGCACCATGCCCTGGGGAGTGGCATTCATCATCGTCATCTTCATCGGCTGCCTGATCGGCCTCGTTCATGGCTATCTCGTCGCCAAGGTCGGGCTGCAGCCCTTCGTGGTTACGCTCTGCGGGCTTCTGATCTATCGCGGTGCCGCGCGCTATTACACCGAGGACGCGACGGCGGGCTTTCCCTTCGGTGCCAGTTTTCCCACGCTTGAATGGCTGACCACCGGGCGCTTCTACGGCATACCGCACAGCCTGATCGCCTTCGCCATCATCACTGTCATCATGGGCATCGTGCTCCATCGATCCGTTTTCGGACGATACCTTCTGGCTGTCGGCAAGAACGAGGAAGCGGCGCGCTATAGCGGCATTGCGAGTGCCAGGATCGTGATCATGGCCTATGTGATCTGCTGCGGTTTGACCGCGTTGGCTGCGATCTTCATCGCCATGTATACGCGTTCTATCTCGCCCTCTTCGCACGGCAATTTCTACGAACTCTATGCAATCGCCGCCGCCGTGCTGGGCGGGTGCTCGCTGAGAGGTGGTGAAGGTTCGATCGTCGGCGTGGTGTTGGGAACGGTCCTGCTCCAAGTGTTGCAGAACCTCGTCAACCTGCTCGGAATCCCGAGTTCGCTCAATTTCGCGGTCATGGGTTCGGTCATCTTGCTCGGCGTCCTGGCCGACCAGCAGTTCTCGAAGTCCAGAGGGCGGATACAGGAGCATTCTGGAAATTGACGTGGCAATATTTAGAGGCGGGATAGCCTGGCCCAACAAGGCGGTCAGAAGCGCGAAAGACCTTCGCGGTCAATTCAGCGCGTTGTCCACGATCACCAGCGGCCGGTTTTGCGAACAGCGCTCGATCCTGGCCTCGACGCGGTAAATGTCGCGCAGCAGGTCGGACGTAATCACGTCCTCCGAGCGACCGCTTGCGGCCAGGCGCCCGTTGGCGATGACCAGCGTGTGTTCGCAATAGCGGAGCGCGTGGTTGAGGTCGTGAAGTGCGATCATGACCAGCATGCCGCTTCGTTTTGCCAGCCCTGCCATATAGGTAAGGACTTCGATCTGGCGATAGAGGTCGAGCGCGGATGTCGGCTCATCCATCAAGAGGATTTCGGGTTTGCGAATGAGGGCCTGGGCGATGGCGACGAGCTGGCGCTGGCCGCCGGAGAGTTCGCCGAGATTCTTGAAAGCCCAGGGCGCGATCTTGAGCAAGGCCAGGATCCGGTCGATTTCGGTGAGCTCGCGGTCTTCCACCTGCCAGCCTGAACCCTGCTTGGCTGCCATCAGCACGGATTCATAGACGGAGAGAACGGCGTTGGAAGTCGAGTCCTGCGGCATATAGGCGATGCCTTTCGCGCCTTGCCGGCCATCGACGGAGATCACCTTGCCATTGCCCTTGGCGAGACCGGCGATGCGTTTGAAGAAGCTCGATTTGCCCGCCGCATTGGGGCCGATCACGGCGGTCAGCCCGCCGCCGGACGGGATATCGGCGCTGATGCCGGATATGATCTCCGTTCGGCCATAGCGAACAGACAGATCCTGAATGGCAAGCCCTACCATGCGCGCCCCCGATGGGTGAAAATCAAGACGAAGAAGAAGGGCACGCCGACGAGTGCGGTGATCACGCCGATCGGCAGAATCGCGCCGGGGATGATCGACTTGCTCACCACCGAGGTCGCCGACAGGATGAGCGCGCCGCAGATGACCGACGCCGGCAGGAAGAAACGTTGATCCTCGCCCACCAGCATGCGGGCGATATGTGGGCCGACAAGGCCGATGAAGCCGATCGTACCGACAAAGGACACAGGGATCGCGGCAAGAAGTGCGACGATCATCAGCGTGGTGAGCCTCAGGCGACCGACATTGACGCCGAGGCTCGCGGCTTTCTCGTCACCCATCCTGAGCGCGGTCAGCTGCCAGGCGCTGCGGGCGAAGAGCGGAATGGCGAGCACCAGCATGATGGCGGTGACGGCGACCTTCAGCCATGTCGCCTTGGTGAGGCTGCCCATGGTCCAGAAGACGACTGCGGCCAGCGCCTGTTCGGACGCGAGATATTCCAGAAGCGATAGTGCGGCATTGAAGGTGAACACCAATGCAATGCCGAGAAGCACGATCGTCTCGACCGTCACGCCGCGAAGCGTCGAGGCGAAATGGATGAAGAGTGCTGCGACCATCGCCATGATAAAGGCATTGATCGGCACCATGAGATGGACGGCCGCGGGCACCAGCGCCACGCCGCCCACGAGGCCGAGGGCGGCGCCGAAGCTCGCGGCGGCCGAAATGCCGAGCGTGAAGGGGCTTGCAAGCGGATTGGCCAGAATGGTCTGCATCTGGGCGCCCGCAAGCGACAGCGATGCGCCCACGGTGACGGCCATGAGAGCTATCGGCATGCGGATATCCCAGATCACGACATGGAGCTGGGTGTCGACGCTCTGCGGCGAGAAGAGCGCGGCGAGCACGTCGGCGATCGCATAATTCGCCGGTCCGAGCGCCATGTCCGCGGCAACCGAGACGAAGAGAAGACAGCAGAGCATTCCGATGAGCAAGATGCGCTTGAACGAGAGGGCGCGGTAGATGCCGCGCCCCTCCCTGATCTCTGCGGCTTCCGCACCCACTGCCATGTCAATTTCCGGGATTGAGCGAGACGAAGTAGCCGGGCCGGTATTCAACCGGGAGGAACTTCTCATGCAGCGTGCGGAACGTCTGGTCGGGATCAAGGTCCTTGAACAGATCCGGATGCAGCCATTTCGCCATCTGCTGCACGGCGACGAACTGGTACGGATTGTTGTAGAACTGGTGCCAGATGGCGTGGACATTGCCGTCCTTGACCGCCTTGATACCGGTGAATGCGGGACGCTCGGTCAGCTTGGCGAGCTTTTCGGCGCTCTTCTTCTTGTCCGCGCCGGGACCGACTCCCACCCAATCGCCGCCAGGGACGTAAAGCTCCCAGTTCGCGCCGGTGACGATAACCTGATCGGGATTGGAGGCGATAATCTGCTCGGGATTGACCGTGCCGAACGTGCCAGGAATGATACCGGAGGCCATGTTATGGCCGCCGGCGAGTTCGACCATCTGGCCGAAATTCTCGTTGCCGAACGACATGCAGCAATCATCCGAATAGCCGCCGGCGCGCTCGATGAAGACATTGGGGCGCTTGAGATCCTTTGTCTTGGCGATCACATCGGTGACCTTGGCCATTTCCTCGGCGCGGAACTTGACGAATTCCTCGGCACGTTCTTCCTTGCCGAACAGTTTGCCGATCACCCGCATGGACGGTTCGGTGTTGAGCATCGGCTTTTCACGGAAGTCGACATAGACGAGCGGAATACCGACCTTCTCAAGCTTCTCGATATAGCCGGCTTCCTCGGTCGCGGTCTTGGCATCGATGTTCATGATGATGACATCGGGTTTCAGCGCCACGGCCTGTTCGATATCGAAGGTGCCGTCCTTCATGCCGCCGAAGGTCGGCAGCTTGTCCATTTCGGGGAACTTTTCGAGATAGGCGTTGTAGCCGTCGAGATCGGCCTTCTTGAAATCGTCACGCCAGCCGACGACGCGCTTGAAGGGAGCATCGGTATCGAGCGCGGCAACGAAGTAGATCTGTCGGCCTTCACCCAGGATCACATGGTCCACCGGCACGCTGACTTCGACCTCGCGGCCACCGATATCCGTGACCTTGATCTTGTCCTTTGCTAAGGCCGATCCGGAAAAAAGCAATGCAATACCGAGGGCAGCTTGCGCCGCCTTATTGAAGATATTCATCTTTTTCTCCTGCGTAATTTAGCGTCCGCAATAATTATCTTGATATTTACAGTCAACAATTATCTTTTATAACGCTTCCAAACTTGGTTGTGTTCGGAGTGGAAGATGGGTCTTGCCGGCAATTACGATTTGAGGGACGAGATCAAGGCTTACTGGTCGGAGCGGGCAGCTACCTTTGACGAACAGCCCGGTCACGAGATATTTTCCGAGGGCGAACGGGCGGCCTGGCAGGCACTGTTCCGGAAGCATCTGGGCGGTGGCGAGGGGCGCCATGCCGTGGATCTGGCCTGCGGTACGGCGGTCATTTCGCATATTCTGGACGATATCGGATTTTCGGTCACCGGCATCGACTGGGCCGAGCCGATGCTGGCAAGGGCCCGGACCAAGGCACAGAGTCGGTCGCGTAGCATCCGCTTCCTGATCGGCGACGCGGAAAACACGATGGAACCGGACTGTTCCGCGGACGTGGTGACGAACAGGCACCTTGTCTGGACCCTGGTCGATCCGGAGGCAGCCTTTCGCGAGTGGCGCCGCATCCTGAAGCCTGGCGGCAAGGTACTGATCGTCGACGGCGATTTCGTCAATCCGAACCCGCTTTCCCGACTCTTTGCCCGCCTCGCCGGCTGGAGCCAGAAGCTCGGTCTATCCAAAGGCAGCAAACACCATGGCTCCGGCGCACTGGCCGAGACGCACCGAAGCATTCTTTCCCGGGTCTATTTCTCCGGCGGCGCCCGTGCGGAGGACGTGGCACGGCTGCTCGAAGCCGTGGGTTTCACCGATTTGCACATCGATTACGATCTCAAGGCAATCCATCGCGAACAGCGCCGCAACTTCCCGATTTTCGAAGGGCTGCAGCGCGCTACCCAGCATCGCTATGCGATCGTAGCCAGCAAACCGGCGTGATGCCAAAGCTCCGCGTCGCAAACTGGACCCCACCAGTGCGGATCACACGCTCGCTCATGCCAGGCCCTCGCGGTGTAGCGCCGTTTGTACGGCAGGCCGTTGTTCGATCCGTGCGATGTAATCGCCAAAGGGCTCGGGCAGTTGGAAGCCGAGTTGAGTCGCGCCCCATGCCAATTGGAAGAGGTAGGCATCCGCGACCGTAAAGGTCTCTCCGAACAGATAGCCCTGCGCCAGTCGATCTGCGACAAAGCCGAACCAGTGCAATAATTGCTGGCCGGTCGGTTCCCTGACGTCCTCCGGGAGCGACAGGTAGGTGGGAAAGCGTTTGTGAATCTCGGTTGCGATGAAGCTCAGCATCTCGAGCAGGCGATAGCGGCCCAGATCACCCTGCGGTGCGAGCTCGGGAGTGCGATCGGCGATCCAAGCCAGGATCGCGACATTCTCCGTCAGCACCTGACCATGGTCGAACATCAGGGCAGGCACATAGCCCGTTGGGTTGATGTCCAGGTAGCTGCTGCCGTCTTCAATCTGTTTCGTCTCGAGGTCGACTTTGACCAAGTCGAAATGAATTCCAGCCTCCAGCATGGCGATATGGTCCGCCAGACTGGTGAACCCGGGTGCAGAGTAAAGCTTCATTGATCTGACTCCAAAGTGATTGCGATTTGCAACTGGTTGCAGATTAGATTAACTGTTTCAGTAATGCAAGCGGTTTCGCACGGCCAACCCGTGGATGATGAATTTCAGGATGAATTGTGCCCAGGTGCCGGCTTCGATTTCGGTTGCCCAGTCCGCCGGTGTCTCGCCGTCCAGACGCCGGGTGAGGGCGCCTTGCTGAAACGGCCGGTTGACGATGCCGTCCATGCGTGCTCGGCGGCGAGCGGTAGTAGGCGTCCGTAGCGCCCGCCGCAGTCCGAAATCCCTGCTTGACCATCGGTCGAAGTTTCACGATAGTGAATATGTTAAGTGATTTTGCCGTGTCTTGTGGCAGTCAACTGGCACTTTCTGTTGGGAGGCGGAATTGGAGCTTTTGCACACGCGGAGTCTGGTGCCCTCGAATTGGTCGGCTGTATCCTGTGATCAGTGGGCCGACGATCTTCATTCCATATGTGGCAGTTTCAATCCCCGGCTCACCGAGCGTGGGCGCCCGGTCCGGGGTGCGGCGCGCGGTATCGATGTTTGCGGCATGCAGTTCGCGCATGTTTCCAACGATCTCGATTGCGTGCATCGGAACTGGGACGACATAAGGCGCGACACGGTCGAGCATCTTTTCCTGATCGTCCAGCTCGAGGGATCCTGCGGCGTCGATCATGTCGGCCAGCAGGCAACGCTCGATGTCGGCGATTGCATCCTGGTCGATTCCACCAAGCCCACGACCTTCCATTTCGGCGGCAATTTTTCCAATCACCTCTCCATGCACCTGCCGCGCCAGACGATGTATTCGGGTAAGCGGGACAAATTCGATATTGCCCGCAAGCTCGAAGGTTTCGATCCGATGGCGATCATGCTGCGTGCGCTGATCGCCAAGATCATGTCGACGCCCGATTCCGACGGGAATTCCGCGAGCCTCAAGGACTTGATGTTCAACGCCACCCGCCAGGCCTTCGTGTCCGATACCGATGTTTTGCTCAATCCGATGTATGAGAGTGCGGCGCGACGGATGCAGATGGTTGATATGCTGATCGACCAGTACCTGACCGACGCCAACCTGTCGGCCAAGTGGCTGGCAACCCGCATCGGCGTTTCGATCCGGACCCTGCAGCAGGATTTTCATGGCGTCGGCGTTACCTGCACGACCATCATCCGCGACCGGCGGCTGCGCCTCGCCAAGGAAAAGATCGAACAGATCAAGGACGTCAAGGGCGGCAGGACGATCGCGGAAGTCGCGTACTCCGCGGGGTTCAACGACATTTCCTATTTCAATCGCAGCTTTAAGGAACTGTTCGACTGTGCCCCCACCGATTGCCTCAAGCAGGGCAGCGGCAAGCCGGCATAGAACGCATTTCTGCTGCGCTGCACCTGCGTTTTTATCCAATTGGCGGCGCGCAATCCTCCAAGACAGGAAAAACCGGCCGGCCCATAATGCTTCCATAGACAAGCGCGGTTCCTACGCCGCGTGCGGGAGGAGTAGCATTTCATGGAATATACCCTGCTCATCGGCGGGCAGCGCATTGCCACTGCCAGCCATGCCGAAGTGAGAAATCCGTCGACGGGAGAGCTTGTCGGCCTGATGCCGCTGGCAACGCCAGAGCAACTCGACCATGCAGTGGCTGCTGCCGGGGAAGCTTTCAAGACCTGGAGCCAGACATCCGACGACAGACGTATCGAGGCCTGCCGCGCGATCGCCGAAGCCATCTCCCGGCACGCGGAGGAATTGGCGACCTTGCTCACCCGGGAGCAGGGCAAGCCGATGAACGGCCTCGGCTCGCGCTTCGAGATCGGTGGCGCCATGGCCTGGACCCGTTACACCGCCGAGCTCCTGCTTCCCATCGAGGTGCTCCAGGACGATAACGAGGGCCGCGTCGAGCTGCATCGCAAGCCGATCGGCGTCGTGGGTTCGATCACGCCATGGAACTGGCCGGTGATGATCGCCTGCTGGCACATCATTCCGGCGATCCGCGCCGGCAACACCGTGGTGATCAAGCCATCGCCGATGACACCGCTTTCGACGATCCGTCTCATCGAGATCGTCAACGAGGTCCTGCCGCCCGGCGTCATTAACGTCATCACGGGCGAGAACTCGATCGGTGCCGCATTGTCCGCGCATCCCGGCATTGCCAAGATGACCTTCACCGGCTCTACCCCGACCGGCAAGAAGATCATGGCCTCGGCCGTCGAGACCTTGAAGCGCCTGACACTGGAGCTCGGCGGCAACGATGCCGGAATAGTGCTGCCTGATGTCGATCCCAAGGGGATAGCCGAGGGACTCTTCTGGGGCGCGTTTATCAACAACGGCCAGACCTGTGCTGCCCTCAAGCGTCTCTATGTGCATGACAGCATCTATGACGCCGTCTGCGAGGCCCTTGCGGACTACGCCGGACGGATCACCGTCGGTGACGGCATGGACGAGAAGAGCGTGCTCGGTCCGATACAGAACGAGATACAGTTCAACAAGGTGCGCGACCTCGTCGAGGACGCCCGCGCCAATGGCGGCCGGATCCTGACGGGCGGCGCGCCGATGGAACGGCCGGGCTATTTCTATCCGATCACGCTGGTGGCCGACGTCGCCGACGGTATGCGCATCGTTGACGAGGAGCAGTTCGGCCCCGCTTTGCCGATCATTCGCTACAGCGATATCGACGAGGTGATCGAGCGCGCCAACCGCAATCCGGCGGGGCTCGGCGGTTCAGTCTGGTCGTCGGACCCCGAAAAGGCCAGGCACTATGCGCTGAAACTCGAATGCGGCTCGGTCTGGATCAACAAGCATGGTGCGATCCAGCCGAACGCGCCCTTTGGCGGCGTCAAGAGTTCCGGCATCGGGGTCGAATTCGGCGCCGAAGGGCTCAAGGAATTCACCACCATCCAGACCGTGCTGAGCTGACGCCATGGAGAGCTACGATTACATCATTGTCGGGGGCGGATCGTCGGGCTGCGTGCTCGCCAACCGGCTTTCGGAAAATCCTGATCACAGGGTGCTGCTGATCGAATCCGGCCGCGCCGACAAGGACCCGTTCATCCACATCCCGGCTACCTTCTTTAAGGTCCTGGGGAAGGGGATCGATATCCACCCTTACGTCTCCGAGCCCGACAAGGGGCTCAACGGACGGCCCGCGATCGTTCCGCAGGGCAATGTTCTGGGTGGCGGCAGTTCGATCAATGCGATGATCTATATCCGCGGCCACCGCAATGATTACGACACCTGGGCGCAGATGGGGTGCCAGGGCTGGAGCTATGAGGACGTGCTTCCCGCGTTCCGGTCGATCGAGAACAATGAGCGGTTCAACGGACATTATCATGGCACCACAGGTTCGCTCTCGGTTTCCGATCCGCGCCATCGCCACCCCCTCAGCGAAGCCTTCGTCAAGGCTGCCGTCGAAGCCGGTTTGCCCCTCAATCCGGATTTCAACGGCGAGAACCAGGAAGGCGTCGGCTTCTATCAGAACACGACGCGCAACGGGCGCCGCTGGAGTTCCGCGCAAGCCTTCCTGCGTGAGGCCGAGAAGCGGCCGAACCTCCGGATCATGACGGAGACAAAGGTCGCCCGCATTCTTTTCGAAGGCAAGCGCGCGTCCGGCGTCGAGCTTCTCGATGGCAGGAAAATCGGAGCGGTCAAGGAAATCGTGCTGACATCGGGCGCGATCGCGACGCCGAAGATCCTGCAGCTCTCCGGCATCGGCGACGCCGAGCATCTTGTCGATCTCGGCATCCCTATTGTAGCGGACCTGCCCGGTGTCGGCGCGAATTTTCAGGATCATCTCGAAGTACCGGTTCAAGGCGAGACCAGGGACCCGATCTCGATCCTCGGCCATGACGCCGGCCTCAAGGCCGCCCTCCACATGGCGCGTTATCTGCTCACGCATCGGGGGCTGCTCAGTTCCAATGTCGTTGAAAGCGGTGGCTTCGTCGATACCGCCGGCACCGGTCAGCCGGATATTCAGTTGCATGTGCTGCCCGTTATGGTGGGTTTCGCCGACCGCAATCCTGAGCCAGGGCACGGTCTCAGCATCGGCCCCTGTTTCCTCAGGCCGCGTTCGCGCGGCACGGTTCGCCTCAAATCCGCCGATCCGCGCGAAGGCGCGCTGTTCAATGCCAACGCGCTTTCCGATCCGGCCGATGTCGATACTCTGATGCGCGGTGTGGATATCGCCATCCGCATTCTCGAGGCGCCGTCGCTCGCAAAGCTGGTCAAGCGCCGCGTCCTCCCGAGACCCGGCGTCGAGAAGGATCCCGACGCTCTGCGCGACTATATCCGCCAGACCGCCAAGACGGTGTTCCATCCGTCCGGCACCGCCAGGATGGGCCGGGCGGACGATCGCATGGCGGTCGTGGATTCCAGTCTCAAGGTACACGGCGTGGAGGGCCTGCGGGTCGGCGATGCATCTGTCATGCCGACGCTCGTCTCCGGCAACACCAATGCGCCGGTGATGATGATCGCAGCGCGTGCGGCGGCATTCATGACCGGCAAGGCGATCCCGGCCTGAAGGATCGGGCGACGATGGCCGGCGTGTGGGAGCTCGCCGGCCTTGACTATCGAAAAACAAAGGAGGAGGAACTCATGAATAGATCAGCTTATCTGCTTGCCGCCACGGCGGGCTTCATCATTGCCTCAAGCGCCGGCGCATGGGCGGCGCCCAAATGCGGCCTTAACAATGGCAAGAAGGCCGAGGGCGAACCAATTCTCGTCGGCGCCGTCGTCGGCCAGACCGGGCCGGACGACTTCTCGTCGTCGGCCGATGCGGCCGCTGCCTTCTTCAAATGCGTCAATGAAAACGGCGGCATCAACGGCCGGCCGATCGAGTATCTGGTCGAGGACGACCAGTGGAATCCTGAGGTTGCCGGCCAGGTCGCGACGAAGCTCGTCAAGGACAAAAAGGTCGTGGCGCTGGTTTCCAGCGGCTCCTTCGTCGAGATGGGCGTCAATGCCAAGCTCTACGAGGATGAGGGCGTGATGTCGATGGCGGCGGCCTGCGCCGTCTCCGAATGCTTCGAATCCAAGAATATCGTCTCGACCAATGAAGGGCCATTGCCTTCGACTGTCGGCGCGGCGCAATGGGCGGTCGGCAATCTCGGGTCGAAAAGCGTCGTCTGCATCGGTCTTACCATTCCTTCCGTGGGCCAGTATTCCTGCGGCTGGATGGAGAAATACATGGAATCCAAGAGCCTGAAGGGTTCGAGCGTGCTGCTCGATCCCGGCGCGGCCGACATGAATTCCGCCTATCTCGAAGCGGTGGCGTCCGACGCCGATACCATCCTCGTGAACCTGCCCGCCGGCATGGCCGCCGCCTTCCTGCAGGTGGTTATCGAGTCGGGTACAAGGGACAGCTACAAATGGATCTCCTCGACGCCGCTCTACGACAAGGACGTGCCGGGGCTTCTCGGCGACGCCTGGTCGGGCGTGATGAATGTCAACGCTGAACTCACGCCGATCGACGGCACCGGGCCTGATGCCACCAACTGGCGCGAAGTCATGGACAAATATGCATCCGAAACCGATCCGCGCGACACATTCAGCCAGTCGGGTTATCTCTCGGCCCGCTTCTTCGTGGATGCGATGCTCAAGCTCGACCCGGCCAAGATCGATCGTGCCACTGTCACGGAGGCGATCCGCAACATCAAGAACGAGAAGTCGGACCTGCTCTGCGGCCCCTACTATGTCGGCCATGGCGATCGCCACATGCCGAACCACGCCAACATCATGATGCAGATGGTCGATGGTGGCTTCAAGCAGGTGGGCGAATGCACCGATGTCGACAGCGCCTATCTCGACCCAATCCGGGCTCAGGAAAAAGAACTCGGCATCGTCCAGAATTGAGTGAGTGAAAAACTGATGGGTGCCTATGGACTCTTCCTGGTATCCGGCCTTGCCGTGGGCGCGCTTTACGCCCTCGGTGGGGTCGGGCTGGTGCTTCTGAACCGCGCGACCGGCGTGCTGAATTTCGCCTATGGCGCGATCGGCGCACTCGGTGCCATGTGTGCCTGGCAGGTCCTCCAATGGGGATATCCCGAGCCGGTGGCATGGCTCGCGTGCCTTGGTGTCGGAATCCTGCTTTCGACCGGCTATGGCGCATTGATCGCGCCCGGCCTCAGCCATCGCGAGCCGGTGGTCAAGGCGGTGGCGACGCTCGGCTTCGGCATCGCCATTCTCGGTGCCATGAACCTGCTGTGGGTGGTCAATCCGCGCAAGCTGACGTTGGCGATGGATGGAATATCGCTCAATATCCTCGGCCTCAGAATGACCGCGACCCGTCTGCTTGCCCTCGTTGCGGGCGTGGTGATCACGCTCGGCACGGGCATTTTTCTGGTTCGAACGCGGCTCGGGCTGATGATGCGCACGCTTGCCGACGATCGTCAGCTGGCCGCCGTGCTCGGCACGCCGATCCGCAAGGTCGAGACCATCGCCTGGGGATTTTCGGGCTTCCTCGCAGGTATCACTGGGATGCTGTTCGGTGATCTCGTACGGCTCGATCCGGTGGTACTCACCTTCGTCGTCATCCCGATCATCGCCACGACGGTGGTTGGCCGGCTGACTTCGATCAAGGTCACTTTTTTCGCCGGCCTCGCGATCGGCATCATCGAAAGCTTCATCACGCTCTATAAGCCGTTGGCGCCTTTCCGCGTTGCATCGCCCTTCATTGTCGCCATTCTCGCGCTGATGTGGCTGCAGCGCGGGCGCAAGCTCACATTTTTGGGGGCGGATTGATGGCGCTTGCATCGCAATTGTCCGCCGCGCAGGTGGCCTCGGGCCGCAAACCAAGCCTGACGATGATCTGGCCGCCGCTGGTCCTCATCGTCGTTGCCATCGTCCTGCCCATGGTCGCCGCGGCGCTCTGGCTGAAAGTGATGACCTCGGTGGCGATTTATGCGCTGACGGCAGCCAGCATCGCTTTGCTCTACCGCAAGCTCGGGCAGGTCTCACTTGCCCAGGTCGCTTTCATGGGATGCGGCGGGTGGGTGGCGCTCCGTCTTGCCCATGGCACCGGCCTGCCGTTCGAAATCAACATTCTTGCCGGGGGCGTCTTCGCCGCCGTGGTTGGCATGATCTTCGCTTATCCGGCGTTGCGCATGCGCGGGCTTTACCTCGCGCTGGTGACGCTCATGGCGGCCGGCGGTTTCGGCATTCTCATCAATGTCATCCAGTTCCCGAATGGCGGCGAGGGCGTGCTCGGCTTTGCCGTCAAGTCGGTCTCCTACATGCCGCGGCCGTGGATCGCACAATCCGACGAAGCCTATTTTCGTTACTGCGTGGCCGTGACGTTTCTTGGGTTCCTGCTGATCCACCTGCATGAGCGAGGCAAGCCCGGCCGCGCCTGGTCGCTGATCCGCAAGAGCGAGGCGGCGGCCATGGCGGTCGGCATCAACGTGACGGCGTACAAGATCTGGGGCTTCGCGCTTTCCGGCTTTCTGGCCGGCGTTGCCGGCGGGCTGCTCGCCGGCAACCTGCAACTCCTCGATGCGCGCTCATTCCCCGCGGCGGAGTCGGTGATGATCTTCGCGCTCACCATCGTCGGCGGCGCCTGGAATTGGTATGGCGCGGTCATCGCAGCACTGCTCTACCGTTTCGTGCCGGCGCTTCTCAACGATCTCGGCGTCAGCGGCGACGCGGCCTTCATCATCTTCGGCGCGGCGCTGATCCACGCATTGATGACCGCGCCGCGCGGCATTGCCGGGCAGTTGGCCGACCTCGCCGGCAGGTTCGGACGCAAGGGGGGCGAACGATGATCGCAATCCGCGATATTACGGTCGCCTTCGGCGGCGTCACGGCGCTCAACCGCCTCACCGTCGATCTGGCCGATCCGGTCGTCGGCATCATTGGGCCCAACGGCGCGGGCAAGACCACGTTTCTCAACGTGATGTCCGGCTTCGTGCTGCCGAAGGCCGGCTCGATCGACGCGTTCGGCACCGAAATCCTCGCTCTCCGGCCGCACCAGCGCAGCCGCTGGGGCCTGCGCCGCTCGTTCCAGAAGGAGCAGGTGGTGGACGAGTTGACGGTCGAGGAGAATGTCGGCGTCGTACTGGACAGCCTGTCGCTTGGTACCGCTGAACGGGAACGGCAGCTTTCCCAAGCGCTGGAATTTGCCGGCCTCGCGCCCTTGAGAAAAGTGCGGGCGGCCGGGCTGAACGCGTTTTTCCGGCGGATGACGGAGATCGCGCGATGTGTCGCGGGCCAGCCGAAACTGCTGCTGCTCGATGAGCCCGGCGCGGGGCTTTCCCAAAACGAAGTGGAGATCCTCCGGCGGACGATTTCCGATATCCATGGCTTCAACGGTGCGATGACACTTCTCATCGACCATGACGTCGACCTCATCCAGGCCGTGTGTTCATCGACGATGGTGCTCGATTTCGGCTCGCTGGTCACATCAGGCCCGACGCGCGATGTGCTGAGCGATCCCCGTGTGCGGGCGGTCTATCTCGGCGTGGAGGAAGTGGCATGAGCCGGGTCGTGATCAGCAATCTCTCGGTCCGCCGGGGCAACAAGCTCGCCGTCGACGATCTGTCGCTCACCCTCGAGGCGGGCCGGATCACCGCACTTCTGGGCCCCAACGGGGCGGGCAAGAGCACGCTGGTTCTGGCGCTTGCGGGCGTGCTGCCGATCGAAAGCGGCACGGTGGAAATCGATGGCAAGGTGATGAGCGCCAGGGCGCCCGAGGCGATCCGCGCCGCCGGTCTCGCTGCCGTGCCTGAGGGCCATCGCGTGCTTTCCGGGCTGAGTGTCCACGACAACCTCCTGGCCGCCGGGTTCGGCCACAGCGCACCGGTGGCCCGAGAGGCGGTCGAGGACGTTTACGGCATCTTTCCCGAACTCGCCGAGCGTAAGGGTCAGAAGGCCGGCTCGATGTCCGGCGGGCAACAGCAGATGCTGGCGCTCGGGCAGGCTCTGGTGGCGCGGCCGAAGTTCATCCTCGCCGACGAAATGTCGCTCGGGCTCTCGCCCCTCATTGTCAAGCGCCTGATGGGCGTGGTGGTGAAGCTTGCCGAGCAGGGCACCGGCATTCTGCTGATCGAGCAGTTCACGCATATCGCGCTGAAGCTCGCCGGTGCGGCCAATGTCATGTCGCGGGGCAGGCTGACATTCTCCGGCGCTCCCGGCCGGCTGATCGATGAGCCGGATATTCTTCATCGCGCCTATCTCGCGCAATAGGAGGCGGAAATGGGGAGTGCACTCGCGATCGCCCATGGGGCGGATTTTCCGGCACTGGCCCGGCAACTTTTCGGCGCCGTGCGGCTCGATTTTCCCGAGCGGCGGGATGAGGGCAGGCATCTGGCGTCGGCGGTGCTCGGCGATTGCAGAATTTCCGAACTCGAGGCTGGCGCGCATACCGTCCATGGCGAGCGGGTGGTTCGGTCGAGCCATGATCCGGATGCGCTGAAGCTGTTGATTCAGACCGAGGGGCGCTCGGTGATTTCGCAAGGCGGCCGCACTGTCGATTTCGGCGGTGACATGCCCGTCATCTACGATCCGACCAAGCCCTATATCCTGGTCAACCGCACGCGGGTGCGGCTGATTATGCTGCAGGTGCCCCGGAATGTATTTTCCGGAGCGCCACGCCACGCACTCGCATCGCCATTGGTGCCATGCCGGGCGCTTGCCGGGCTCTGCCACGTCCTGCTCTCGACTATGGAAACGACCCTGAACGAAGCCGAGGGCCTGGACGAGACGAGTCGTGTCAGCCTCGGTCGGACTTTGGTTGATATGGTGCGTCCGCTGATCGGGCACGACTTCGCCGATGCGTCTGTGAAGCTGAACTCGCTGGAAACATTGCTGGCAAGAGCCAAGGACTTCATCACGGCTCATCTGGATGATCCGGAACTTTCGGTCGAGCGCATTGCCGCGCGGATGGGCTGCTCGCCGCGCTATATCTTCCGTGCCTTCGAGGCTGAAGAGATGACACCCTCACAGTTCATCTGGAGCACAAGATTGGCGCGGGCGCGAGTAGCCTTGGGCTCAGTGGCCTGCGCCGGTCGAACGATCTCGGAAATCGCCTTCTCGCTCGGATTTTCATCGAGCGCGCATTTCTCCCGCGTCTTCCGCGATCGCTTCGGCATATCGCCGCGCGACTTCCGCCGCGCTGGTACGGCATCCCCTACGTCATAGCTTCCGCGATCCGCAATGTGTCCGTAAATTGTTCGAAACGCCGGATCTTGCCGCCGGACGCTCCCCATACATGCACGACGCGGACATTCATCGCCTTGCCCGTGGCCTTGTGGGTTGCCGTGTAGTTGCCGATCCCCACCGCCTCATCGCCGGCATCGAGCAGGCGCTCGAGTGTGAATGTGTAATTCTCGAACAGGGCGCCGAGGGGCTTGAAGACGCCTTCGACGATGGCATCCGGGCCGATATAGGTGCCCGCGCAGGGAAATCCATCCATCTCTGTCCACCGGCAATCGGGCGCGATGTCGGCCAGCATGCCGGCAAGATCCTTGCGGTCGTTGGCGGCGTAGTGGTCGCGGACGAGTTTGTATGTGTCGCGCATCAGACTGGCTCCTGGCCGGGCAGATAATAGGTCATCGAAACCTTGCGGATGAAGGCGCCGGCGGGGTTGTTCTGGATCGAACCGTCTCCTGCTATGCCGAGGAACTTGCCGGTCGAGCGCATGTCCCTGAGATTGTAGAAGAAGGTGGAAGCGACCGGGATCTTGAACTCGCGGAAGGTGAAGACGTACTGGTCCTCGTCGAACTTGTAGGTCGTGGCGAGATCGACGTCGCCATGGCCGCGCTGCACTCCCACAAGGCACTGCCAGGCGTAGCGTTGGGACGAGAGGTAGGTGTGCTCGTAGGTATGATTGGGGCTGTAAGTGAAATGCGCCCTCAGTCCGATCAGGTCGCGGGTCTCGGCCGGCTCGAAGCCCATCGCCTCGCCAGATGCGCCAGAACGAAAAATCTGGGCCACCTGCGGTTCGCCGATCGCCTGCTCCTTGTCCCGGACGATCGAATAGATCGAAAGCGCGCGGCCGGTAGCGGCATTGAGGATGAGCGTCTCGGATTCCCTGGGACGCGAGCCGAAGACGATCTCGATGAAATATGTCGAGGGTGCGACTTCGATCACTTCGGATTTGTCAGTGCCGCTGCCTGCGCTGTCGGACCATTCGACCGTGCCCGATGAGAATACGAGATCGAGCTTGCGGCCATCCTCGAATGTCACGCGGTGAGACGTGCCGTCGAGCGCGCTTGTCGGCGGCAGCCGATTGGTGTCGATTCCATAGGCGAACTGGTCGTAAGTCTTCCAGTCCTTGGGGTTCTGCTGGCTCATATGTTGCTCCCTGACTCTTGTTCTCAGTCGACCATGGCAAGCGTCGGCAGGTCGACGGTACTGGCGCCGCCATCGACAGTCAGGATCGCACCGTTGATCATTCGTGCCTCGGCCGATGCGAGAAAGCACACGGCATTGGCGACGTCCTCCGGATGCGCTGGCATGCCGAGCGGCACATCCTTCGTTACCAGCCGGTAAGCCTCTTCGATCGAGCCCAAGCCGTGCTTTTCCATCACGAACTGCATTTCCTCGTCGGCCATCGGCGTTGTCACCCAGCCGGGGCAGACAGTGTTGGTGCGGACACCCTTGCGGCCGTAATCGCGCGCAAGCGACTTCGCGAGCCCGATGCAGGCGTGTTTCATGGTGACGTAGCCGGCCGCATCCGGCCCTGCAAAGAGCCCGGCGATCGAGGCGAGCACGACGATGTTCCCTCTGCGCGCAATGAGCTGCGGCAGGCATTCGCGTGCGCTGACGAAGGTGGTGTTGAGGTTGAGCCGCGTGGCAAGTGCCCAGGTCTCATCGGACATTTCGGTTGTAGGACCCATGCCGTGGCCGCCCGCATTGGCGATCAGGATGTCGATGCCGCCGAATGTTTCGACGATCATGGCGACGGCCGCCTTCATCGAGGCGGTGTCGGCCGCATCCGCCTGGACCACAGTCGCGCCGATCTCGTCGGCCACCGCCTGCAGTGGTTCCCGGCGCCGACCGATCAACGCCACTCTGCCGCCCTCGCTCGCGATCCGGCGCGCCACGGCGGCGCCGATGCCCGTGCCGCCTCCGGTGATGACAGCGGTCTTGCCCTGGAATTTCATGAAGTTCCTCCCTGCGTGGTTAGGAAGCTAGCAAAAGGACCGCGTGTCGGCTTTCCTCAGCATGAACACGGATTTGTCCGAGCGCGAAAAATCCGCGCAAGAGGAGGGCGGGCGCTGCCGTTCGGGTTTGGAGGCGTGTCAACATAGTTCACACGTTAAATATATCGACAACGAAGAAGATGCCGGCCTATTGCCCTGAGAGATGCCGGGCCCGCCATTCGCTGGGCGGCAGTCCCGCCCGGATCTTGAAGAATCGCGAGAAGTAGGCGGCGTCCCGGAGGCCGATCTCGAAGGCGATGTCTTCGAGCGGGCGAACGGTGAAGAGCAAGAGGCGCTTGGCCTCGAGCAGCCTGCGTTCGTTGAGGAATTCCTTGACCTGAAGCCCGAAGGCGGAATGGCAGGCCTTGGCAAGCAGGTGCGGTGTTGTGTTGAGGTCCGCGACGTAACGCTCCACGGGCCAGTTGTCGCGAAAATGGAGATCGACGAGGCGCCGGAACTCCGAGGCGAGAATGGTGTGGACCGCCATGGCTTCAGATGGCGCCGGGGTGCCGAACCTGCCGATTTCGGTCAGCGCCGCCGCCGCAAGGCTTGCCAGCACCTTCTCCATTCCCGGCCGGCTGTCGCGGTATTCGTCCGCGATCATGTCCATCATTGACGCAAGCCTGGTCCAACCGGCGGCACCGGCGTTGCCCGATATCATCAGCGGTGTGTCCAGCGGCAGGATCGTGCGCTCGCGGAGCGGTGCCAGGGCGCTATCGGCGATCGAGACGACGATGGCATCCGTCTTGCTCGGCTCGACCGTGAATCCATGGATCACGCCGCTCGGCACGAAGCTCACCGCCGGCGCCAAAAAATCCAACCGTTCATCCTCGATGAAATATGTGCCATGGCCCTTCGTCCAGAAGGTAATCTGCGCCATACGAGCATGCTGATGAGCCTCGACGCGGCCGAGATGCACATTTTTGCGCGCCATGACTGTCTCGACATGCATGAATCCAACTTCGAGGGGACGATCGGCTTCGCCATAGACGAAGAAGCTTGGGATGGTGTTTGACATGTGGCCCATCAGAAAAAGTACAGGCGATTTTGCCATTCTGTGCATGGAAGGGGAAGCGCAAAATACTTAACATGAAAATTAATACAGGAGGAGTTTCAATGAATATTCAGGATCGCCGATCTGCCATGCTGGCGGAGGATTTCCGCGCCGACAAGTCCCGTCCACTAACCGGTGCGGAATATCTTGCCTCGCTGCGCGATGGCCGCGAAGTCTATATCAACGGCGAGCGGGTGGCCGATGTCACGGCCCATCCCTCGATGCGCAATTCCGTCCGGTCGCTTGCGCGAATGTATGATGCGCTGCATGCGGAAAAGACCAGGGAGCGATTGACCTCGCCGACCGATACCGGCAATGGCGGCTATACCCACAAATATTTCCGCGTGGCGAAATCGTCGGCCGAACTGGTGGCCCAGCAGGGCGCCATCGCCGATTGGGCGCGCATGTCCTACGGCTGGATGGGCCGCACCGCCGACTACAAGGCGGCGCTGATGAACACGCTCGGCGCCAACGCCGACTGGTACGGTCAATTCAAGGACAATGCGCTTTCGTGGCATAAGAGGGCGCAGGAATCCGTGCTGTTCATGAACCACGCGATCGTCAATCCACCAATCGATCGCCACAAGTCGGCCGACGCGGTTAAGGACGTCTTCGTCCACATCACCAAGGAGACGGATGCCGGCATCTATGTCTCGGGCGCCAAGGTGGTGGCGACATCGTCTGCGCTGACGCATTACAATTTTCTTGCCCAGAGTTCGGCTACGGTCACCGAAGACCCGTCGCTCTCAGTCATGTTCATCGTGCCGATGAATGCGCCCGGCATCAAGATGTTCTGCCGCGTCTCCTACGAGGAGACGGCCAACACGGTCGGCACGCCGTTCGACTATCCGCTGTCGTCGCGTTTCGATGAGAACGACGCGATCCTGGTGCTCGACAATGTCTTTATACCCTGGGAGGATGTGTTGGTTCTCAGGGATGCGGCCAAGATCCTGTCGTTTCACCCCGCATCCGGCTTCATGCACGGCTATTGCTTCCAGGGCTGCACGCGATTTGCGGTGAAACTCGATTTCCTTGCCGGTCTGCTGGCAAAAGCCTTGCGCGCGACGGGCGGCGATGCATTCCGGGGCAACCAGGCGGCGCTCGGCGAGGTGATCGCGCTTCGACATATGTTCTGGAGCTTCTCGAATGCCATGGCCTACAATCCGCAGCCATGGGCGAACGGGGCCGTGTTGCCTAACATGGAGGCGGCGCTTTCCTACCGTACCTTCATGTCGGAAGCCTATCCGCGCGTCATCGACACCGTGCGCCGGGTGATCGCGTCCGGCCTCATCTACCTGCCGTCCTCGGCCAAGGATTTCAACAATCCCGAGATCGATCGCTACCTCGCGCAATATGTCCGAGGCTCCAACGATATGGGCCATATCGAACGCATCAAGATCATGAAACTGCTCTGGGATGCCACCGGCACCGAATTCGGCGGTCGCCACGCTCTCTACGAGTTGAACTATGCCGGCGCCCCGGAAGAAGTCCGCCTGCAGGTGCTGAAGGGCGCCGAGCGGGGCGGACGCCTGCGTGAGATGGAAGCGCTCGTCGATACCTGCATGAGCGATTACGACGAGAACGGCTGGACCGGCGACACGTGGCTGCCGCCGCTTAATCAGAGCTGAGGGGAATGGCCATGGAGGAGGCAATTTCGAAGACCGAATTCCGCGACGCCATGGCGCGCGTCTGCGCGCCGGTCAATGTGATCACCACGAATGGCGCGGCGGGCCGTGGCGGGTTTACCGCCACGGCGATGTGCAGCGTCACCGACGAACCGCCGACTTTGCTGGTCTGCATGAACGGCAAATCGGCGCAATGCGGGCTGTTCCTCGAGAACCGCCGTTTCTGCGTTAACGTGCTCGCCGATGACCATCAGGAACTGGCCGGCTATTTTGCCGGCCGGCAGGCCGACATGGCGGCGCGCTATGCCGCGGCCCAATGGATCGATATGCCGTCAGGCAGCCAGGCGCTGGTGGATGCGATGGTATCCTTCGATTGCCGCCTGACGGAAGCGCGCCTCGTCGGCACGCATCACATCTTCATCGGTCAGGTCATCGGCATCCGTTCGCGCGAGGACGGCAATGCGCTGCTCTATTTCGACCGCAGCTATGTGAACGTGCCGACGCAGGTGGGAAGCTTCGGCGGCTGACCGTCTAAAGCTGTATCCATGCCGTCTTGAGATTCACATACTTTTCCAGTGCATGCAGCGACTTGTCGTGGCCGTTGCCGGATTGCCCGATGCCGCCGAGCGGCACCGTGTTGTCGGCTCCGCCATAGGTATTGACATGGACGACGCCTGCCCTGATGCCGCGCACCGTGCGGTGGGCGCGCGACAGGTTCGAGGTCCAGACGGCCGAGGCGAGGCCGTAGTCGGTGCCGTTCGCGATCCTCAGCGCCTCCTCTTCGGTCTCGAAGGGGATGATCGACAGGATCGGCCCGAAGACTTCTTCCCTCGCAAGCGTCATATCAGGCGACACGTCGAACACCGTGGGCTGCATGTAGAAGCCGCCGGTTTCCTCCAGGATGCGCTTGCCGCCGGTGCGCAGTGCGGCGCCTTCCGACAGTGCCTGATCGGCAAAACCGAGATCCTTCTTCAACTGGATTTCGCTGGAAATCGCGCCTGCCTCGGTGGAGACCAGAAGCGGGTCGCCGACCTTCATGCTCGCGGCGATGCCTGCGACCTTTTCGGAAAATTCTTCGTGGAGCGATCGTTCGACGAGCAGTCGCGAACCGGCCACGCAGACCTGCCCCGAATTGCGGAAGATGCCATAGGCGGAGACCTTGGCGGCCTGGTCTATATCGGGCACATCGGCGAACACGATATTGGGCGACTTGCCGCCAAGCTCGAGATAGACGCGCTTGAGGTTGGAGCGGGCGGAGTATTCGAGCAACCGCCGGGCGACCGGACCGGAGCCGGTAAAGGCGAGGACGTCGATGTCCATGTGCAGCCCGAGCGCTTCGCCCGGCACGGCGCCGCGGCCGGTGACGACGTTGAAAACGCCGTCCGGAAGCCCGGCCTCGGCACAAAGCGCGGCAAGCCTGAGCAGCGAGAGCGAAGCACCCTCGGCCGGTTTCAGCACCACGGAATTGCCGGCCGCGAGCGCCGGCGCGTTCTTCCAGGCGCCGATCATCATGGGAAAGTTCCAGGGCACGATCGCCGCGACCACGCCCACGGGTCCGCGATGAATAAGGCCGAGGACATTCTCCGCGGTCGGCGCGATCTCGCCATAGACCTTGTCGATCGCCTCGGCATAGTAGCGGAAGGTGCCGGCGGCGCCGCCGGGCTCGGCTCTCAATGCCATCGAGATTTCGGTGCCGTTGTCGCGAACACCGAGCACGGCCAGTTCGAGCGCGTTTTTCTCGATCAGGTCGGCAATCCCAAGCAGGATTTTCTTGCGTTCGGCCGGCGCCGCCCTCGACCAGCTTCCTTTGTCGAAGGCGGCGCGTGCCGCTTTGACGGCAAGATCGACATCGTCGGCGCCCGCATCGGCAATCGTGGTCAGCACGCTGCCATCGATCGGTGAAATCACATCCATCGCGGCTCCGCCGGATGGCGCGCGCCACGCTCCGCCGATGAACAGCGATTGCGGCGCGATTGCCTGCATGCGGAGTTGGTCGATCTTGTCCTGCATCATTCTATCCTCAAAGAAAAATGGCGGGCGAGGCGCCCGCCATCATAGTCCGGTTTTGTCAGGCTTCCTGGCCGGCGCCAAGCCGCGCGAAGCCGGCGGAGTCGGCGGATTTCAGCCGTGCCGCGAGCGCGAAGCCGATGATCGCGGCGATCACGACCAGGCCCGGAAGGAACACGGCGAGGAAGCCGCTCGCACCGGCAATCGGACCGAAATTCGCCGCAATATAGACCACCAGCGCCAGGAGAATAAGGCCGGTGACGATGGGCAGCACCTTGGTCGCGAAGCGATTGCCCCCGAGGTTCGGGTTGCGGCTGAAGAATGCAACGATGGCAAAGGCCGTAAATGCCATCAGAAGCATGATCGCGAGCGTCCCGACATTGGTGAGCCAGGAGAAGAGTCCCAGGATCGGATCCTGCCCGGTGAAGGCGAAGAGGGCGACGACCAGGACGGCGATCACGGTCTGGATGATCGAGCCGACATGCGGGCTCTGGAACACCGGATGGGTGACGCCCACCGATTTCGGCAGCAAGCCTTCGCGACCCGCGACATACATGTAGCGCGCGACGCCATTGTGGAAGGCCAGCACGCCGGCGAACAGGCTGGTGATGAGCAGGATGCTCATGACGGTGTCGATGCCGTTGCCGACGTAACGGTCGCCGAGACCGAACAGGAAGGTCGTCGGATCGGAAAGGCCCTGCAACTCGGGCACCAGCTTGTCGATACCAGGAAATACAGGATCGGTTCGGCGCCGGTGCGCCTCGGCCGCATCCGCGAGGCGCGCTATCCGTTCCTTCGCACCGCGGCACCCTTCGTCAGGCAATTGGTCGAGAAGGTCGACGAGACGGTGCATCTCTCCGAATTCACCGGTGGACGGCTATCGACCGTGTATGTCGAGGACTCGACCAAGGCGCATCGCGTCTTCGTGGCGATTGGAACGCCGCTGCCGTTTCATGCGACAGCTTCGGGACTTGCCTTCATATCGGCTTGCCCCCCAAGTGACATCGAGGCCGCGCTCATGGGACCCTTGCCGGGCTTCACCGGCTATACGATCAAGGACCCCGCCGCATTCCGCCAGACGATCGCGGAAACCCAGGCGAATGGCTATTCGGCCAACCGGCAGGGCATGGAAGCGGGCGTGATCAGCGCGTCCGCCGCGATCCGCGCACCCGGCAGCCGGCCGGTGGGCTGCGTTACCATCGCGGCACCGCTCGTGCGCACGGATGAGGAGAAGATCCGCATGCATGGTCTCGAAGCCGCCGCCGCGGCCAAACGGATTTCAGACGCATTCTTTGGCGCCGATCGCGAACAGCCGAGCGCGCCGCCCTTGAGGAGGAGCATTGGATGAGCGGCAGTGCTCCCATTCCCAACATTCTGGTGATTGGCACCGGCGATACCAAGAGCGAAGAGCTTCTGTTCATGGCGGATGTCATCGGCAAGGCCGGTGGACTTCCTGTCATGATCGATGTCAGCGTGCTCGGCGATCCGCCCTATATGGCGGATTATTCGAGGCTGGATATTGCAGCGTCGGCCGCTACGACGATCGAAGATATCATCGGCAGTGGCGACGAGAACAGCGCCATGGCGCTGATGGCCAGGGGCACCGCAGCGCTCGTCGAACGGCTTCACGCCGCCGGGGAAGTGGATGGGCTGATCGTGTTAGGCGGCTCCATGGGCACCGATCTGGCGCTCGATGCGGCGGCGGCGCTGCCGCTCGGTGTGCCGAAGTTCATCATATCGACCATTGCCTATTCCCATCTGCTGCCGCCGGAGCGCATCGCTCCCGATCTGATGATGATCCTCTGGGCCGGCGGTCTCTACGGTCTCAATCCCATCTGCCGCGCGGTGCTGTCGCAGGCCTGCGGTGCGGTGGTGGGTGCGGCAAAGGCCAGCATCAGGCCCGGCGGCGAGCGGCCGCTGATCGGCATGACCTCGCTTGGTTCGTCCTGCCTCAAATACATGAAGATTCTGAAGCCGGAACTTGAGAAGCGCGGCTATGACGTAGCGGTGTTTCACGCCATGGGCATGGGTGGTCGCGCCTATGAGGCGATCGCTTCGCAGAAGGGCTTTGCCGCGGTATTCGATCTCTGCCTCCAGGAGGTCACCAACCACCATAACGGTTCGGTCGTGACGTCGGGGCCGGATCGCATGGAGAATGCGGGCCGCGCCGGCATTCCGCAAATCGTGGCGCCGGGTGCCGTGGATATGGTGGATCTTCAGGCCTGGCAGACATTGCCGCCGCATTTCGCCGATCGGCCCTACCATGCCCATAACCGGTTGATCGGATCGGTCACCACTTCGCCGGAGGGGCGTCGCGAAGTTGTGCGCGTGGTCGCGGCCAAGCTCGCATCGGCAAGTTCGCCTGTCGCGCTCATCCTGCCGTCACGCGGCATCCAGGAATGGGATCAGGAGGGTGAGCCGCTGCATGAGCCGGAAGCGCCGGAAGCCTTTCTCGACGAAATGCGAAAAGCGGTTCCGGCAACGGTCGAATTCGAAGAGGTCGATGCACATATCAACGCGCCGGAATTTTCCGCCAGGGCACTGGAAATCTTCGACCGCTGGGTTGTCGAAGGCGTCGTTCCGAGAGGTCGACCGTGACAGTTCCGAATTCCGAAAAAGCTCTCATCCTCGATTTCGGCGGCGTCATCGCCCGAACGCTCTTCGAGACGCATGACGAGACCGAACGCGCGCTCGGCCTGAAGACGGGCACCCTGACATGGCGCGGCCCCTTCGACGTATCGACCGATCCGCTCTGGTTCGCGATGCAGGCGCGCGAGATGACCGAACGCGACTACTGGATGACCCGCACAAGAGAAGTCGGCAAGCTCGTCGGCGAGGAATGGACCGACATGAAGACCTTCGTCCAGCGCGCCCGCGGCGCCGAGCCGGAGCTGGTGCTGAGGCCCGAAGCGCGCGATGCGATCCTGAAGGCCAAGGCCGAAGGCATCCGGCTGGCCATCCTGTCGAATGAACTCGATCTCTTCTATGGCGTCGAGTTTCGCAAGCGCTTCCCGCTGATCGAACTTTTCGACGTGATCGTCGATGCGACCTACACGAAGATCCTCAAGCCGGATCCACGTGCTTATGAACAGGTGCTCGCGGAACTCGGGCTCGAGCGGAAGAACTGCGTTTTCGTCGACGACCAGAAGAAGAACATTGAAGGCGCCGACGCCGTCGATCTGCCGCATGTGCATTTCGACGTGACCCGCCCTGCCGAAGGCTATGCTCAAGCATTGCATATGCTTGGAATTTGAAAGGACATATGATGCGCGAGACCAATTTCCTGATCGAGAACAATGCCCGTCATCTCTGGCATCCGATGGCGCACCCGGCCGAGATGCAGGCCAAGCCGCCCCGGATCATCAATGCCGGTGCCGGCGTGGAAGTCACCGACCTCAACGGCAAGACGGTTCTGGATGCGGTGGGCGGCCTGTGGAATGTCAATCTCGGCTATTCCTGCGAACCGGTGAAGCAGGCGATCCGCGACCAGCTCGATGCGCTGCCTTACTATTCGACCTTTCGCGGCACCACCAATTCGCCGCTGATCGAACTGTCCTACGAGCTCGCCGAATGGTTCAAGGAGGATGGCCTCACGCGCTCCTTCTTCACCTCGGGCGGCTCGGATTCCGTCGAGACCGCGCTCAGGCTCGCCCGACAGTTCCACAAGATCAACGGCCAGCCCGAGCGGACCAAGTTCGTGGCGTTGAAGAAGGGTTATCACGGCACGCATTTCGGCGGCGCCTCGGTCAACGGCAATTCCAACTTCCGCCGCAACTATGAGCCGCTTCTGCCCGGCGTGTTCCATCTCGCCGCGCCCTATCCCTATCGCAATCCGTTCAACACCTCGGACCCGGCTGAAATCGCGCGCGCCATCGCCTGCCAGTTCGAGGACGAGATCGCGTTCCAGAGCGCGGATACGATCGCGGCATTCATCATGGAACCGGTCCTCGGCGCAGGCGGCGTTATCGTCCCGCATGAGACCTTCATGCCGCTGATGCGCGAAATCTGCGACCGCCACGGCATCCTCCTCATCGCCGACGAGGTCATCACCGCCTTCGGGCGTACGGGCGCGTGGACCGGTTCGCGTCTGTGGGGGCAAAGCCTGATTTGATGACAACGGCCAAGGCTATCACCAAGGGGTATTTCCCATTTGGTGCGGTGATGATCTCGGAAAAGGTCGCGACGGTTTTCGAGGCCGACAAGACCAGCTTCGGTTCCATCGGCCACGGCTATGCCTATTCCGGCCATCCCGTGGGCGCCGCTGCCGCCTTGGCGACGCTCCGGGAAACCGCACGGATCGATACTGCGTCAAACGCCGCCGCGCGCGGGGCCGAGCTGATGGCGGGGCTCGAAGGCCTGAAAGCAAAGCACGAGTTGGTCGGCGATATCAGAGGTATCGGCCTGATGGCCGCACTTGAATTGGTTTCCGATCGGGCGAAGAAGACCAGTGCGGCCAAGGACGTCGTGCAGGAGGCCTATGACTCCGCCTACGAGGCGGGGGTCATGGTTCGCACTTCGGGCGCCAATGTCATCATCTCGCCGCCGCTCGTCATCACCGCCGCCGATTTAGGGCGCATCATCGCGGCGCTCGATGTAGGTCTTTCGGCTGCGGAAGGACGCTGAGATGGCCGGCAATGACGCACTCCTCGCGCGGCGCGAAAGGCTGCTCGGCCGCAACATGTCGATCTTCTACCAGGATCCAGTTCATCTGGTGAAAGGTGAGGGCGTCTGGCTATGGGATGCCGATGGGCGGAAATATCTCGACTGCTACAACAATGTGCCTCATGTCGGTCATTGCCATCCGAGGGTGGTGGAGGCGATCTGCCGCCAGGCTTCTGTGCTCAACACCCATACGCGCTATCTGCACGAAGGCATTCTCGACTATGTCGAGCGGCTGACGGCGACGTTCGATAGCAACCTCGATACCGCGATCCTGACCTGCACCGGCAGCGAGGCCAACGATATCGCGCTTCGAATGGCGCAGGCGGTGACGGGCAGGACCGGCGTCATCGCCACGGATCATACCTATCATGGCAACACGACGGCGGTGTCGCAGCTCTCCACCCGGATGCCGCCGGTCGGCGGTTACGGCGGACATGTGCGCCATGTGCCGGCGCCGGATGGCTACCGTCCGCTCGGCGGCGAGCCCGGTCGGGCTTTCACCGATGCCTGGGCGGCGGAAATCGAAGGTGCCATCGCTTCGCTGAACGAGACGCCGTACGGCTTTTCCGCGCTGATCATCGATCCGTTCTTTGCCAACGAGGGTTTGCCGGAGCTTCCCGAAGGCTTCCTCCAGAAGGCCGCGGCGATCGTGAAGAAAGCTGGTGGCCTGCTGATCGCCGACGAGGTGCAGCCGGGCTTCGGCCGCACCGGCACGCATATGTGGGGGCACCAGCGCGCGGGCATCGTGCCTGACATCGTGACGTTGGGAAAGCCGATGGGCAACGGCCATCCAATCGGCGGCGTGGTTGCGAATGCGGAAACGCTGAACACCTTCCGCAGAGCTTTCCGCTATTTCAATACGATCGGCGGCAATCCGGTGTCCTGTGCGGCGGCGATGGCGGTGCTTGATGTGCTTGACGACGAGAAACTCATGGACAACGCGCGGGACGTCGGCGCCCATGCCGTCATGGGCTTGGCAAAACTTGCCGAAAAGCATTCGATCATCGGCAATGTTCGCGGTTCAGGGCTGTTCTTCGGCGCAGAATTGGTACTCGACCGGGCGGAGTAGACGCCAGCCGCGGATGTTGCCACGCGGGTCATCAACCAGATGCGCGAACGTGGCGTGCTGATGGGCAAGCTCGGCATCCATCAGAACGCCACCAAGATCCGGCCGCCGATGCCCTTTTCCAAGGAGAATGCCGACTTCATGCTGTCGGTCCTCGACGACGTGCTGTCGGGACTCTGAGCGATGGCAGTCGCGATCGATGAACTCAAGCGCGTGGCACGGCAGGCGCTTGGTCAATGGGGCCTGCCGGATCAACAGCCGGAACTCCTGAAATATCGCGAGAACGCGGTGTTCAGGGTCAGGCTTGCCGATGGCAGCCATGCGGCGCTCAGGCTGCACCGGCCGGGCTATCATTCGGAAAAATCGCTTCGATCGGAGCTTTTGTGGATGGACGACCTGCGCCGCAGCGGACTGCACGTGCCGCAGCCGCTGCCTGCTATCAATGGCGAGTTGCTGGTTGCCATCGGGGGCAGCGAGCCGCAGTTCGCCGACCTGATCGGCTGGGTCGCGGGCAGGCAGATCGGCGAGACCGGGAAACCCCTGGAGCATTCGCCCGGAGAACTCGCCGTCATTTACCGCGCGCTCGGCGGAGTGATGGCGGATATGCATAACGCGGCGGATCGTTGGGCTCCGCCGGCGGAGTTTCATCGGCCTGCCTGGGATGCCGAAGGGCTGCTGGGCGACGGTCCGCTTTGGGGCCGGTTCTGGGATTGCCGCGCCTTGTCCGCCAGTGACTGTCGGTTTCTTGGCGGCGTCCGCCCGCGTCTGCGGGAACGGCTTCAGGCTGTTGCAACCAATCTCGACTTCGGCCTGATTCATGCCGACCTCGTCCGCGAAAACGTGCTGCTCGATAGCGGCAGCGTGGCGTTGATCGATTTCGACTATTGCGGCTATGGCTGGCGGCTGTTCGACATCGCCACGACATTGCTGCGCAACCGGCAGGAAGAGCATTATGCGCTGATCAGGTCGTCGCTGCTGGAAGGCTACCGGTCTAGACGAAAGCTGGAGGACGCGGTGCTCGCCCATCTGCCGCTGTTCCTGTTGCTTCGCGGTCTCACCTATATCGGCTGGGTGGGCGAGCGGCCCGAACTGCCGGATGCCGCCGATCGTATGGCGCGCTATGTCAGCGATGCCCGGGAGCTGGCGGCTGCACTCGGTGGATAGCGGCTATTTCGCTCCGTTGAAGGTTGCCACTTCGTCCAGGATGTCGAGCAGTTGCTCGATCTTTTCGCGGCCGAAACGCTTTTCGAGCCTGTCATATATGAGCCGGCTTTCGGGCGCGACCTCTTCGATGATCGCCAATCCGGATGCGGTGATCTGCAGCAGAACGCGACGGCCGTCGCTCTCATCCTTGTGCTTGGTGATGATGCCGCGCTCCTCGAGCGAACGGATGATGCGGGTAAGGCTCGGAGCCAGGATGAAGGCACGGTCCGCCATTTCCGAGGCATCGACAGTGCCGGCCTCGGCGAGGATGCGGATCACGCGCCACTGCTGTTCGGTGATGTCGTGCTCGGCAAGCATCGGACGGAAATGGCCCATGACCGCCTCGCGTGCACGAAGCAGCGCGATCGGCAGGGAGCGGCGGGTGTTGGGAGGCAGGAACGCGTCCTGCGAGAGCTTGATCTTGTTGGCAGCACGTTCGGTCATGGAGCGTCTATGGTCCATTTCGAGACTCTTTGCAATTGGGCGGAACCTATCGGGCTCCGCATCATAATCCGCTTGACACAGCCTCGAAAAACATTAACATGTTAAGTATAAAAGCATCCCGGGAGGATCGATGCCGCACTTCACGATGGAATATTCGGCCAATCTGGACGGTGCCGTCGATTTTGCCGCGCTCTGCGCCGCAGTGCACGAAACCATTATGGATACCGGCCTGTTCGAGCTTGGAGCGGTGCGCGTGCGGGCGATCCGCTGCGTTGCGTATGCCGTGGCCGATCTGCTGCCGGAGAACGGCTTCATCGACATGTCGTTCCGTATCGGCAAGGGTCGAAGCGCAGAGGAAAAACGCCATACAGGCGAGGCGATATTCGCGACGGTCAATCAGTTCCTCGCGCCTTTGTTCCAAACCCCGCACTTCGCCCTGACGCTAGAAATCCGCGAAATCGACCCGGATTTGAGCTGGAAAAACAACGCAATCCATCCCCGCCTGCGCCAGAAGGCAGGCTGAACGAAATCCCTCCCGGGATGCCCGCGCCTCGAACGAGATGCGCGGGCAACGGCCATATCACGGAGTAGAGAATGTCGCAGCTCGACGAAAACATTGCCAAGGCCGAGGCCTATCTCGCGAAATTCGGCGGGTTCGTGCCCAATCGCATTGACGGCGAGGATGTATCCGCCCTCGACGGCGCGACCTATGAGACGATCTCGCCCGTCGATCTCAAGCCGCTCGCCACTGTGGCGCTTGGCAAGGCTGCCGACATCGACCGCGCCGCCAGGGCCGCCAAGGCTGCGTTTCCGGCCTGGGCTGCGATGGACGGCACGGCGCGCAAGAAGCTGCTCCACAAGATCGCCGACGCCATCGTCGCGCGCGCCGAAGAGATCGCCTTCGTCGAATGCATGGATACCGGCCAGTCGCTGAAATTCATGGCCAAGGCCGCCCTGCGGGGCGCGGAGAATTTCCGTTTCTTCGCCGACCGCGCGCCGGAAGCGCGTGACGGCAAGGCGCTGCGAGGCCCTGGCCAGGTCAATCTGACAACCCGCGTGCCGATCGGCCCGGTTGGCGTGATCACGCCGTGGAACACGCCCTTCATGCTATCGACCTGGAAGATCGCCCCGGCGCTCGCAGCAGGCTGTACAATCGTTCACAAGCCAGCGGAATTCTCTCCCTTGACCGCGCGGCTGCTGGTGGAGATCGCCGAGGATGCCGGGCTGCCCAAAGGCGTCTGGAACCTGGTCAACGGTTTCGGTGAGGACGCCGGCAAGGCACTGACCGAGCACCGCGATATCAAGGCCATCGGCTTCGTCGGCGAGAGCCGCACCGGTTCGATGATCATGAAACAGGGCGCCGATACGCTCAAGCGCGTGCATTTCGAACTCGGCGGCAAGAACCCGGTCGTGGTCTTCGCCGATGCCGATCTCGAACGGGCGGCGGATGCCGCGGTCTTCATGATCTATTCGCTCAACGGCGAGCGCTGCACTTCGTCCTCGCGCCTGCTGGTCGAGGAGGGTGTCTATGACAAGTTCACGGCGCTGGTGGCCGAGAAGGCCAAGCGGATCAAGGTCGGCCATCCGCTCGATCCGGAAACGGTGATCGGTCCACTCATCCATCCCGTACATGAGAAGAAGGTGCTGGAATATATCGAGATCGGCAGATCCGAAGGCGCGACCGTCGCGGCCGGTGGCGCGAAGTTCGATGGGCCGGGCGGCGGTTGCTATGTCTCGCCGACGCTTTTCACCGGCGCCAACAACAAGATGCGGATCGCTCAGGAAGAGATTTTTGGGCCGGTGCTGACCGCGATCCCGTTCAAGGACGAGGCCGAGGCGCTCGAACTTGCCAACGACGTGGAATATGGCCTGACCGGCTATCTCTGGACCAACGACCTCACCCGTGCCTTTCGCTTCACCGATGCGTTGGAGGCCGGGATGATCTGGGTCAATTCGGAAAATGTCCGCCACCTGCCGGCGCCCTTCGGCGGCGTCAAGAATTCCGGCATCGGCCGTGACGGCGGCGACTGGTCTTTCGATTTCTACATGGAAACCAAGAATATCGCCTTCGCCAACACGGCGCATGCGATCCAGAAGCTTGGCGGTTGAGACGACGCTCGTTCATCCCCTGCCTTTCTGCAAGACACATCTGAGGAGGAAATAATGGCTCTGCCCACACCCAATCTCTATCCCGCCTTCAACATCGTACGGCTCAGCCATGTCGAACTCGCCGTCACCGATCTCGCGAAGTCGCGCGCCTTCTACGTCGATACGCTCGGCCTGCAGGTGACGGACGAGACATCGGACACGATCTATCTGCGCGCCATGGAAGAGCGGGGGCACCACTGCATCGTGCTCAAGAAATCCAGCGAGGCGGAAGCCCGCGATCTTGGTTTCAAGGTGTTCTCGGAAGACGATCTCGACAAGGCCGAGCACTTCTTTAGGGGCAAAGGCCTGCCGGTCGAATGGATCGAGCAGCCTTACCAGTCGCGTACGTTTCGCACCCGCGATCCGCATGGCATTCCGCTGGAATTCTATTCGAAGATGGACCGCCTGCCGCCGATCCACCAGAAATACGCGCTCTATAAGGGTGTAAAGCCGCTCAGGATCGATCACTTCAACTGCTTCTCGCCCAATGTCGATGAAAGCGTCGCTTTCTATAACGAAATCGGTTTTCGCGTGACCGAATATACTGCCGATGAGGAAACCGGTCGCCTATGGGCCGCCTGGACGCATCGCAAGGGCGGCGTACACGATATGGCCTTCACCAATGGCCGCGGCCCGCGCCTGCATCATACCGCCTTCTGGGTGCCGACCCCGCTCAACATCGTCGACCTGCTCGATCTGATGTCGACCACCGGCTGGCTGGCGAATATCGAGCGCGGTCCCGGCCGGCACGGTATCTCCAACGCGTTCTTCCTCTATGTCCGCGACCCGGACGGTCACCGTATCGAGATCTACTGCTCGGATTACCAGACGGTCGATCCGGACCTCGAACCGATCAAGTGGGACCTCAAGGACCCCCAGCGCCAGACGCTGTGGGGCGCGGCGGCGCCGAAATCCTGGTTCGAGGAAGGCAGCTCGTTCCGGGGCGCCGAGGTCCGGGATTCGATCCTCAAAGCAACGCCGATCGTGGCGCCGTAAGGAGAGAACGGATGACACATCCTCGCTTTGCAAGCTTTTCGGTGAACGGGAAGCAGGGTTATGGGCTCGTGAAGGGCGAGGCGATCGTCGATCTCTCGTCTCGGCACGGCGCGAAATGGCCGACCCTGCGCGAGGTGATCGAGGCGGGCGCGCTGCAGCAGTTGGCCGCCGAGGCCGCCGGCCTTGAACCGGATATCATGCCGGGCACATTCCGCTTCGAGATTCCGATCCCCGCTCCGGAGAAACTGATCTGCGTCGGAGTCAATTTCCCCGATCGCAACGAGGAATACAAGGACGGTCAGGCGGCACCCCCCAACCCGTCGCTCTTCATACGCTTTCCGCGCTCGTTCACCGGCCACGACCAGCCGCTGATCCGGCCACCGGAAAGCCCGCAGCTCGATTACGAAGGCGAGATCGTCATCGTCATCGGCAAGGGCGGACGGCGTATTCCCGAGGCCGATGCGCTCGATCACATCGCAGCGCTGTCGCTCTGCAACGAGGGCACGATCCGCGATTGGGTGCGGCATGCCAAGTTCAACGTCACCCAGGGCAAGAATTTTGATCGAACGGGCTCGATCGGTCCGTGGCTGGTGCCTTTCACAGAGGAGGCGCAGATCGCCGATATCCAGCTTACCACGCGTGTGAATGGCGAGGTCCGCCAGCAGGACCGTACGTCGCGGATGATCTTTTCCTTCCGCAAGATCATCAACTATATCTCGACCTTCACGACGCTGGTACCCGGCGATGTGATTGTGACGGGCACGCCGACAGGAGCAGGCGCTCGCTTCGATCCGCCGATCTGGCTGAAACCCGGCGATGTCGTAGAGATAGAGGCGGACGGCATCGGCATCCTGCGCAATACGATAGAGGACGAGGCATGACAACGCTGACAGCCGATGAGATCAGGGCTGCCGCAGAGGCGCTCGATGGCGCCGAAAAGAGCAGGAAGCAGATCGGGCTCCTCTCGCTCAAACATCCGGGCGCCACTATGGATGATGCTTATGCGATCCAGGACGCCTGGGTAAAGCAGAAGATCGCCGTCGGCCGCAGGACCATCGGCTGGAAGATCGGCCTCACGTCCAAGGCGATGCAATATGCGCTCAACATCAACATTCCAGACTCCGGCGTGTTGTTCGACGACATGCTGTTCGAAGATGGCGCGGTCATTGCCGAAGACCGTTTCATTCAACCACGCATCGAGGCCGAGATCGCCTTTGTGATGAAGGCGCCGCTCAGGGGCGGTAATGTTTCTATCTTCGACGTGCTCAATGCCACGGATTACGTGACGCCTGCGCTTGAAATCCTCGATACCCGGGTCCTACGCGTCGATCCGGAAACCAAGAAGGCGCGCACCATCGTAGATACCATTTCCGACAATGCGGCCAATGCCGGCATCGTCATCGGTGGCCGGCAGATGCGCCCCGACCAGGTAGACATGCGCTGGATGGGCGCCATCGTCTCGCGCAATGCCGAGGTCGAGGAGACCGGGCTCGGCGCCGGCGTGCTCAACCATCCCGCACGCGGCATCGCCTGGCTGGCGAACCGGCTGGCCCAATATGGCGCCGGCATCGAGGCGGGGCAGATCGTCCTGGCCGGCTCGTTCATCCGGCCGGTCGAGGCCCGGCATGGCGATACGATTTCGGCCGATTTCGGCCCTTACGGCACTATCAGCTGCTTTTTCAAGTGAGTCTCCAAATGCCCGCACCGAGGAACGAATTCAAGGCGGCGCTGAAAGAGGGCCGCAGCCAAATCGGTCTCTGGGTGGCGCTGACCAGCGCTTATACCGTCGAAATCTGCGGCGGTGCCGGTTACGACTGGCTGCTCGTCGATGCCGAACATGCGCCGAACGACATCCAGACGCTGGTCGCGCAACTTCAGGCACTGGCGAAATATCCGGTCCATCCGATCGTCCGGCCTCCGATCGGCGAAGCCTGGATGATCAAGCAGATTCTCGACATTGGCGCGCAGACGATCCTGGTGCCGATGGTCGAGACGCGGGAGCAGGCCGAGGCAATGGTTCGCGCGGTTCGCTATCCGCCGCATGGTATCCGCGGCGTTGGCGCTGCGCTGGCTCGCGCATCGGGCTTCAACCGCATTCCGGATTACCTTGAGACAGCCAATGACGAGGTCTGCCTGCTGCTGCAGATTGAAAGCCGGACCGGCCTCGCCAATCTCGACGCGATCGCCTCAACCGAAGGCGTTGACGGCGTCTTCATCGGTCCCGCCGATCTCGCCGCCGATATGGGATTCCTCGGCAAGCCGGGCGCGGTCGAGGTGCAGGCCGCCGTCGAGGGGGCGTTGAAGCGCATCCAGGGCCACGGCAAGGCGGCCGGCATCCTCACCGCGGACCAGGCACTCGCCCGACGCTATCTCGAACTCGGCGCGACATTCGTCGGCATTGGCAGCGATGTCGGATTGCTCGTCAATGCAACGACCAGGCTTGTGGCGAATTTCAAGGCGGCAGATGCTGTTCCGGCGCCTGAACCTTCGGGGCAGGTCTATTAAGGCGAGGCACGCTACTGCGAAAAAGGTGGACGCCGGAGCATCTCAGACGCGGCGGCTGGCGATTGCTCCGAAAGCGGCGGAGGCCGCAAGCAGGAGGGCGGCGAGAAGGAAAGCGCTCCACCAGCCTGCACCGTCGAAAAGAACGCCGCCTGCGAACGCTCCTGCTGCGATGGCCAACTGAATCAGCGCGACCTGGATACCGCCCGCCGCTTCCAGTTCACCGGGGACCAGCCGCGCCATCCAGGTGTTCCAGGCCACCGGGGTCGGGGTCGAGAAGAAGCCCCAGAGCACAAGAAGGATCGCGGTGACCCACGGTGAAGATCCGAAGCCGATCAGCAGGAGAGCGATCAGGGCGACCGTGCCCGGCAGGCCGATCAGCGCGACGGTCAGGTGTCGGCGCAGAACGAGACCGATCAGGAACGTTCCGGCCAACCCACCGAGCCCGACGCCCAAAAGCATCAGCGAGAGCATGTTGACGCCGACTCCGGTGACACCTTCGAGAAACGGACGCAGGTAGATCGAAAGCGCGTTCATTCCCATGAAGACGAGACCCGTCGCCGCCATTCCGATCAGGAAGGCGCGGTTGCGCAAAAGGCGCAACATCCGGCCGACCGACACGGTTTCTGTCGGGGGCATTTTCGGCAGGACTGCAAACTGCCAGACAAGGGCAAGGAGTCCGATCGGAACCGTGATCAGGAACGTGCCGCGCCAGCCGATCAATCCGCCGAGAAAGCTGCCGAGAGGAGCCGCGACAACGATGGCGAGCGCGGTGCCGCCCTGGAGCAGAGCGATGGCCTTGGGTAGGTCCGACTTCGAAGTCAGGCGCGCGAGGATGGCGGTCGACAGCGACCAGAAGCCACCGATCGCGACGCCGACAAGCGCCCGGCCCATGAGGAACACGCCGAAGTTCGGAGCAAGAGCGACAGCCAGACTGGAGAGAACCAGAACGGCGGTATAGAGTAGCACGACCGCCTTCCTGTCCATCTTCGACAGAAAGCTGTTGCCGAAGAGGCTGGCGATGACCGCGAAGACGCCCGAGACGGTGATGGCCATCCCGGCCTGTCCTTCCGATACCGACAGGTCTCGGGCGATTGGGGTCAGGAGGCTGACCGGCAAAAACTCCAATCCAACCAGAAGGAAGGTCAGGAGCGACAGACAGGTTACCGCTCCCCACGGTGTTTCCGTGGTCTCAGCCGAAGTCATCTCGCTCAATGTCAGATCAATGGCCATTCCGTGCTCTCCTGTGTGGTTGCACAATAGATAGCCAAACGGTTTTAGACGGACTAGAAGGTATAATCTGCATGTCGAGGTGAGGGAAATTCAACAATGCGGCGGGACGAGTTCACCGAGATGAGAGCTTTCCTCGAAGTTGCCAGAGAACGGAGCTTCACGCGCGCTGCCGCGAAGCTGGGCCTCACGCGCTCGGCGCTCAGTCATACGGTCAGCGCGCTGGAGGAGCGGCTGGGTATCCGGCTTCTTTCGCGCACCACCCGGGACGTGGCCCCCACGGCCGCCGGTGAACGTCTCATGGAGAGCATCCAGCCGCATTTCGAGAGCATCGCCGCCGGGATCAGCGCCATCAGCGCGCTGCGCGACAAGCCATCGGGTCACATCCGGGTCGTCTGCCCGGATGATGCGGTCGAGCTAGTGTTCCGGCCAAGGCTCTCGACATTCCTGCGGGACTTCCCCGACGTCACGGTGGAGATCATCGTCGACAATGGCTTCACCAACATCGTCGAACGGCAGTTCGATGCCGGGGTGCGGCTCGGCGAGGCCGTGGCCCGCGACATGGTGGCTGTTCGCATCGGACCGGATGTGTCGTATTCCGTCGTCGCCTCGCCGAATTACCTGGAGCGGAACGCGCCGCCGTCAATCCCACAGGATTTGACTGGCCATAATTGCGTCAACCTTCGACTTCCAACATCAGGGGGCCTTTATGCCTGGGAGTTCGAGCGCGACGGCCGTGAGTTCAGCGTGCGGGTGGAGGGCCAGCTCACCTTGAGCAACATCGCTCCGGCGATAGACGCCGCACTGGACGGCATTGGAGTAGCCTACGTGCCCACGGACCTCGTCCAGCCGTATGTTGTAGATGGACGGCTACGGCGGGTGCTACCGGAGTGGTGCCCGACGTTTCAAGGCTATCACCTCTACTATCCGAGCCGTCGAAATCCCTCGCCAGCCTTCTCGGCGTTCCTGGAGGCATTTCGGTACAGACATCGAACATAACGATATCTGGCTCCGCTCCCGCGGTTGCCACATCACCCGCTCGGCGAGCGTTCGAAGTCGAAGATGCTCTGCGTGGCGAGCGCCGCCGCGCCGCGCGCCCATGAGCTTGGCACCCAGTCCGTAAGGAGCTCGGGTCTGGAGAAGAAGAGGAATTCCTCCATCGCGGCCCGGAGCGGCGTGAGCAGCGCCTCGCCGAACTGGACGGCCTCTCCCCCCACGACGATCACTTCCGGATCGAAGAGATTGACGAGATCGGCGAGGTGCCTGCCGATACGGACGCCCGCCTCGCTCAGGATCGCCACCGCAGTCTCGTCGCCCGCCTCGACGGCGGCGACGAATTGGGCGCGGGCGACTGGCTTGCCCAGCCTGCGTTGATACTCATCCAGCATGGCGGGTTCGGCGGCATGGGCCATGAGGCAGCCGCGACGTCCGCACTCACAGAGCGCCCCATTGGGGACCGAGGTGATGTGGCCGAGCTTTCCGGCGGCGCTGTTGCTGCCATGGTAGATTTCCCCGTTCAGCACGAGCGAGCAGCCAATTCCGGTTCCGATAGCGAGTGCCGCGAAATTGCGGTGGTTGCGGCCAGCCCCGAAGAGTTTCTGCGCGATCGCGAATGCGTTGACGTCATCATCGATCCAGACCGGCACATGCACGCGCTCGGCCAGTAGCTCGGCGAATGGCAGGTTGCGCCAGCCGAATCGCGGGCTTTGGAGGCAGATCCCCTTTTTCGGATCGACCTCGCCGGGTATCGAGACTCCGATCCCCATAATATCCTTCTCATTGCGGCGGGCGTCGGCGAGCAGGCGAGGGATGGCGGTCTCGATTGCTTGGATCATACCCTCCGGCGACGTGTCCGGCACTGGGGCTTCAAGCGTCGCCAGTGGCGTGGTGGCGAGATCGGTCAGCACGCAGGCGATGTTGTCGCGATTCAGCTTGAAGCCGAGCGCGAGATGAGCCTCGTAATTAATGTCGATCGGCGTGGGGCGACGGCCATTGGTGCTTGAGACGGCATCGCGCTCGATCACCAGGCTATCGTCCATGAGTTCGGTCACGACGAAGGTCACGGCGGCCGGGCTGAGGCCGGTGACCAACGCCAGTTCCGCGCGCGAAATCGGGCCACGATTGCGCAGCAGGTTCAGGATCAGCCGCCTGTTCAGTGCGCGCGACGTGCTGGCATTGCCCCTCAAACTCAATCTCCCGCGTTTCGCATAGTTAGTTTATTTCTTAAATTAACTATTGTGCCTTAGCAGAAGTTAGGCTAGCTTTCCATCGTTGGCAATGAGGAGGAGACCGCGGAGCGAGAATTTTCCGTCCGCAGTTCTCAAGCAATCGAGAATTCAAATCAGTCCGGACGACGCATTGTCCGGGCGTGGCGAAGCTTTGTCCTGGGAGGATTTGCAATGGCTTTGAAAGACCTAACGACGTTGATATCAGGCGCCTCGGCGTCTCGCCGCCAATTCCTGATCGGCGCCGGGACCGCACTCGCTGGCATGACGCTCAGTGCGCCGGCGCTGGCGCAGAGCAAGGAACTCGCGATCATTTCGAATATCGGCAATGCCGGCCAGCGTGAGGTATTTCGGCGCATCGCGAGCGACTATGAGAAGGCGAGCGGCGTCAAGGTGACCATCAACAATATGGATCATGAGGCCCACAAGACGGCGATTCGCAGCTATCTCGTCGTGGGCGCGCCTGATATCTGCTTCTGGTTCTCCGGCAACCGCATGAAGGCCTTCGTCAAGCGCGATCTCTTCGACGACATTTCCGACCTGTTCGAACGCGAGAATTACAAGAGCGTGCTCGGTCCCGCGACCGGCGCGGTGACGGTGGACGGCAAGCAATATGGCTTGCCATTGGGTGGTCTGCTCTGGGGCATGTTCTACCGCAAGGACGTCTTCGCCGACAAGGGCTGGGCACCGCCGAAGACGATCGACGAGTTGCTTGCTCTCGGCGAGCAGGCCAAGTCATCAGGCATGATCCCGGTCAGCATGGGTACGAAGGAAATGTGGCCCGCCGCAGGCTGGTTCGATCACATGAACCTGCGCATCAACGGCCTTGAAAAGCACATCGCGCTGATGGATGGCAAGATGTCCTACACCGATCCCGCCATGCTGCCCGTCTTCGACAAATGGGCGGAACTCATCAATGCCGGCCTTTTCAGCCCCAACCACACGTCCTTCGGCTGGGAACAGGCGGCTGCGGCGCTGGCCCAGAAGAAGGCGGCGATGATGGATCTCGGTGGCTTCGTCAAATACGGCTTCCCCGAAGACCAGATAGGGAAGATCGGCTTCGCGCCATTCCCGCAGATCGTGCCCGGAATGCCACGCTACGAGGACTTCGCGCTCAATTCCATTCACGTTCCGAAGAATGCGAAGAACAAGGAAAATGCCCGCGATTTCCTGGCCTATTTCTACAAACCGGAAAATCTCTCGGCCTTCCTCGAAACGGAAAGCGCCGTGCCGCCGCGCAACGATTGCCCGCCGAGCAAGGATCCGCTCGTCAACGCCGCGGTCGAGTCGCTCAAGACGGTCGAAGGCTCCGCGCAGTATTACGATCGCGATACCGATCCTGATATGGCGCAGGAGGGTCTGAAAGGCTTCCAGGAGTTCATGGCCAAGCCCGATCGGCGTGACCAGATCCTCGAGCGTCTCGAAGGTACACGCAAGCGCATCTTCAAGGCTTGAACCACAGCCGCGACCGCTCGAACTCTCCCACGAGCCGGCCGCAGGCGGCGGGGCTGCAATTGCGGCCCTGCCTGCTTCCGATCAACCCTATGAAAGTGGATGAGATGTCCGGTCTCTGGCGACGCCATCGGTATTGGATCACGCCAACCCTATTCATCATGCCCGGCGCCCTGCTGTTCGGGATCGTCATCATTCTTGCGTCGGTCGAAACCATCTGGGTTTCCTTTTTCGACTGGGATGGTGTCGGCGCAAGGCAGTGGGTTGGACTGGCGAACTATGTCCAGCTCTTCGACGATCCGCAATTCTACGTGTCGCTCAAGAACAATCTGATCTGGCTTGCCATGTTCATGCTCGCCCCGCCGATGGGGCTGGCGCTGGCGCTGCTGCTCAACCAGCCCATCAGGGGTATGCGGGTCATGAAGTCCATGTTCTTCGTACCGCTGGTGCTGGCTTCGGTTACGGTCGGCGTGGTGTTCACCTGGGTCTATGATCCGACATTCGGCCTGCTCGCCCTGGTTTTCGGCTATTTCGGCGCGACGGCCCCGGCGCTTCTCTCTGATGAGCATTTTGTAACGTTTGCAGTGGTGTTTGCGGCGCTCTGGCCACAGGTCGCCTTCTGCCTCGTCCTTTTCCTCGCCGGCCTCAACAATCTCAGCGAAGACCTGATCGGCGCCGGCCGGGTCGATGGCGCGCGGGGCTGGCCGATGCTGTTCCATGTCGTCCTGCCGCAACTCCGCGAGGTCAGCTTCATCGCGCTGGCGGTCACGGTGATCGGGGCGCTCCGCTCCTTCGATATGGTTGCGGTGATGACATCCGGCGGGCCATTCGGGTCGTCGACCGTGCTCGCCTACCAGATGTATGAGCAATCGATCTTCTCCTACCGCTTCGGCTACGGCGCCGCGATCGCCACGGTGCTCTTCGTGATCATGGCCGCTTTCATCGCCTGGTATCTGCACACACTCCTCAAGCCGGAAAGGGAGGGCGTCTGATGTATCCGAGACCGATAGCGGAAGACGCGCCCGTCGCGCGCATCGCTTATTCCGCCATGGTCGGCCTGGTCCTCATTGCCTGGCTGGTTCCACTCGCCGCCGTGATGGTCACATCGCTGCGTTCCTTCGAGGAGGTGATGGCCGGCAATTACTGGGGCTGGCCGAAGAGCTTCAACTTCATCGAGAACTACACGGCCGTCTTTACCCAGACGGCTATGGCGCAGTATTTCCTCAACAGCCTCATCGTCACGCTGCCATCGGTGGTGGGCGTACTCGTTCTGTCGACGCTGACCGGATTCGTTTTGTCCCGCTATCGGTTCCGGGGGGCCAATGTCCTGTTCGCCCTGTTTGTCGGCGGCAATTTCCTGCCGGCGCAGATCATGATGATCCCGGTGCGTGACCTGATGGTCTCAGTCGGCCTATATGATACCTATTACGCCCTGATGGTGTTCCACATCGCTTTCCAGACCGGGTTTGCAACGCTCTTCATGCGCAATTTTATCGCGGCCCTTCCGGACGAACTGTTCCAGGCGGCGCGGGTGGAGGGCGCTTCGCCCTGGCAGACGCTCTGGCATGTCGTCGTCCCGCTGATCCGCCCTGCGCTTGCTGCACTCGCAATCCTGACCTTCACCTTCGTCTGGAACGACTATTTCTGGGCCATTGTGCTGACCCAGAGCGATGCGGTGAAGCCGGTGACCGCCGGGCTCAACAATCTCCGCGGCGAATGGGTTTCCGCCTGGAACCTCGTGGCGGCCGCGACCATCATGGTGGCGATCCCGCCGGTGGTGATGTTCTTCCTCATGCAGCGCCATTTCATTGCCGGCCTGACGGTCGGTGCCGTGAAGGGCTGAGGCGCAAATCAAGGATCAATTTCCATGCCCAGTGTCGAACTCAAGCAGATCGAGAAGCACTATGGTGGCTTCCACGCGCTCAAGGATATCAATCTCGATATTGAGGAGGGCGAGTTCGTCGTGATGGTCGGCCCGTCGGGCTGCGGCAAGTCGACCTTGCTCAAGACGATCGCCGGTCTTGAAACCGTTGGCTCCGGGCAGTTGCTCATCAAGGGGCGCGACGTGACGAAGATGGAGCCGGGTGATCGCGGCATCGCCATGGTCTTCCAATCCTACGCGCTCTACCCGCATATGACTGTCGCCGAGAACATGGGCTTTGGGCTCAGGATGGCCGGACTCCCGAGGCAAGAGATCGATGCCGCCGTCGCGCGCGCCGCGAGAATTCTGCGGCTCGAGGAGCAACTCACGAAGAAGCCGAAACAGCTTTCGGGCGGCCAGCGCCAGCGCGTCGCCATCGGCCGCGCGATCACGCGCTCGCCCGATGTCTTCCTGTTCGATGAACCGCTTTCCAATCTCGACGCGGCCTTGCGCACACAGATGCGGGTCGAGCTCTCCACGCTACATGCCGAACTCGGCTCGACCATGATCTATGTGACACATGACCAGGTCGAGGCCATGACCATGGCGAGCCGCATCGTCGTGCTCAATGGCGGCCGCATCGAGCAGGTCGGCGCGCCGCTCGCGCTGTACAACAACCCCGCCAATCTCTTCGTGGCCGGTTTCCTCGGGGCGCCGCGCATGAACTTCGTCGTTGGGAAGGTGGCCGAGGCCAGCGGCTCATCCGCCAGGATCACCTGTGCTGGCGGCCTTGACGTCGCTTTCGATGAACTCGTGGGAAAGGTGGCGGTAGGAGAATCGGTCACTGTCGGCATTCGCCCCGAAAAGCTGCGGCTGGACGATCCGGACGCCGGGATGCGGTTTCCCGCACAGGTGCGGTTGACCGAATATCTCGGCCGCGAGACGATCGTCTATGCGGATGCCGGCGAACTCGCCACCAGCGGCTCCGACAGCGGCACCGGTGCCTTCACCATCCAGATCGCCGATATCAAGCCGTATCAAAGCGGCAGCGCCGTCTCCATCGGCTTCGATGCACGCGACGCTTACCTCTTCGCCGCCGACGGCCGAACCATCACCTCTCCCAAGCCCGTCGCAAGAACCTGAACAAGGACATCATCATGAAGCGTACCCAACCAGCGCCGCTCTCGGTCTGGCGCACCCTCAATCTTGACGATTTTCTGCTCGGCGCGCCGCATTATCCTGAGCATGTCGACGAGAGCTATTGGGTGCGCGACGCCCAACGCATGGCTTCCGCCGGCTTCAATGTCGTGCGGCTCGGCGAATTCGCCTGGCACATCATGGAGCCGCGCGAGGGCCATTTCGATTTAACGCTGTTCGACAAAGCCATCGATGTGCTCGCCGCCGAAGGCATCAAGACCATCTTCTGCACGCCGACCGCCACCCCGCCGCGCTGGCTGACCGCCACCTATCCGGAAGTGCTCCGCGTCGACGAGCGGGGCAGGATGGCCTCGCATGGTTCCCGCCAGCACGCCGATACGACGAGCCCGGTCTACCGGATGCACAGCCGCCGCATCACCCAGGCCTTGGCCGATCACTACAAAACCAATCCCCATGTCATCGGCTGGCAGACCGACAACGAACTCAACACCACCGCCTCGACCTCCTATTCGGACGCGACCGAGCGCGAATTCCAGCGCTGGCTGCGCGACAAATACGAGAAAATCGATGCCTTGAACTTCGCCTGGGGCGGTCGTTTCTGGGCGCTGGCTTATGACACTTTCGACCAGGTGCCATTGCCGCGCAAGGACAATCCAGGCTTTCCGGCCCCTGCCCACGTGCAGGACTATCACCGCTTCCTGGCTCATGCGACGGCCGCCTTCCAGCATGACCAGGTCGAGATCCTGCGCCGGGCCAACCCGGACTGGTTCATCTTCCACAATCTCGGCCAGCTGGAGGACATTGATTTCCGCGGCCAGTTCGGACAGGATCTCGATTTCCTCGGCTTCGACATCTACCCGATGCTCTATGACGAGATGCGGCGAGGCGGCGGTCACCCCGTCACCCAGGCGCTGCATCTCGACATCTGCCGCGCCTATTCCGGCAACTTCATCGTGCCTGAACAGGCATCCGGCTTCGGCAGCCAGCCCGGTTTCTCGACCATGACCCCCGAGCCCGGTGAAATGCGCCGCATGGCGCTGAGTTCCGTGGCGCGGGGCGCCGACGGCCTGCTGTTCTTCCGCTGGCGTCCGGCCCATTTCGGCGCCGAAATCTATTGGATGGGGATCATCGATCACGATGATGTGCCGCGGCGCCGCTATCAGGAAGTGGTGCAGTTCGCCGGCGACATCGAAAGGATCAAGCAGGATCTGCTGGGGACGACGGTGCGCATGGACGTCGCCATCGCAGGCGCCGACTTCGACAACCAGGAAGCCTACAGGACCTATCCGATGGGCATGCCAAGCCCGCTCGAGGATGCCATGCTCCTGCACCGCCATTGCTACTTGAAGGGCATCGCCTGCGGCTTCATCCATCCGGAGGACGATCTTTCCCGGATCAAGCTGCTCTACGTGCCGCACTGGGTCATGTGGAAACCGGAATGGAACGAGCGTGTAAGAGGCTTCGTGGAGAATGGCGGAACGCTTGTGGTCGGCGCCATGACCGGCACAAGGGATGAGAACAATCACATCCCGACCGAGCTCGCGCCCGACGCAGGCCTGTCCGAGCTTTGCGGCATCCGCGTCGAGGAATTCGGTCGCGTCGCGGAGCCCGGCTCCGACGGGCTGTTCGGCCTGCACGGAACCGAATTCGGCTTCCATAATCCGGCAGAGCGCCTGCCTGCGAGTTCTTCCGAGCGGCGCTATCGCTTCACGCTCGGCAATCGTGAGCACGATGCCGCCCATCTCTACGAACTTCTCGATGTCGACGCGGATGTCGAACTGCTCGGACGCTGGAGCAACCGCTTCGCGAGTGGCCGCGCCGCGATCACCAGCCGCAAGGCCGGAAAGGGCAGGGCGGTTTATGTCGGAACCTACCTGACTGAATCGCTGGTCGAAGGTCTGGCCGACCAGATCTTCGCATCCTGCGGCGTCGAGCCCCTTAGCGCCGACCTTCCTCGCGGTGTCGAGGTAACACTCCGCGAGGCCGCGGACCGGAAGCTGCTATTCGTGCTCAATACCACGGATGAGCCCGTCGAACTTTCAGCGCTGCCACAAGGCATCGATCTGCTCGCGGGAAAGAACATCGACCGCTCCACATCGCTCGGTCCACATGGTTGCGTCGTCATTCGCTTCTAATTCTCCCGCCACGTCAGGAGCCATTGGTTGAACCCGGCGGCGATGCCCAAGGGCATCGGACCGTCGATCTCGTAGGCTCCGACAACCGGACTGATGTGCGGGCAAAGCATGATGAGTTGGCCCTCATGCAATTCCCGTTCGATCAGCGACGGGCTTGCCTGGCCAATGCCGAGGCCTGTCATGCAGGCGTCGATGGAGGCTTCATCCGTGTCGAAAGTGATACTGCCGCCGCGCGGCTGGAATGGGATATCCGCAGCAGCGCACCAGCGCCGCCAGGACCATGCATCCGCAGTGTCGAGCAAAATCGGCAGGTCGAGCAGTGCCTCGGGTTTCACCGATTTCGCTGCCCTGCCGATGAGAAGCGGGGAGCAGACCGCCACCGTCCTGTCAAGGAGGAAGGCGGATGGAAACCGCGCTTCGTCGGAGCCTCGGCTGTAAGTGATCGTGATATCGGGAACGTCGCTTGCGCCGAGTGCGAGCGACTGGATGTTGAGGTCGACCTCCGAATTATCCTGGAGATAAGAGCCAAGTCTGGGAATTAGCCATCGCCGGGCAATGGTGATCGGAGCCTGGACGACCATGCGCACTCGATCCGGCAGGAGCGCGCGGGTGCCGTTATCGATCATGGCCAGAGCTGCATTGACATGGGTCAGATACTGCCGGCCGGCATCGGTGAGAGAAATCGCATTGTGTTTGCGATGGAAGAGCTGGACCCCAAGCGCGTCCTCCAGCGACTTGATTTGTCGGCTGATGGCTCCTGGCGTCAGATGCACTTCCCGCGCCGCCAGCGTGAGGCTGCCGGTGCGTGCTGCAATCGCGAATGCCGGCAGGGTGGCCAAGGGAGGCAATTTGGGTCGACTGGATTGAGAATTTCTCATGCGGGCGTGAGAATCTTTCGATTGCAAATAAGTTGACCCTATTTATCCACAATCCTTCAAGCCGACAAGAATGATCCAAGAAGTCTCACATTGAAGACTAAAATCCGAAACTCGTCCGACCGCAGCGCGATGGCCTTCATGCTGGCGAGCAGCATGCGTTTCTCGCAACCGCATGTGCAGGGTCACTGTCCATGCTGAACCAAATATAGGGAGAGAACCATGTCTTTTGATTTTGCGCTATTGAGCAGGCGCATTGTGCTGTCCGGCATGCTGGTCGCTTGCGCAGCCGGCATCGCTCTGCCGGCATTCGCCGATGACGCCGCGGTAAAGGTGACCGACGACCGCGGCGTCGAAGTCCAGGTTCCGGCGCAGCCGAAGCGGATCGCCTCGATCTCGTATTTCGCCGACGATGTCGCCCTCGCACTCGGCATCAAGCCGGTCGCCAGCACCTACATGGTCGACGGCCGGCCGCCCGAGTTCCTGCTCGGCCTGACCAAGGACATGGTGCAGATCGGCCAGCGCGCCAAGCCGAACCTCGAACTGCTCTCGGAAGCCAAGCCGGACCTGATCGTCGCGATCCGCCGCTACACGGTCGGCAACGCGCCGCAGCTCGAGAAGATCGCGCCCTACGTCGCCTGGAACATGGAACTCCTCGACGGCAGCGACAAGGAGATCGAGGCGCTGTCGAAAATCCTCGGCAAGCCCGAACGCGGCATCGAGTTGAACAAGGAGTTCCGCGCCCACCTGGCCGAAATCGCGGCCAAGGCTCCGAAGGACGTCCATCCCCGCTACGCCATCATGTGGGGTGGCGAAGTGCCGTTCGCCTTCCACGACGAGAACACCTCCGCTTCGATCGTCAACGCCATCGGCGGCGAGAACATCGCGGGAGCCATGACCCCGGGCGGCGAGTTCGGCATCGACCTCAGCCTGGAGACGATGCTCGAAAAGGATCCCGAGGTTCTTTTCATCTACGATTACGGCCCGGACCGGCCGCACGAGAACAACCCGATCTGGAGTCAGCTGACAGCGGTCAAGAATAACCGGGTCTTCTATGTCGGCGACCAGTGGGTCGAGACCAACGGTCCGATCGCCCGCGAAATCGTGTTGCGCGAAGCCGCCCATTACCTCTATCCCGATGTCTTCCCCAAGGTGGACGTTCGGGCCGAAGCAGCAAAGCTCATTCCGGCCGAGGTCCAGCAGTAGAGCCTTTCATTGTCAAATGGAAACGTTCTGCCGGAGCAGGTTTTCGTCAGGACCAAGGCGGCGGGCGAGCGTCGTACCCTTAGGTACGGCCGAGCCCGATGCCGCAGGGACTGCCGGAAAGATGCTCCGGCAGAACGTTTCCATTTGACAATGAAAGGCTCTACGAGTTGACCGCGACGATGGACGCACGGAAATCCTCGATAGCCATCGGCCTCATTGTCGTCGCGACACTGTTGATCATCGTCGCCGGGCTGTCGCCCGGCGCGAAAACCCTGTCGATCGACGCTGTCCTCCGGGCGCTCATTGCCCCCGACGGCAAGATCGAGTCGATATTGGTCTGGACGCTCAGGTTGCCGAGAAGCCTTGCCGCGGCAACCGCAGGCGCTGGGCTCGCCGTCTCCGGCTACATCCTCCAGTCGCTGACACGGAATCCGCTCGCCGATCCCGGCATTACGGGCGTTACCGCCGGCGCGGTCGCCCCGATCGTCACCTGCTTCGTTTTCTTTCCATGGGTTTCCGGGCACCTCTATCCGTTTGTCGGGCTGGCAGGGGGACTTGCGGCGGCGACCGTGACCTTCTGGGTCGCACGCGGTGGCACGGGCCAACCGCTGCACCTGGCGCTTGGCGGTATCAGCATCTCGCTGTTTCTCGGGGCTATCACCATCTACGTCCTGTTGCTCGCTGGACCGCAGTCGACTGCTCTGCTGTTTTGGATATCGGGGGGCTTTGCGGGGCGGAGCTGGTCGCAGCTGCTTCAAATGCTGCCATGGGTGACCCTCGGCGTTGCGGGGGCACTCGGACTCCACAGAGTGATTTCGATGTTCTCACTCAGCGATCACGCGGCGGCGGGGATGGGCGTGCAGCTCAATCTATGGAAGCCAATGCTCCTCCTGCTCGCCATCTGCCCGGTGGCGGGCGTTGCCCCCGTCGCGGGCCCCGTCGCGTTTGTCGGATTGGCGGCTCCTCATATCGCGCGGTTGTTGCGGCCCCGTGGCACCGCGTTGGAGGTCGGACTGAGCGCCGCCATCGGTTCGCTGATCGTGACCTCGGCCGACCTGATCGCACGCACGATAGCCATCCCTAAGGAGCTTCCAGTCGGTATCATCACCGCGCTTCTCGGAGGACCGATCTTCGTCTATCTCATCCAGCGTGGCCGTTTGGATTTCAGGAGCGAGGGGGCATGACGGCCAAGATCGCGACACTCGGCCAGCCAAGTCCCTGGGTGCTGCCAGCGGCGCTGGTGCTCGTGTTCATTTCATTCCTGGCTGCCGTCTTCCTCGGCATCGTCGATATACCCGCGCGCGATGTCCTGTCGGCGCTCACGGGGAGCGGCTCGCCGGAAGCCCGCTCGATTATTCTCGACATTAGATTGCCGCGGATCGTAACAGGCATCCTCGCGGGCGTGCAGTTCGCGCTGGCGGGCCTGCTGCTCCAGACCATCACCCGGAACCCGCTGGCCGATCCTTCCCTGATGGGCGTCTCCCAGGGGGCCACCTTGACGGTGACGATATTCCTCCTGTTCACGGTCTATCTCGCCAATCCCGACTCCCATTCCGTCAACGAGTTGCCCATCGCGTGGCTGCCGCCGGCCGGAATGGCGGGCGGGATGATCGCGGGCGGCGTCATCTATCTGCTCGCTTTCCGCCTCGACCTCAGTCCACTCAGAATAACGCTCTGCGGCATCGCCATCGGAGCCGTCATGCACGCCCTCGCCATCGGCCTCATCGCCGGCTGGGGCTCGGCGCGGATCGAGATCATCCTCGAATGGATGTCCGGCAGCCTCTATGCCCGAACCTGGGATCACGCGCTCTTCCTGCTGCCGTTCACAGTCGCCGGGTTGGCTTTGCTCCCGCTGATCTACCGTCCGCTCGTCCTCCTCCGCTTCGACGCTGCTGCGGCGCGCTCCTTCGGCCTCTCCTATCGGCGGCAGTTTTCTCTGGTGCTGCTCGTGTCCTGCGCGCTCGCGGCCAGTGCCGTCGGCGCGGTCGGGCCGATCGTGTTCGTCGGCCTTGTCGTGCCGCACCTGGCCCGGTTTGTTGCCGGTCGACATTTTCCGTTGGTCCTCCCGCTCACCATCGTCCTCGGCGCGGTCGTCGTCACCGCAGGCGACCTGGTTGGCCGGCTTGCCGGAGGTGCGGAGGAAGTGCCGATCGGTGTCGTCACCGCGCTCATGGGTGTACCCGTCATGCTCGCGCTTCTGCGCAAGGTTCCCTGAGGTCGTCCATGCCACTCTCGTGCTCGCAATTGTCGGTGAATTACGGTCGCAGAAGGGCGCTGGCCAATTTCTCCCTCGCCATGCGGAAGGGGGAAATCCGCGCACTCATCGGTCCGAACGGATCGGGAAAGAGCACTGCGCTTCAAGCCCTGGCCGGCCTGATCAAGCCATCGGAGGGACGTGCCGACATCGAGGGCGTTTCCGTTGCGTCCATGTCGCGGAAGACCATCGCGAAGAAGCTTGCCTTTCTGCCGCAACAGCCAGCCGCCCCGGACGAGATGACAATCGCGCAGCTCGTCAGGCAGGGCCGCTTTCCTCATGTCGGACTGTTCCGTTCCTATGATCGCAAGGACGAGGAGGCGATCGAATGGGCGCTGGAAAGCACGGGACTGACTGGCCTGGCCAACAGGACGCTTCAGGAACTCTCCGGTGGCGAACGTCAGCGCGCCTGGATATCGGCCGCCCTGGCACAGGAAGCAGGCATTCTTCTGCTCGACGAGCCGACCTCGTTTCTCGACATCGGCTACCAGGTCGAAGTTCTCGATCTCATCCACCGCCTCAGCCGGGAACGCGGCGTGACCGTCATCATGGCGATCCACGACATCAATCAGGCGATCGCCGTCAGTGATCGCATCTCTTTGCTGGAGAAGGGCGAACTGCGCTTCGACGGCGAGCCGAAGGCGCTCGCCGAGAGCGGCCTGATCGAACAGATCTTCCGGGTGAAGGGACAGTTCGTCGAGGTTGCCCCGGGAAAGCCGCCGCATTTCGATGTCGAGCTTACGAAGCTGCCCCCGTCGAACTCTTGACGAGCCGGAAGACGATCTTGGTCTGGGTATAGTAGTCGAGCGCGTCGGCGAAATCCGGCGTCCAGCCGTCTTCGATGAAGGGGATGAAGCCATCATATTCCAGCTTGCGGCCGGAAACCTCGAAGCCCGCCTTGGAGAACGCCCGGCCATAATCGGAAATCGAGCGATCCTGGACGACGGTATTGGTGCGCTGGGCAACGAGGTCCCGCCACTTCGGCCAAAGCGGATTGTCCGTGTGGCAGCCGGTCACCGCATAATAGACCCCGCCGGGCTTCAGCGCCTTGAAGATATCCGCCGCATGGGCGTCGATATCCTCGACGAGATAGATCACCTCATGGCTGATCGCCAGGTCGAACACCTCGGCCCAGCCTTCGAGCGTTCCGCCCACCGCATGCTGGACCGGAATATTGCCCTTGAACGCCTCGGCCTTGGCGACGGACTGCGCCGCGATGTCAATGCCGAGCGCCTTGCGGAACGGCCGGAGCGCGTAGAGGTGCCTGAGCAGCCCACCCTGATTGCAGCCGAAGTCCAGCACGCTTTTTTGAGATAGATCGCGCTCGACCATAAGGTCGATCAGATGCCGCCAAATCGGGGCGTGGCCGTCCGACATGCGGTCTTCCGCATCCGGATCGACATACCATGTGGTGATGGTGTTTGTGTCCTGACCCATCAGTTCCCCCAAGTGATTCACTGAGTCAGCTTCATAGGACGCGGAGCGTTATGCGAACAGCCCAAAAGCCGGGACATGGCATAGGGAGAGGGCTGCGTGCTGCGGGAACCCGCTCTGGGAATGCGACAAAATGTCCATCCATTGTGAAATTCTCGCCTTACTCTTTCGTTAGACGAGGGCTGGGTGCGAGGCTATGTCTCGGGATAACAACAAATTCCGCAGAACTTGAGTATGCTCCATCCGCTCTTAATGTTGTAATCGCGAGCCATGGTGACGTGTTGCCAAGGAAGACACTATTTACGCTGTATATTATGTTTCATTCGCGAGATCAGGCGCGTGATATACCTATAAATATGGCAAACATGTGAATTTGTGCTCGCAAATTTCGAATAAATTTCGAATTTTCTCGATTTTTACGTTATTTTTTTTGGAACTTTATCACCTGAGTGCTGTTTTCGACCCGTCGGCGGCTCATGCCAGCTGTCGGCGCGTCTAAAACCGTAGCACTAAAAGGAGACTTGAATGGCTATCCTAGACGAACTTCTGGGCATCGGTGGCTCGGACACCGCTGTGAATGGCGGGGTGAGCAACAGCGCCTCGGTCGATTTCGACCCGGCTGTGGGCCTTTCCGCTGATAAGATCCTGGATCTTGGCGTGTCGGATGACAGCGGCTCCGGCCTGAATCTGACCGGCGTCGAAGGCTTGGCTCTCGGCGTTCAGGCACCGCTTCATATCGATTCCGGTACGAACGCGGATGGAGGTCTCCTGGGCGGCCTTCTCTAAGCCGGACTGGCAGACGATGGACGACGGGGCACCGCCCCGTCGTCTTTCCCGTCCAATGGGGGAGCGAGAATGCAAGAGCCCAACGAGATGAAGGCCGCGCTCAGGGCGCTCATGCCACAATTCGTTGTGGCAGGCCTGTTCAGCGGGTTGATCAACCTGCTCTATTTGAGTTCGCCGCTCTATCTCATGCAAATCTACAATCGGGTGTTGGAGAGCGAGAACGTCACCACGCTCTTGCTGCTCACGGTCGTTCTGTTGCTCGCGCTCGTCACCATGGGCGGGCTCGATGCGATGCGCTCGCAACTCCTTATCCGCACCGGCGTGCTGCTCGATGGCGCCATTGGGCAGCGGGTGTTCCGCGCACTGGTCCGCAAATCGTCGGTCGAAGGCTTTTCCAAGGGCACCCAGCAGATGCGGCAACTCGATCAGTTCCGCACTTTCATCACTGGGCCGGGCATCTATTTCGCCTTCGACCTGCCGTGGATCCCGCTCTACCTTCTGCTTCTATTTTTCATTCATCCTATTCTCGGGACACTCGCGGCAGCGGGCGCGATCGGTCTCTTCGGCCTGGCCTTGCTCAACGAGCGGCTTACCCGGGCCTCGCTCCAGACCGCCGAATCCGCCGCAAACGGTTCGTACGGCTTTACGGAGAATATCCTGCGCCATGCCGATGTGGTCGAGGCGATGGGGATGCAGCCGGCGATCGAGGTGCACTGGAACGGCAGCCGCGACCGGATGCTCGCCTCGCAGGCCTTCGCCAGTGATCGCAATGCCGTCATCAGTTCGACCATTCGTTTCGCGCGACTTTTCCTGCAAGCGCTGATGCTGGGCAGCGGCGCGTGGCTGGTCATCGATGGCGCGATCCAGCCGGCGACGATCTTCGCCTCCTCTATCATCATGGGCCGCGCCCTGGTGCCGGTCGAACAGGGGGTGGCCGCCTGGAAACAGTTCTCAGAGGCACGACTCGGCTATAACGAGGTCAGTCGCCTGCTGGCCGAACAGCGCGAGAGCAATGTCCACACGATCGTGCCGAAGCGCGGCAATGCGCTCAGGGCCGAGGACCTGACCTATCGTTTTCCAGGCGCCACCGCGCCGGCGGTCAAAGGCATTTCCTTCGCGCTCGATGGTGGCAAGGCGCTCGGCATTGTGGGTCCGAGCGGGTCGGGCAAGAGCACGCTCGCGCGACTGCTCGCCGGCGCGACGCGCGCCGAGAGCGGCAAGCTGACTTATGGCGGTATCGAATACAATAAATGGGACCACATCGCCTTCGGCGCCCAGACTGGTTACCTGCCGCAGGATGTCGGGCTTTTCGCCGGAACGGTCAGGGAGAACATCGCGCGCTTCGGTGATGTCGATGTTGCCAAGATCATCGGCGCGGCGCGGGTGGCCGGCATTCACGACATGATCATGGCATTGCCGCAGCAATACGATACCGCGCTCGGGCCCGAAGGCGTCGGCTTGTCAGGCGGCCAACGCCAGCGGCTTGGTCTGGCTCGCGCACTTCTGGGCGCGCCGTCGCTGCTGGTACTCGACGAGCCCAACGCCAATCTCGACAAGGCCGGCGAAGAAGGACTGCGCGGCGCGCTTCTGGCGCTGAAGGAGCACGGTTCGACAATCGTCGTGGTGACACACCGCCAATCGGTGCTCGCCGCCATGGACCTCCTGATGTTCATGCGGAATGGGCGGATCGAGTCCTATGGACCGCCCGACGAGGTCTACGCTCATATCCAGTCCGCGACCGCAAACGAAATGAAGGCGAGCGCGTCATGAAATCCAACACCAGGCAAATCACGCGGACACGCGAAACCTATGCCAATCCGTGGCGGCCCGCGCGCATCGGTTTTGGAGTCATCGCCGGCTTCGCGCTGCTGCTTGGGACATGGGGTGTCGCCGCGCCGCTTTCGGGCGCCGTCATCGCCAACGGTTCGCTGCAGGTCGAGGGCCGCCGGCAGCATGTGCAGCATCCCTATGGCGGCGTGGTGCGCAAGATCTTGGTACGCGAGGCACAACGGGTGAGGCGAGGCGATGTGCTGATCACACTCTCCGACACCCAGCCACGTGCGAAGTACGATGTACTTAAACAGAACCAGTTGGCGCTGCTCGCCGAGAAGGCACGGCTGATCGCAGAGCGCGACCTGAGAGACAAGCCCGATTTCGCAGCTCTCATGCCGAGAGAACCAGATCTCGCGGCCGCGGCGGAATTCATCCGCAATGAAGAATCGGTGCTGGCATCGAGAACCCAGCAATATGCCGCGCGCATTGACGTTGCGCGCCAGCAGATCATCCAGCTTCAGGAGGAATCAGGTGGCATCAGATCGCAGATCGAGGGGCTGACGCGACAGGCCGGACTTCTTGCCGAGGAAATGGTCGGCTTGCGAAAACTCGCGAAGTCGAAGATCGCCTCACGCAATCAGGTCATGGCACTGGAAAGCCGCCAAAGCGAGGCCGCGGCGGCGATCGCCTCACGCCGTGCGCAACTGGCTTCGGCTTCGGCGAAGATCAGCGAGGCAAAACTTCGAATCACCGAACTCGAACGCGAAAGGATCGCCGAAGCCACAGCCTCGTTGCAGGGCGTCGACGCCAAGCTCGCCGAGCTTGGTCCCAATTTGGAAACCGCCGCCGATGTTCTGGCTCGCAGTCAAATCCGGGCGCCAGCGACAGGCACGGTTGTCGGACTCAAGATCTACACCGAGGGCGGCGTGGTCGAGGCGGGTGCCTCGCTACTGGAAATCGTGCCGAGCGACAGCCCGCTTTTCGTCGAAGCCAAACTCAGGCTCTCCGATATCAGTGACGTCCGGTCCGGCCAGGTCGCCGATATCAGGCTGAGCGGCGTGCCACGCGACATTCGCCCGAAGATAGCGGGTAGCGTGCGCAGTATTTCGGCCGATAGCCTGGCCGACCAGACGACCGGCGCAGGCTATTACGCCCTGCAGATTGCACTCGATCGAAAGGACATCGAGAGGGCCAGTATAGCGCTGCAACCGGGCATGCCGGTGCAGGCGATCATCGAAACCCAGCCGCGGACATTGGCGGAATATCTTGCCGGCCCCCTGATCGACGAGGTGACCGGCGCATTCCGCGAGAGATGAGGTGAAACCATGAAGCAGCCAGCCAGAAACAGAGAAACCGGCCAGCGGCTGACGCGGGACGATCTTGCCCCCGGCGCGGGCATCGGCCGGACGGCCGAGATCGGCGCGCTGGCGACGGCCGCGAGCGCCATGGCACTCGGTACGCTGAACGCCATGGAGCGGCAGGCGACCCTGGTGGATCACCCGTCGGCCGCGACGCAGCCGCGCGCTGACGGGGCCGTTTCGAAGAGCGACGCCCAAACGGATGGTGTGGAAACCTTGGCCCGCCACGGCATGCCGGCGCTCTCGAGCGATCAGATCCAGCTTCCGAATGGCGCACCACCATCGGGCCAGGCCGCCTCGACGAATCTGGTCATGGATCCGTCGGCGCTGACCGCGCGCATCGCCGAGCAGATAGCGTCGAGCGTGAGCCATGTGCTGGATACGGCTGCCGGCAACCGCGCAACGGCGGACACCCTGGCTCGCGACATTGTCGGGCAGTCCCTGGAGATCGCCCATGATATCCACGACCAGATCGTGGCACGAGAACCTCTCGCGGTGCTCGCTGATCTCGTGCCCGGCGCCGCCGGCATCACTGCCGGGATTGATGGCCTGGCGGAAGGCATCATCCGGAGCGTCGATGCCCTGCTCAGCGACGGCGGCGTCGTCGACCTGTTGACGGGCGCGGCGCCCATCGTCGATGCGGACAAGATCCTCGGCGATATCGTAGCCGAGTTGCACGGATTGAAGCTGCCGATCGATGTGGCGTCGCTCGCGAGCGGTCCGATCGATGCTGTCGAAGCGATCCCGGAATCGTTGCTGGGTGGCGAAGATCACGGCCGAAACCCACTTGCCGACCTTTTCTATGACGACGGCGGCGCCGATATCGCCAAATCGGTGATCGGTGACGCGGCGGGCATTGTCTCCGATTTCGTGTCGCAGACACTCAAGATCGGCTTCCTCGCCCAACCCTTGGACCTCGGCGAGGAACTCGGAGGCCTGATGCAAGGATCCAACGCGTTGCATCTGGTCTGAGCTGCCGCCGCGCCGTTGCACAAGACCGCCATTTGGCGATCAGGCCTCCGCTTTGTGGCAAACCATTTCGATGTTGTGCCCATCCGGACCAATGACGAAAGCTGCATAGTAGTTCGCGTGGTAGTGGGGGCGCAGACCGGGCGCACCATTGTCTTTGCCGCCCGCCGCAAGAGCCGCGCGATGGAAAGCATCGACCTGCCGGCGATTTTCGGCCTTGAACGCCAGGTGAAGGTGCGCCGGCTTCTCCTCTGTTTCGTACAGGCACAACGAAGCCTGACCCTGTGCGCTAAGCTCAACGCCGTAGGTGGGAGGCCCCTCCGAGACGACTGCGACGCCCAGCGGTTCGAGCGCCTTGAGGAAGAACGCTTTGCTTGCGGAATAGTCGCTGACTCCGAATTTGACGTGGTCGAACATGAGTTCTCCTGAAATGTGCGGTCGGAAGCGCGATGAAGATTTGTGTCAAATAAAGGCAAAAGGATGCTCACCGGCCGGCGGTGAATCTCAGCCGCGATAGTGCCCGCGGTACACGTGATCGCGCCGCTCCTCGTCGAGCCTATCGCGCAGCATGCTCCAGGGCAGCAGCATATTGGGCGCATGCTTGAGAAGCCCGTGAAAAGGTATCTGCTTCGGCGGGGAATAAGGGATCGGCAGTTCGCCGGCAGGCCTGCCGGAGGCCCAGGCCGCGATTTCCCGGCCAAGCGCCGTCGTCAGCGCGATGCCGCGGCCATTGCAGGCAATGGCTGCGAGCAGGCCGGGGCCGAGATCGACCAGATGAGGCAGGAAATCGGGCTCGACGGCGGCCATGCCCGACCAGGCGTAGGCGATCGGGGGGATATCGTCGAGTTCCAGCATCGCGGCCAGACGCCGATGGATGGTGCGCGGCACGCGCGTCTCGGCACCCGGACCGAAGACATGCATGCCGCCTGTGATGAGGCGGTTGTCGGCATCGAAGCGGAAGGTGAAGAGATTGCGGCGGGTATCGGAGACGGGCTGGTTGCCGGGCAGTAGGCGCTTCCTGACCCCGCGCGGCAAGGGTTCGGTGGCGATCTGGAAGACACGGAGCGGGAAATAGGTCCGGGCAAGTCCGGGCTGCAAATTGCCGCCGTAGGCATTGGTGGCGATGAAGACCTTGCCGGCGCGAACGGTGCCCGTGGCCGTCGTCAGGCTATAGCCGTCGCCGGTGCGGGATATCGCGGTCACCGGACTGTGTTCGAAGATGCGCGCGCCGGTTGCTTCGGCGGCATCCGCCAGACCGCGCGCATAGGCGACGGGGTCGAGCAGGCCGCCCGAACGGTCCGTCCAGCTTCCTACATAGCCCTTCGCACCAGTGACGCTCTCGGTTTCCGCCCTGTCTAAGACGAAGGCCGGACGGCCTCGGCTCGCCCACTGGGCGGCGCGCGATCTAATCTTGGCCAAGGCGACGGCGGAATGGGCCGGCTGGATCCAGCCGCTCTGGTCTGCCTGGCAGTCTATGCCGTGACGGCGGACGAGTTCGAAGACGAGATCGGCGCTGCTGCCGGCGAAGCGGATCAGCCGCTCGCCGTGCTCGGTGCCGAGCTCGGCGATGATGTCGTCCGGGTCCATCCTGGCGAAGTTCGGCACCACGAAGCCGGCATTGCGGCCCGTCGCCCCCCAGGCGATGATTTCGGCCTCGAGCAACACGACCGAGAGACCTTTCGCGGCTGCATGCAGCGCGGTCGACAGGCCGGCGAAGCCGCCGCCGATGATGGCGAGATCGGCATCGATTGTTTCTGCGAGCGGTGGGCGTTCGCGGTGGTCCCCACCGATCGCGTGCCAGAGCGAAATCGCGGTCATGAGGATGGACCAGCGGTCTCGGCGGCGGGCTTCGGGGCAGGGCGGCGGCGCTCCACGAGATTGCCGAACAGGCCGTTCGGTCTGATCAGAAGGATGACGCAGAGCATCACGCCGATCGCGACGATCTGCAGTGCCGCGGCGCGGGCCTGCTGGTCGGCAGGCGCCAGCCAGCTGACGAGCGCACCCGATCCGGCCCAGATCGCCCAGACCAGGACCGATCCGATCACGGCGCCGCGATTGCTGCCGGATCCACCGACGATCAGCATGACCCAGACCTGGAAGGTCAGCATGGGTGTATAATTGTCCGGCGCGATGAAGCCGATGAAATGAGCCTGGACGGCGCCGGCGAGGCCCATCAGCGCGCCGCCGACGGCGAAGGCCTGGACGCGGTAGAAGCGGGCGCTCTTGCCGAGCGAGATCGCCGCCCGCTCGTCCTCGCGCAGTGCCTTGAGGACCCGGCCCCACGGACTGCGGGCAAGGTGCTGCAAGGCAAGGTATGCGACCAGCGTCACCGCCGAGACCACCGCGAGGTTGGAGAGGTTGAAATAGACCGGTGTCTCGGCGAGCGTGGCGAAGGGCCTCGGAATGAAACCCACCCCGAAGGCGCCACCGGTGACGCTCTGCGCGTTCAGCGCCACGAGCTGGACGACGACCGCGACGCCGAAGGTGGTGATCGCGAGATAGTCCGATTTCAGCCTAAGCGTCGCGAAACCGGTGATCGCCGCGGCGATGCCGGCCACCAGCATCGCCCCCAGCCAGCCCGCGAGGATCGGCAGATCGAAGCCGCCGAGCCGGGCGGGATCGTCCGGCGTGGTCATCAGTGCAGATGTATAGGCGCCGATCGCGACGAAGCCGGCGACCCCGACATTGAAGAGACCGGTGAGCCCCCATTGCAGGTTCAGCCCTAAGCTGATCAGGGCGAAGACCAGCGCCGTGGTGAGGAAGAAGGCGATATATCCGAGAAGATCGATCATCGTTCCCTCACTCCGAAAATCCCGATCGGCCGCACGAAGAGCACTCCCATCAGGATGATGAAGGAGATGGCGGCACGCCATTCGGCGCCGATCAACTGCACGGCGGCAGCTTCGGCGAGACCAATGATCAACCCGCCGAGGACGGCGCCGGTGACCGAACCGATCCCGCCGAGAATGGCCGCAGCGAACATGGGCAGCAGCATGTCGAAGCCCATCAGCGGCCGGACCTGCACCAGGATGCCGATCATGACGCCGGCGACGCAGGCGAGTGCACCGCCGAGCAGCCATGTGACCCGGACGACCCTGTTGACATCGATGCCGACGACCCGGGCGAGTGCCATGTTCTGGTTGACAGCCCGCATGGACCGTCCCGTCTGGGTGTGCGTCATCAGCAGGTGGGTCGCGGCGACGAGTCCGGCGGTGACGATGAGGAGCGCGATCTGGTCGGGTGTGACGCGGATGCCGAATCCAACCGGCATCGCCATCTGGATCGCCTTGCTGAAATAAGCCGGCCGCGAGGTAAACACGAATTCGAGCAGGCTGCGTAGCGCCATCGACGCGCCGAAGCTCGCCATGACGACGATGATCGCCTGTCCGCGCGCCCTGAGGCGGGCGAACAGCACGATGTCGAGCGCCAACGCCAGCAGCCCGGTGAGCACCGCGCCGACGACGACGGCGACGATCAGAGGCCATCCGAAAGAGAGGGAACCGATCGGCGCGAACTTGCCGAACATTGCACCGATGGCGCTGACGACGGCCAGCGTCGCATAGGTGCCCCAGGCCATGAAATCGCCATGGGCGAAGTTCGAGAAGCGCAGGATGGAGTAGGTGAGCGTGACGCCGATGGCACCGAGGCCGATCATCGAGCCCGTCAACAGGCCGTCGACAATGAATTGCAGGTTCATGGCTGACCTCCCGATGACTGGTGGGCGCGCTGGCCGAGATAGAGTTCGGCGACGACGGGATCGTTCCAGAGTTCCGCGGCGACGCCCTCGTGTGCTTGTCTGCCTTCTACAAGTACATACGCGCGGTCGCCGATGGCGAGCGCCGCCTTCGCATTCTGCTCTACGAGGAGGATGGTCATGCCCGCGCGGCGAATGTCACTCAGCATCGCGAAGACCATGGACACGAGCTTTGGCGACAGGCCGGCCGAGGGTTCGTCCAGCACGAGCAGCTTCGGCTCGACAATCAGGGCACGGGCCACGGCGAGCATCTGCCGCTGGCCGCCAGAGAGATTGCCGGCGTTGGCGCGGCGGAAGTTCCTCAGGTCGGCAAAGGTATCGTACATGCGTTCGATACGCCGGGCGGCGACCTTGGGCTTGAGAATGCCGCCGGCAGTGCGGAGATTGTCCTCGACGCTCATCAACGGAAAGATGTTCTCGGTCTGCGGCACGAAGGCGAGGCCCCGGCGCACCATCTGATGGGCAGGCAGCGTGGTGATATCGTCGCCATCGAGAAGGACGGTGCCGCCAGCGACCGGAACGAGGCCGGCGATCGCCTTGATGAGACTCGACTTGCCGGCGCCGTTGGGGCCGAGCACGACGACGATCTCGCCGCGATCGACACGGATCGACGCGCCGCGCACGATTGGCACGCCCGGTTCGTAGCCGGCGACCAGATTGGAAACATCGAGTACGGAACTCGTCACGCCGCACCTCCGAGATAGGCTTCGATGACGCGGGGGTCGCGGGCGACCTCGCTTCCCGTCCCCTCGGAGATCAATTGCCCGCTCGCCATGACCAGGACGCGGTGGCAGAGGCGGGTGACCATGTCAATATTGTGCTCGATGAGAAGAAAGGTGACGCCCCGCGCATTGATCTCGTGAATGCGGTCGATGATCACTTCGAGCAGCGTGGCGTTGACGCCCGCCGCCGGCTCGTCGAGAAGAATGATCGCCGGATCGGCCATCATCACGCGCGCCAGTTCAAGGAGTTTTCGCTGCCCGCCGGAGAGCACGCGCGCCGGCTCATCGGCCAGACGTGACAGCAGCACCAGGTCGAGCAGTTCCATTGCCTTTTTCTCGGCTGCGCGCTCTTCGGCGGCGACGCGGAAGGGGTTGAGGAAATTGGCAAGCAGCTTTTCTCCGCTCTGGTTCTGCGCGGCGAGCATGACATTCTCCACGAGGCTCAGATTGGCGAGCGGCCGTGGGATCTGGAAAGTCCGTCCGAGGCCGCGGCCGATGCGACGGTGCGGCATCTCGCGCGAAACGTCGACACCGTTGAGCACTATGCGGCCCGACGTCGGCGGCAGGCTGCCGGCGAGCAGGTCGAACATCGTGGTCTTGCCGGCACCGTTCGGGCCGATCAGGCCCAGGATTTCGCCCCGGCGGACGTCGAAGCTGACGTCGTTGACCGCATGAAGGCCGCCGAAACGTCGGATGACGTTCCTTGCACTCAGCACGGTGGAACCTTGCGGCTCCGCCTTTGTCGCTTCCCCTGACCTCATCGAACCCTCTGGCAGAAGCGTTCGTCGCTTCGCGATTTTTGATTTGTGATCACACTTGCCTTGATCACAATATTAAGCTTAAAATAATTGGCAAGGGAAAAATCGTGAGGGATCCGGGACGCGATGCGAGCGGCTATAGCTGACAAAAGCAACGACCTCTCTGCCGCGCAATTGATGCCGGTAGGGCGCGAGACCGTGCAAGACCGCGTCTATTCCGAGCTGCGGCGCGCGCTGATCGGCGGGATGTTCGAACCGAGTCAGGTGCTGACGATCCGAGGTCTCGCGGATGCGCTCGCCACCAGCACCATGCCGGTGCGCGAGGCCGTCGGCCGGCTGATCACGGAAAAGGCGCTGGAGGCGCTGCCAAACCGCTCCGCACGCGTGCCGCCGATCACGATCGAGCGTATGGCCGATCTCCTGCGCACCCGTATCCTGATCGAGGGCGAGGCAATTGCGCTCGCCACCGAACGCATGACCGGGCCGGATTTCGCCCGTATCGAGGCGCTGCTGCATGAATGGGACGAGATGCGCGCCCTCAAGCAGCCCGGGGATGTCGACCGTGAGGTGACGCTTAATCAAAAGTTCCACTTCGAAATCTACCGATCCTGCGGCTCGTCCGTGCTGATGCCGATGATCGAGAGCCTGTGGCTGCAATCCGGCCCCTGTATCCGTGTGGCGATCTATGCCTTCTCGGAAGCAGGTGAGGTCGATACCGCCCAATATCATCGCCGCATCGTCAGCGCGCTCGCAACCAAGGACGTCGACACCGCGCGCGAGGCGCTCGCAGCCGACATTTCGCGGCCGTTCGAATATCTGCGCAGCAAGATGCTCGCAGAGGAAAAATTGAAGGAGGCGAGCAAGTCATGACCCGTGCGATCCTGATCGAGGAACCGAGGTCCGGCCTTTCGGTCAAGGCGCTCCTGCTCGACGGCAAGGCGCCCGACAATGCCGCGTTCCTGTGGGACTATCTCGTCGAACCCCGCGTCGTCGGCGGCATCCACGCGATGTGGACGGGCCCCGAAATATCCTGCCCGATCCCGCCGGCGCATCTTGAAGGCGCGGCTTATGCGAAGGCGCTGCCGGGCGAGAACGCGACCCTCAATCCGCAGCCTGGCGATATCGTCATCTCCTACGTGCCGCCGCGCATGTGGGGCGGCAATCCGAACGCCATCTTCGACATCGGCCTTTTCTATGGCGCGGGCGCGCGATTGCTGTTCCCGATCGGCTGGCTCGCGGGCAGCGTCGTCGCCCAGGTGGCGACCGAGGGGCGGGACCATTTTGCGGCGGCCTGCGGCGTCATTCGCCGCAACGGCGCCTGCGACGTCACATTCAGCCGGACGGAGGCATGACATGAGCGGCATCGACGATGGTTTCGAGCTCTACGATATCAGGGTCGAGGCCGTGATCCCCGAGGGCAAGCCGATCTATTGCGGCGCCAAGCCGGGCGACTATTTCGAGCTGCGCGGCGAGATGATGTCGATGCCGGCAGGCCAGAGCTTCTCCATTTATTCTGTCTCGGCGGTGCTGCCGCTGCTCGCGGCGAAGCAGCGCGAGACGCACCCTAACGACTGGATGACCTCGGATGCCGAGATCGCCTGCCCGGACCCCAATTGCGGCAGCCGCCTCAGGATCGTGCGGCTCGGCAAGCGTCGGTTCAGCCATGCCGAGACGACGGCGGTACCGTTGCCCGGCGAAAGCGAATGACGATGACCAGGACCTTCGAACTCACCCCGGACTATGCGATTTCCCGTGTCATTCGCGGAGGATGGCAGCTCGCGGGCGGACATGGCGCGATCGATCGTGGGCAGGCGGTCGACGACCTGATCGCCGCCTTCGATGCCGGGATCAAGACCTATGACTGCGCCGACATCTATACCGGCGTCGAAGAGTTGATCGGTGCGGCGCGGCTCAAGCTCGCCTCGGAACGCGGCCTGGATGTCGCAGCCCACATGAAGGTGCATACCAAGCTGGTGCCGGATCTCGAAATCCTGCCGCGCATCAGCCGCGACTATGTGAGGGGCATCGTGGAGCAGTCGCTGAGGCGATTGAAGACCGAGCGGCTCGACCTCGTCCAGTTTCATTGGTGGGATTACGCCCATAGCGGTTATGTCGACGCGATGGGCTGGCTTGACGAGATGCGCACCGAGGGCAAGGTGCGCAATGTCGGGACCACCAATTTCGATGCGCCGCGGCTTGCCGAGATCATCGGAGCCGGCGTGCCGCTGGTGAGCCAGCAGCTGCAATATTCGGTGCTCGACCAGCGGCCCGATCACCATGTGGCCGAACTCGCTGCCCGCCACGGTTTCAAGTTTCTGTGCTACGGATCGGTTGCCGGCGGCTTCCTCAGCGGCCGCTGGCTCGGCCAGCCGGAACCGGACATGCATCTCGAGAACCGGTCGCTGGTCAAATACAAGCTCATCATCGACGATTTCGGCGGTTGGGACCTGTTCCAGGAACTGCTGCGGACGCTCCGGGGCGTGGCCGACCGCCACGGCGTCGACATCGCCACGATCGCCAGCGCCTGGGTTCTGACCCGCGAGCATGTCGCCGCTGTTATCGTCGGTGCCCGCAACCAGAGCCATGCGCTGGCCAACGCACGCATCATGGACATCGTGCTTTCCGCCGGGGACCTCGCCGAGATCGGCGCCGTCATCAACCAGAGCACCGGCCCGGAAGGCGATGTCTATACGCTTGAGCGCGACCGGACCGGCCGGCACGGCTCGATCATGCACTATAACCTCAATGCGGGGAAGAAATGAGCGAATCTCCACTGTTCACCCGCGCCCGTGACGAGGTCGTGTCGCTGCACGAATTCTTCGTCGCCTGGTACGACAGGAACACGGCAGCCGCGACCGGTTTCGACCGTTTCGACAAGGTCATGGGGCAGGGCATGCAGATGATCCCTCCAAGTGGCGACATGCTCGATCGTGACGCTGTTGTGTCCTATGTCCGCGACAACCGCGCCACTTTCGATGGCGACTATGCGATCGAGATCGCCGATGTCCAGCTCGCCTGGGAAGCCGGAAACGCCATCGTCGTCACCTATATCGAAAAGCAGGAGCGCCGCGGCGTGAAAACCGCGCGGCGCGCCTCGGTACTTTTCGTTGAAAGTTCATCGGCGCCCAACGGCGTCGAATGGCGTCATCTGCATGAAACCTGGATGCAGACGGCTGAATGAGAACGGGTTCGAAAACTGGGAATAAATCACACCGAAAAGGGGAACCACGATGAAGAAGACACTGCTTCAATTGACCGCCGCACTGCTGCTTGCCGGCACATCAGGCGTTGCCAACGCTGCTGATTGCAAGGTCACGGTGGGGCTGGTGATGGAACTGACGGGGCCGGCGGGCGAATATGGCCAGGCTGGCGCCAAATCCGTCGAGATGGCTTTCCGCGACATCAACGATGCCGGCGGCGTTCTGGGCTGCGATCTCATCACCGACACCCGTGACAGCCAGAGCGCGGGCAATATTGCGGTCGATGCCGCGACACAGCTTGTTCAGGTCAAGAAGGTGCCGCTCATCATCGGCGGCATCATCTCCTCTGTGTCGATCCCGATCCTGACCTCTGTCACCGGGCCTGCGAAGATCGTGCAGATCTCGCCTGCCTCGTCGTCACCGACGCTGACGGCGCTGGCCCGCGATGGCAAGACCAACGGCATCTTCTTCCGCACCATCACGTCGGATGCGCTGCAGGGTATCGCGGCTGCGAAATACGCCATCGACAGCGGGTTCAAGAAGCTTGCGATCGTCCATGTCAACAACGACTTCGGCGTCAACATGGTGGCCGAGTTCTCAAGAGCTTATAAAGCACTTGGCGGCACGATCGTTTCGGTCACCCCGTATAACGAAAAGCAGTCGAGCTATGCCTCGGAGGTTACCGCCGCCATGGGCGGTGAGCCCGACGGCCTTTACCTCGTCAGCACGCCCGTCGACGGCGCGACCATCGCGCGCACCTGGATTTCCCAAGGCGGGGTCCAGAAGTTCCTGCTCAACGACGGCATGAACAGCCCTGACTTCATCGACTCGGTCGGCGCCGACTATCTTAAAGACGCCTATGGCACGTCATCGGGCACCAATCCGACGAAATCGACCGACTATTTCATGAAAAACTACAAGGACTTCTCCGGTATCGAGCCGTCGAACCCGGCTGCAGACCGCTCCTATGACGCCGGCGCCATCGCCGGGCTCGCCATCGCGATCGCCGGTTCGCAGGACCCGGCCAAGATCAAGGATGCGGTCACCAAGGTGGTCGATCCCACTGGGACGCCGATCTATGCCGGCAAGGAGGAATTCGCCAAGGCGCTCAAGCTGATCAGCGAAGGCAAGCCGATCAAATATGAAGGCGTCATCGGCCCGGTCAGTTTCGACAAGTATGGCGACATCACCGGCCCGTTCCGGCTCTGGAAGATCAAGGACGGCAAGGTCGAGACCACGGGCGAAATGACAACCGGGCAGGTCGACGAACTGATGAAGAAGATCAACTGAGGTCAGCTCGTTAGAGGGGCGCCCAGCGCCCCTCGACTGACCTACCTCATGGCGTGACGTCGATCCCGCGAAGCTTCGCAAGTCCTCTGATGGCGATATGGTGCCGCTCGTTCGCTCTTCGCGCAGATCCGCGCGCATGATCCATGTCGCGCCGGCGAGTACCTCGGCCACTGGCTGATGGTCGGACAGGGCGGAAACCGCATCGTCGAGCAAACGGGCGACATGGAGCGTATGTCTGGCGGCTGGTCTCATCGGCCCATCCTGTTTCGTGGCTCGGTATGAGGGATCAACGGATCTGCAGGAGCATGCGGTAACGCATCTGATCGACGACGACCGCAAGAATCAGGAGACTGCCCAGAAGCACCATCTGCATGTACGAACCGATCTGCATGACGTTCATGCCGTTCTGCACCAGGACGATGAAGAAAGCGCCGAGCACCACATTCTCGACCCGGCCGATGCCGCCGCGCAACGACACGCCGGCGATCACGCAAGCCGCGATCGATTCGAGCGCGATCGTGCCGCCGAGATTGGTCTCGCCGCTTTCGACGCGCGCCGTCAGCAAAATGCCTGCCAGCGAAGCCAGCAGCGCGCAGACGAGATAGGCGACGAACAACGTCCGCCTCGTATGGATTCCCGAAAGGTGCGCCGCCTTGATATTGCCGCCGACGGCATGGATGTGCGCGCCCGTCCGCATGCGGTTCATGACGACCCACATCACCGCGATCGCCACGAGAGCGACGAGCACGGGGACGGGAATGCCGAGGATCCGACCGAACCCGAAGAATTCGCCGAATTCGAACGGCAGGTTGGCGATCGGGACGCCGCCGGTGATGAACAGCGCGATGCCAGCGCCGACGGACTGGACGCCCAGCGTCATGATGAACGGCGAGACTCCGAACACCGCGATGCCGATGCCGTTGAGCGTGCCGATCAGCAGCGCGGCGCAAAAGCCGGCGGCCAGGCCGAGCGCGATAATCAGCCAGACCGCGTCGGGGAAGACCGCGGTTGCCGCAACCATGGCCGAGGCGGAAACGACCGAGGTCAGAGCGATCGCCGTGCCGACCGAAAGATCGAAGCCGCCGGTGATGAGGACCAGCATCTGCCCCAGGGAAACCAGCACGAGATAGACGGATTGGCGCGCCACATTGGTCAGGTTCTGCACGGTCAGGAATTGCGCCGACGCGATCGTGAAGATCACCAGTGCGGCAACGAGGAAGAACGGCAGGACTCCGGCGCGCAGAAACAATGTCCTGACCAGGCGCAACGGCGCGAATGCAGGCCTGGTGCCCGCAATCGCCCGCGTTTGAGTGTTGACGGTCATGCCGCTTCCCCTTCCGTATCAAAAAACGCTCGTAGAACCATATTTTCCGCGATGTCCGTCCCCGACATTTCCGCTGAGATCCGGCCCCGGGCAAAGACCAGCAGGCGGTGGGCGAGGTTCATCGCTTCCGGCAGATCAGACGAGATGACGACGATAGCTTTGCCCTGTTCCGCAAGCTCCTTGATCAGCCGATAGAGCGCCGCGCGCGTGCCCATGTCGACCCCGACCGTCGGCTCGTCGAAAACATAGATGTCGTAATCCATGCCGAAGCCCTTGCCGAACAGGGCCTTCTGCTGGTTGCCGCCCGAGAGGTTGGCGACCGGGCGCTCCATGAAGGCATCCGTCAGATCCACCTTGCGCGCAATGGCGGTCGACAGAATATTGAGCCGCCCCGACGACAGGCCCATCGCGCCGATCACGTCGTCGCGGAACAGCAGGCCGAGGCTGATGTTCTGGCGTGCGGTGGCAGTCAGCATCAGGCCCTCGTTCTTGCGGTCCGGCGGCAGGTAGAAGATACCTGCGCGCAGGAATTTCCGGGTCGCCGCACCGGTCATATCCTTGCCGTTCAGGGTCACGGTGCCGGCTTCGATCGGCAACAGCCCGAGTGCGGCGCGAAAGGCCCGCGATTTGCCGCTTCCCACCAGGCCGGCAATCCCCAGCACTTCGCCGGCCCGGACATTGATATCGACGCCGTGGACGCCCCATGCATGCAGGCCCTTGAGCGAGAGAACGACGCGCGGGTCAGGCGACCGGGTGATGGTGGGATAGATTTCACCGATCGCGCGGCCGGTCATCATCTCGACCAGACCGGCGGGCGTGGTGTCGCCGATGGCTACGGTGCCGATCAGTTTTCCATCACGCAACACCGTAATGCGGTCCGCGACAACAGAGAATTCCTGGATGCGGTGCGAGATATAGATGATGCCGACGCCGCGGGCCCTGGCCTCGAGCACGATGCGGAACAGCGTCGTGGTCTCGCGTTCGGTGAGGGACGCGGTGGGCTCGTCGAGGATCAGCACGCGGGCGTTGGACTGGATCGCCTTGGCGATTTCGGTCATCTGCTGCTCGGCCCGCGACAGCGACGCGACCGGAGCGCGAACGTCGATGTCGAATCCCAGCTCGGCAAACAGGCGACGGGCGTCGTTCTCCATCTTCCTGCGGTCGATGAAGGGGCCGATCATCGGTTCGGCGCCGAGAAAGATGTTCTTGGCGACGCTGAGCGTCGGCACCAGCGAGAACTCCTGGAAAACGGCTGCAATGCCCCGGGACTTTGCCTCGGCAACGGAACTGAAGCTGACGTCCTCCCCGGCGAGCTTCACGCTGCCGGAGCTTTGCGGATAGACCCCGGAGAGGATCGAGATCAGTGTCGATTTGCCGGCGCCATTCTCGCCGAAGAGCACATGGACCTCGCCGGGCAGGAGCTGGAAATCGACGCTGTCGAGGGCCGTCACGCCGGGAAAGGTCCGGGTGACGCCGGTCATCTCGACGAGCGGCACTGTGGCTTCGTTCATAACGCTCTTCTCCGGACGGAAGAGCCCCGGCATGATGCCGGGGCCAATCGTGTCAGTTGACGTTGAACTCCGGCTTGTAGCCGTCCGGCGGCAGGATGTTGGTCACCGGCACCGTTGCGATGTTCGAAGAGTCGAGAACGAAGATCTTCGGACCCACATGCTTGATCAGTTCCTTCTTCTCGATGGCCCGGACGGCCTGGTCGACGGCGATGCGTCCCTGGATGACCATGGAGTCGGCGGGCGCCGCCAGGATGAAGCCGCGCTTGATGCCTTCATAGACGCCCGGTGTCATGTAGAAGGCAAGCAGGTCAACCTGGCCCTCCAGTCCACGCTCGCGGATGACGCCCTGTGCGGCTTCGGCGGTAACAGCCGTGCCGGCGATGTACTTCACGTCAGGCTCGGCCTGCAGGACGTCTTCGACCAGCTTCAACTGCACTTCCTTGCCGGTGTCGCCGAACTTGGGGTCGAGAACCTTGACCGCCGAGCCCTTCACGGCTTCAAGAAAGCCCTTGTTGGCGGCTTCGACCCATCCAGCACCGGCCGGACCGGGAAACCAGCCGACCTTGACGGGCTCGCTGCCGGCCGGATGCTTCTTGGCCAGGTATGAGCCGGTCTCGTAGCCCATCGTGTAGAAAGAGACGAGCGACTTGGCGGTCACGTTGGGCGACGAAATGCCGTTGATGACGTCGATGACCGGAATGCCCTTGCTGGTGATTTCGGTTACCAGGTTGTTGAGGCCGTCAAAGGAAATCGCGCCGATGATCACGGCTTGCGCACCGCCGGCGACGCAGTCCTCGATCTGCGAGATCTGCTTGGCCAGTTCCGTGTAGCCGCCGGCCTCGACGACATTCATCTTGACGCCGAGATCCCTGGCTTGCGCGATCACGCCGTAGTCGACGCCGAGCCAGTAGGCGTCCTTCATATGCGGGAAGGAGACGCAGATATTCCATGGTTTTTCGGCCTTTTCGAGTGAGCTGTAATCCACATCCGACAGCTTGCCGTCCGCGGCGAAGGCGGGCTCCGTCTTCTGGGCTGGATAGGGATGCCAGCTCTCGGCAAGCGCCGGCGTCGTCAGGCAGATGAGAGCGACAGAGCCGCCAAGCAGGATATTTCGGATCGTGCGCATTTCAATTCCCCTTTTTATGGTTGGTGGTCAGTTCAGTGTCGAGCGTAGTGTCTCCAGAAGCTTCGTCTGTTCGTGGCGTGCGGCGAGGGCCTGTTCCATCGTGACTTCGACAAATCGGGTGGGCGTGTGCGGCTGCATCTGGCCGATTAGATCCATGTCGGCCGAGATCACGGTGCCGAGCATGAAGTAGCCGCCACCCGAAACGGCGTCGCGGTGCAGGATGATCGGCTCGGTGCCGCCCGGCACCTGGATCGAACCGTAGGGATAGCAGCTGTCGACGATGTTGGACGGATCCGAACCGGCGCCGAACGGCGGCGTGCGGTCCACGAATTCCAGCTTGCGGCCGCCGCGGAAGCGGTAGCCCATGCGGTCGGCTTCCGGTGCCACCTTCCAGGTGTCGGCAAAGAAGGTCGCCTTGGCGGCGTCGGTCAGCCGATCCCAGTAAAGCCCAGGCAGAACCCTGAGGTCGACGGGCGTTCCGGCCTTGCGCCGCAGGTTCTCATCGACCGTACGGCCTTCGCGGGCCAGTGAGCCGTTCCCGACCGGCAGTTCGTCTCCCGCCGCGATTGCCCGGCCCTTGAAGCCACCCAGGGCGCCGATCGGATAGGTCGAGCGGCTGCCGAGCGCGACAGGAACATCGATGCCGCCGGCGACTGCAATGTAGATCCGGGCGCCGGTCTTGAGGAAGTCGAAGCTCAGGACCTGCCCGGCCTTCACCCTGAAGGCGGTCCAGCCCGGCACGAGCTGGTCGTCGACCTTCGCCGGCATGTCGGCGCCCGTCACGGCCACCAGCGCTTCCTCGGTGAACTCGAGCTTCGGGCTCATGAACACGGCCTCGAGCCCGGCCGCGCCCTCGTCGTTGCCGACGAGCAGATTGGCGGCGCGCATCGCATGACGGTCCATGGCGCCACCCATGGGAATGCCGAGATGGAAATAGCCTGGACGGCCAAGGTCCTGGACCGTCGTCGCCATGCCGTGATGAACAACCTTAATGGCCATGGAGTACACCCTCCAACCCGGAATTATAACCGTCGATGTCCTTGCGGAACTCGCGCAGGTCGAAGCTGACGTCACGGACCGGCGGCACGTACCGTCCCCGGTCGACATCCTCCACGGCCTGGTCGTAGGCCTCGCGGCCGATCGGCTTGAACTTGACGATATCGCCCGGCCGGAAGAACACCATGAAATCGCGCAGGTAGCTGGTCGTCTGGCTGGCATCGAAGATCGGCATCGGAGTGATGCCGAACATCTGGTAGCCGCCCGCGCCGCGCACGGAGTAGATGCAGCCGAAGCAGCCGCCGTGACCGACGGTCAGGCGCGGCGTGTCGGTCCGGGGCCTGAGGTATTTCGGCACCTCGATCTGCCGCTGGCGTTCAACCATCTGGTACATGAACGGCAGGCCGGCAACGAAGCCGACCATCGACACGAACCAGGGCGATCCCGAATGGGCCGCGATGAAGTCGTCGACGCCACCAAAGCCGTTGATCCTGGAGGCATAGTCGAGATCGGTGCCGCCGGGTTCCTGGTGGCGCTCCCGGAAGCGCATCAGTGTCTCGTGTGTCCATGGGTCGCTGTAGAAGACCGGGATTTCGACGATGCGGGTGTTGAGCACCGGCTCGGCCTTCTCGGCCGCACCCTCGATCGCCTTGACCTCCCTGAGAATGTCATCCGGCGCGATCACGTCCGGATCGAACTTGACCTGCAAGGAGGCGTTGGCCGGGCAGATTTCGGTCACGCCCCTGATACCGCTCTCACGGACGCCCTTTGCCATGGAAAGGCTCTTGAAGAAGGCATCGAGCGACATTTCCTCGCTGCATTCGACGAACAGGTGTTCGTCGCCTCCGAATGAATATCGCACCGGCATCAGGCAACCTCCGCGTTGGGATTGCGGGCGGCGAACTCACGTTCAAGCCACCCCTCAAGGAAACGAGTGTGAAACGCGCCGGCCTGGATTGCAGCGTCGTCGGCCAGCGCACGGTGGAGCGCAATCGTGGTCGGAACGCCTTCGATCACCAGCCCGTCGAGCGCGCGGCGAAGCCGGACCAGGCATTGCTGCCGGTCTTCGCCCCAGACGATCAGCTTGCCGAGCAGGGAATCGTAGAAGGGCGGGATCGTGTATCCCTCGTAGAGCATGGTGTCGAAACGCACGCCCTCCTCCTTCGGCTCGACCAGCCGGGTGATCCGGCCCGGCGCCGGCGTGAAGTTCCGGAACGGATCCTCCGCATTGATGCGGCACTCGATGGCATGCCCGCGCGGCTGGATATCGGCCTGGCCGACCGAGAGGCTCGCCCCGCCCGCGACCCTGAACATCTCCTGCACCAGGTCGAAGCGGGTGATCATCTCGGTGACCGGATGCTCCACCTGAATGCGGGTGTTGACCTCGATGAAATAGAACGCGCGCGTCTGCTCGTCGTAGAGATATTCGACGGTGCCGGCGCCGCGATAGCCGACTTCCCGTGCAAGTGCGACGGCACTGGCGCAGAGTTGCTGGCGGATGTCGTCCGGCAGCAGGAATGCCTGCGCTTCCTCCCAGACCTTCTGGCGGCGGCGCTGCAGCGAGCATTCCCGTTCGTAGAAGTGAACGAAATTGCGCCCGTCGCCGAAAATCTGCACTTCGATGTGCCGGGCGCTGGCGATCACTTTTTCGATATAGAGCCCGCCGTTGCCAAACGCCGCCGTGGCCTCGGCCGATGCGAGGGGGAACTGCTGGTCGAGTTCGGCCAGCGAGGTGACGATGCGAATGCCGCGCCCGCCGCCGCCGGCGGCAGCCTTGATCATCAGAGGAAATCCGATCCGGTCGGCGACTTCGTGGGCCCTTGCCAGATCCGCGACGCGCCCGCCGCTGCCCGGCACCGTCGGCACTCCGGCGCGGGCGGCCGCCTCACGTGCGGCCACCTTGTCGCCCAACAGGCGGATGGCATCGCCGCTCGGGCCGATGAAGATCATGCCGGCCGCGGCAACCGCATCGGCGAAATCGCCATTCTCGGACAGGAAGCCATAGCCCGGATGAACCGCATCGACCTTGGCCGCCTTGGCCGCGGCGATGACGACATCGATGTTGAGGTAGGATTTCTTGGGGGCGGGCGAGCCGATATCGACCGCTTCGTCCGCGAGTTTCACCGCCAGCATGTCGGCGTCGGCGGCGCTGTAGACCTGGACCGTGCGGATGCCGAGGGCCTTGGCCGCCTTGATGATGCGGACAGCGATCTCTCCCCGGTTGGCGATGAGAACGGACTTGATGGTCACTCCTCCACCTCCGCTATGACCTGGCCTGCCATGATCGGTTCTTCGTTGTCGATCAGGAAGGTGATGCGCCTGCCGTCGATACCGGCCTGAATCTCGTGAAAGGTCTTCATGACCTCGATGACACCGATGGTGTCGGCGGCCTTCACGTCGTCGCCGTCCTGCTTGAACAGTGGGCTGTCCGGCGATGAGGCTCTGTAAAAAGTACCCGGCAGCGGTGACCTGATTTCAGACTTGCTCATGCGTTAGCCCTCGTTTCGGCGTCATTCATCGATTGGTGGGCCGGGCCTATGCGGATGCCTTCGGCAGCCAGTGCTTCCCGCATCTGGCGGACGATATCCAGCGCGCCCAGGGTGTCCGAATGGAAACAGATCGACTCGAATTCGATCTCGATGTCGGCACCGCTCACCGTGCGCACCTTGCCTTCGGTGCAGGCGCGCAGAACTTTTCTGGCTATCGTCTGGGGATCCGGACGGCCTGCATCCCGGGTAAACACGATCCAGCCGTTGTCGCCGTAGTCCCGGTCGGCGTAGAATTCGCGGATGGCGGGATGGTCGGCCTGTTTGGCCGCCAGGTGGGTGGCCGTCCCGCCCATGCACAGTATCGGCGTATTGGGCGCGGATTTGCGCATGTAGTCGATGAAGATATTGGACAATTCGGCGTTGTCCGCCATTTCCATGTAAAGGGCGCCATGCGGCTTGACGTGCTGCAAGGTCGTGCCGTGACGGCGGCAGAATTCACGCACCGCGCCGACCTGGTAGACAACGTCGTTGATGATTTCCTTGCTGCTGCCGGCGATCTTGCGCCTGCCGAAACCCTGAAGATCGTTGTAGCCCGGATGCGCGCCCACGGCGACGCCATGTTGAGCCGACAGGCGAACCGTCTCATCGATCAGGTTGGGGTCTCCGGCGTGGAAGCCGGCGGCGACATTGGCCGAGCTGATATGGGCTATCAGATGCTGGTCGCTGGTGTCGCCGATACGCCACCGACCAAACGCCTCACCCATATCGCAATTGATGTCGATTGTGCTTTTCAAGCCCATATCACCGATCCTGCTACACTTCTCGTCAGCAGCCTAAGACTCAATCGGGCAGTTGAAAAATAGATTGTTTTGTGGTGCGTTATCTGAAATTCAGATATGCCTTGCTTTAAACAGCCTCATATTATGTCTTTTCTATTCAAGTGCTTGGTAAGTTCTGCGTAAAAGAAAGCCGATCCGGGCCGACAACTTGGGCAGCCGGCTTTGTTTTTTCGAAGAGATATCAGATAAACAGAAGTCAGCAGGAGTTCTCCACCGATGAGTTTCAGCGTCAGGCAGCTCCGCTACTTCGTGGCGACGGCCGAATACGGACAAGTTTCCCAGGCGGCGATCAAACAGAGCATCTCGCAGTCGGCGATCACGGCGGCGATCAAGGACCTCGAACAGATCGTCGGCGCGCCGCTCTTCAATCGCACTCCGCAGGGGATGGAACTGACTTCCGTCGGTCGGCAGTTCCTGTCTCATGCCTACGAGATCCTGGCGAAGATCGATGAGGCGCTGCATCTCAACTTCATCGACAGCGACGTCGAGGGAGAACTGGTGGTCGCCGCCACCTATACTGTTATCGGCTATTTCCTGCCGATGCATATCGAGCGCATGCGCAGGTTGTTTCCGAAGCTCAAAGTGCAGCTCTATGAAGTGAACCGGGAATCCATCGAAGAAGGCCTGCTCACCAACCGGTATGACCTGTCGGTGCTGCTGACTTCAAACATTCTCAACCCGATGCTCACGACGGAGACGCTTCTGAGCTCGGTGCGCCGGCTCTGGGTGCCGGCCCAGCATCCGCTGCTCGGCAAAGACGGTGTCGGTCTGCGCGAGGTGTCGCAGGAACCCTATATCATGCTGACGGTCGACGAGGCGGCCCAGTCTTCGTTGAAATACTGGAGCAAGACCACCCATCAACCCAACGTCGTCCTGAGGACCTCGTCGGTCGAGGCCGTGAGATCCATGGTCGCGAACAATCAGGGCGTTGCCATACTGTCGGACATGGTCCACCGACCCTGGTCGCTGGAAGGCAGGCGGATAGAGACGATCAACATTCAGGATCCGGTGCCGCCGATGGATGTGGGTCTTGCCTGGCGGGCGGGAAGCACCTTCACGCCGGCAATGCTGGCATTTCGCAGCTACTTCCAGCAGGCGTTCGGGTTACCCAGCACATCCCCCAAGAAAATGGCGGTGGACTGAGGGATCTATAGGAGCCCGGTCCAATCCAATCTGAATGAAATATATTTCATGTCATGAATTATATTGACGGCATGATTTCGCCGTGCTTATGTCCTGTCACCGGCGTTCGAGGAGGAGGGCCGGATCCACACGATCAGAGGCCGCCCCAGGGCGCCATCGGGTAATTTGCAGGGGCTTCGGCCTCGAGGAGGAACTTTGCGCAGATTTTTCAGCACCACAGCTCTGGCTGCCCTCGCGGTCGCCGCGATCATGTCACCCGCGGTCGCATCGACCGACAATCCGTTCAAGTGCAAGCCGGGCGAGAAATACGTCATGAACGTGATGGTCTCGGGCGTCGAATACTGGTTCCCGGTCTATGAAATGTTCAAGCAGGCCGGCCGGCAGATGGGCTGCGAGACCGCCTATACCGGCACGCCGGAATATGATGTCAACAAGCAGATCGCGTCCTTCGACCAGGCGCTGGCGCAGAATCCTGCCGGCATCCTGGTCCATCCGATGAATTCCGATCCGTTCATCGAACCGATCAATCGCGCCATCGATCAGGGTACGGCCGTCGTCACCTTCGCCGCCGACTCGCCGCTCTCCAAGCGCATCTCGTTCATCACTTCCGACAATACCCGCGAAGGCACATATGCAGCCGATGCGATCGCTGCCAAGCTCGGCGAGAAGGGCGAATATGCGGTGCTCGAAAATCCGGGCCAGGACAATCACGACAAACGCATCTCAGCCTTCATCGCCCGCATGGAGGAAAAGTACCCTGATATGAAGCTCGTCGGCCGTGCCGCCTCCAACCAGGATCCGGCCAAGGCCTATCAGGGCCTGATGAGCATCATCCAGGCAAATCCGAATCTCGGTGCCGTCTTCATGCCAGAAGCCAATTCGGCGATCGGCGCGGCGCAGGCCTCCAAGGAAAGCGGCGGCAAGGTGCTGGTCATGTGCGCCGACGTCAATGCCAACATCCTCGACATGATCAAGGCCGGCGAGGTGTTCGGTTCGATCAACCCGAACCAGGGCATGCAGGGTTATATGGGCTTCATGCTGCTCTGGCTCGCCAAGCATCCGGAGCTCATCGACCCGATGAACGACGCCAAGCGCGCAGGCTTCAATGCCATGAGCATTCCGGTGGTCGACAATGGCCTGTCGATCGTCACCGCCGACAACGCCGACGACTTCTATTGGGACAAGTATCTCAAGCGTCGCGGCACCAAGGGTATCGAGGAATAAGAACGAGGGAGGTTCGGGCGGCCGCCAATGGTCGCCCGGCCGTTCATCTGAGGAAGCACCATGCCTGGACCCGTTCTTGAAATCCGCCATGTGTCGAAGCGTTTCGGCGCGATCAAGGCGCTGACGGATGTCGATTTCTCGCTCGAAAAGGGAGAGATCCATGCGCTTTGCGGCGAGAACGGTGCCGGCAAATCGACGCTGATGAATATCATCGCGGGCGTTCTACAGCCGGATGAGGGCGAGATCGTCCTCGACGGAAATCTCGTCACGGTTTCTTCGCCATCATCGGCGCAACCGCTCGGCATCGGGCTGGTGCACCAGGAAATTGCGCTTTGCCCGGATGCGACGGTCGCCGAGAACATGTTCATGGCCGCTATCGGCCGCAGCCGGTCGCTCTTGATGAATTACGGCGCGCTGGTGCGAGATGCGCAGGCGGTGATGAACCGGCTTGCATCGGTCGATGTGCGCCGCAAGGTGAGCGAACTGCCGATCTCCAGTCAGCAGCTTGTCGAGATCGCCAAGGCGCTGACGCTCGATTGCCGGGTGCTGATCTTCGACGAGCCGACGGCGGCGCTGACCGAGACCGAGGCGCAGATCCTGTTCGGTATTATCCGCGACCTCAAGGCGGCAGGCATTTCGATCATTTATATCAGCCACCGGATGGCCGAGATTTTCTCGCTCTGCGACCGGGTGACGGTATTTCGCGACGGACGCTATGTCTGCACCGAAACGGTTTCACAAACCACGCCGGAAGACGTCGTCCGCCGCATGGTTGGCCGCGAGATCGACCGGCTCTATCCGGCCAAGTTGACGGCGAACGAGCGTTCGAGCGACACTGTGCTATCAGTCCGGGGACTAAGTGACGGCAGCCGTTTTGACAATATCGGTTTCGACCTCACGAAGGGTGAAATCCTCGGTATCGGCGGTCTGATCGGCAGCGGCCGTACCGAGATCGCCGAGGGCATATGTGGGCTGAGGCCTGTCACGTCAGGCGACGTGGTGCTGGCGGGCCAACCTCAGCGGATCGCACGCTACGCCGACGCGGTGAAATCAGGCATCGTTTATCTGTCAGAGGATCGCAAGGGTTCCGGCTTGTTCCTCGACCTTTCGATCGCCAGCAACATTTCAGTGCTCGATCTCGCCCGCGTCACCCGGCTCGGCCTGATTGATCGTGGCGCGGAAGCAAGCCTGGCGACGAGCTTCGCCCGCCGCCTCGGGCTGCGCATGGGCGGCATCGAACAGCCTGTGTCGTCGCTATCGGGCGGCAACCAGCAGAAGGTGGCGATCGCCAAGCAGCTTGCTGTCGAACCCAAGGTCATCATCATGGATGAGCCGACGCGCGGCATCGATGTCGGCGCCAAGTCGGAAATCCACAAGCTGCTGCGCGACCTCGCGAAATCCGGCATTGGCATCATCGTCATCTCGTCGGAACTGCCCGAACTGCTCGGCCTCTGTGATCGGGTGCTTGTTATCCGCGAGGGCCGGCTGGCAGGAGAACTCGACGCCGACGCGATGTCGGAAGAGGCGGTCATCCGCCTGGCCTCGGGCGTCGGCACCAATAACAAGCAGACGGCGGCGCAAGATGCCGCATGAGCATGACGGCGATACGGGAGGAAAGACAATGGCGGTCGATATGCTGACAACTGCGCCGGAGGCGCGCGTGCCCGCCTGGCGGCGGTTCGGCACGATGCGGGAAGCCGGCTTGATTGCCATCATCCTGGCGCTCTGCATCATCATGAATTTCGCCTCGCCGTACTTCCTCACGCTCGGCAATTTCCGCGCCATGCTAATGTCCTTCTCGATCGAGGGCATCGTGGTGGTCGGCATGACGGTGCTCTTGATCGTTGGCGGTATCGATCTTGCCGTAGGTTCGGTGCTCTGCTTCGCCATGGTCTTTGCCGGTACGATGTTCGTGATGGGCGTCGATCCCTGGACCGCGTCGCTGCTCGGCATCGCCATGAGCGCACTGATCGGCGCCGTGATGGGCTTCTTCGTCACTGTCGTCGGGCTCAATCACTTCATCACGTCGCTGGCGGCCATGGTCATCGTGCGCGGCCTCTGCCTCGCCATGACCAAAGGTACGCCGATCTCGCTTTTCGCGCTGCCGCCGGAATTCAAGGCCATCGGACAAGGCTCGCTCTACGGGGTGCCCTATGTGATCCTGATATTCCTCGCCGTCATCATCCTTTTCGACTTCCTGCTGCGCCGGGCAACTGCTTTCCGCAAGGTGTTCTATACCGGCTCGAACGAGAAGGCTGCCCTCTATTCCGGCATCAAGACCAACCAGGTAAAATTCTGGGTCACCGTCCTGTGCTCGACGCTCGCGGGGTTCGCCGGCATCATCTACATGGCGCGCTTTGGTTCGGCGACACCCACTTTCGGCGTCGGCATGGAACTCAACATCATCGCGGCCGCGGTTATCGGCGGCGCATCGTTGAACGGCGGATCGGGGACCATTCTCGGCGCCATCCTCGGCATGGCGCTTCTGTCGGTGGTCACGTCCTCGCTCATTCTTCTCAACGTCTCGGTTTACTGGCAGGACATGATAAAAGGCTTCATTCTCCTCGCCGCCGTGTCGGCCGACCATTACCTCCACAAACGTAAGGCATGATGACCATGGCGATCGCCAAAACCTCACCCAAAGTCGTCCCGATCCCGCGCGAGGAGATGGTCAATGCCCGGCTCATGCACCAGGCCCTGGTCATGCATTTCCTCGACGGGTTGACGCAGGCCCAGATCGCCGACCGGCTCGGCGTGTCGCACGCGACCGTCAACCGGCTGATCAAGCGCGGCCGCCAGCTTGGACTCGTCGAGATTAAGATCAAATCGCCGATGGAGCCATTGGTCGAGATGGAGCAGCGGCTGATCGACATCGGCGGCATCCAGCGCGCGATCGTGGTGCCGACTGTGTCGGATAATCAGCAGACCGCCCTACAGGCGGTGGGTGAGGCGGCAGCGCGCATTTTGCTCGAAACCATCGCGGATGGCGATACGATCTGCATCACCGGTGGCAAGGGTGTCAGCGCGGTGGTCGCGGGTCTCCACGGACCGCACGGTTTCGATGTCGAGGTCATCCCCGCTACCGGCTGCGTGCAAGGCAAGCACTATACGGATGTCAACCATGTCGGCGCGCTGATGGCGGAGCGACTGGGCGGCCTTTCATACCAGATCCATGCGCCGCTCTTTGCCGACGATGCCGAGCAGCGGGCCATGCTGGTCAACATGCGTTCGGTGGGAGACGTCTTCCGCAAGGCGCGCGAGGCGAAGGTCGCCGTGGTGGGCATCGGTTCGATCCTGTCGGACGATTCGAGCTATTACGACCTGCATCCCTCGTCCAGTACCGACCGGGTGGCGATCGAGAAGTCCGGCGCCTCCTGCGAACTGCTCGCCCATCTTCTCGATGCGAAGGGCCAGGTCTGCGATTACGCCCTCAACCGCTCTCTGGTGTCGCTGACGCTTGCCGAATTCGCCAGCATACCGACCAAGATCGGCGTGGCGAGCGGCCCCAACAAGGCCGGCCCGATCCTCAGCGTGATGCGCGGCGGCCATCTCGACATGCTGGTCACCGACGAGGCGACCGGTGCGCGGGTGATCGAGCTCGCCGCAGCCGGAGGGCTGGCGCGATGAGTGGCACGCAGATCATGCGCGAGATCGGGAAATCGGGCGTCAGGGCCTCCGCGGTCGGGCTCGGCACCTGGGCGATCGGCGGCTGGATGTGGGGCGGTACCGACGAGGCCCAATCCATTGCAGCGATCCACGCTTCGCTCGACGCCGGCGTGACCCTGATCGACACCGCGCCGGCCTATGGCCTGGGCAGATCCGAGGAGATTGTCGGCAAGGCGCTTGAGGGCCGCCGCGACCGGGCAGTGATCGCCACCAAATGCGGGCTCGTCTGGCACACCAGCAAAGGCCGCCATTTCTTCGACCAGGACGGCAGGCCGGTGCACCGCTATCTCGGGCGTGACGCGATCTTCCATGAAGTCGACGAAAGCCTGAAGCGGCTGAGGACCGATTACATCGATCTCTATATCACCCATTGGCAGGACCCGACCACCGATGTCGAGGAAACCATCGATGCGCTGAAGGACCTCAAGAAAGCCGGCAAAATTCGTGCGATCGGCGCCAGCAATGTCGATGCAAATGATCTGAAGGCCTATATCGCGGCTGGCGGCCTGGATGCGATCCAGGAACGTTTCAGCATGATCGACCGCCAGATCGAAACGGACCTTCTGCCTTTGACGGATGCCAACGGGATTTCGACGTTGAGCTACTCGTCGCTGGCGCTGGGGCTGTTGTCCGGAACGATTGGTCCGGAGCGCGTTTTCAACGGCGACGACCAGCGCAAGGACAATCCGCGTTTCTCGGTCGCCAATCGCCGGAAGGTCGCCGAATTCGCGCACGCGATCGGGCCGCTCGCCGCGCGTCATGAGGCGACAGTCGCACAGGTCGTGATCGCCTGGACACTCGCCCAGCCGGGTGTGACATTCGCCCTGTGCGGAGCACGCAATCCGGCGCAGGCCAGGGATAATGCGCGGGCCGGCACGATCAGCCTCTCGCCGCAGGAACTTGGCACCATCGATGCGGCCATCGTCTCGTGGCTATCCGTCATGGACGGGTGAGGGGAAACAGGCACCCATGAACCGGCAAGAGATTTTCGACGGGCTCGCGAGACGCCCGAGCGCTGAAGTATTGGTCATAGGCGGCGGCATCAACGGAATCAGCGTGTTTCGGGAGCTGGCACTGCAGGGTGTCGATGTGCTTCTCGTCGAATGCAACGACTACTGCTCGGGCGCAAGCGCTGCACTGTCGCGTATGGTCCATGGCGGGCTGCGCTATCTCGAGAATGGCGAGTTCACGCTGGTGCGGGAATCGCTGGAGGAGCGCGACCGGCTGCTCGCCAATGCCCCGCACTACGTCTCGCCGCTGCCGACCACCGTGCCGGTCTTCGATGTCTTTTCCGGCGTCGCCAACGGCGCGGTCCGGTTCCTCGGACTCACCCAACGGCCGAGCCGGCGCGGTGCGGTGGTGATCAAGCTCGGCCTTGCGATATACGATTTCTTCACCCGCAAGCGGGCGATAATGCCGAAGCACATCTTTCGTGGACGCGCGAAAACGCTCGCCCAGTGGCCTGATATCAATCCCGATCTCATCGCCTCGGCGACCTATTACGACGCGCAGGTCAGTCATCCCGAGCGGCTCGGTATCGAACTCCTGCAGGACGGCCTTTCCGCTGGATCGCATGCCCGTGCGCTGAACTACGCCGAACTGCGGCGCGATCCGGGCAGGGGGCTGGTCTTGAAGGATCTGACGACAGGTGACACGGTCGAGATCAGGCCCCGCGTCGTCATCAACGCGACCGGCGGTTGGATCGATTTCACCAACAAGCAGATCCTCCCGCCCGCAGACGTGCCGGCGCCGCTGATGGGTGGCACCAAGGGCTCGCATCTGATGATCGACAGTCCCGAACTGATGGCCGCGCTCGGCGGCCACATGCTCTACTACGAGAACGAGGACGGGCGCATCTGCATCCTCTTCCCCTATCTCGGCAAGGTACTGGTCGGCTCCACCGACATCCGCGTCGACCACCTCGGCGCCCTCCGCTGCGAGGCGGACGAGCGGGATTACATCCTGCAATCGCTCGCTTTCGTGCTACCCGGCGTCACCATCCGTCCCGATGAGATCGTCTTCCAGTTCTCGGGCGTCAGGCCGCTTCCGGCAAGCCGGGACGCCTTTACCGGCCGCATCCCGCGCGACCATTTCTGCACCTTCGTCGAGGTCGATGGCAGTCCGCCGGTGCTTTGCATGATCGGCGGCAAATGGACGACGTTCCGTTCCTTCGGCGAAT